>ERZ773070.2256-NODE-2256-length-11065-cov-7.580109_pt1 | contig 11065 bp, 9 predicted proteins | sample MGYA00580618_ERZ773070 | MGnify/ENA primary metagenome ERZ773070 (study PRJEB29015, sample SAMEA2738023) | human oral metagenome | biome: human oral; feature: human-associated habitat; material: dental | place: China | collected 2019 ...
CTGCAGATCCTGGGCATCGGCGCTGATGGCCACATCGGCTTCAATGAGCCGGGCGAGGCATTCGCACGGACGACGCACAAGGTGGTGCTCAAGGAGAGCACCATCGAGGCAAATTCACGCTTCTTCTCCTCTCCTGATGAGGTGCCGCGTGAGGCGATGAGCATGGGCATCGGCACGATCTTTCATGCACGCCATATCGTCCTCATGGCAAGCGGCGCAGAGAAGGCAGAGGCGGTGCGCGATGCGGTATGCGGAACGATTACGCCGCGCGTCCCCGCCTCCATCCTCCAGCTGCATCCGCAGGTCACGCTCATCGTTGACCGTGAGGCGGGCGCGCTGCTGCGGGAATCGAGTGATACGAAATGAGAGCCATCCAAAACGGCGTTCTCATCCTGCCGAGCGCGGACGGACATTTTACCGCGCAGAAGGGTCTTGTCCTCTGCTATGATGAACGCATCACGAACATCCTGCCGGCGGCAGAGTTTCGCGCGGCAGATGCCGAAATGGTGATTGATGCGGCAGGTGCGTATGTTGCTCCCGGATTTCTGAACGTCCACATTCACGGATGTGACGGCGCGGATACAATGGATGAGGACGCAGATGCCCTCCGCCGCATCGCCGCATTTCAAGCGCGGACGGGTGTTACCTCCTTCCTGCCGACCACGATGACTTGTGCCTTTGATGCCGTAGAGCGCGCACTTGTGCGTATCCGCCGCGCGATGAACGCCGATGGCACGGGGGCGCGCGTCCTCGGTGCACACATGGAGGGACCCTTCATCAGTCCCGCGAAAAAGGGGGCACAGGATGAGCAGTACATCCTGCCGCCCGCATTCGCGAAGATCGCGCCCTATGTGGATGTCATCAAGATCATCACGATCGCGCCCGAGATGCTGACGGAGGAGAACTTTATTGCGCAGTGCCGCACGCACGGCATCATCGTCTCGCTTGGCCATACGGCGGCGGACTATGACACCGCACGCGCAGCAATCACGGATGGTGCGGCGCACATAACGCATCTCTGCAACGCCATGACGGGGCTGAATCACCGCCGTCCCGGCGTTCTCGGCGCGGCGCTCGACAGCGATGCAAACTGCGAGCTGATCGTCGATAACGTCCATGTCCACCCCGCCATGCAGCGCATCATCTACGCGGCGAAGCGCGGTGCGCACATCATCCCCATCACGGACTCCCTGCGTGCCTGCGGGCTCGGCGACGGCGTCTCGGAGCTCGGCGGGCAGAAGGTATTCGTCAAGGGAACGCTTGCGACACTCGCGGACGGAACCATCGCGGGTAGTGTGCTCTGCCTGAATCACGGACTTTCGATTTTTCGTGAGAACACGGGCGCATCCATCCCCGCTGTCGTGGAGACGGCGACGCGCACCCCGGCCGAGGAGCTCGGTGTCTATGACCGTCTCGGCTCGCTCACGGTCGGAAAATACGCCGATATTGCGATCTTCGATGAGCAGTTCCGGATACATCACACAGTGATTGGCGGGCGGGATTGTTTTTGAAGAATAAATATAAAACAATTACTAAAAATAGAAATAAATTCAAATAAATTGGAGGCTGTTTCAATGAATTTCTTTGACAAGGTCAAGGGAAAGCTCATTATTTCCTGTCAGGCACTCGCGGATGAACCGCTCTGCAGTCCGTTTATCATGGGGCGTATGGCACGCGCGGCAAAGGAAGGCGGCGCGGTCGGCATTCGCGCGCAGAGTGTGGCGGACATCGATGAGATCCGTGCCGTCACGCAGCTGCCTGTGATTGGTCTCATCAAGCAGAACTATGCGGACTCGGAGATCTACATCACACCGACGATGCGCGAGGCAGAGGCACTGATCGGGACGGGATGTGAGATGATCGCCCTCGATATGACGAACCGTGAGCGTCCGCAGGAGACGGATGTGCGTGACCTTATTGCACGAATTCATGCGGCGCATCGCCTCGTGCTCGCCGATATTTCGACCTATGAGGAGGGTATGAAGGCAGCGGAGCTCGGTGCAGATGCGATCTCGACCACGATGTCGGGCTATACGCCATATAGCCCGCAAATCGCGGGGCCGGACTTCGAGCTGATGCGGCGTCTTGCGAAGGATGCGCCCGTGCCTGTCTTTGCAGAGGGGCGCATCAACACGCCGGAGGAACTGGTACAGGCGATGCAGACCGGTGTCTTCGGTGCGATTGTCGGCTCTGCCATTACGCGTCCCCAGCTGATTGCACGGCGCTTTACCGAGGCGATTGCATAAATAGAGATGCGCAGTATCCCGCAAGTGATATTGCGCGGTGAGGCTATTCTTTCTATTTCATCCAAAAGGAGAAATTATTATGAGAGATCTTAAGGGACTTTATTCCGCACTGCTCTGCTCATTCCACGAGGACGGCACGATCAACGAGAAGGGACTGCGCCAGATCATCCGCCACAACATCGACCACAACAAGATGGACGGGCTCTATGTCGGCGGCAGCACGGGCGAGAACTTCATGCTCTCGACGGAGGAGAAAAAGCGCATCTTCGAGATCGCGAAGGACGAGGCAAAGGACGATGTCACCCTCATCGCGCAGGTTGGTTCGATCAACCTCAAGGAGTCCATCGAGCTTGCGAAGTTCGCGACGGATCTCGGCTATGATGCGCTCAGCGCAGTCACGCCGTTCTACTACAAGTTCAGCTTTGATGAGGTGCGCCACTACTACGAGAGCATCATCTCAGATGTGGACAACCGCATGATCATCTACTTCATCCCGTTCCTCACAGGAGTCAACATCAGCATTCCGCAGTTTGAGAAGCTGTTCGCGAACAAGAAGATCGTCGGCGTCAAGTTCACGCAGGGCGACTTCTACCTCCTGGAGCGCATGCGCAAGGCATTCCCGGACAAGCTCATCTTTGCCGGGTTCGACGAGATGCTTCTCCCCGCGACGGTGCTCGGCATCGACGGTGCGATCGGCTCGACCTACAATGTCAACGCGGCGCGCGCCCGTCAGATCTATGACCTCGCCCATGCGAACAAGATCAGCGAGGCACTCGAGGTACAGCACGTCACGAATGACCTCATCACGGATATTCTCGATAATGGACTCTATGGCACGATCAAGCTGCTTCTCGCGGAGCAGGGCATTGAGGCAGGCTGCTGCCGTGAGCCGATGAAGGCGTATACGCCGGAGATGCGTGCACGCGCCAAGGAGATCTACAAGAAGTATTTCTGAGAAAGATTGGTATCGTGTGCAGCCGCCTCCAAAGCCTTCCCCGCACGTCGGGGGAGGGGCGCGCTGCTTCCCCCATTCACATCACAATAGGAGGAGATTTTCATGCATGAGGGATTTACCTGGATTGATACGGCAGTCCTCATCATCTACCTGCTCGGCGTCCTCCTGGCAGGTCTCTACTATTCAAAAAAGGAAATGAAGGGCAAGGAGTTCTTCAAGGGCGACGGCACCATCCCCTGGTACGTTACCTGCGTCTCCATCTTCGCGACGCTGCTCAGCCCGATTTCCTTCCTCGCCATCCCGGGCAACTCGTATCACGGCTCGTGGATCTTCTGGTGGGCGCAGCTCGGCATGCTCTTCGCGATCCCGCTGACGATCCGCTACTTCCTGCCGATCTACAGCAAGCTCGAGATCGACACTGCATACCACTACCTCGAAAAGCGCTTTCAGAGCGGCAGACTCCGCATGCTCGGCGCGCTCATGTTCATTGTCTATCAGCTGGGACGTATGTCCATCATCATGTATCTGCCCTCGATGGCACTCGCGGAGGTCACGGGTCTCGATGTCAATATGCTGATCGTCGTCATGGGCGTCATCGCGATCATCTACTCCTACTCCGGCGGACTCAAGGCGGTTCTCTACACCGACTTTATTCAGGGGACGGTTCTGATCGTCGGCATTGCACTCTCGCTCGTCGCCATGATCGGCAGCATCCACGGCGGATGGGGCACAATCTGGGATACACTCACCACGGGGCATAAGTTCATGCTCGAAAATGAGGTCTGGTTCAGCCCTGACATCGTCTCTTCGAGCGTCTTCATCATCTTCATCGGTGGTGGTCTCGGTACGTTTGCATCGTACATCTCAAGTCAGGATATTGTCCAGCGTTTTACCACAACGACGGATATGAAGCAGCTGAACAAGATGACGCTCGGCAACGGTGCCGTCTCCATCTTCGCAGCGACGGTCTTCTTCCTCGTCGGCACTGCCCTCTTTGTCTTCTATCAGCAGAACCCGGAGCTCCTCACGACCGATCGGCGCGACCTCGTTCTGGCGGCGTACATCACATATGAGCTGCCCGCAGGTCTGACGGGCATCCTCCTCGCGGCGCTCTTTGCCGCAGCGCAGTCAACGCTCTCCACGGGCATCAACTCCGTTGCAACGAGTTGGGTGCTCGATATCCAGGACATTCTCAAGCCGAATGTCCCGATGAAGACGCAGACGCGCATCGCGCAGTTCATCTCGCTCGGCATCGGTATCCTCTCCATCGTTGTCGCGATCGTCATGGCAGGCAGCGACATCCGCTCGGCGTATCAGTGGTTCAACAGCTTCATCGGTCTTGCGCTCGGCGCACTCGCAGGCATGTTCGTGCTCGGTGCGTTCTGCCGCAAGGCAAATGCAAAGGGCGCGCTCGTGGGCTTCCTTGTTTCGAGTGCGGTGGTTCTCTACCTCAAGTACTTTGTCCCATCCGTTTCGTTCTGGTCGTATACCCTCATCACCATCGTTATCTCGCTCGTCGTCGGCAATCTCGTCAGCCGCATCACGGAGCCCGACTATGAGGCACCTGCGGGGACGACGGTCTACACCACACGAAAAGAAGAGGAGCGGTCTGCTTCGTCGAATGCCGCTGCCGGATGATTTTTGTCAAATGAGTTGCGCGGCGGACGCGGGACTGGTAAGATAGGAGAAGAGACGAAGGAGGTTTCTATGATTTACGGTAACATTTATCACGAAAAGACCTACGCATTTCTTCCGCCGCGTATTCAGGAGGCGCTTGCCTTTGCGCGGTCGCATGACCTCGGGGAGCTTCCCAAGGGGCGCAATGAGATCGCAGGCGATGATCTCTATGTCAACATCGCGCACTATACGACGGGCGAGCGCAGTGAGAAGATCTGGGAGGCGCACCGCGCCTACATCGACATCCACGTTCTTGCCACGGGGACGGAGCGCATCGATGTGAGCCATATGGAGCGCATGGAAATGGGCGCCTACGAGGAAGACAAGGACTTTGTTCCCGCAGAGGGCGATGTGACCTCCTCGACGATCATGCGTCCCGGGGATTTCCTCATCTGCTTCCCGGTGGATGTGCACCGCTCCGGTGTGAAGGTGGACGCGCCCGCCCCGCTCAAGAAGGGAATCTTTAAGGTCAAGGTGGAGTAGGTGTATTCCCTAAGATGCCGATGCTTTGAATATGGACAGAACGCTATATGTAGAACGGAGGGACCGAATGTATATCTGCATCGATATCGGAGGTACTGCCATTAAATACGGTGTCGCGGATACAGACGGGCACTTCCTCACGCACGGCTCCGTGCCGACCGAGGCGCGGGAACACGGCGGTGCGGGTATCGTTCAGAAGGTCTCGCGCATCGTGCGTGAGGCGTGCGATGCGTACGTCATCGAGGGTGTCGCCATCTCGACGGCGGGGATGGTCGATGCGGCGGCGGGGTGCATTGTCTACTCTCTGCCGGACGCCATTCCGGACTACACGGGAACGAACTGGAAAGCCCTGATGCGCGAGCAGTTTGACCTCCCGGCCTCCGCCCTGAACGATGTCAACTGCGCGGCGCTCGGTGAGCTTTGGAAGGGCGCGGGGCGGGGCTGCTCCTCCCTCTTTGCCATGACCGTCGGCACGAGCATCGGCGGATGCCTCATCGTGAACGGACAGGTCGTGCACGGTGCGTCCATGAGCGCGGGTGAGATCGCCTACATGCGCGTACCGGGCGGGCGGCTGCACGAGCGCTGTTCCGCGACCAGCCTCGTCGCCTCCGTCTGTCGGACGAAGGGGCTGCCGGCAGGCAGCATCGATGGGCACGCAGTCTTCGACCTCCTTGCAAAGGGGGATCTCGCCGTCGCCGAAGAAGTCACGGAACTTATCGACGCGCTTGCGGATGCGATCACGAACGTCGTCTGTGTCGCGAATCCCGAGCGCATCGTGCTCGGCGGCGGCATCATGGCGCAGGAGGAGGCGCTGCGCCCTCCGCTTGAGGCGGCGCTGCGTGACCGCCTCCCTCCCCTCATCTGCGAGGCGACCGAGATCGCTTTCGCCGCCACGCAGAACGATGCGGGCATGATCGGTGCGCTCTATCACTTTTTGCAGGAGCATGGGGAACGTCCCGATAGAAAAGAAATGTAGGTTGCTCCAAAGCAAAGTGTGCATGGCGAGAAAGATCGAACAAAAGGGCTGCCCTACGAAGTTTTAGCTTCGTAGGGCAGCCCCTTTCTTTTTCACAAAAATCTGCTATGATGAGAGATAAGAACTGAACGAGGTGAACCAATGAAGATACTCAGCCGACTCGACGATCCGCCGTTCCGCGTCTCCAAGGGCGACCGCAAGATCATTGACTGCATCCGTACGCATCTGACGGATATCCCGCGCATGACCATCTCTGAAATCGCGCTCGCGAGCGGTACGGCGGAGGCAACCTGCACGCGCTTTGTCCGCAAGATGGGATTCGCAAGTCTCGCGGATTTCAAGGCGGCGCTCGCCGAGGAGGGCGCGGGGCTCGGGCGTTACATGGATCGCGGGAACATCCGAAATAACGAGACGGCGCGCGAGACGGCGCGCAAGCTCCTCTCCGCGAACATGATCGCCCTTGAGAAGACGCAGGACATCATCCGCGATGAGGTCATCGACGCGTGTGCGGACCTCCTCATCGCGGCACAGCGGATCGTCTTCATCGGTCTCGGCTACTCCGGCATCATCGCACTGGACTCGTATTTCAAATTCATGCGGATCGGCATGAACTGTGTTGCCCCGCGCGACAACCATACCATGCGCATGGTCGCCGTTCTCCTTGAGCCGAATGATGTCGTCTTTGCCATCTCGCACTCGGGCGAAACGGCAGAGATCTTGGAGACGGTTGCGATCGCGCGCGCGCGCGGGATCAAGGTGATCTCGCTCACGGAGGATCACACCTCAAGCCTGCGTGCCGCCTCCGATGTCAGCCTTACCTACATTGCGGAGGAGACGCCGCTTGAGACCGGCTCCATCGCCTCCAAGACGGCGCAGTTCTTCCTCGTCGATCTCGTGTATACCGAGGTGCTCAAGATCCTCCCGCCGAGCGCGATGGAAAAGAAAATCCGCACGACCGAAGCCGTGCGGAATGCGAAACGATCGTAAGGGAAGCCCAACGCGGGATCATTCTCCATTTGCTTTCCCCGCTGTGGCAGGAGAGGCGAAAGACTAGCGCTCACTCCCCCGTGCTGTCGACGATCCGATTCATGGTCGCCATTGAGGCGACGCGGTCATTTTCGCCGATGGTCATGAGCTTGACGCCCTGCGTGTTGCGGCTGATGAGGGAGATCTCATCGACGGTGGTGCGGATGACCAGCCCATCTGTGGTGATGAGCATGAGCTCCTGATTCTCGCGCACGACGCGGATGCCGACGACGGGACCGGTCTTGTCGGTGACCTTCATGTTGATGAGTCCCTTGCCGCCGCGCGTCTGCGTGCGGTACTCCTCGGCGGTGGTGCGCTTGCCGTAGCCGCCCTCGGTGACGGTGAGTACCTCGGAATCCTGCTTCAGGATGTCCATCGCGACGACCTCATCGCCGTCGCTGAGGTTGATGCCGCGCACGCCGCGCGTGACGCGTCCCATGGAGCGCACGCCGTCCTCGGGGAAGGCGATTGCCTTGCCGTGGCGCGTACCGAGCATGATGCGGTTCTCACCGTCGGTGAATTTCACGCCGATGAGCTCGTCGTCCTCGTCGAGGTTGACCGCCCGCAGACCGCTCTTGCGGATGTTTGCAAATTCGGCGAGCGGGGTTTTCTTCACCACGCCGCGCTTCGTCGCGAGGAAGAGGAAGCGGTCGGCGCGGAACTCCTTGATCTGGATGACAGCGGTGATGCGCTCGTCGCTCTCAACGGCGAGGAGGTTGACGATGGCGGTGCCCTTCGCCTGCCGCCCGCTCTCGGGGATCTCGTATGCCTTCAGTACAAACGCACGCCCGCGATTGGTAAAGAAGAGGATGTCATGATGCGTCGTCGTGATGAGGAGGTCGCTGACGATGTCGGTCTCCTTCGTCCCCATGCCCTTGACCCCGACGCCCCCGCGCCGCTGACGGCGGTAGGTGTCCAGAGGAATGCGCTTGATGTAGTTGTTGAGCGTGAGCGTGACGACGACATCTTCCTCGGCGATGAGATCCTTGATGTCCATTTCGCTCGCATCAAATGTAATCTCCGTGCGGCGTTCGTCGCCGTACTTGTCGCGTACCTCGATGAGCTCGTTTTTGATAATCGCAAGCACCTTCATGCGGTCGGCGAGGATGCCTTTCAGCTCCTCGATCATCCGCAGTACCTCTTGGTACTCCTCCTCGATCTTCTCGCGCTCAAGACCCGTGAGACGCTGCAGTCTGAGGTCGAGGATCGCCTGTGCCTGCTTCTCTGTGAGCTTGAACCCATCCATGAGTGCCGTGCGTGCGATGTCCGCTGTACGGCTCTCGCGAATCGTTGTAATGACAGCGTCCAGATGATCGAGGGCAATGGTCAGTCCTTCGAGGATATGGGCGCGTGCCTCTGCCTTTGCGAGCTCGTACTGCGTGCGCCGCGTGATGACTGTTTCCTGATGGCTGATGTAGTGCCCGAGCATCTGCTTGATGTTCATGATGACGGGCTGCCCGTCGACGAGGGCGAGCATGATGATGCCGAAGCTGTCCTGCAGCTGCGTGTGCTTATAGAGTTGGTTCAGTATGACGTTGGGGGCACTGTCGCGGCGCAGCTCAATGACGATGCGCATACCGCTGCGATCCGACTCGTCGTTCACGTTCGACACGCCGTCGAGCCGCTTCTCGTTTACCAGGTCGGCGATGGTGCGGATCAGCTCCGCCTTGTTCACCATGTAGGGGATTTCGCTGATGACGATTTTATCGTGCGCCGCGCCGCTCTCGATCTCCGCTTTACCGCGGATAACGATGCGCCCGCGCCCCGTCTCGAACGCTTCCTTGATACCGGCGTAACCGTAGATCGTGGCCCCGGTCGGGAAGTCGGGCGCTTTGACGTGTTCCATCAGCCCTTCGACGTCAATCTCACCGCGTGCGTCCACATAGGCTTGACAGGCGCGAAGCACCTCCGTCATGTTGTGCGGCGGCATGTTTGTCGCCATACCCACGGCGATGCCCGATGCCCCATTGATAAGCAGGTTCGGGATGCGCGTTGGCAACACCGTAGGCTCTTGCAGTGTATCGTCGAAGTTGAGCTGAAAGTCAACCGTATCCTTATCTATATCCCGCAACATTTCCTCAGCCAGTCGACTCATGCGCGCCTCGGTGTATCGCATAGCGGCCGGGCTGTCGCCGTCCACAGAGCCGAAGTTGCCCTGCCCATCGACCAGCGTATACCGCATGGACCAATTCTGGGCCAGTCGGACTAACGCAAAGTAGACCGAAGAATCGCCGTGTGGGTGATATTTTCCCAGCACTTCGCCGACGATTCTGGCTGCCTTTTTATAGGGTTTGTCTGAAGTATTTCCTAGCTCGTTCATCCCGAAAAGGATGCGCCGATGCACGGGTTTGAATCCGTCTCTAACGTCCGGTAGCGCCCGGGAGACGATGACCGACATCGAGTAGTCGATGTAAGCCGATTTCATCTCTTGATTGATGTCGATCTTGATAATTCTATCCTCTGCCATCTATTACTAATGTATAGCGTTGCGTGAAAAAACAACGCTAAAGTACAGGTTTTCGGATAACGGGCAAGAAAACCTCCTAAAACGAACTCCGACGGGCTTGCTCGTCCGTACGACGTGCCCGCGGGGATCGTTTTCCTGGCGTAACGGACGAGATAAGGCCTAAATACTGTCTCTGAGAGGCTTATACTTCCCGAATAAGGCCTTACGGAGCATATTTCTAATCGTTCGGATCTTCCCGAACTAGATTATAACTCTGATACAGTCTTTCGGAAACTTCCGAAGCTATTCTCATCGTATATTGAAAGCCTCGGATATTCCCGAACAGGATAAATATCATGTATAAATACCTTCGGGAGTTTCCGATCAATTGAAATCGAATTTTAAGACTATTCGGATATTCCCGAAAGATTAGATCTGTATATTAAAGAACTTCGGGAGTATCCGAAAGACTTAAAAATGAAGTATATACTCTTCGGGAAGATCCGAAGAGTATATACGAGAAGTTTATTCCTTTCGGATGATTCCGAGAGTATGTTATAGATGTGTATATACTTTCGGATGATTCCGAGAGCTTGTTATATGTGTGTATATACTTTCGGAACTTCCCGAAATAGAGATACAGGATGGAACAGTCGTTCGGGAAGTTCCGATCGATTGAAAATGCGGTCTATAAGGGCTTAACGAGGCGGAGCGAGCTTGTTCTCGTACTCCGTAAAGGCTCGACGAGGCGGAGCGAGACTGTTTTCATACTCCATAAGGGCTTCGAGGTGGCGAAGAAGGGGTACGAGGTGGTGCGCGGAGCCTTCGGGGAGGCAGAATGGGCCGAAATAGTAGGGATTTCGAACAGCGTCTTACATTTGCCACGTATTTACACGCAAGAAGTATGAATATTGGTTACACAAAGGGGTTGACCCTTCTTCTGCTTGTCCGAATGCTCTCAGCGTGCCATTCGGAGGGGAAAGAGATCGAAGAGAATGCAATTCGTTTCGAGTCGGTGGTGGTTGAAAAGACTTATCCTGTGGAAAACAAGAAGGACACTACGACCGAGGGGCGTGTGCTGAAGATCCACTTCACGTATCCGACGGAGTATGCCAACCGGGGCGTGCTTGAGGCTGTGCAACAGCAATTCGTCCGGAGCATGCTGGGCGATACGTATGCGCAACTGCCAATCAAGGAGGCGGTGAATAAGTATGTCGAGGATTACGGCTTGCACCTGAAGGACAAGGACGTTTCGG
>ERZ773070.2258-NODE-2258-length-11063-cov-8.488100_pt1 | contig 11063 bp, 13 predicted proteins | sample MGYA00580618_ERZ773070 | MGnify/ENA primary metagenome ERZ773070 (study PRJEB29015, sample SAMEA2738023) | human oral metagenome | biome: human oral; feature: human-associated habitat; material: dental | place: China | collected 2019 ...
TCTTTAAAAAATTAATCGCATCTTTAAGACTAAGTTTACAGATAAATTCTCTTTCTTCCTCATTTAACAAACTAAACTTTCTTTTAAATTCTAAAAAATGCATAAGTAACAACTCCTTTTTTTGTATATTTTTTCATCTACTGTTTGTATGTTCTTAATGTATCATATAAAAAATACTATGTCAAGAAAAAATTTTTATATTTTTTTCATTTTTTTATTAAAAATACTATTTTTATTAGTTTTAAGTGTATTTTGTTTTTTATACAAAAGTAAAATCTTTGATTTAGAAAAAATTGTAGACACCTTTAGCATAATTTGTTATAATGTATCTGTAAAGTAGTACAAAAAAGGAGGGATTTTTATGAGTTTTGGAAAAACTTTAAAAAGAATCAGATTAAAACACAAAGATAGTTTAAGAGGTTTAGCAAAAAAAATAGACTTACACTTTACTTTTATTGACAAAGTAGAAAAAGGTACTGCTCCAATTTCAAAGAATTTTATTGAAAATGTTGTGGCAGTTTATCCTGAAGAAAGAGAAATATTAAAAAAGGAATACTTAAAAGAAACTCTACCTGAAATATTCCAAAAAGAAGAAGCTATAAAAATTGTTAGTAACAGTGAAGTTTTAAATCTTCCTGTATATGGTAAAGCTAGTGCTGGTAGAGGATATCTGAATATGGATAGTCCTGACTATTATATGCCTATTCTTAGAGGTAATTTTTCAAAAAAAAGTTTCTTCGTTGAAATTACAGGAAATAGTATGGAACCAACTTTAGAAGATGGTGAGTTTGCCTTAGTTGATCCAGAAAATACAACTTATTCAAAAAATAAAATTTATGTAGTTACTTACAATGATGAAGGCTATATTAAAAGATTAGAAATGAAAGATAAATTAAAAGTTATTACTTTAAAAAGTGATAATCCTGATTATGATGATATTGATATACCAGAAGAAATGCAAGAATATTTCCAAATTAATGGTAGAGTTGTAGAAGTTATTTCAAAGAAAAAATTATTATAAACTTAAAAAGAGTTGTTTCTAAATTGAGTAAAACAACTCTTTCTTTTATCTATAAATTTTTATTTTCCTAAATTACTATATTTTTCAGGAATTTTTACAGAAGTTACCCCCATATATCCTTTTCCAAAAACATATGTATCTTGATATACAAAGAAAGCATTAGGGACATCAACCCCATTATTATCTTTCATTATACTTCCATTCCATTTAGAACCAGGTGTTGCTGTGTCAAGAGATGCTAAAACTTTATCCAATGTAAAATCTTTTTCTCCACTTTCAATAGATTTTATTGCTAAATCTGTAAGTCCTTCTACACCAGCAAAGTTATATGAATAAGCCCATGTTCCCATTCTTCCTGAACCACCAGCATCTATAACAGCTTTTTCAACTTTTTCTAATATTTTTGGCCAGTTTCCTTTTTCATCATCAGTAAATTCTATTCCTAATGCTCCTGGATACCCCATTGTTGGAGATGGTAAATCTGCTTCTATAAATATTCCTCCATGAGCTGCTATTTGTTTTAATAGAGGTTCAGTTTGAGCATCATTTGTTGCAAAGAATGCTATATCTTTACCATATTTAGCTACCCAGTTTGGAACTTGTTCTAATATAAATTGTTGTGCTCCTGGAACTCCAACATCACTTAATGGATCTGGAGCTGACATTTCTATATATTCCATTCCTAAATCTTTAGCTGTTTGTTCCATTATAGCTCTTCTTCTTGAAATTGTTTCATAGCTTAAATGTCTAGGAAAAGAAATATGCATAAATTTAGTTGCTCCTAAATCATGAGCTGTTTTTACTATTAAATATCCTCTTGCTATTGAATCTGAGTTTAAAACTATATCTGCCACTGTACTCACTTGTACTGGATCTTCATGATTATTATTTACAAATAATAAGATATCAGGTCTTTTTTCTCTAATAGCTTTGAATGCAGGATAAGTTCCTGGTACTCCTTCTGCCACTACAATAGCTTTCATTTTAGGGTCATCTGCAAGAGAAACCATTTGAGATATTGTTGTTTCTTGTTCTTGCATAAAATTATCTGGAATAGTCACTACTGTAATTTTTCCACCTTCATTACTTAAACCATATTTTTTTGCAATTGCCTCAGCTCCACGGAAATTATCTTCTGATTGTGAAACTGATGTAGTTACAATTCCAATATGATAGTCTTGTGTTGCCTCAGTTGTTGCTCCTTGTTGTTGTGCATTAGCATCCTCAGTAGGTGCTTCTTTTTTTCCACAAGCAACCATAACAATCAATATAAATATCGTCAGTAAACTAAACAAAATCTTTTTCATTTTCATACCTATTTCCTCCTTACAATTAAAGTTTTCTCTTTTAATTTTTTTAATATATTTTGGTTATTATATATCTAATATATTTATATGTCAATCTAAATTTAAATAAGATATAAAAAATAAAAACACTAGATTTGTAAATACATTTCTAGTGTTTTCTTTAAATTATTCTATTTTATTTCTTTATCAATTTCTTGATGTAAATTTTGTTTAACTATTTGTTCATTTTCTTCAGGAACACATAGTCCATCTCCTAACACACTACAATAACTAGCAGCTTGTTTTTCTCTTTCTAATTCTTCTGCTGTTTTAGGAGGTTCAGCTTGTTTTTTCAAGTCTTCTTTTACTTTTTCATTTTGTTCTGGTACACATAGCCCATCACCTAAAATACTACAATAAGAGGCTTCTTGTTTTTGACTATCACTAACTTTTACTTCAGCCTTTGGGGCTTCTTCTTTTGCAACAGGAGTATCAGTCATTGTTGCTGGATCTGGAACTGTTTTTCCTGCTTTTATTTCTTCATAGTATTTTAAAAGTTCATCTTTCTTTGCCATCTTTGCTAAGTTTTCTAACTTTTCAAAGCCTTCTTTATCTCCTGAATCAAATGCTTCTTTGAATTTCATTAACATTCTTTTATTCTTTTCAATAAATTCTTGACTTGCTGATATTGGCTCACCAGTTTGAGCTTTTGGAGCTTCTTTCTTTACTTCTGGTTTCTTAGCAGCAGGTTTCTTTTTAACAGGCATTTCTACTGCTACTCCCATTATATCTCCTATTTTTGCAGCTACCTTAGGTCCACCAGGTGCACATAATGTCATCTTTGCACCTTCTAAAGCTACTCCTGATGCATATCCAGAACATCCAGGATATCCACAAGCTCCACAGTTTACACCAGGTAATATAGCTAGTATAGCTTCTACTTTTGGGTCTACTTCAACTTCAAATTTTTTTGAAGCATAAGCTAGGAATAGTCCCATTAATACTCCAGTTATCCCTAACACAGCAACTGGCATCATAATCGCTTCCATTATATACCTCCATTTGTATAATTAAGTTAAATTTGCATTCCACTAAATCCCATAAATGCCATAGCTAAAAGTCCAGCTGTTATAAATGCTATTGGAACTCCTTTAAAGTTTTTAGGAGTATTTGCATATTCTAATCTTTCTCTTATTCCAGCTAAAAGTAATAATGCTAGAGAAAATCCTACTGCAACACCAAAACCATTTACTACTGTTTCTATAAAATTATATCCTTCTTGGATATTTATTATAGCAACCCCTAGAACAGCACAGTTTGTTGTAATTAATGGTAAGAATACTCCAAGTGCTTTATATAGACTTGGTGATGTCTTTTTAATTGCCATTTCAACGAATTGTACAAGAGAAGCTATTATTAATATAAAAGCTATTGTTTGTAAATATCCTAAACCAAGAGGTTCTAATATTAATCTGTAAGCTATCCAAGTTACTCCTGAAGCTATTGTAATAACGAAAGTAACTGCCATACCCATTCCTAATGATGAGTCAACCTTTTTAGAAACTCCCATAAATGGACAACAACCTAAGAACTTAGCAAATATTATATTATTTATAAATATTGAAGTAACAATTATACTAAATAATCCACCTATACTCATTTTTTAGTCACCTTCTTTTTCTTTGCATCTCTTTCTTTTTTCATATTTATACAAGCCATAATTATCCCTATTGTAATAAATCCACCAGGTGCTAATATAAATATTAAAGCAGGTGTAAAGTTAGCAGGAACTAATGAAATTCCAAATACTGAACCATTTCCTAAAATTTCTCTTACTGAACCTAAGAAAGTTAAAGATAAAGTAAATCCTATTCCAGATCCAATACCATCAAGTATAGAGTCAATAACTCCATTTTTAGATGCAAAACTTTCTGCTCTTCCAAGAACTATACAGTTAACAACTATTAGAGGTATAAATAACCCCAATACCTTATATAAGTCAGGTGTATAAGCATTCATAACCATATCAACTACTGTAACAAGTGTAGCTATTATCATGATAAATGCTGGTATTCTTACTTCATCTGGTATAAATTTCTTAAAAAGAGATATTAAACCATTTGAACATGCAAGTACGGCTATAACTGCAAGCCCCATTGAAAAACCATTTATTGCACTACTTGTTACCCCAAGAGTAGGACAAAGTCCTAACATCAAAACAAACACTGGATTTTCTTTAAATATTCCAGCTGTAAGTACTCCTAATTTTTTCATTATTTACTCACCTCATTTTGATAAGTATTTAATGCTCTTATAACTCCTCTATAAACAGCACTAGGTGATATTGTAGCTCCAGCAAAAGCATCTACTGACTTATTAAATTCATAAGTAGCATCTTTTCCTATCCAATGTTCTTGCCATTCTTTTTCATTAATTTTTGCTCCTAATCCAGGAGTTTCAGAACTTGTAACTACATTTAAACCTGTTACCTTAGCATCTTTATCAATTCCTACAACAAAATTAATATCTCCACCATAACCTGCTTCTGTAACTGATGCAACATAACCTACTACTTCTCCTGCATCATTAAATCCAGGTATGTATTGCATTCCATCAGCTTCTTTTGCTTCATCTTCTTTGAAGCTAGTTGCTTCTGGTAAAACTTCTTTTCTAGCTTCATTAACTATTTTCTTAGTATTTTCTGCTATAACTTTACTTGTGAAATCATTAACTCCTCCAAGTAATCCAGCTGATATAGCTGCTATTAGACCAAGGACGATTCCAAAATGTATATATCTATTTTCCATTTTTGCTCACCCCTCCAAACTTTTTAGGTCTTATATATCTATCAATTAAAGGAACTACACCATTCATTATTAAAATAGCATAAGCTGTTCCTTCTGGATATCCACCTTTCATTCTGATTAAAGAAATTAAAATTCCTAATCCTAATGCAAAAACTACTCTACCTTTTGAAGTTGTTGGGCTTGTAACCATATCAGTTGCCATAAAGAAAGCTCCTAAGAATAATCCTCCTGAGAATATTTGCATCAAAGGATCTGCTCCCATTGCCCAAGTTAAAACAAATACTGTTCCTATTATAGTAGCAGGAAGTTTCCAATCTATATGTTTCTTATAAATTAAATATGCTCCTCCAAGTAATAGAGCCAAAGAAGAAGTTTCTCCTAAACATCCTCCCATTTGCCCTAAAAAAGCATCAATATATTGGTTAGTATTTTCTAACAATGCATCTGATAGAGGAATTCCTCTTTTCATAGCATCCAAAACTGTTGCTCCTGCTTTTCCATCAAATGCAAATGTTGTTATTGCCACTGGCCAAGATGCTTGAACAAATGCTCTTCCTACTAAAGCTGGGTTGAAGATATTATGTCCTAAACCACCATAAACCATTTTACCTAATGTTATTGCAACTATATTTCCAACTACCACATATTGTAAAGGCATTATAGCAGGAACTACAAATGCAAATAATATCCCTGTTAATATAGCACTTCCATCAAATGCTTCTATATCTCTTTTTAATGCTTTTTGACATAGATATTCTGTAAGTATACAAGTCAAAACTGATACAGCAGTTAGTATCAAAGCTCTCACACCAAATGTATATACAGCCATAGCAAATGCTGGTATCAAGGCTATAACAACATCATACATTACTGACTCAACAGTTTCTGCTGTTCTAATATGAGGAGCTGGTCCTGTTTTTAAAATTGTACTCACTTTTATCCTCCTTAATTAGTTTAATCTACTTTTTCTTAGCTCTTAATTTAGCTTTTCCTGTTTTAATAGCCTCAGCTAAAGGTCTATTAGCAGGACAAATATAAGCACAAGAACCACATTCTATACAATCCATTAGATTATGAACTGCCATTTCTTCATATTCTTTTGCAGCAGCTAATCTATCAAACATAAGTGGTGCAAGCCCCATAGGACATGCAGAAACACACTTAGAACAGCTTATACAAGCTTTTGTCTTGTATGGTCTCATTTCCTCATTAGTTAGAGCTAAAAGCCCTGATGTACCTTTTATTACAGTGGCATCTTCTGTCATTTGAGCAAGTCCCATCATAGGACCTCCCATAACTAATCTTGCCATTTCTTCTCTATTTATTCCACAATAATCTAAAATATATGAGAAAGGTGTTCCTATTGCAACTTTTACATTTTTAGGATTTTTAATAGCCTTTCCAGATACTGTAACAACTTTTTCAATTAAAGGTTTTCCATTTACAACAGCTTCATATATAGCTGCTGCTGTTCCTGTATTTTGTACAACAACACCAACTGCTGATGGAAGTTGTCCAGATGGAACTTGTCTATCTAAAATTGATTTAATAAGTTGTTTTTCTCCTCCTTGTGGATATTTTGTTTTCAATGGAACAATATTTATTCCTGTTCCTTCTGTTGCTTTTCTCATAGATTCAATAGCTTCTGGTTTATTATCTTCTATTCCTACATAAACATTAGGAACATTTAAAATCTTTTTAATAATTTTAATTCCTTCAACTATTGATTTTGGATTTTCTAACATAAGTCTATTGTCCGAATTTAAATAAGGTTCACATTCTGCACCATTTAAAATCAAACTATCTAGTTGTGTGTTAGGTGGAGGATTTAATTTCACATGAGTTGGGAATGTTGCCCCTCCTATACCAACAATACCTTTTTCTCTAATAATGTCAAGTAAAGCTTTTTTATCTGCTTCTTCCCAATTTTCAATTTTACTTAGTTCTGCCCACTCTTCTTTTTTGTCATTTTGAATGAAAACTGTCATAACTTTTCCTGTTAAAGGAAAAACACGACTTTCAATTTTAGTAACAGTTCCACTCACTGGTGAATGAACAGGTACCGCCAAACCTTCTGCATCTGCAATTTTTTGTCCTTTTAAAACTCTATCTCCTACATTTACAATAGGATTTAAAGGAGCTCCTATATGTTGTAAAAGAGGAACAAAAATTTCATCTGGAGATTCCAATTTTTCAATTGGTAAATGTTCTGTTTGTATTTTATTTTCAGGGGGATGAACTCCGCCTCTGAAACCAAAAAATTTCATCAAAAACACTCCTTTCATAATAGTTTATTTTCCACAAGTTGATTTTAACATACATATACAAAATTAACAAGTTTTTATTTTGAATTTTCTTTTTTCTTATTATACTTCTGCATAATCCTATCTAAATTTTGAACACTTAGCATTTCTATAACACAATTATTAATTTTTTCTAAAATTTCGTCTAAGTCTTTTTGTTCAGTCTGATTAAACTCTCCTAAAACATGCTCAACAGCATCTTTTTCTTTTGCACCTATACCACACTTTATCCTGATGAATTCTTCTCCTATATGAGAAATTATAGATTTTATTCCATTATGTCCACCAGAGCTTCCCTTTTCTCTAATTCTAATATCTCCAAAAGATAAATCCATATCATCATAAATTACAATAATATCTTTTTTAGGGTCTAATTTATAAAAATTTACAATCTCTATAACTGAGTTTCCACTTAGGTTCATAAAGGTTTGAGGTTTTAAAAATATAACTTTCTCCCCATCTATATTTTTTTCACTTACAAGAGCTTGAAATTTTTCTCTTTCATCACTTATATTCATTTTTTTTCTTAAATTATCAACAGCAATGAAACCTATATTATGTCTTGTCTTTTCATATTTTTTACCTGGATTTCCTAAACCAATAACAACTTTCATTTTCTTCCCCTCCTTCCTTTTTATTTTCCCGAATCATTATACTACATATTCCTTATATTTTCATCATTATTTTTATATTTTACAAAGATAATAAAAAGCTTATTACACTTCGTTTGATTTTTGAAATATAATGAGCTTTTATTATTTTGTCAATAAAAAAAGACTAAAATTAGTATATTTTCCAATACAATACTTTAATCTTTTTAATTCTAATATTCAATTTTATTTAAATAAAGTCCTTCTGCCTCAACAAGATTTTTCTTATATTCCCTTGTAAAATCAGTTAGCATAAGTTTTATATGATTTTCTGGCAATCTTCCATAATATATTTCAAGTGCAGTTCCAACCATTATTCTAACCTGTGATTTTAAAAATGCACTTCCTTTAATATATATTTTTATCTTACTATCTCCAAAATATTTAACTTCTATTTGATAGATTTCTCTTATTGTTACCTTACTTACACAATCACTTAATCTAAAATTCTTAAAATCATGTACTCCTATAAAATCAGAAAATATTTTTTCTAATTTCTCAGCAACAATTTTCTCTTTTACAAATTTACAATACCTTGCTTCAAAAGGATTTTTCTCCCAAGATATAATATAGACATATTCTCTCATTTTAGCATCATGTCTAGCATTAAAATCCTCATTTACCTCTTCAACTGATAATATATCTATATCTTTAGGTAAGGCTCTTGTCAAAAGATACTTATATTTTCCCACTGGAATACTTGAGGAAGTATAGAAATTAGATACTTGTTGATTTGCATGGACTCCTCTATCTGTTCTACCTGCAGAAATTAAATTTATATCTTCTTTTGTTACAATTTTTAAAATTTTTTCTATTTCTCCTTGAACAGTTATTTTATTAGGCTGTCTCTGAAAGCCATAGTACCTACTTCCATCATACCTAAACTCTATTTTTATATTTTTCATTATATCTTTATTTGTATATTCTGTCGCTTCTTTAATAAATAATTGCATTTTCGACAATCGATGCTCGTTATGAAACATATATATTTCATCAAATCCAACATTTTGCCTATATGTCATGAAAGAAAGCAACTTTTTGATATTGGACACATGCTTAAATACAGAATTTAATGGTTGAGGAACACTAAATCTTAATCCAAGAATAATATGCTCATTAACAAATTTACTTCCTTTTAGTCCTATACACTCGCTTATATTAGAACGGATAATCAGTTCACACTCATTTCCTTCATAAAAAAAATTGTGACTTTCAGTATCATCTTTTATTTGAAATATGATTTCTTTACTATCAAAATTATCATGTTCTACTGCATTACAAAAAAATAAATTATCTAATGTTCCACCACGAAATTCTATGTAATCATAACTTTCCCATTGAACTCCCAATGCATTATCTGGCGCGATTATGTATGCACATGTATTTAATTTTTTTGCACCATCGCATGAAAGAGATAAATCTCCTTTATATATAGCAATTCCTTGGTATCCATGAGTTTGCCCAAAAACAAATTCCATATCATTATCAAATTGATGAATTTGATGATTTGTAGCCATAAAAGTAACCATATAATTATCTAAATAAAAAGTGATATTTGCCCCTTCAACAGGGATTATCCCTGTATAAGGATTTTTTTTATCTTTCATTTTGATACCCCCCAATATAAATTACAGATTAAGTATAATGAATTTTCTCATAATTCCTTTTAAGAAAAACTCATTCACATAATTAAGTATATTACTCAAATTTCTACCTCTCCTCAATTATGCAATTCTCAATAGCATATTCTAAAAATACACCAATTAACTCATTGCGGCTATACCCTGTCTGTGCCGAAATATCGTTAAGTCTTGAAACTGTTTCTTCTTTGATACGAATAGAAAATGTTTTATAGCCGTCATCACCTTTCGCTCTTTTCGGCTTAATAATCAAGTCACTGTTTGCCATATATAACCACCTCCTAAACATAGTTTAGGTTTGAAAAGATGTGAAATATATGTTATAATTTATGTTGTAAATTGCGATGAGGTGATAATATGCTGCTAAAAAAAGAAAATTACGAAACGCTGAAAGAGGTTGCGCACTTCAGTTTTGAAGAATGCTACGCTGGCTTAAATACTCTTTTATATAACGAACCGAATTTCATAGCCTTTGTCGAACGAAAATACCGCTTAAAAGCCTATAAAGAAGAGGGGGAATTTTACATGACGGCAAATGAACATTTTTTTCATACCATAGGCTTTATAGACGCGGTAATATGGTTAGAGCGTTCCGGATATATTTTGCAAGATAATCGTTATGTGAGTAAGTCGCTTAATGATAACGGTGAGGGCTCTCCTGCATGGCGAATGCTCAATGGATTGGCGAATATCGTTGAATGCGGCGATGATGAATAGTAAAATAAAATTATAGAGTTGAAAAGGAGTTCCCTTTATGGAAAACCATAGCGGTAAAATATTAAAAATATTATTATTTTTCGGTGTGTTCGCATATCTGCTATACTATGATTATAGCCGTGACGCTTTTAAGTTTGGCACTATCACAGGCGGGTTAATGATGGCTTCGGCAGTATACTTAATTGCGTCCCTCTTTGGAATAATTTTAAATCTATCCAGAAACTATATAATAGCTATTTTCGGGACAGGCGCGCTTGCTTTATTCTTTGCTTTTAAGCTGGACGAAATCATTGCAAAGGTTTCTTGGCTTAACGAAACGATTGTTGCGGTTATACTGATAATTTTTGCAATACTATGCATTGCCATAGATTTTTCTATCCTTAAGCCTAAACAAGCTATTTCACCGTATTCACCAAATGATTTTGCTGATACAAGTATACCTTTGAACGAAGTTGACCTAAATCAAACTATGCGTGAGAATATGAAAGCAAATCCTCAATCTGTTCTCAATCTATCCAATATGTTAGAAGAACGATGGGGACGTAAGCCGACCTATGATGAAGTTATGGACTATATCGACCATTTAGTTATTCCTGAAAATGAGGAAGAATATGAAAGTGAGGACAGATAAAACACTTT
>ERZ773070.2261-NODE-2261-length-11058-cov-7.298828_pt1 | contig 11058 bp, 8 predicted proteins | sample MGYA00580618_ERZ773070 | MGnify/ENA primary metagenome ERZ773070 (study PRJEB29015, sample SAMEA2738023) | human oral metagenome | biome: human oral; feature: human-associated habitat; material: dental | place: China | collected 2019 ...
GTCCCCCAAGGCATTACACGCCTGGGCGTAACGGATCAACCCGAAGAAGGCCGCAATATGCTCATTCGTGTTCGCTTTAAGGGGCAAGTTACGAACGATCCCCTCATTGCCAATGTAATTCGTCATTCCGATGCGGATATCAGTATTTTGTACGGAAATATCGATTATATTCAAAACATTCCCTTCGGCTACCTGATTTTTACTATTATCGGCTCCTTGGAAAATCAAGTAAAGGCCTTTGATTATATTAAAAGCTTACCCGTAGAAAGTGAGGTCCTCGGCTATGTCCCCGGAAATCGTTAAACTCTTATTACAAGGCGTAGAAGAAACAATATTCATGGTTGCCGTTTCGGGAATCATTGCTACCGGCATCGGTATCCCCTTGGGCATTCTTTTGGTTACGACAGACAAGGGGCATATTCTTGAGAATGCACCGATTAACCGCGTCTTCGGCACGATTGTCAACATCATTCGTTCCGTGCCCTTTATCATTCTCATGGTTGCCATCATTCCCTTTACCAAACTGGTAGCCGGCACCTCCATCGGTACCTTGGCGGCTTGCGTTCCCTTGACGATTGTCGCCATTCCATTCCTCAGCCGTTTGGTCGAAACGTCCGTACGCGACATCGACTACGGTCTCATTGAGGCGGCTCAATCCATGGGCGCTACCCCCTTTCAAATTATTCGCAAAGTCTTGTTACCCGAAGCATTGCCTACTATTATCAACAACATTACGGTTCTTATCGTCAGCCTTATCGGTTCTTCCGCCATGGCCGGTGCCGTCGGCGGCGGCGGTTGTGAGCTGATGGATCTCCTTCACGCGGATGTCGCCCGCGACAAAGACGCCCGGGATCTCCGTGCGGCAGTTCTCATCCGCCGCGATGTAGCCCGTCTCCGTGAGCTTCAGCTGCCCCACAAACAAATCGGTATTCGGGAGAACACCGATGTTCACGAAGATACTGTCCACGGGCAGCGTCTCCCTCTTGCCCGTATCCTTGTGCAGGAGATCGACGGACGTGAGGCGATCCTCGCCGTTCAGGTGCTCGATCTCCGTCTCAAGCATGACCGTCACCTTGGGATTTGCATAGAGCGCGTCCTGTGAGGACTTGTCTGCGCGCAGCTGCGAGCGGTGGATCAGATAGAGATGGCTTGCATACTTCGTGAGGAAGTTCGCCGCATCGACCGCCGCGTTGCCGCCGCCCATCACCGAGATCACCTTGCCCTGATACGTGTGCCCGTCGCACAGCTCGCAGTAGTGTACGCCGCGATTGAAGTAGTGCGGCTCCTGCGCGAGGGGGAGCTTCCTGCGGTTCATGCCCGAGGCAATGATAATCACGGGTGTTTCGTAGATGTACGTCTCCGTTTCCACGATCTTCGGCGTGCTCCGGAGATCAACGCGCTCGATGCGGTCGAACTCGTCGATCTGTGCGCCGAAATTTGTCGCCTGCTTCTCGAGTGTGCCGATCAGCTCCATACCGCTCACGCGCTCGAAGCCAGGGTAGTTCTCGATGTCCGCCGCCGTCGCGATCTGCCCGCCGACAAGCGAGTTCTCAAGCACGAGCGTACGCAGGTTCATGCGTCCGGCGTAGAGTGCGGCAGTCAGCCCCGCCATGCCCGCGCCGATGATCACAATATCCTTTTGAATACGTTCCTTTGCCATGGATTCATCTCCTTTGAGTAATTTTGACTTTTTGATTATTATAGCATGTCTGTCAAGATATGACTATGATAAAAGACACAAAAATAGCCCACACTCCACTGTGGACTATCTTTGCTGTGTATTATATTTTAGGAGAGCTTTGGAAACGTCCGAAGACATTCCCTAACGAAAGCCTGAATAAAATATAGCATATCTGAGAACGAAAATCAATAGATTTTTGAGAAAAATTTTCAGCGAAATGTGGAGTGCGGAAAATTTTTCTTAGCACCTCCTCAGAAACGGTAGGTGAGCCGCATGCTTGCGTAGTTGCCAAGCGTGAAGCGTTCGCTCCCGTACAGCGTGTCGCGTACATTGATCCCCTTTGCGTCGAAGGTGTAGAACAGCTCGACGAGAAGGTTCTGCACAGGCACATAGCCCGCGCCGACGCTGAAGCTGCGGATTCCGTCGAGGTAGCGGTCAGGGAGGTAGTTCGTGCCGTTGCCGCCGAAGAACGAGCCGTGCTCGAAATGCTTGTAGTCGGCAAAGACATTCCAGCTGCCCTTCACATCCATGTCACTCTTGCCGATGTCAAAGCGCATCGTCCAGAAATGCGGCGTGCCGCCGTCTGCATGTCCTTTGAGACTGAACTGATCGGTTCCCGATTTGTGTTCGTAGATCGTGTGACCGTTCATGTGCCGTGCGTAATCTGTGCGGTTCTGTCCGTAGTCGATCGAAACAGCGGCATTGCTGCCGATCTTCCAGCGTGCGCCGACACCGATGACGCTCGCAAGCTTGTCGAACGCATAGGAGTCGTTGCTTGCACCGTTGGCGTAGTCTGCGTGGAATGTTCGGTTGCCGGTTGAGCCGAGATACCAGAGGGAGAGACCGACATTGGGCGTGAGTGCGTGCTTCGCCTGCACAAAGAACGCTCTTTCGAGGGCAGGGATGCGGTCGCTTGAGAGAACGATTCCCACCGCGCGGATCGGTGTGCCCGTGTATTTTGTGAGGGCGTCGCGGGGCAGGGCGCTTGCGTACTCCGTCCAGTACAGGCGCTTGCCGATTGCATTGAAATACGACGTGATGGACTTCGGGTAGTTATGTGTACCCGGGAGCGCATCGTCCGTTGTTTCGTCGACAAAGTTGTCGTTGAACAGCGCGTTATATACATCGTTCTCAGATGTGGTAAGCGTGATATTTGTCGCGCCGGTGCCGGCGTTCGCCTTGGCGATGTTTTCATACATCGTCATGACCTTCGCCTTATTTGCCGCCCACCACTTCTGCAGTGCCGCAGAGCCGTCTCCATCAAGGACGCCCGGATAGTCCGCCATCGTCATGTAGAAGTTTTCCTTGTCTTCCGGATGGTCGAATCCCCAGACGAGCGTGTCAAATGAGCCGATGGTTCCTGTCTGAAGCGTGTTGCTCGCATCGAGGTACTGATAGTTGACAGTAGCGGGGGCATTCATCTGCATGCGTTCCGTCTCGTCCTGCTCGTTCTTTCGCAGCAGATCACTGCCGTATGCGGCGGTCGCGATGTCATACATCCGCTTCACGATGGCCGCCTGCTCTGCAACGCTTGCACCGCGCTCCTTTGCCGCCGTCAGCTGCTGGTAGAAGTTCATCTTGTCGTTCGCATCTGCAACGGGAGCGGGGGTATCAAATGTGCTTCCGAGTGTGGAGCGGTTCAGTCCGATGAACTCATCGATAGTCGGCGGGCGGTAGAAGACGGCGTGCGTCGCATGGGTGTAGGCGGAGTCCGATATACCCGTGCTCTGCTTGAACGTACCATAGCCAAGGCGCACCTGCGTGCGGGCGTTTGTCCATGCGGCGCGGATACCGTCAAAGTCCTTGCCGAAGTAGTAGCCCGTGATGCCCATGCGCTCCTGCAGACGCCCGAGGGAGATGTCAAACGCGCCATCATGATAGGTCACGTCCAGATTGTTGATGCGCAGGTTGTTCAGACCGCGGGACTGCGCAGTGGTAGTCCTTGTTTCGACGCCGTCCTTGCCGGAGGCGGAGGCGAGCAAGGAGGCGTTCAGATGGTCGTTTAGACGTGCGTCCACACCGAGGCGCAGACGCTGCGCGAAGCCATGATCGTCGCTGTCCCGCATGTTCCGCTCAGCAGAGCCGACCGAGGAATCGTCCGTCATCTTGATGGGCGGGCGGTTCGTGCCGCCGTGTGCATCCCATTCCATTGCATAGTCGCCGAGGAAACGAACGCCCTGCGCTTTCTCTGTGTCAAAGATGGGGCTGAGGAATGCGTCGATCGAGTTCTTCGCATAGCTGCCGATGGACTGTGCGAAGAAGTCCGTTGCCGTTTCCGCATTGCGTGCTGCACGCGCCGCCTTTTCCTCCTCTGTGAGGGGGACCTTCGGCTGTGTGTTGCTGTCGGGACCGAACTTGAGATTCACGCCGAGTCGGTAGACGCGCGCCTGTGTCGCACGGTCGTCGTCGCGATGGTTGAAGATGTTGTCGACGCCGATGTACGCCATTGCATCCTCGCCGAACTTCTGCTGCAGCATGAGGTTCCATATACCGAACGTCTTGTGCTGATAGCGTCGTGCGCCGGCCTGTGCATACTTGTTTTCAAAGATGTAGCCGCCCTGCATGTCGCTGTCCATCGTCATGTAGTTCGCGCCGCCCGTGACAGAGTTGCTGTCGAGCATCCGGATGTAGTAGTCGCCCCAGAGAGAGGCGCGGAAGCCGCTTGCCTTGTTCTCGTAGTCGACACCGATGTCGACCTTGTGTTTCGGCTTGTCGAGGAGCTGGCGCGGCATGTTCGGATCACTCTTGTTGATCGCATGGAGATAGGTGTAACCAAACTTGCCCGACCAATGTTTGTCGAATCTCTGCTTGACCTCCATCTCAAGTCCCGTGATCTCGGCCTTGCCGATGTTTTTAAAGCTGTAGAGCATATCGGGCGGGTAGCCAAGCTTCTCCGCTGTCTTGAGATTCGGGTGGAAGTCGATGTTGTAGCCCGTGTAGTAGGTCGTCATGTAGTTGCGGATGGTGTTGCGGAAGAGGTTCAGCCGCATGGTGGTCTTCTTCGTTTCGCCCTCGATGCCAACGTCGAAGTTGACGGACTTTTCGGGCTTCAGGTTTGGATTACCTGTCCAGTACCAGCCGAGACGTGCGCGGTCCTGGTCGACGGGGCTGCCGCCGTACATCTCCCAGTTGTAGTAGAGTTCGCCCATGCCGGGTTCTGCATAGCCTGTGCCGAGATTTGTCTTGAAGCGCAGGTGAGGATTGCCCTTGATGATGTTGTGCGTCAGACCAAGATTCGCCGTCACATGCGTGCCGAAGAGGCTGCTGTGGTCGAGGCGCAGGACGGGAGAGAAGATCGTATCGTTATCCATCATCCATGTGTCGCCGACCACAAAATGATACTTGTTGATCGTCGCCTCGCCAACGATGACCTGATTCTTCAGAGAGTCCTGAATCTCACGGAAGAGCTTACCGTTCAGCGTATAGTTAAAGATCTTATTGGGATCGCTGTAATAGGAAAGCCCATCAAAGTCACGGTTCCACCCGATGAGATTGTCCGCATTCTCGGTGCCGACCTTGCTGTTGAATGCGTCATATCGTGCCCGTGCCCCATCGGCATCGATGGCGTCCAGGGTCGAGTAGAAGTTTTTCGCACCATTGTTGGAATACCGCAGATAGTCCTCGTAGGTGAACTCAGGTCGATACGAATTGGGATCGCCGCTGTTATAGCCATAGAGTTCGTTGTCCACATCCCAGCGCAGTCCGCGTTCTGCGTCAGGCAGCAGTTTATGTGCGTGGATAAAGGAGGCTACGTCCCCCTTTTTTAGCCCATAATCCTTTGCATCGCGTTGTACGACAAGGAGGCTTTTGTCGTAATCCCACGGGTCGATCTTGCGCAGATAAGTCTTCGGAGCACTCTTGAGACGGCTGCCAGAACCGTGTTCGCGAGCATAGCCCATGCCGTAGGTAAGAAGATGCTTGTCATTCAGCTGGGTATTGAACGTCGCATCAATATTGGTCTGCGCATGATCCACATTGTCGATGTAGTTCAGCATGTTCTTCCCCGTATAGGAAGAACGACCATAGTTGCTCGTCAGTGTGAGATCGTCCTCAAGGAGGCGCGTGTGGTTGATCTCGATGTTCCAGTCCGTGTCCTTGTTGCGTCCGTTCCAGCCGACGTTGTACGTATTGCGCCCCGACTTGCGGCTATAGTGCTGCTGTGGCTCCATTATGGAATCTGTGCGCTTGACGAAGCGGTTCAGATCCTCTGTATAGCGTTCCAGACGAAAGTTGAAGGTATTGTCCTTATTTGCCTCGTAGCTGCCAATCAATCCAAGATTCGATGCCTCACCGTAGTAGCGTAGGCTGTTGTCCTCGAAATCCGTCACGTAGCTGCCAAGACCGGTCACAATGCGCGCCTCGTCCGCATAGACGGGCATGATGTCGCGCTTGCTCCCGTAGATGCCGAGCTGTACTTTGCCCATAGAACCAGAGTCGGCGCGCAGGAACATATTGCGGTAGGGGAACAGCTCGTCCTTCTCTGCCGTTCTTCCCTCTGCATTGAACTGAACCGAGGGCTGATCCCCTGCCTTCTTTGTGATGATGTTGACCACGCCGCCGATCGCGTCCGAGCCGTACTTTGCACTAGATGCACCCTGAATGATCTCGATGCGCTCGACATTCTCCGTGCCGAGGCGCATGACCTCGTCCGCTGCGCCGTAATACTTTGCAAAATCTCCCATGACGGGTTGCCCATCTACGAGAATCAGTGTATGACGTGCCTCCGCACCGCGAATCGAAACGCCGACGCGACCCATCGCATCCACCGTGCGCGAGACGCCCGTCTCGCTGAAGATGATGTCCTCGACGGACTTCGCCTGCTTCTTCTCGATGTCCTCCTTTGTGATGATCGTCTTCTGTTGGGACTCGTACTTTGCCTCTTCCTGTGCAGCATCCACCTCCACGTGAATGTCCGCAGTAGACACTTTGCCTCCTCCCTGTGTCCCATCATCTGCCCATGCCGTATAGGCGGGCAGGGTGAGTCCTGCCAAAATCGCGTAGGTGAGCATACGCAGCGAGCGCTTACGCTGTTTCCTCGTCATGAGATCCTCCTTAATACAATGCGTGAATGCGTTTCAATCCATGGAAACGCGCATACTTGCTCACAGGACACACGGAAATAGAATCCAATACGTACATCTGTGAGACAAGCTAAATGAAAAAGATAATTGCGTTAAAATAGCGCATGAGTATTATAAAGGCGAATGGGATTCATTACAAGTGTTTTTCACGCATGGTCGAAATCTAATTTTTCAATACAAAGTTTCTGAATCCAGTTCATAAAAATAATCCCGTTCAACATGAACGGGATGAGAGAATTTATGGGAGTTGAATGACATCCATCCGTGTATATGGCTTGATGTCGATGATGGAGCTGCCGTCGAGGGCATCGAGTCCCTTCACGCGGAGGATGGTTCCCTCGCGTGCGATGAGTTCGGCGATGCAGAGGGAGAGGGGGTTCGGCCGGCCGGGCGAGCGGCTCGCAAAGACGCCATGTATTTCTTTTGACATGGGCGGAAGTGTCTTCAGAATGTCGCGTTTGGCCAAATGTGCCCAGTAGAGGACGATGAGGTATTTGTTCTGCTCGATTTTTAGGAGTCCGTCCGTAAAGGCAGGGTGAATCTCGATCTCCGAGATCTCCTCACTCATGCGTCCCTGCCGTGGGATGTCTGTAAGGTTTTTGTAGTCGTTATGCACAACGCCGATTTCTTGAAGCTGCATGATGTATTCCTTTTTATTTGAGTGATTTCACCGTCTCTCCCTCGGGCGTCTCTGCAAGCCTCTGCATCAGGCGTGCGTAGAGTGCCTCGATGGGGAGGCTGCCGCCCGCGAGGGCGCCGAGCTGTGCCGCACGTACGCCTACCTCGTAGTGCGAGAGATCCGCACCGTCATAGATGCACTGTGTTGTGAGGACAACGGTGCAGGCGCGTGTCCGTGCGCGGTCAAGCGAGGGCAGAAAACTTTCCTCCGCATCGTCGCCGGGAACACTGCCGCACCCGTAGCCCTCGAGGATGATGCCGCGATAGCCCGATGCGATGTGTGCATCAATGGTGATGGGCTTCATGCCGGGATAGAGGCGGATGACGGCGACGCGCTCATCGAGGGCGTCATGCAGACGAAAGGGCGCGGATGGCGCAGATGGGGCGGAGAGGTCAATCTCTGCGCGCCCGATGCTGCGAAAGGCATCATCTGCAAGCGAATACATTTTCTTCGCAGCGTTGCCGTGGATGAGCCGCCCGCCGAAGGCGACGCACACGCCCGCGAAGTCGCTGCATGCCGCCTCATACGCGAGACGCAGGTTTTGCTCCGCATCCGAGCCGTCCCTGCCGAGTGGACGCTGCGAACCCGTGAGGACGACGGGGCGGTCGATATTTTCAAGCATATAGTAGAGTGCGGCGGCGGTATATGCCATCGTATCCGTGCCGTGGGTGACGATAAAGCCGTCGTAGTCCGTGCGTACATCGGCGACTCTGCGCGCGATCATCTGCCAGTGGGAGGGCGCGATGTTTGTGGAGTCGAGGGAGAGAAGGTCGATGACCTCGATGGCGGCGTCCGCGGCACCGATGGCGGTGCGCATATCTTCGCCGGAGAGGGCGGGGCGCAGACCGTGCGCTGTTTCCCGTGAGGCAATCGTGCCGCCCGTTGCGATCAGGAGAATTTTCTTCATGAGAGGTATCCTTTATTTTGGCTGTGCTGCGACCGTTTTGCAAGTTTTTTTTCACGTCTGCGTGCCGCGAGATCGATCCAGATGTGCTGCAAAGTCATGAGAGGGCGATGAAGGAGCATCCGAGGCCCGCTGTAGCGCATAACGATGCGGATCTGTTCCCGCATATCGGTGGTGTAGCAGTGGACGGGGCATGCCGAACAAAAGGACTTGACCGCCATGCGCGGGCAGCGGATGATGCGTTTGCGCGCGTAGTCGAGGAGACGGCGGCAGTCGGGGCAGAGTGCGGGCGTGTCATCCTGCAGATCTGTGCGATTGGCGTGCCCTTGCCCACGGCAGTATAGATCGATCATCTCCATCATGACATCGATCTCCATTGAGCGCTTCTTCTCCGTATCCATCCCTCGGCTCCTTTCTTGACAATTCAATGGATAGTATACTATGTGGGAAATACTTTCCGCAAGTGTATGTGTCACTTCTGTGCAAAATAAAAGACTGCCGCCAGCGTTCAGCACATGCGGCAGTCTTTTGCATACATTACAGAATCTCGAGGGTGTCGCCCGTTATGATGCGCGGGAGGTCTGCGCCGATGAGGTGAATCTCGCCGGGCTGGACTTTCTCGTTCGTGTCTTCGCTCTCAAAGTGCAGGGTGACGTGTCCGTGTGCACGCAGATTCGCATTCGCATCCGAGCCGACGTGCGTGACCTTATAGCTGCGCTCGGCGATGACAACGGTGTCACCTTCCTTGACATCGTCGCTCAGCGTACCTTTCGTGTGAGAGACGACCATGTTCTCGTAGGAGTAGGGAACGTCCTTGTCAAAGATGATGAGGTTGCCGCGCGTCTGAAGCAGCTGCAGTGCAAAATCCCCAATGGCGGTGAATGTAACGCGGTACTTCATAAAATCCTCCCCTTTGATAGCTTTAATCCTGCGTTTATTTTACTATTTTATGGGAAAGATGGCAAGGAGATTATTTTTGCGGAGCTGCATGCTGGCGTGCCTCTTGCGCCTGTCGAAATTTTTCAAGGAGGTCGAGCTTGTGCTCCATTTTGAGGGCGAATTCGCGCGCAGCGGCGCGATCCTCCTCGTTTGGATGTTCGGCGGCGCGTACCCAACGCTCTTGTGCCTCGGGGCTGTTGTGTGTGTCGTCGGGGTCGGACTTCTTGCGGCGCGCGATGAGTGCGGGAGCAAGTTTGCCCTGCGCGGAGAATGTGCCGAGAATCTCGCAGTCTGTGCCGAGGAGGTACGCGGCGCGTGCGAATGAGGTGACGGCGTGCTCGGAGCCGACGTCTGTGCCGTGCGTCTGGAAGAGCACAACGCACGCATTGCTGATCTTTGGCAGGAACGCCTTCATGAGATCATCGGGGCCGCCGCGGCGCAGCCAGTAGCCGAGTGCAACGACCTCGTATGCGGAGAGGTCCGTCGGCGCGTCCTGCACGCGAAAGATGTCCGCGCCCGTCACGCCGGAGATCTCCTCGGCGATTGCCTTTGTGTTGCCCGTGGTGGATGAATAGATGACAGCCCATTTCCTCATATTGTGAATACTCCTTTACTTTTTCATCTCGTTTGTTACAATACATTACATCACATTTTCGGACGGTATGCAAGGATGTTGGTCACAGGAGGATGTCTGTCATGAATACGAACATACGGCACGCAACGGCGCTGCTCTCGACGGGGCACGCGATGGTGGATTTCTATGCGAATTTCCTGCCGATCCTCCTGCCGCTGCTCATGCTGAAATTCGATCTGTCGCTGACGATGTGCGGTGTGCTCGTCATGGTTGCGTCTGTGACGACGAATATGCTGCAGCCGATCTTCGGCTACCTCATGGACAAGCGCAATTTCAGCCCGCTGCTTCCGTACATTGTGCCTGCCGCAGCCGTCCCGATGTGCATGGTCGGGTTCGCGGGACACACGGCGCTGCTCTTTGTGCTTGTCGCGGTGACGGGGGCGGCGGTCGCAGCGTATCACCCGCTCTCGTCAATGCTCGTCGGACGGACGGCGGCAGAGGGGCGCGGCAATGGCATGATGAGCTACTTCATCGCGGGCGGCAACGCAGGCATGGCATTCGTGCCGCTCGTACTGGTCGCTTTTTTGGAAAACCTGTCGCTGAGTGCGCTGCCGCTCCTGATTCTGCCAGCCGCGCTCATGGGCGTGCTCTTTGTCCGTTCGGGGCTGTGCGCCGTCTCGTCCCTGCCGGAGCATGCGGTGCAGTCACGTCCGAAGCTCAGCAGCGTCCTCTTTGCACGCACGACGATCACGCTGAATCTCGCGATGGGTCTGCGCTGCTGGACGCATGGCGCGTTCGGGACATTCCTGCCCCTGCTGCTCGTCGGAAATGGGGAGGATACGAGCGCGGCGGGGCTGTTCCTCACCATCTTCATGGTCGGTGGCATGATGGGCGGGCTGTTCGGCGGCAATCTTGCAGACAAGTTCACGGGACGGGGAATCATTGTGACCTTCCTTGCGCTTGGCATCCTTCCCTGTGCGTACTACTTTACCCATGTGAGCGCGGATGTGCTCGGCGGCATCGTCCTCTTTGCCGCAGGCTTTGCTCTGATGGCACCACAGCCGAGCTCGATTATCTGGGCGCAGCAGGCACTCCCAGAGAATGCGGGCATGGCATCGGGGATGATGCTCGGTATGTCGTTCGGGCTTGGCAGTCTTGGTGTGGCGGCGACGGCAGCACTCGGCGATGTCATCGGGCTTG
>ERZ773070.2263-NODE-2263-length-11048-cov-27.010097_pt1 | contig 11048 bp, 10 predicted proteins | sample MGYA00580618_ERZ773070 | MGnify/ENA primary metagenome ERZ773070 (study PRJEB29015, sample SAMEA2738023) | human oral metagenome | biome: human oral; feature: human-associated habitat; material: dental | place: China | collected 2019 ...
CGTAGGTGATGTCGCAGGCGTACTGCTTGCGGCGCTCGGCGGGGGTCTGGCCGGTGAGGATGCAGCCGGTGGTCAGCCCGAGGAAGCGGTGGATGCGGCCCATGAGGTCCGACTGGTACTCGGCGAGGTAGTCGTTGACCGTCACCACGTGGACGCCCTTGCCGGTCAGCGCGCGCAGGTAGGAGGGCAGGGTGGCGACGAGGGTCTTGCCCTCACCGGTCTTCATCTCGGCGATGTTGCCCAGGTGCAGCGCCGCGCCGCCCATGAGCTGGACGTGGTAGGGGCGCATGCCCAGCACGCGCTCGGCCGCCTCGGTGACGGTGGCGAAGGCCTCGGGCAGGAGCTCGTCGAGGGTCTCGCCCTCGTCGTAGCGCTTCTTGAGCTCGTCAGTGGCTTCGCGAAGCTCGTCATCGGTGAACTCGCTGTAGGCGTCGGCGAGGGCCTCCACCTGGGTCGCGAGGGCGTCGAGCCTCTTGAGGGTGCGTCCCTCACCGATGCGAAGGATCCGGTCGACGATCGACACGCTGCTTACTCCCTTGGACGTGGATGGGCCGCCCAGCCCCGAGCCACTGGATGAGTCCAGATGAGCCCAGAGCGCGGGCCTTGCACATGCTAGTGGACCGCCGCCCCGCTCCCCAAGGTGATCGGGACCTCCTCCCCAAACCGAGACCCGGCGCGGCCCCATCGGGCCGCCGCCTCCGACACGGCCGGCACGACGACGCCGGCCCGCCCGCGGCTCCACCGCATCGGGGCGCCGGGAACCACAGGGCGCGCGGCGCGGGCCATCCGACGCCCCTCGTGGGGAGCACCGGCCGCGGCCCGCCCCACGACCCGACACTGGTGGCGTGGCACCACTGGCATCATCGAGATCGCTGGCATCCCTGGCATCACTGGCGCGCCAGGCGCGGAGGGCCTGGCCCGCAGCGCTCCCTGCGGCCCTGGGGCTCGCGCTGCCCACGTCCTGCGCGGGCTGCGGCCGCTGGGAGACGGCGCTGTGCCCCGAGTGCGCGGCGCTCCTCCAGGCGTCCCTCGCCGAGGTCCGCGGCGCGCCAGCGGCGGAGGACCTGCGTGTCCACACGGTCCTGGCCTATGCCGGGCCCGGCCGCGCCCTCATCCTCAGCTGGAAGAACGGGGCCCGCGAGGACCTCGCACCCGCGATGGCCGCCGCGGGCCGGCGCGCCGGCGGCCAGTGGGTGGAGCTCTCCGGCTGGCCGGGCGCCGTGGGCGACGACGAGGCGCCCGGTCCTCCCCGTCTCCTCGTCGTCCCCGCGCCCTCCGGGATCGCGCGCCGGGCTCGCGGCAGGCTCGTGGCCGCCGACCTCGCCGACGCCGTCGCGCTGGGGATCTCCCGCGGCATCGCGCCGCCCCCGCCTTTTCAGCCCGGTGGACCGGATATCCCCGCCCCGCTCATCGTCAGCGCGGACATCCTCCGGCGGGCGAGCGGGCGAGCCCTCGTAGGGGCGCACCAGGCGGGACTGTCCGCCGCGCAGCGCCGTCGGAACCGCTCCGCGCCTCCCAGGGTCCTGGCCGATGCCCGCGGCTGGGACGCGCTCATCGTCGATGACGTGGTGACCACCGGCGCCACGCTGCGCTCCTGCGCGGTGGCGCTGTCCGGGGCGGGCGCGCGCCCACTCGGGGCACTGGTCCTGGCGGCCACGCCTCCCCCGGCCAGCACTGCCACAAGGGTTCCCGGCCCTGCTCCGGCGGGGGTGCCACACGAGCCCGCGCCGATGGGGCGCAGCGGAGCGAGCGCCTTCTGACATGCCCCTTCCGCCCCGGGCGATCGGGGCCCTGGACTGCCCAGGGAGAGCCCCAGAATGGTGTAGATTATGTGTCACAAGACACAAGGAGCGCGAGGGTCCGACGGAGGGTCCCATGGCCGGCGAGGACGCCGCGCAGCGCTCCCCCGCGACGCGCAGGAGGTGAGACCACCGCTCCAGAGCCCGCCGCGAGGCGCGGCGGGTGCCCCACCGCATCGGGTCCCGGTTCCCGGGCAGCCCAGGTTCCAGAAAGGTTCCACCATGGACATCACCGTCGTCGGCCGTAACGCTGAGATCAGCTCTCGCCTGCGGGACTACGTCGAGGAGAAGGCCACCAAGGTCGAGCAGTTCGACCCCCGCGTCCAGCGCGTCGAGGTCGAGGTCACCCACGAGCGCAACCCGCGCCAGGCGGACACCGCCGAGCGGGTGGAGATCACCGTCATCTCCAAGGGCCCGGTCATCCGCGCCGAGGCCAGCTCCTCCGACCGCTTCGCCGCCTTCGACATCGCCATGGGGAAGTTGACCGAGCGACTGCGCCGTGCCCGTGATCGCAAGAAGGACCACCACCGCACGGACGCGGTTCCGGCCCCCAAGGACCTCCCCGTGGTGGAGGAGACGGTCGAGGTCGTCGAGGAGGTCGACGAGGCCCCCAAGGTTCCCACCAAGAAGGGCGTCGCCGTCGAGTCCCAGCTCGGGGACTCCCCCGTCGTCGTGCGCCAGAAGCTCCACGACGCCACGCCGATGACGGTTGAGGAGGCCCTCGACCACATGGAGCTCGTCGGCCACCCGTTCTACGTGTTCATCGAGAAGTCCACCAAGCAGCCCTGCGCGGTCTACCACCGCCACGGCTGGACCTACGGCGTCATCCGCCTCGACGCGCAGGTGCTCTGAGCGCTGGGCCGCCCAGCGCGCCAGCATCAGTCGGGCCCGCCCTCCCGTCAGGGGAGGGCGGGCCCGCGCCGTACCGGGCGATCCACCCGGCCGCTACATGATGGGGTAGCCGGCGTCTGTCACGGTGGTGGAGATGACCCGCCAGGTCCCCGAGCCCCTGCTCCACAGCTGGCCGTTGGGGTCGGACAGCAGCATCGTCTGGTCGAGGCGGTTGGCGGCGATCCCGGTGACGCCCGGCGGGCCCGGGGAGCGCGTGGCATCCAGTCCGCCCAGCGCCGCGACGGCGAGGCTGGGAGTGCCCTGATCCTCCTGGGCAGGCTCGAGGGCGATGAGCTCGGTGACGGAGTACCAGGCGAGCTCATGGGCGCCCTGCCCCGTCAGGCCGGTCACGGAGTAGGGGTCGCCCAGGGCGGTGGGGCGCCCGTCGCCGTCGCGGATGATCTCGGCGACGTCGACCCTCTCGCCTGAGGAGTCAGAGGGATGGGCGGCGTCGCGGTGGCGCACGGCGATCCGCGCGGACTCCGCCGAGATATCCATGCAGATGACACTGCGGCCCTCCAGCCAGGGTGCGGCCACCTCCGCCCTCACGCCACGGGCGTCGACGACGATGAGCCCGCCTTGGCTGGCGGTCCAGATCCATCGGTGCCTGTCCTGGCGAGGCGGGAGGAGGACGGCGGCATCGGCCGGGGAGTCGCCGACGGACAGGATCGAGGCGGCCTGCGTCCCACCGGGCGCGACCCGCAGGATGCTGGGCCCGGAGACGACGCAGACGCCCCCATCGACGCCGAGGGAGGGGTAGCGGGCCGCGGGTGTGCCCAGGGTGGAGGGCTGCATGAGGACGGCGCGGGTCGTGCTCGTGCCGCGCACCACCGCGCCGCCGCTCATCCCCACGACGGCGCCGGGCTCGGCGGCGGCGTCGAGCTGGGTGACCTGCGCTGACAGCCGCTGCTCGCCGGCCGTGACGACGACGGTGTCGATCCCGCCGATCCCCTTCATGGTGTCGGTGATCTGGGCGACGGCGAGGGCCTGCGTCTCGGAGTCCCAGGAGGAGGCGTCGGCGTGCAGGCGCACGGTGGCGGCGCGATCGACGATCTTGACGTCCTGGAGCCTGGTGCCGCTGGGGATCGCGCTGGTCGCCACGTCCTCCAGCCAGGCCGCCGGGCCCGCCAGGAGCGCCTCGATGGAGGCCTCCTCCAGGCGCTTGCGCGGCAGCCAGCGGGGGTCGGGGATGGCGCGGTCGCGCGCGGCGTTGAGGAACCAGATGCTCTGCTGGGTGAAGGCCGTGCGCAGCACGGAGCCCTGCACGAGCGCACCGGGCGGCGGCGAGGCGATCCGCCACTGCCCCGCCGAGGTGGTCACGAGGGTGAGGGTCGTCGAGTAGTCGACGCCCTCGGCGCTCAGCACACCGGTGGAGTCGAGGCGTCCCTCCAGCCTCCCGGAGATGGAGACACCGCCGTCGTCGGCGCGCTGGACGGTGAGCTGCTGGGCGTCGGAGGCGAGCAGCAGCGGGGCGAGGGGCTGCCAGGAGTCGGCGGCGGAGTCGACGAGGAACTCGCGCGCGGTGGCGAATCCGTCGGAGAGCCCAGCGGTGCAGGCCCGTAGGAATCCCTCGACGATCGCCACCGGCTCCGCGCCGTCGACGGGACCGGGAGCCGTCTGCACGAGGACGTCGTTGCCCTCGTCGACGGCGTCGGATTGGAAGACGTCCCCGTCCATGGGGAGGCTGGAGCACGCCGCGAGAGAGCCCGTCCCTCCCAGGGCGAGCAGCGCCATGACCGCGCGCCTGCTCGGCGCAGGGGCCGGCGGCACGGGAGCCCGGCTCATGAGGCCCTCCCGCCGGACACCTCCGGGGTGCGGGCGGTGGGAGCCTGGCCAGGAGCGATCACGGTGACATGCCCTGGCGCCGCTGGCGCGTCGGCGGCGGCCAGGGGCGTCTCCTCGTCCCCGTGGGCGCGCGCGGAGCGGCGCGAGACGGGCCCTGGGCCGAGGACCGTCCCACCGACGGCCTCGGGGGCGCGGCGGGGCTTGACACGCGCGACCGCGGGGGCGTCGTCGGGGACGCACGGCAGGGGGCCGGGCTCGGCGTAACGGCCGGGGGCCCCACCCTCGCCGAGCTCGCGCGGGAGGGTGAGGAGAAAGGAGGCGCCGTCGGCGGGCCAGCCCCATGCCTGGAGCGAGCCGCCGTGGAGGTGGGCGTCCTCCGCGGAGATCGACAGGCCGAGCCCCGTCCCCCCCAGGGTGCGCTTGCGGGAGGGGTCGGCCCGGTAGAAGCGGTCGAAAACGCGCCCGACGACGTCGGGGCTCATGCCCACGCCGTGGTCGCGCACGCGCACGGCGACGGCGTCGTCGCTCACGGCCATGGTGATATCGATCGGCTCGGACTCGGCGTGCTCGATCGCGTTGAGGATGAGGTTGCGCAGGATCCTCTGGACGCGCACGGAGTCCACCTCGGCCGTGGCGTCCTCGTCGGGGACCTGGAGGCGGATCTCGCAGCCCGAGGCCTGGATGTGCACCTCGTTGTCCTCCAGGACGCTGGACAGCAGGTCGCGCAGGTCGACCATGTCGGCGCGCAGGGTGACCCGCCCGGAGTCGATGCGGGAGATCTCCAGCAGGTCGGTGAGCATGGTCTGGAATCGGTCGACCTGGCCGTGCAGGAGCACCGCGGCGCGCCGCACCAGGGGGTCCTCGATCTCCTCGCGGCCCTCGAAGATGTGCTCGGCGGCCATCTTGATCGTGGTCAGCGGGGTTCGCAGCTCATGGGAGACGTCGGAGACGAACAACTGCTGGGAGACGGACATGGCGTTGAGCCGGTCGATCTGGAACTGGATGGACTCCGCCATCATGTTGAAGGACGTGGCCAGAGCGGCCAGCTCGTCCTCCCCGTTGACGGCCAGCGGCTCGTCGAGCCTCCCCTCCGCCAGGCGCTTGGCTGCCAGGGATGTGCGCCGGACGGGGATGAGGACGCGCCAGGTGAAGATCGCGACCGCCAGGATGATGATGAGGAGGAAGCCGACGCCGGTGAGGACCACGGAGCGGGTGACCGTGTCCACCACCTGCTGCTGCGATTCCAGGGAGTAGACGATGTAGAGCTCGTAGTCGCCGGCCAGCGGCAGGGAGACCCGCGAGCCGACGACCATGCCGGGCACGGTCCCGGCCCGCTCACCCGGCACGGTCACGGACTGCCAGTACTGCCTGCCCGTCTGTCCGTTGCGGACCTCCCGCTCCATGCGGTCCGAGATGAGGCTGGTCAAGCGGTCATCGGTGGACAGGGTGTTGATGGACACCGAGGAGGACTCCCCGCTGCCCTGGACGACCGCGCCGATCGCCCCCGCGCCCGACGCCGAGTCGCTGATCCCCGACAACTCGGCCTGCACGGCGGCGGAGACCTCCTCGGAGGTGGAGGCAGTCGTCGTCGCGAGGGCCGCCTGGGCGGCGACGATGCGCTGCTGGGCGTTGGAGAGGATGGCGTCGCGCCGGTCGTTGAAGACGTGCTGCCGGATGGTGACGCTGACGATGCTCAGGAGGATGGCCGTGGCCAGGGCGCCGATGATGACCGCGCCCAGGATCATCCTGGCGACGAGGCTACGGCGGAAGAGGATCGTCGGGCGCCACCGGGCGCGCCGGGAGCGCACGGGTCAGCGGGCGTCGCCAGCGCGGTACCCGACACCGCGGACCGTCAGGACGATGGTCGGATGCTCGGGGTCCTGCTCGATCTTGGCGCGCAGGCGCTGGACGTGCACATTGACGAGGCGGGTGTCCGCGGTGTGGCGGTAGCCCCAGACCTTCTCCAGGAGCTCCTCGCGGGTGAAGACCTTCCAGGGGGTGCGGGCGAGGGCCAGGAGGAGGTCGAACTCCAGAGGGGTGAGCGCGATGCGCTGGTCGCCGCGGCGGACCTCGTGCCCGGCGACGTCGATGTCGAGGTCGCCGGCGCGCACGTGCTCGGCAACCGGGTCGACGCCGCGGCGCAGGCGGGTGCGGATGCGGGCGAGGAGCTCCTTGGAGCGGAAGGGCTTGGTGACGTAGTCATCGGCGCCGGCCTCCAGCCCGGCCACGACATCCATCGTGTCTGTGCGGGCGGTCAGCATGATGATCGGGACATCCGACTCGGCGCGGATGAGGCGGCAGACCTCGACGCCGTCGAGGCCGGGGAGCATGAGGTCGAGAAGCACCAGGTCCGGTGTGTTCTCGCGGAAGGCCTCGAGCGCCCGCGAGCCGTCCGTGCAGAACGACGGCATGCATTCCTCGGCCTCGAGCATGATCCCGATCATCTCGGCCAGGGCGGTGTCGTCGTCCACGACGAGGATACTGGTGCTCATGGGGCGTATCTTGGCACGACCATCCCACCTGGGAACACGCTGACACCCCGACTGATTCCTCCTTGTGATACGCGGGGGCCTCCTGGGCCCTCTGAGCGCCCGGCGCCCGCTTCCCGGCCCGGGGCCGCGCGCGACCGATTCCTCCTCAGGATGGAGGAGAGCGCTCCGCGCCGCGTGACAGCATGGGGCCATGAGCAATGACAGCACTGATTGGCTGCCCCCATCCCAGCCCGAGGTCGAGGGCGAGCGGAACCCGGGCCCGGACCGTCACGGTGACCTGCGTCGGCCCGGCGTCGACGGAGGTCGTCACGTCGGCCAGCTCGCCGGTCATCGAGCGGACGACCTCCTCGGCCCTGCCGGGGCCCTCATCGGCGAGGGCCTGCGTCTCGGCGGCGGTCATCGCCGCCTGTTGGACGATGCTGCGGGCGTGCAGCCACACGCCCGCGTCGATGGCGCCGAGCAGGACGAGCATGATCGCCGGGGCCAGCACGGCCCACTGGATCGACTGGCTGAGGCCCCGCTCGTCGCGGCGCCCGTGGCTCCCGCTCCGTCCGCTCCGCTCGCGGGCCCGACGGCCCGGGAGCCCTCGACGCGGGCCCGTTCGGCGGGCCTCGGCGGTCATGACGGCATGTGCGCCGTGACATAGGCGCGCACGGCGGCCACGACGACGCCCGCGACGGCCACCGCGCCGGCCAGCAGGACGGCGTTCTCGGTGGACTGCGACAGGCCCCGCTCGTCGCGGCGGGCGCGCGGGGCCGGCCCGACGAGGACGCCGACGAGCAGCGCGCCGAGACGCGCCACGGGGTCGGGGAGCACGGGGGCGGGGAATCGGTCGTTCATGACGGTCTCCTTCATGGGGTGGGGTGGGACGGATCCGGCGCCCGGCCTCAGGCCAGGCCGGCGAGTCTGAGCAGGGGCGGGGCGATGAAGGCCAGGCCGAAGACCATGACCGGCAGCGCCATCCAGATGGTCATCCGCTCGCTGACCTCCTGGGCTGCGGCGCGCTCGGCGGTCAGGTGGGCGTCGCGCAGCTCCTCGACCCGGGCGGCGAGCGGTTCGGTGAGCGAGGCGCCCTGGTCATCGAGCTGCATGATGTCGGCCAGGTCGGTCAGCGCCGGGAGCCTCAGCTCGTCGGCCAGCGACCGCAGCCCCGACCACGGGGTGCGCTGTTCCAGGCCCGCCTGCGCCAGGACGCCGCGCACCCGGCGGAACACCGGCGCGTCCGAGACCGCGGCGGCCGCCTCGAGGGCCTGCGCGCCCGAGCGGTTCGACATGCGCTCCAGCAGCACGAGGTCGAACAGGGTGAGCAGCGCCTCGTCCGCCGCGAAGCGGGCCCGCTCGGCGCCGCGCCGCAGCGCCACGTCGGGCCAGCACCAGCCGGCTGCGGCCGCCACGACCGACAGCCCGCCCGTCGGGGCCGGCAGCGGGGCGCCCATGAGGGCGCTGAGCGCCATGACGAGCACCGGGGCGCCCAGTCCGGCGAGGGCCAGCACGATCTTCTCGGCCACGAAGTCGCCGATCGACCGGTCGTGCAGCCCCAGCAGCCGAGTGGTCCGCTCGCCGAGCGGGATGCGCAGGCGCGTGTACGCCCCGGCGCCCAGCCGCTCCAGGGCGCTGTCGGCGTCGTGCACGAGATCGGCCTGGGCGGGCGCCTGCTGCGGGTCGCGCCCGTCGAGGACGGCGAGGGCGTCGCCCATCCGCACGGCCCGCCGGCTCGCCCCGAGGAGCACGAGGAAGAGACCGAGCCCGAGGAGAAGCCCGGCGGACGAGACGATGACGAGGGGCTCAACGATCATGACGACCACCCGCCGTCTGGAGGACGCGCTCGCGGCGCCGGGGGCGGGCCACCGTACGCAGCATGACGAGGGAGCCCAGGTAGGCCGCCAGGAGCAGCGCCCCCACGAGCTGCCCGGCCCCTGAGGCGTACGGGGCCATGTAGCCGGGGCTCACCAGTGCCACGCCGGCCAGCACCGCGAGCGTGATGACCGTGACCTGGCGCACGACGATCCGCGGCTTGGCCCGCTCCGTCCCGATCTCGCGCAGCGCGGCCAGCCGCCTGCGCGTGTGCTCGCCGAGGGCGCGCAGGGCGCCGGCCGATCCGGTGCCGCCGCGGCGGGTCGCGACGATGAGCGCCGCGATGACGGCGTCGGCGTCGGGGCTGGCGAGCTCGTCGGCCATGGCGCGCAGCGAGGCGTCCAGGGTCCAGCGCGCGTCGAGCCGGGCGATCACCGCGTTCACCGGGCCCCGCAGGACGACGGGCAGCTGCGCCCTGATGGCGCGGATCGCGTCGACCGTCGACTTCCCCGTGGAGACCGAGCCGATGAGCAGCCGCACCCACCGGTCGAGCGCCTCGAGGACGAGGAGGTCCCGGTCGGCGGGGCCGGCCAGCAGGGCCGGGAGCACGAGGACGAGCGCCGGCACGCCGATCAGGACGAGCGGCTGGCGGGTGAGGGCGAAGCCCGCGAGACCGCCGGCGGCCGCCGCGGCGAGCCTGATCCGCCGCGCCCGCGGGGCCGTCGTCCACCACGAGACGGCCCTGGCCCGCAGATCCGCGAGGACGCCCGCGCCCGGCCCTCGGCCCGACTCGGACCCGAGCCCCAGGACGAGCGAGACCGCGCCGATGAGGAGCAGCGTCGCGCTGGCGGCGACGAGCGCGGTCATGGCCGCGCCCCCTCGCCCGCGAAGGGCGCCAGCTCGGCGAGCAGCTCCTCGCCGGGGTCGAAGACCTCCGGTTCGCCGTCGCGCCCGGCCCGGTAGACCAGGTGCGTCACGGGGCGTTCGCCCTCGACCGCGCCCGTCAGCGAGCGGATCTCGCCGATGAAACGGCGCCGGGGCCCGCCGCGCCAGCTGTCGTCGAGCAGGGTGACGTGCACGAGCAGATGGATGTTGTAGGCGATCTGCCGGTAGGCCTCGTCCAGGCGCAGCACCCCGCCGGCCGCCACCCGGGCGGCCAGCCGGTCCATCGTCGAGGCCGCCGAGTGCGAGTGCGTCGTGGTGAGCGCGCCGGCCCCCGACTGCATGGCCTGGAGCATCGCGCCCGCCTCGTTGCCGCGCACCTCGCCGACGACGAGCCGGGCGAGGTTCTGCCGCAGCGCCTCGGGGATGAGATCGGCCACCGTGTACTCGCCGATGCGCCGCCCGTCGATCACCTCGCCGAGACCGACCGTGGCCTGGAGGGCCACCATGTTGCGGCGCCGCGGCTGCAGATGGGTGAGGAGCTCGTAGTCGGTCTCGAGGGTGCCGAAGCGCTCCGTGTCGGGGATCGCATCGACGAGGGCCCGCAGCAGTGTCGTCTTGCCGGCGCCCTGGTCGCCCGAGATGACGATCGACAGGCGCGCCAGCACCGCGCGGCGCAGCAGGTCGGCGACCTCGCGGGGCATCAGCCCGCCGGCGGCCAGCCGGCCCAGGCTCACGTCGGTGAGCAGGTGCTGGCGGATGATCACCGAGGGCCTGTCGGCCAGCCCGAAGCCGATGGCGTGCAGGCGGAAGCGGTCGCCGACGGCCACGGTGATCGTCGGATGGGCGTCGTCGAAGGGCCTGGGCGGGTTCGCGTTCTCGCCGAGGAAGCGCACCGCCGCGACGAGCTCCTCGTCCGAGTCGGCGACCGGTGCGAGCTCGCGGCGCCGCCCGTCGCCGAACTGGGCGACGACGGTGTCGAAGCCGTGGATCTCGATGTTCTCGGCGTCGGGGATGTCGAAGACCGGCTGCATGCGCCCGTAGCCGAAGATCGCGTCCTCGACCGCCTTCGCGTACCGCCGCTCGAGCGCCAGCGGCCACAGCGCCCGGCCCGAGCGGGCCAGCTCGTCGGCGTGCTCGTGCACGGTGCGGACGATGATCGAGCGGCCCATGAGGCGGCGGTCCTCGGGGGCCATCGTGCGCCGGTGCTCCAGCTCCCACTGCTCCCGGCGCTCGGTGATGAGCTCGGATGCCGTGGCGCGCAGGGCGATGACGACCTGCCAGTCGGGCTCCGCGTCCTCGTCGAGGGCCTGCGCCGGGCCCGTGCCGCGCCGGGCCCTACCCGCGCCGTCGGCGCCCGGCCCGGGCGCGAGACGCGCCGAGGGCGCGGCCTCGGGCCGGCGGG
>ERZ773070.2264-NODE-2264-length-11044-cov-5.214305_pt1 | contig 11044 bp, 12 predicted proteins | sample MGYA00580618_ERZ773070 | MGnify/ENA primary metagenome ERZ773070 (study PRJEB29015, sample SAMEA2738023) | human oral metagenome | biome: human oral; feature: human-associated habitat; material: dental | place: China | collected 2019 ...
AGTTTTCTCTGAAGAAAATTTAGAAGAAATTGAAAAATATTTAGTAGAATTGGATAAAAATTAGGAGGTCTTATGGAAAATCTATACAATGAGGCTTATTCCCTTTTACCTATAGAAGAGAAGAAAGAGATTTTAGAAAATTTAGCCAAGAGATATAATATGGAGCTTTTAAGATTTGAAACTTTCTCCAAGTATTCAAAATCAACTTTTACTGCTGTTTTTAAATATAAGGAAAGTGAGTTTGTTTTTGTTCCTGGAGATACTGTAACTCTAGGTTATGAAGGACTACCTAAGAATTTATCTGATGAAACTTTAAAAGGTTTAAAATATTGTTTAGATGAAACTGAAGACTTAGATACAGTTTTAGCAGAATATATTAAAGATAACTTTAGTAAACTTAGAAAAGCTACTATAAAACCTATGTTAGTTGAAAGAGATTTACAGACAGTAGCTTGGAGAAAATCTAATTTAGATGAATTAAAAGAGTTTAATATTAAATTGCTTGATGAGTATAATAAATTTAAAAGTGAAAAATATAATAGATTAACACTAGATGGAACTGCGAGATTTACTAAAATAGAAGATAAGATAGAAATTGAGCTATATGACTATATAACATATGATGAATTATATAAAAATATAAAATATGATGGATTTTCTTTACCTAATTTAGATGAGTGGGAATATCTGTGTGGTGGTGGGTGTAGAACCCTATTTCCTTGGGGTGATGATATAGATTATAATATGAATTTATTTTATTACACTAAAAAAGGTAATAAATATGATTTAGAAGAGCCAAACTTCTTTGGACTTTCTATTGCTTATGATCCTTATAAGATGGAAATTATAGAAGCTAATAAATTAATATTTAAAGGTGGAGATGGAGGTTTTAATGTTTGTGGAGGTTTTGGAGAGTTTTTAGGCTATTTATCTTGTTCTCCATATTACATTCAAAAGCCTATTGGTGCTATAAATATTGTTGATGATTGTATTGTTAATGAATATGATGATGAACTTGATGGAGATTTTAATTTCTACCGTAGAATTCTAAAAATAGAGGAGTAAAAAATGAAAAAAATATTTATACTATTAGGAATATTACTATTAGGAATTATTAGTTATGCAAAAGAAGATGATATACTTGGAACTTGGATTATGAAAGAAAGTGGAGAGATTATAGAAATTTATAAAAATAAAGATGGAGAGTATAGTGGAAAAATGAAAGAAAATAATTTTATTTTCTTAAAATAAGCTAGTGAATTATCTTATGATAAAGAAAGAAATAGTTTAGGTCCTTTTAATTTGAAATTTCCAAAAGATGAATTTTCTTATTATGTTTGGATAAATATAGAAAGAGATGGAAAACTTTTTATAAAGGGTCCAGGAAACACTCAGGTCGGAAAATATGTTATAGAATTGCATCTTATTAGAGAAAAATAATTTTAAAAGAGGAGTTTTTTATGGAAGAAATAAAAAAAGAAAAATCAGAATTTATAAAAACTAAAATAAAAGAGATAAGAGAAAAAATCGCAAAAACTTGTACAGAGTTTGAAACTAAAAAATTTGACTATGATGATGAAAATAAAATTAGTTGGATAGGTAGAGTATTTTTATGCAAGGAAAATGAAGTTGAAGAAAGACCAAAAGATAATAAAGGAAAAACTATGTATCCAGTAGCACAATTTTACTTAGCTAATCTTCCTTACTTACCAGAAACATTGAAGAAATTTGAATATATTACTGTATTTATGGGAGAAGATTTTCCAGAATATAATGAAGAAGATGAAGGAGTTTCAAAAAATGGAGATGGTTGGATATTAAGAACTTATACAAAAAATGATATCTTAGTTAAAAATGAATATCTAAGAAATGATAACATTTGTCCTGATCCTTATCCTTTAGAATTGAAATTAATTAATGATGACTTTCCTATTTGGGATGGAGGAGGACTTGATTTTGAAATAGAAGATGAAATTTGTGAATTAGAAGAAGAGTATGATGAAGAACTGGATAAAGAAAAAAATGAAGAGGATATATTAGATTATTATAATGATATTGCAACTAATCATTCATATTTACACAAATTTGGAGGATATCCTTCTTATTGTCAGTCAGGTTTAGGATTAGAAGCAATGAAAGATTATCACTTTGTTTTTCAAATTTCTAGTGATAATGTTGCGAGGTATAATGTTGTAGACTCAGGAAGTTTAATGTTTTTCTATAATGAAAATGAAAATAAATGGGTAATGTACTATGATTTTTATTAAATTTAATGGGAGAGTAAAGATGAGTAATAGATTAGGAATTTTATTATCTGCTGGAATATTTTTTATATTTGCAAGTGTATTTTTAATCATTGCTGAGATAAGTAAAAGAATATCAGAAAATAAAATAGAGAATTTTCAAGGAGAAGTAGAGGGAGAAGTTTTAGAAGTTATAAAATCTGGAAAAGATGGAATTGGTGGAAAATTATTAGATACTTTTGTTGTATATCAATATGAAGTAAATAAACATAAATATATTGTTAAACCTTATGTTTTGTTGAAAAATGTAGCTATAAATCAAAGATATTTTGACTCTGAGAATGTTACTTGCATTACCTATATGGGAACTCATGGTATGAGCAGACAAACAAAATATCATGTAGGAGAAAAGATAACAGTAAAATATAATCTTGAAAATCCTAAAAAGCATGAAATTCTTAATGACAAAGATAAAATGTTTGCATATAAGGGATTTAAAATAGCGGGAAGTTTGATTATGTTAGTTCCACTTATTTTGGTTATTATTTCATTTTTTATAAAAACAAATTAAAAAGAAAGAATAAAGAAAAATTAAACCCTTTATATCAACTCTTTCAGCTCTTTTTCTATTTGTTGCAATGAAAGCCTTGAAAGTAAGTAGAGAATCTGACAGTAGAAAAATAGACTTAAAAATGGTATAGTGTCACTAAATATTTAGAAAGAGGCATTAATATGAGACACAAAGATATAAGGAGAGAATGTGAAGAGTTATGGGCAAAAAATAAATATTTTGTATTAAGCAAATCGCATAAAACATATCTGGAGATAAGAGGGTACTTGAAAGGAACAGAATTGGATATTTTATGGCTAAATGAAAAAATACAGGAAACAAGAGATATGAAGGAGAGTAAAAAAGATTTTAGTAATGCTGTTCTTCACATATGGGGATATTTCAAAAAAAATGCAAGTACAATTGAAAAACAGGTATTATTTGATATATTAAATGAATATATGGAAGGGAAAAATAATCAGAAGGTTGTAATTGAATGCATTAACATTTTACTAAAGAAATATCCTAATGAATATTTAGAAAAATCAATTTTGTTAACAGGAGAACAATATGAGATTATGGCATGAAAAACTTATTCACTTATTGCCAAAAAATCAGCTTCTTGGGCAACATAGGGAATGTTGTGCTCTGAGGGGTAATGGATGGAAAAAGAAACATAAAACTGTGGACTATGTGTTTACATATTCCCCATATCATCTTTTTATTTACCATGTATTGGTTATGGAGGAGATGGAAAAAAGAGGATATAATGTTTCTGCAGAATGGAAAGATAAAAATTATAGAGGAAGGACGGCAGAAAAATACGATAATCTTAAAGAGGAAATTATAGGCAGTCCAATTTATAAAGAGCATAATAATGAATATCTGGCTGAATGCATAGAAAATTTAAGAAATAAAGGTATAGATTTAAAAATATAGAAGTTGTTGATAAGTAAATGGATATAGAAATAAAAGAAGTTGAAGATAAACTGAAAAAGAAAGTAAAAGCAAGTAGCCAATACTTTCTTTTTTAATTTTTTTTTACCAAATCTTAACTTTTATATTATAAGATAATAAAAAATAATAGATAAAAAAATTAAATTAAAGTATAATAAGAGGAAAATTAAACTTTTTGGAAGGTGATTTTATGAATTATAAGATTATTAAAAACGATACTAACTATAATTTAGATGATTTAACAAAACTATTAAATACTTCATATTGGGCAAAAGATAGAAAAAAGGAAACTGTAAAGAAAACAGTTGAAAACTCTTTGTGCTATTTTGCTTATGATACTGATAAAAATAAATTAATTGGTTTTGCAAGAGCAATAACAGACTATACTACAAATTATTATATATGTGATGTGATAGTAGATGAAGAATGTAGAGGGGAAGGAATAGGGAAAAAATTAATTGAAACATTAACTAATGATGAAGACTTAGTCCATGTAAGAGGTTTACTAATTACAAAAGATGCTAAGAAATTTTATGAAAAATTTGGTTTTTATAATAAAGAAGATGTTATGCAAAAAGATAAAAAATAAATGGGGGTAGAAAATGAAAATAGCATTTTTAAGACCTAATTTGGGAGGACAACGTTCAAATGATGCAATAGAGCCACTTGGTTTTGCAGTTTTATCAGGACTTACAAATAGAAAAAAACATGAAGTTGTACTATTTGATGAAAGAATTGAAGATATCCCAATGGATTTAGAAGTTGATTTAGTTGTAATAACAACTTTTACTTTAACAGCAAAAAGAGCCTATACAATAGCTGATAATTATAGAAAAAAGGGTATTTATATTGTTATAGGTGGCTATCATGCTTCACTTCTTCCAGAAGAAGTTCAAGAATATGCAGATACTGTTTTTGTTGGAAGTGCAGAAGGAAATTGGGCAAGATTTTTAATTGAGCTAGAAAATGGAAATCCACAAAAAGTATACGAAGAAATTAAATTGCCTGATATCAGTGAGGTAGTCTATGATAGAAGTTTATTCAAAGATAAAAGATATTCTTTTGTTGTACCTGTTCAATTCGGTAGAGGTTGTATGCACCAATGTGAATTTTGTACTATAGGTTCTGTTCATAAGGGAGATTATGCCCATAGAAAAGTGGAACTTGTAATAGAAGAAATTAAAGAAATTTTTAAGACTAATAAAAGAGCAAAAGTTATATATTTTGTAGATGATAATATATTTGCAAATAAAAAGAAAGCTTTACACTTATTTAATGAGTTAAAAAAATTAAAAATAAAATGGGCTTGTCAAGGAAGTATTGATATAGCAAAAGATGAAGAATTAGTAAAACTTATGTCAGAGTCAGGTTGTATTGAAATGCTTTTAGGTTTTGAAAATATAAATATAATGAATATCAAAAAGATGAATAAGAAATCTAATTATGACTTTGACTATGAAAATATTATAAGAATATTTAAAAAATATAAAATTTTAGTTCATGCAAGTTATGTAATAGGTTATGACTATGATACAAAGGATTATTTTCAAGAAATTTTAGATTTTTCAAATAAACATAAGTTTTTCTTAGCAGGTTTCAATCCAGCATTACCTATTCCAGGAACTCCTTTCTATGACAGATTAAAAAATGAAGGAAGATTACTATATGATAAATGGTGGCTAGATGATAATTTTAGATATGGAAAAGCTGCATACACTCCACATAACATGACAGTAGAAGAATTTGAAGCAGGAATATTAAGATGTAAAGTAGAATATAACACTCATAAAAATATATGGTCAAGATTATTTGATGGAGCAGCAAATTTTAGACATGCTTTAATTTTTCTAGCAGTTAATTACATAAATAGAAAAGAAATTTATAATAAAAAAGGTATAAAATTATGAGAATAATGTTAGTGTTAGCAAAGGATAATATATATAGATTTGACTCACTTCATCAAAGAAAATATTATCCTCAAATCACATTGATAACTTTGGAATCATTGATTGATAAAAAATATAATGCAGAGATTGTTTTAGTAGATGAGGGAGTGGAAGAATATGATGCAACTTCCTCAAAATATAGTGACGAGAAATTTGATTTAATTTGTATATCAGCTGTGATTTCAGCATCAAGGAGAGCAAAAGAAATTTCAAAATTTTGGAAGGATAGAGGAGCATATACTCAAATAGGAGGACATTATGCCACTGTACTTAGTGATGAAGCCCTAGAATTCTTTGACACTGTTATAAAAGGACCAGCTGAAATTGCATTTCCTTCATTTATAAAAGATTTTGTAGAAGGAAAGCCTAAGAGAGAATATTTTGAATTAGTTGGTAATGATTTTGAATATAAACCATTAAATAGAAAATTACTTACAAATAAAAAATATTATAAATCTTTTGGAACAATAGTGGCAAATAATGGTTGTCCTAATAAATGTACCTATTGTTCAGTCACTAAAATGTATAGTGGAAAGAATCAATTAAAAAATATAGAATTTGTTATAAATGAAATAAAGTCAAATAAATATAAAAAATGGGTATTCTACGACCCAAACTTTTTAGCAGATAAAAACTATGCAATTAATTTAATGAATGAATTGAAAAAATTAAAGATAAAATGGACTGCTTCAGCTACAATCAATATTGGAAATGACATAAAAATGTTACAATTAATGAAAGACTCAGGTTGTATTGGTTTAGTTATTGGTTTAGAAAGTTTTATACAAGAAAATCTAAATGGAGTTAATAAAGGTTTTAATAATGTAAAAGAATATAAAAGATTGGTTAGTACTATACAATCTTATGGAATATCAGTTCTATCAACTTTAATGATAGGAATGGAAACTGATACAGTGGAATCAATAAGACAGATACCAGATATTATTGAAGAAATAGGAGTAGATGTGCCTAGATATAACATTCTGACACCTTATCCAGGAACACCTTTCTATGAACAATTAAAAGCAGAAAACAGATTACTTACAACAGATTGGTATTACTATGACACTGAAACAGTTGTATTCCAACCCAAGAATATGAGTCCTGCTACTTTACAAGAAGAATTTTATAAATTGTGGCAAGATACATTCACTTTTAAGAGAATATTTAAAAGATTAAAGACTTCAAGGAATAAAGGACTAAAATTAATATTAGAAATTTTTTCAAGACAACATGCTAAGAAATTTAAAAAATATGGCAAACTAGATTTTATAAATTAAAAATATAAGGTAAGGTAGGAGATAAATTTTGAAAATTACATTTATATTACCAGCTATTGGTAAAAAGAAAGGACAAAGATATATAAAAACTTGGAAACACATGGAACCTTTGATGATAGCAGTTTTAAAATCTTTGACACCCAATGATATAGAAACAAATTTTATGGATGATAGAAATGAGTTAATAAATTATGATGAAAAAACAGATTTAGTTGTTATTTCTGTTGAAACATATACTGCTAAAAGAGCATATGAAATAGCTAAAAAATTTAGAGAAAAAGGTGTAAAAGTTCTTGCAGGAGGATATCATCCAACTGTTGAACCAGAAGAATGTTTGGAGAACTTTGATTCAATAATAATAGGAAATGCAGAAAATGTTTGGTTAAAAATGTTAGAGGACTGCAAAAATAATAATTTACAAAAAAGATATATAGGAACAAGTACATCATTTGCTATGCCAGATAGAAGTATCTATAAAGATAGAAAGTATTCACCTTTGGCACTTATAGAAACAGGAAGAGGTTGTAATTTTAGTTGTGAATTTTGTGCTATACATTCATACTATGAGAAAAAATATTATCGTAGACCTGTGGAAGAAGTTGTACAAGATATTAAAAATTCAGGTAAGAAATATGTATTTTTTATAGATGATAACTTTGTTGCAGATCATAGTTATGCCTTAGAAATTTGTAAAGCAATAGCACCCCTTAAAATTAAATGGGTAACACAGGGTGCAATTACTATGTCAAAAAATGATGAATTGCTATATTGGATGAAGAAAAGTGGTTGTAAAATGGTACTTATAGGTTATGAATCAATGAATCCTAATATTTTAAAAGATATGGGAAAAGGTTGGAGAAGTTCAGTTGGTGAAATAAATGAACTTACCAATAAAATTCATAGCTATGGAATAGGAATTTATGCAACTTTTGTTTTTGGATTTGGAGATGATAGTCAAGAAGTTTTTGATGAAACAGTTAAATTTGCAAAGAAACATTCATTTTTCTTTGCAGCCTTTAATCACTTAGTACCTTTCCCTAAGACAGGAGTATATAAAAGATTAAAAGAAGAAAAAAGACTTTTAAGTGATAAATGGTGGCTAGATTCAAAATATCCTTATGGTAGAATTTCATTTTTACCATTAGACCAAACACCAGATGAATTATCAAAAAAATGTGCTAATGCTAGAAAGAAATTCTTTGAATGGGGTTCTATTTTGAAAAGAGCCATTGTTCAATTCAAACGTAGCTTTGATCTAGGAATGTTCTTTATCTTCTTGACACAAAACTTTAATTTAAAAAATGAAGTTTTAGAAAAATACGATTTACCTTATGCAGATAATTTAGATGAAATGCCTAAATAATACTATATGAAAGGAGAAATGATGAATAATTCAATAAATAGTATAGCCCTTAGACATTTTAATGGAATATATATAGCTAAAAGTATAGATAATAATATCAATAAAACACTAAGTATAGAAGAACTTGCAACTCTAATAAAAAAGTTTGAAGGCTATGGCTATATTTTTAGTAAAGAGTTAGCTATTGCTATTTCAAAAGAAGAGAGAAATACAATAATTGATAAATTAAAATCTGTTATTAAAGTAATTGAAGATTTTAAATCAGATAAAAATTACACTGTATTCTATAAAAATTTCCCTGATGAAGTTATAAATATGAGCGAAGTAGATTTATATATAAATCAAATTCTTCACTACTGGATAGGATATTTACCAAGTAATAGTGAAAATATTATAAAGGAAGATGTTGAACCCTCTAAGTTAGTTAAAGCAAGGGAATTAAATTTAATTGATGATGAAATGATAGAAAAATTATTTATTGACTTATTATCAAGTAATGTAACTCTTTCAGAGCAATATTTAGATGATGTTTGTGTTTTAACTAATAATAAATCAATTAAAGAATTAGAAAAATATATGGAATGTATTCAAATGAAAGAAACTCTTACAACTATTTCAAATTATATTCTTAAAAAAGAAGGAGTTTTAATAGGAAACTTTAAAACAGCAACAGATATTTTGAGATTGATAGCAAAGATATCAGATGTTGAATTAAATAATAAACATATCCATTTTGCATATTTTTCAAGAACAGAGTTAAGTCAGCTAATGACTAAACTTGAAAATTTACAAAATCCTATGCCAGATATTAAAAGATATTCTAAGCCTTGGCATACTTTTTTCAAACTTTATGCTAAAAAAATTAATTTTCATAAGTATCCTAAAGTAAGAAAAGTTGCAGATATGCTATTTGGAGATATTTCCTATATGACTGAGAGAGGAAAAATCAATGAAGAAATTCTCGCACGCTATCCGAAGGTGGAGGAGGTGGCAACGACAGTGCATAAACCATCTGTACCTATTCACGGTATTTTGAAAGATGTTTCAGTGACGCTGCATAAAAAAAGATGAAATATTTCATTTCAATGGGTTCCAATGAGGGACCGTCAGAAGAGATTATGGGCACGGCACTTCACAAGCTTTCTCTCATGCCTTTTCTTTCCATCAGCAAAGTATCATCTCTATATAAAACACCGCCGTGGGGAAAGACGGATCAGGCAGAATTTCTGAATGCCGTTATCGAAGCGGACTGGCAGGGGACGCCGGAAGAACTGATGAGACTTTTGCTGGATACGGAAAAAGCTTTCGGACGCAAACGGATGGTGCGATGGGGGCCGCGGACATTGGATCTGGATTTACTCTATGGCGAAAATGTGGAAAAACAGACGGAATTTTTAAAATTACCGCATCCTTTTTTATGGGAGCGGCTTTTTGTGCTTGTTCCTTTTGCAGAAATCATGCCATACTTTATCTTTAAAGGACAGGATATACAAAGCAGGATCCGGGAACTTGGCGGCGGCAGGGAAATAGTGAAACAGGAAATTACAGGGAAAGGAGAGTATCTGTGGCAGACGAAATAAGAAAAATTGCGAACCTGCGGACAGAAGCGTCAGCGCCGGACTTGCCCGGCCGTATACAAAGTGAGGAATTCGTTTTTGATGAAATGATTGGCGCGGAACTGGTGCAGGAAGTATGCCGCCATAAAGATATCAGGTCTTTTGAAAAGCTTTTCTCCTTCGCGGATCCTGTTATGATTTCCGGTGCGGGAGATTCGCAGAAGGCTCTTTTAACGGCGATGGCTGCGAAAGAGGACAGTCCTTTAATCATCATCGTGCCGTCTCAAAAGGATGTATTACGCTGGGAAATGGATTTGCGGTTCTTTGCACCTGATTTACACTTGTACTATTTTCCCATGGTGGAAGAAACCGGATTTAAAGTTACTTTTTCAGGTACCGAACGCCTTCGTGACCGCATGAGGGGACTTGCAAGTCTCTTAGACGGGCGCAGGGCAGCAGTGATCGCGACAGTCGTGGAAGCGGCGCAAAAAATTATCAGTCCTTCCGGTATTCTTGAAAATCTGATGACCATCCATATGGGTGAAGTCATCGACAGGGAAACACTGCTGGGACAATTGATAAAACTGGGATACGAACGGGTGGATCAGGTAGAGCGGTGCGGTCATTTTTCCGTACGCGGAGATATTGTAGACATTTTTGCCATTAATGAAAGCCATCCTTTCCGTGTGGAATTTTTTGATGACGAAGTGGACGGAATCCGTGTCTTTAATGAAGATACACAGCGTTCCATTGATATAAGAGACGATATATCTATTCTTCCTGCTGTTATCGGTGGAGAACGGTCTTCTTCCATTCTGTCATACCTGAATGGCGGCAGGGTATTCTATGATGAGCCGCAGCGGTGTGAAGAAGAGTTAAAGAAGTATTTCCATGAAGAAGCTGAAAATAAAGAAAAAGCTTTTGATTGGGCAGGTCTTGTAAAGACAGGGCGGTCAGGCAGGAAATATAGAAACAGGGAGATCTTGTTTTCTTTCCTGAAAAGAGATGCGGATCTTTTCAAAGTTAAAGAAACCGCAACCTGGAAGGGGCGTACCATGGTGAATTACCAGCGGCAGATTTCTCTTTTCTTCAATGACCTGACGCGTCTTTTAAAGGAAGGCTGGTCTGCGGTTATTCTCACGCCCCGCC
>ERZ773070.2267-NODE-2267-length-11027-cov-4.339318_pt1 | contig 11027 bp, 11 predicted proteins | sample MGYA00580618_ERZ773070 | MGnify/ENA primary metagenome ERZ773070 (study PRJEB29015, sample SAMEA2738023) | human oral metagenome | biome: human oral; feature: human-associated habitat; material: dental | place: China | collected 2019 ...
TCTTAATGAATGACTGTTTTATATAAGTAAAATTATAATAAATGAAATAAATATAGTTTTTTCATCTCCTATATATTGATTTTTAAAAATTATCCCTCATCAAGATATCGTGCCACATCCTTTGCAAAATATGTTATTATCGCATTTGCACCTGCCCTTTTAAAAGCATACATCTGTTCCATGACTATACTTTTTTCATCTATCCAGCAGTTAATTGCCGCAGCCTTTATCATGGAATATTCTCCCGAAACGCTGTAGGCTATAACAGGAACTCCAAAATTTCCCTTGATTTTATAAAGTATGTCCAGATAAGCCATAGCAGGCTTTATTATTATCATGTCCGCCCCCTGCATAAGATCCGCTTCCACTTCACTCAGTGCATCTCCTGAATATCTGAAATCCATCTGATAGGACTTTCTGTCTCCAAATTTTGGTGCTGAACCTGCCGCTTCCCTGAAAGGCCCATAAAATGAAGATGAATACTTTATGGAATAGCACATAATCGGGATATTGTTAAATCCATTTTCTGAAAGAACCTGTGATATTTTTTTTACTCTTCCGTCCATCATATCTGAAGGTGCCACTATGTCCACCCCTGCCTTTGCATAGGACAATGCTATTTTTGACAGTACTTCCAGAGTTTCATCATTTTTCACATTTCCCTTTTCATCAAGTATTCCACAATGTCCATGACTTGTATATTCACAGCAGCATACATCTCCAATGACTAAAAATTCAGGATATTTTTTCTTTATATATCTTATCGCATTCTGAATGACCCCATTTTCATTATACCCTTCCGTAGCGCACTCATCCTTATGTAAAGGTATCCCAAACAGCAATATGGAACTTATTCCAAGTTTTTTCAGTTCTTCCATCTCTTCATCAAGCCTGTCGATTGAATATCTAAAAATTCCGGGCATTGAATTAATTTCCCTTTTTATATTTTCCCCTTCTTCAATAAAAATAGGATATATCAAATCTCCTTTTTCAAGATAAATATTTTTGACTAAATTTCTTATCGCACTGCTGTTTCTCAATTTTCTGTGTCTTTTATACATTTTCAACCTCTTTTTCTGTTTTCGAAATCTCATCTATAATCTGCTGTACTTTTCCTTTTAATGCCTTCGATCTTCTGCAGCTTTTCCCATAGGATCCTATTCCTATCTGAAACTCATCATTTTTCACAACTGCCCCAAACATGGAATTCATTTCAGTCTTTGAAGAGACATTGTTTACAAGAATATTTTCACTCATACATACATGTGATATCCTGTCATTTAATTCCGTATCATCTGTAGCAGCCACCACAAGAAAATATTTTTTTACAAGTTCCCTTATTTCTGTTTCATCGTGTGATACGTTTTTATTTACTACTTTTATATTTTCATCTTCCAGTATTGTATCTTCAGTAACTTTTTCAGAATACACAGTAACATTTCCTCCATATTCCTTTAAAGTCTGCGCTTTCCTTCCACCTATTTTTCCCCCACCGATAATCAATACTTCCTTATTTTCAATATTTACAAATAATGGAAAAAACATAATCCTCTCCTTCAACTAATTTTTTAATTTTCTATATTTTTGTATATTATTTCAATATTATTCCTGCAAACAGGACTATTATTGCTGTAATTTCAAGGGATGCTCCCATTGTATCCCCTGTTATTCCATCTATTTTTTTCTTTACATTTTTCATGAAAAAAAGTATGAACAATATCGCTAATGCTAAAACAATCAGTCCCTTCAATCCCAATATTACAAAGGATAGTACTGCCGTTATAAGAATAGAAATAGCCACATCCTTTTTCCCATTTTTCTCAATTATCCCGTTACTCATGCCTTTTTTTCTGGCGTATTCCCCCAGTCCTGCATTTATTGATGTAGACATTCTTGAAATAATTGGATAGAGGAGAATGTATTCAGGTTTGACTTCTGAAAGAAATACCATTTTTGCCAGAAAATACAGTATAAGTGCTACTGCTCCATTTGTTCCTATTCTGGAATCCTTCATAATTTCAAGCATTTTTTCTTTTCCTGCATAGCTGAAAAGTCCATCAGCAGTATCTGCCAGTCCGTCGATATGTATAAGTCCTGTTATCAGTATCTCTGCCATTATTATAACTACTGCAGTAATCTGCCTGTTTTCGATAACTTTTCCAGCAAGAAAATTTACTGCAAATAGAAAAAAGCCTATTATCAGTCCCACCAGCGGAAAATATTTTATCGATTTTCCCAGCTTTTCCTCATCATATTCAACTTTTACAGGAACAGGAATTCTCGTCATAAACTGTAATAAAATTATAAATCCTTTTATCATCTTTTTTCCTTCTAACTTATCTTTTATATATTTAGTATTATAAAAACATATTAGTTAAATATCAACTTTTTTTCTTTTCATAAGATTTTCCTTCAGATTTTTTAAATTTTCTGAAAGATTTACCCTGTTTCTTTTTTCTTTTTCGCTATATATTTTTCTCAGATATGTAAGATTGCCCTCATAATATCTTTTAGCTTCTTTCATAGTCAGTAATCGGCAGTTTTTCTCAATTTTTTCTCCGTCTTTTATGTAATCGATTGTCAGTTTTTCTGCATTTTTCTCTTCAGGTCTTTCTTTTTCAAGCATTATGACATCTGAAAAATCATCATTTTCATAAACTCTGTACAGTATCTTGCTTCCAGGCAGTGAAGTTTTCTGCTCTTCATCAGAAATTTTCATTACATCATTTTCCCCGATTTTAGACATTTTATATACAGTGCTTATTTCCTTTTCAGGCAGTGCAATGGCATCTCCTACCCCCAATATATCAACTTCTGCACCATTTTCTATAAGCTCTTTTATTTTTTTCTCGTCAAGCCCTCCTGTGAGAATTATTTTTGCCTTGTAAAACCCCTTTTCATTTAAAATTTTTCTACATTTTTTTGATAATTCTCCCAGATTTCCCGAATCTATCCTAATTCCATACATTCCTTCATATCCATCATTTATTCCATTATTCCTGAATGCCCTTATTGCAGATATTATGCCACTTTCTATTGTATCATATGTGTCAATCAGCATTATTAAAGGATATTTTTTATTTCTATATGTTTTTATGAACTGGTTAAAAGCCCTGTATTCTGAATCTTTATCCATACCGAAGCTCTGAATGAATCCATGTGTCATCGTTCCGGTACTTTTCAAATTATAAAAGTACTCGCCCATAAGGTTTGAATGGGATGCACACCCTGTTATGGAACAGGCTTTTACCATAGACATTGCAGCCTCAAAGCCTGACGCTCTTCTCGTTCCAAAAAACAGGACTTCCCTGCCTTCGGCCGCCTGTATAATTTTCGATGTTACCGTCGCTGTAAGTATCTGATAGTTCAGTACGTTTAAAATTGGAGTTTCCAGTATTTTTCCCTGAATCAGAGGTGCTGTAACTGTAAGAATAGGTTCATTTGAAAAAACTATCTCACCGTCCCTTACTCCCCTAATTGAGCCTGTGAATTTCATATTGGACATGTATTCTATAAAATTTTCATTATCCGACAATTCTGAAAGATATTTTTTCCTGTCTTCATAGGATGTTTCATTCAGTATTTCTATGAGCTCCAGCACATCAGATATTCCGTAGACTATAGCATAATCATTTTCATTTTTGGTGCGTAAAAATACATCAAAAACAGCTATCTGATTCTGCATACTATTTTCCAGATATATTTCACTTTCAGTATACTGATACCTGTCAGAATTTAAAAACTTAAAAAATCTGTCCATAAATAACCTCATTCTGTATTTTTATATTATTCTGTATCCGCTATATTTAATTTTCCTGCTAAAACATTGAATTTTTTACATCTTTTACCAGATTATCAATTTCATAGTAAACTGTTCCATAATCAATATAAGGTCTCTTCACTACAAGAACTGTTGTTCCGTATTCCCTGCAGGCTTCTATCTTTTCCTTTTCTCCGCCTGTTGCTCCACTTTCCTTTGTTATGAGATAATCTATCTTATAGGATTCAAGCATTGCCCTGTTAAGCACTTTACTTACAGGCCCCTGTACTGCGATTATTTTTGATGGAAGATAGCCAAGTTCTTCAGCTTTTCTTACAGAATCCACTGTGGGAAGTATTCTTATGTAAAGATTATTTTTTTCTCCCATAGGTTTTATTTCTTCCAGATTGTTCGAACCGAGAGTACTTAATATATTTTTATTCTCCATTTTTCTGACAAATTCAGTAACATCAATGACAGAATCAAATTTTTTTATATTTTCACTGCCATAGTCAAGCATTTCCCTTTCAAATCTTATATATTTCACATTCATCTTATCTGTCACTTTTATTACAGAATTGCTTACATTTACAGCATAGGGATGACTGGCGTCTACAATCAGGTTTATACTTTCTTTTTGGATAAGTTTCTTCATCTGTTCCTCATTCAGCCTTTCAGATATTACCTTCAGTTTCCTTTTGCCGTCTTCATTCTTTCCGATATATTCTTCCAGAAGTTTTCCGCCATATTCTGTTGCCGTACTGACAAGTATGTTCCTGTCAGTCTCTTCCATAAGTTTTTCAAATATTTCCCTTGAATCCTTTGTGCCACCTATTATCCATATCATTTATCCGTTTCCTCCTGAAATTTTCCATTTTCATAGCAGAAAATCTTATAATCCCCGTTACCCATAAGAGTTCTTTCATCAATATCAAATATACTGCTGTTTCCCACATAATTTATAAACATTTCAAATACCGTTCCATGAGTAACTACGAGTATATTTCCGGACTTATGGCTGCTAAGAATTTTATTTATTCCCCTTAAAAATCTTTCCAGGGCATCCTTCAGGTTTTCAGCCTCTACATTTTCAGCCTTATAATTCTTCACATTATAAAAATAATTATTTGCCTCTTCAGGATATTTCAAGAAAACTTCTTCATACTTTAATCCCTGCCATACTCCAAAATAAACTTCATTTAATTCTGCAAGTTTTTTCAGCTCCATTTTTTTATTTTTATATCCCCTGTTTTCATTTAAAATTATCTCTGCAGATTTTACAGTCCTTTCAAGTTTACTTGTATAAACCTCTTCAAACAGGACATTTTCAAGATTTTTTCCTGTTTCCCTTAATTTCTCCATTCCTTTTTCCGTTAATGGAGTATTTAACTGTCCCTGAAATCGTTTAATTACATTCCATTCTGTTTCCCCATGCCTTACAATGTATAATTTTAAAGTCTCTTTATCTTTATTATTACAATTTACGCTCATTTTTTTTACTTCCTTTTCTTTTATCACACTTCAGGATACTTTCTGACTGTGGATGTTATATTACATGCCGCTTCTATTACAGGAAACATCATTACAGCTCCCGTCCCTTCCCCCAGTTTCATATTCATAAAAAGGAAAGGCTCCATTCCCAGTTCCTCTATAATGTACTTCATTCCAGGCTCTTCACTCATATGAGAAGAAATCATATAGTCTTTTACATTCTCACACAGCCTGTATGCACATAATGCCGCCACCGATGAAATAAAACCGTCTATTACAACTGGAATACTGTTCTTTGCACATCCAAGATATATTCCTGCCATTCCTGCAATATCAAGTCCTCCAACCTTTGACAGTACATCTATAATATCAGAAGTGTCTATACCTTCTTTACCATTATTCACATCAATCGCTCTTTGTATGACATTCTTTTTATGCTCAAGAGTTTTTTCATCTATTCCGCTTCCATACCCTGTAATATCATCCAGTGACAGATCAGTAAGAACCTTCAGTACTGCACTGCTTGTAGTGGTATTTCCTATACCCATTTCTCCTGCGGCAAACAGATTATATCCCTTTTCAGCAAAAACATCAGCTATTTCTATTCCTGTTTCTATAGCTTTTACAGCTGTGATGTAGTCCATTGCAGGCACTTCAGCTATATTATGAGTTCCTGTCTGCATAAGTTTTCTATTTATAATTCCTGCCAAATTTATTTTCCCTTCCAAATCAGTTGTTTCATCTATTCCAAGGTCTACGACCTCAATATCTGCTCCGAAAGTTTTTCCTAGGGCATTTATTGATGATTTTCCCTGCAGCATGGCTTCCACCACATACTGAGTAATGATTCTCTTTGATTTGCTGACTTTCTCCCTTTCCACCCCATTGTCTGCCGCCATTACAATAACTATTTTCTTTTCAGGTCTGTAATCCTTCTTTATTCCTTCAATCTGTATTGCCAGTTCTTCAAGTTTCCCAAGTCCTTTCGGTGTTTTCAGAAGTGAATTCAGTTCCCTTTCCTTTTCCACCATTCTTTCCCTGCTGGAAGGTACTATATTTTTTATTGTTTCATCCAGAATTTTTGAATAACGCAAAACAATCTCCTCTTCCTTGTCATACTTTATTTAATATTTATATTGTAACTAAATATGAGAGCAATTTCAAGCTCTCATACAGTTATATTTATTATATTTTTATTCTAGTTGGGGATATTTACAGTTCCTGCTCCTTCTATTAGCCACTGCCCTTTAACTTTTATTACTTTTACAGGTAATTCTATTCCTGTTTTTTCATCTTTCAAAGTAACAATTCCTGTTTTCTGATCATATGATTCCATTCCAAAAACTGAATATTCATCTAAATAAAATATTGTTGCACCAAATATAGGAATATAATCTACTGAATATTTTCTGACAAATTCCTGGTCTGCTTTACTTATTTTTTTACCATCTAAAATCTGCTCCGACATTTTTATGGCTTTTTCCTGATTTCTATATATCTTCTTAAAATTATCAGTAAGAGGCTGTGCCTCAAACCAGTTGTTGTCATCTATCCCTTCAAGTAAATTAAAATAGTAGGCATTAATAAAATTTAATGCTACTGCCTCCGGATCATTTTCTACTTTTTTCACCGTTATAACAGCTTCTTTTCCAGCAGCTCCCTGGCCTGCAGCTTTAGCTGATGTTTCTGCCATTCCTAAAACTGACACTGCTAATATTCCTGCTAATAAAAATGTTTTTTTCATCTATTTACCTCTTTCTGTAATTTTATTTTTTAAATTTTTTCTGTTTGTATCATATCATCTTAAGATGAAAGTAAAATGAAAATCTCATTTTTCAAAGACTGTTCAAAAACTTAAAAACCTATATTTAAATTGTCTATAATTTTTATGTATTCCATTTTTTTGAAGCAGTTTTATCAAGAATTGCCAGAAGAAGACCGTTTTCAGTATATTCTTCAGCTTCCACTCCTACTTTCAGTCCATATTTTTCTATAGTTCTTGTAGTGACAGGACCTATTGAAGCAAGTATTTTTTTACTTAATATTTCCTTTATCTCATTATTGTCACTTAAATGAAGACTGTCAGCAAAAGATTCAAAAGTTGATGAACTCAGAAACATCAATATATCACTTTCCTTTACATATTTTTCTGCTTTTTCCCTGTCAATTTTCAGTTTATGCGTATTATACACTACCAGCTTATCATAATTTCTATTGTATAATTCTGTATATTTTTCTTCATTTACAGGAGACAGGTTAGATACTATAAACAATATATTCTCTCCTTCTTCTGTAAAGTTTACACTTTCAGCGGCAAGTTTTTCCACAGTATACTCTTTTGGATAAAAATCCGGAATTATTCTATATTTTTTCATTTCCTCATCTGTTTTTTTTCCTACAACGCCTATTTTAAGATTCCCCAGCACCCTCATATCCTCTATCTTCCTCATGAATCCAATTACCGAATTCAGGCTGTTAAACAAAAGTGTGCTGTATTTTGAAAGGTCAGGCATTTCAAAATCAAGATATTCTATATTTATAAAAGGAATATTTATGGCCTGGCCTCCAAGTTCAATAATTTTATCTGTAATTTCCTCCTGTTTATCCCTATTTCTTGTAACCAGTATATTTTTCCCAAATAATGGCATATTCTCAAACCATTTCATTTTTTTCTTCAAGTTTACCACTTCACCAATTATAATTATAACTGGCGCTTTGACATTATTTTCCCTGACAGTGTCTACTATTGTCCTTAATGTTCCTGTATATGTCTCCTGTTTTGCAGTTGTTCCGTTTTTTATGACAGCAGCCGGAGTATCGGGATTTTTCCCGTATTTCAGTAAATTCGCTACAATTTTTTCAAGATTTCCCAGCCCCATTAGAAAAACGAGAGTTCCTTCGAGTTTTGCAATAGTCGGATAATCATGTTCATTTCCATCTTTTTTTGTATGTCCTGTAAACACATGAAAGGAAGTATTTATTCCCCTGTGTGTTACAGGTATTCCGGCATATGCAGGAACAGCAATTGCCGAGCTTATTCCTGGAATTACTTCAAAATCTATATTTTCTGCTATAAGCGCTTCTATTTCCTCACCACCACGTCCAAACACAAACGGATCTCCTCCTTTAAGCCTTAATACCGTCAGTCCTTCCATACTTTTTTTCACTATCATTTCATTTATCTGTTTCTGCAGTTCTCCCCCTTCCATATTTTCCTTCCCCATATAGATAAGTTCTGCAGCAGGCTTCACATATTGCAGTATGCTTTCATTTACAAGCCTGTCATAAATTATACACTCAGCCTTTTCAAGCACACTTTTAAGTTTTACCGTTATAAGCCCTTCATTTCCGCATCCTGCCCCTGCAATGTAAACTTTCCCTTTATTATTCATTTCTTATCTCCCCGGCCAATTTTTCTGCAAGTTCCCTTGCCTGATTTTTGTCACCTTCCACCTGCTTAAATATTCTTTTACCATTTTTACTGTACATTCCCTTTAATTTCAATATATCCCCTTCAATAACCGAAGAACATCCTATAGGTGTATGACATCCTCCATTGAAAATTCTGGAAAATTCCCTCTCGGCTTCACACATCAGCGTAACTTCCCTGTCATTTATTATTTCCAGCAGCCCCCTTATCCTTTCATCATTTTCCCTGCACTGTATACATAGTATTCCCTGTCCTGGTGCAGGCATGAAAGTATCAACATCAAAATATTCCGTTATTCTGTCCTCCAGTTCTGCCCTTTTCAGTCCTGCAGCCGCAAGGACAATTGCATCATATTCTCCGTCATCAAGTTTTTTCAGCCTTGTATGAATATTTCCACGTATAGGCTTTACCTGTACATCTTTTCTTAAATTCAGGATTTCTTTTTCTCTTCTGGAACTTCCTGTACCAATTATAGAATTTTCAGGTAATTCATTTAATTTTAGACCATTTCTTGAAACAAGCACATCCCTGTTATCCTCCCTTATGGGAAAACATGCATTCAACAATCCTTCAGGAGTACGCAAAGGCATATCCTTTAAGGAGTGCACCGCCAGATCTACTTTATTTTCAATCATTTCCTTTTCTATTTCCTTTACAAACAGATCCTTCTGTATAGCTTTTTTCATCTTGGCAAAGTCTTTCAGATTTTTATCTCCGCTTGTAGTTATGACTTCCAGATTTACTTTTAATGGAAAATTTTTATCAAATCCTTTTATACCATTAAAATCATTCTTTTTTCTTAATTCCTCATATTTCTCAGTTAGCATTTTTTTCACTTTTTTTGCCTGTACAAGAGCCAGAATACTTCCCCTTGTTCCAATTGTTATCTCATTTATTTCCATCTGTTTTCACAATTCCTTCTGTAATTTTCTCTGTATGGCTGTTATTACGGATGTTCTAGATATTCTGATTCTTTCCTTCCGAAATAACTGATGCTTTAAGATTATACCATATTTATTTTAGATTTCTACCCTATTACTTTATTTTTTTATCTGATAGGTATATAATAAAAGTATATAGATAATATCTATTGTGATTAATTCTTTTACACATAGGAGGTATTTTTATGAAACTAGTACTTGTAAGACATGGGGAAAGTGAATGGAATCTTCAGAACAGATTTACAGGATGGGTTGATGTCGACCTGACTGAAAAGGGTGTAAATGAGGCAAAAGCTGCAGGAAAATCTTTAAGAGAGCTGGGATATGTTTTCGATATTGCCTTTACGTCTTTTCAGAAAAGAGCAATCAAGACTTTGAACTACATACTTGAAGAAATTAACCAGCTATATATCCCTGTTTATAAAACTTGGAGACTCAATGAGAGACATTATGGGGCACTACAAGGGCTGAATAAGGCTGAAACTGCTAAAAAATATGGTGATGAACAGGTTCACATATGGAGAAGAAGTTTTGATAAATTCAGCATGGTAAGATTAAGAAAGAAAAAATTTCCATTTTCTCATTTTTCTTTAATAAATATGTGATATTATTTAATTAGAAAAGAAAGAAAGAAATCAGAAAAGAGGTATTTAAAATGAAAAAGATGTCTATTTTAATTGGAATTTTTACAGTATTTTTACTAAATTGTTTTGTTTTAAGTGCATATTCAAAAAAACAAAATGTCTATAATTTAAATGGAACGTCATGGGAATTGGCACAAGTTAGCCGAAAAGGGAAAAATGTTGTAATTCCGAAAGAAGCTAAGATTACAATTAATTTTTTAGAAAATGAAATTAATGGATTTTCAGGGATAAATAATTATTCTGGAGATTATACGGTAAACAATAATTTCACTTTATCAGCTGATGTAGCTACAACTTTAATGGCAGGGCCAGAAAATTTGATGAATATCGAACAAAATTTTCTTGATATTTTACAATCTTTTCCAAAAATAAGTTATAATGCTAGTACTTTGACTCTGAGTAATAAGAAGGAAGTTTGGACTTTTAAAGTTTTGACATTAAATAAAAAGTTGAAAAATACAAGTTGGAAACTTTTGAATATGGATGGAAAAGATATTAGCAAATTGATTTCAAAAAATGACAATAATATTACACTTTCTTTTAATGAAAATGGAATAAATGGTAATTCAGGAATAAATAACTATTTTGGAAAATATGAAATAGTTAATAACAATATTAAGGTTAGTCCTCTTGGTTCAACAGAAATGGCAGGACCAGAAAATTTAATGAAAATTGAAAGAGAATTTTTAAAACTTTTAGAAAATTCTAAAAAAATTAAATTATCTAATCAAAAAACTTTGGTCTTAACAACAGATAAAGGT
>ERZ773070.2269-NODE-2269-length-11023-cov-4.442013_pt1 | contig 11023 bp, 7 predicted proteins | sample MGYA00580618_ERZ773070 | MGnify/ENA primary metagenome ERZ773070 (study PRJEB29015, sample SAMEA2738023) | human oral metagenome | biome: human oral; feature: human-associated habitat; material: dental | place: China | collected 2019 ...
ATTTAAGTTTAATATAAAATAAAAATATTTAATGAAATAAAGAGAAAATTTATAAAAAATACTAGGAAGTGGTCAGATGGATATATTTTTTGAAATAGAAAAGCTTATTGAATATTCAATAAAAAATAAATTGGCAGACAGGGAAGACAGACTTCTTGTCACTAATCTTGTGCTGGAATGTCTGGAACTTGATACATATAGGGAATTTTCACTGCAGGAAAAAGAAAATATAATAAAAGAAATAGAAAATGTGGATTATCCTTCGAAAATTCTTGGTAATATTGTAGATTGGGCGGCAGAAAATGGAAAAATTAAGGAAACAACAGCTACTTTTAAGGATTTGCTGAATTCAAGAATAATGGGACAGATAGTTCCAAGAACATCATATGTAAGGCATGAATTCTGGAATGAATATGAAAATAACGGCATTGACAAGTCAACGGAATATTTTTACGAATTATCTAAAAAAAGCAACTATATAAGAACAGACAGGATAGCAAAAAATATACACTGGAATTATAAAAATAATTATGGAAGTCTTGAAATAACAATAAATCTTTCAAAACCTGAAAAAGATCCGAAGGAAATTGCGATGCAGAAAAATATTGTGTCCACAAATTATCCTAAATGTCTTTTATGTAAAGAAAATGAAGGATATATGGGAAGGATAAATCATCCGGGAAGGCAGAACCATAGGACAGTAAAATTAAATCTGACTGATGAAGACTGGTATTTTCAGTATTCACCTTATATATACTATAATGAACATTGTATAGTGTTTTCAGGAGAACATCGTCCAATGAAGATAGACAGGACAGGATTTGAAAGACTGTTTCAGTTCGTAGAAAAATTTCCACATTATTTCATAGGCTCAAATGCAGATTTGCCAATAGTAGGAGGTTCTATTCTTTCGCATGACCATTTTCAGGGCGGAAGGCATATTTTCCCAATGGAGAAGGCAGGAATAAGAGAAAAAATAGAATTTAAGGGTTACGAAGATGTGGAATCAGGAATTGTGAACTGGCCAATGTCTGTAATAAGAATAAGAGGTGAAAAAGACAGGCTTGTAGAACTTTCAGATAAAATTCTGAATAAATGGATAGACTATAATGCTGAAAAACTTGATATATATTCACATACAAAAGGAGAAAGACATAATACTGTCACACCGATAGCAAGATTTAAAAAAGGAAAATATGAAATGGATCTTGTTTTAAGAAATAATCTTACAAATAGTTTCCATCCTCTGGGAATATTTCATCCACATGAAGAACACCATAACATAAAAAAGGAAAATATAGGGCTTATTGAAGTAATGGGACTCGCAGTTTTTCCGGGAAGGCTAAAGGAAGAAATGTCTGAAATAAAAAATTTATTACAGCAGATTAGAGAAACTTCAGAATTCAAGGAAACAGGAAGCTACAAAAAGTGCTATGAGGAAATGGAACATAACGAAAGTCTAAAAAAACATGTAGAATGGTTAAAATACTATCTGGAAAAACATGATTTGAAAACAGTTGCTGAAAGGGATATAGAGCTTTTTATAAAAAGCGCAATAGGAGAAACTTTTTCAAAGGTTCTGGAAAATTGTGGAGTATTTAAGAATAATGAAGATGGAGAAAAAGGTTTCAGAAAATTTATACAAAAAGTAAATGAAGAATAGGAAATTAGTGTACAGGAAATAAATTTATTCTGCAAATTTATTTTATAAAATTTAAAACAGCCGTTAATTAGGAAAAAATTATAAAAATAATAAAAATATAGTTATTAAAAAAAAGTAAATAACGATTTTTCTAAAAAAACAGGCTGTTTTTAAATTTCCTATTTTATATTAATGTACATTATTTGACATGATTTTCTTGATTTTTTTTATTTTACGTGATATATATATAGAAAATGAACATTAATTTAAGGAGAATAAGAATGTTGCTTACAAAAAGACAAAATGAGATATTAAAGATGATTAAAGAAAAATCACCTATTTCCGGGGATGAAATAGCGAAAAGACTTTCAGTTACAAAATCTGCACTGAGAACAGATTTTTCAATATTGACAGGGTTGAAATTAATAACTTCGAAGCCAAACAGAGGATATATTTATAATGGATGTACAACAAATGTGGTGAAAGATTTTATGAGCCCACAAAATTCAATTGATATAAAAACAAGTGTCTATGATGCAATTATTCATCTTTTCAATTATGATCTGGGAACTTTGGTTGTAGTTGAAGACGGTAAGCTTGTTGGAATTATATCAAGAAAGGATTTGCTGAAATCAGTTTTAAATGGAAAAAATATGGAGAAAATTCCTGTCAGCATGATTATGACAAGAATGCCGAACATAGTTTACTGTTTTGAGGAAGACAGCGTACTTGAAGCAATAGAAAAAATTATAAGGCATGAAATTGATTCATTGCCTGTACTGAGGCAGGAAAATGGAAAATTAACTCTTGTTGGCAGATTTACAAAAACCAATGCTATAAAATTGTACTATCAGGAACTTAAAAATAAAAATATTTAGGAGGAAAGAACAATGAAGCAGGTTTACGAATTTAAGGAAGGCGGAAAGGAAATGATTCCAATATTAGGAGGAAAGGGAGGAAATCTGTCTGAGATGGTGAAGATAGGTCTTCCTATACCTTATGGAATTATAGTTTCCACAACAGCATGCAACCAGTATTTTAAGGACGGAAAAAAACTTTCCGGGTTATTGAAGGAAGAAATTTTGAAAAATATTCAAATTTTAGAAAATGCAACAGGAAAAAAAGTACAGTCTGAAAATCCGTTACTGGTATCAGTAAGATCAGGAGCGCCGTTTTCAATGCCGGGAATGATGGATACGATATTGAATCTAGGATTTAATGACTATGTTGCACAGAAAATGCTTGATATAACAGGTGATGAAGAATTTGTATACTCTTCCTATCTTAGATTTGTTCAGATGTTTTCTGAAATAACTGAAGGAATTGACAGAAAAAGATTTACAGAACTGAAGTCTGACAACTATAAGGATCAGATAAATGAAGGAAAACAGATATATAAGAATGAATGCGGGAAAGATTTTCCTGAAAATTTTGAAGAACAGATATTTTATGCAGTAAAAGCCATCTTTGACTCGTGGAATAATGACAGGGCAATATTATACAGAAAATTAAATAATATTGATAATAATATGGGAACAGCTGTCATCATTCAGGAAATGGTGTTTGGAAATTTGAATGAGAAATCAGGAACAGGGGTACTATTTACAAGAAATCCTTCCACAGGGGAAGATAAAATTTTTGGAGAAGTTCTGCTTAATGCACAGGGAGAAGATATCGTTGCAGGAATAAGAACACCTGATGATATAAATCTTTTAAAAACAACTATGCCTGTTATATATGATGAACTTGTCAAGACGACTAAAAAACTGGAAAAGCATAATAAGGACATGCAGGATATTGAATTTACAATTGAAAATTCCAAACTGTTTATTCTGCAGACAAGAAATGGAAAAAGAACACCGGAAGCTTCCCTGAAAATTGCAATGGACATGGTGGAAGAAAAAATTCTTACAAAGGAAGAAGCTATACTGAAAGTTGAACCTTCTTCAATAAATAAGCTGCTGACAGGAGATTTTGATGAAAAATCACTGAAGGAAGCGGTTTTTCTGACAAAAGGGCTTGCGGCATCATCAGGAGTGGCAGTAGGTCGTATAATGTTTGATTCAAAAAGAGTAAAAATAAGGGAAAAAACTATACTTATAAGGGAAGAAACTTCACCTGAAGATCTTCAGGGAATGGCACTTGCCCAGGGAATAGTGACATTAAAAGGTGGAGCGACTTCACATGGTGCAGTGGTTGCCAGAGGAATGGGAAAATGCTGTGTAACAGGATGCTCAGAGATAAAAATAGATGAGATAAAAAGAACGATGACAGTAGGGGAACATGTACTGAAGGAAGGAGATTTCATATCAGTCAGTGGACATACAGGAGAAATATTTTTAGGAAAAATACCGTTAAAGGAAAACAGTTTTTCTGATGAGCTGAAGGAATTTATTTCATGGGCAGCAGATATGAAAAGAATGGAAGTCAGAATGAATGCCGACACACCTGAAGATGCGATGCAGGGAAAATTATTCGGAGCGACAGGGATAGGGCTCTGCAGAACAGAACATATGTTCTTTAAGCATGATAAAATATGGGCAATAAGAGATTTTATACTGAGTGACAGAGGAGAAGAAAAGAAAAAATCACTTAAAAAATTATTTGAACTTCAGAAGAAGGATTTTCTGGAAATATTTGAAATACTTGATGGTAGTGAAGTGAATATAAGACTGCTTGATCCGCCTGTACATGAATTTCTTCCAAAAACAAAGGAAGACAGGGAAAAAATGGCAGAAATTCTTGAAAAGCCTGTGGAAGAAATAGAAATAAGAATACGTAAATTAAAAGATGAAAATCCAATGCTTGGACATAGAGGATGCAGACTGGGAGTAAGTTATCCTGAGCTTTACAGAATGCAGGGAAAAGCTATAATAGAAGCTGCCTATGAATGTTCAAAGAAAGGGATAAAAGTTCTTCCTGAAATAATGATACCATTTATAATGGAGGCAAAGGAACTGGCTTATCTTAAAAAAGAGATAGAAGAGGAAATCAAAAATCTGTTTGAAGAAATAGGGGGAAAAGTAGAATATAAGCTGGGAACAATGATAGAAATACCAAGAGCATGCCTGCTTGCTGATGAAATTGCTGAACATGCGGATTTCTTTTCATTCGGTACAAATGACCTGACTCAGATGTCAATGGGACTTTCAAGGGATGATTCGGTAAAATTTCTGGATGACTACAGGGAAAAAGGAATATGGGAAGGAGAACCATTCTATTCCATAGATACAAAATCAGTGACTAAACTTGTTGAAATTGCCATAAAAAATGCAAAACCTGTTAAGCCTGATTTAAAAATAGGAGTATGTGGTGAACACGGTGGAGATCCTAAGAGTATAGAATTTTTCGAAAATAATAATTTTAACTATATAAGCTGTTCTCCGTTCAGAATACCTACAGCAATACTTGCTGCGGCACAGGCTTATTTGAGAAAAGAAAAAAAATAGAACAACTGTTATAATTTTACTTGACTGAAAGGACTGCATTTATTAAAATAACAATGTATATTTTTATATATTGGAAATTTTGTTATGTGCAGTTCTTTTAATTTATACAGAAAAAAAAGGCAGAAATACCAATATAAATTCTATTTCAGGAGGTAAAAATGAGTAATAATGGGAATATTGACAACTCAAGAGTAAGAAAGGTTATAGAACCTAAATTTCAGCATAAGTATATATCTATAATTCTTCCAGCAGTTTTTTTCATAGTTTTTGCTCCATTTATATGGATGCTGGTTACAACTCTTTTTGATGCTGAAAATACAAGTGCAAATAAACCAGCACTAGTGATAGTTCTGTTAGTAGTACTGGGAATTCTGGCAGGAATAGGATTTTTAGGAAAATGGATTAACAAGAGACTTATAAGAGTCTATCTTTATGATAAGGGATTTCAGACAAATAAGGATAATCAGGAATATTATTATAAAAATCTGGAATATTTTTATATCCCTGGAGTGAAAAAAAATACTTTTGTAGCAATTCTTTATGGAAATGCAGGGTCAGAATGGAAATTTATACCTGGAGCAGCATTTCATAAAAAGGCTCTTTACCCATGGCAGGAAGGTTATATTAAAAATGTATTTCCTGATGCTGTTGCCAATATAGAAAATGGTGGAAAAGAAGAATTTCATTTAAGATCTATAAAGGAAGTACAGAAGGATGCTATTGCAGGAGTAAGTAAAAGAAGAGTGAAAAAAATAGGAGAGAGCCTTCCTGAGCTTGAAAAAATAACAATAACTAAGGATTATATTTCTTTTGCAAATGAAGTATATAACTGGGAAAATCATAAAGTGGAAGTTACTCCAGTTGCTATAAAAATATCAGATCTTAATGGGAAAGTAATACTAAATTATGGTAAATTTGCAGCTTCAAAACTTGATCTTCTTTCAGCTCTGATTAGTAAACTGAACAGAAATTAATTTTTATAATAAATATATTGTATAAAAAAATAAGGAATTATCTGTGAAAAAATATACAGTATTCTATATTTTGGAATCAGTACATAAATAGAGTCCAAAATATTGTTGTAGTACAGAAACAGATTTTAGTTCCTTATTTTTATTGGGAAATTAAATTGATTTTATAAATAATAAAAATAAACATAAAATTAAAAAAGTAAGTTTACTTTTTTAATAAACTTACTTTACAGAAAACAGTGCTTTTGCTATTTTTGGACTTAAATTTTCTTTATTTTCCAATAATATTTTTCTAACCTGATCAACATTTTTTCCTTTTAATGTTTTCATGGCTTTAGTACAAACTCTTACTTTTAATTCAGAACCATTAACATTCAATGTCATAACTTGAAGGTTTGGTCTCCATATTCTTTTAGTAGCTTTATGAGAGTGGCTCACCATGTTTCCGTGTCCTGTACTTTTTCCGAAAACTTCACATCTTTGCATAAATGTTCCCTCCTTTACACATATCGAAATTCATTTTATCATATTTTCTAAATTATTACAAGTTTTTTTCGTTCATTTTCTGACTGATGCTTTTATCCGCTGTTACGTAGTCCAGTTGCAAGTCCGTTTATGGATATATGTATAGCTTTTTTCAGTTCATCGGATTCATCACCTTTTCTTAATCTTTTCAGAAGTTCTATCTGAAGATAGTTCATGGAATCAAAGTAGGCAAGACGGTTTCTAAGACTGCTTGCAAGTTCAGGGTTATCAGCCAGCAGGACATCATTTCCAGTGATTTTTTTCAGTATATTTACAGTCAGTTCCCATTCTCTTACAATTTTTTCAAAAATTTTCTGTGCAGTTTTTTGGTCACTTGCAAGTTTTACATATTCTGAAGCAATTGTTAAGTCAGATTTTGATAAAACCATGTCTACATTTGAAATAGCCGATCTGAAGAAAGGCCATTCCTTGTACATATTCTGAAGAACAAGAAGATTGTCTTCATCCTCTTCTATCCATTTTGTAAAAGCTGAACCTACACCATACCATCCTGGAAGCATTATACGTGTCTGTGACCATGAAAATACCCATGGTATGGCTCTTAAGCTTTCCAGTGTCTGGTTTTTCTTACGTGAAGAAGGTCTGGAACCTATGTTTAAGCCTGCGATGGCATTAATAGGTGTCACTTCAAAGAAAAAGTTTGAAAATCCTTCTGTATTATAGACTAAATCACGGTATGCATCATAACTGAAATCAGAGATTTTTGAAATAATATTTTCATATTTTTCCCAGTTTGCATCTTCTTCTGTTAATGCACTGGATTCAAGAGCAGCTGAAACCAGTGCTTCAAGATTTTTAAATCCTAAATCAGGATTTCCGTATTTTGCACCGATAACTTCTCCCTGTTCTGTAAGACGTATAGTTCCGACAGTACTTCCTTCAGGTTGTGCAAGAATGGCTTCGTAGCTTGGCCCTCCTCCACGACCGACAGTTCCTCCTCTACCATGGAAGAATGAAATCTGAACATTAAATTTTTTTCCTATTTTTGTCAGCTCTTTCTGTGCCTTATATAATGACCAGCTTGAACTCAGATATCCTCCGTCTTTGTTACTGTCTGAATATCCAAGCATTACTTCCTGTTTTCTTCCCCTTTTTGCCATCCATTTTTCAACTAGCGGAAGTGAGAACCATTTTGTAAGTATTTCAGGTGCGGCTTCAAGATCTTCCACTGTTTCAAACAGAGGTACAATCTGAAGGTCACAGAATTCATTTCCTTTATTTCCTTTTGCAAGATTAGCTTCCTTTAGTAAAATTGCTACTTCCAGCATATCTGAAACACTTGTTGCATGAGAAATAAGATTCTTTTCAACAATTTTATTTCCAAATCTTTTTCTCAGTGACTTAACTTTTCTAAATATTGCAAGTTCTCCTGAAAGCAGTTCGCTCTGAGGAATTGTTTCATCACTTAAAATACGTGGATCATGTTCCAGCTCTCTAAGTAATATTTCGCAACGTGCTTCTTCTGAAAGGCTTAGGTAGTCGTCCAGAATATTTGCACTTTTCAGTAATTCTGCCACACAGATTTCGTGTACACCTGAATCCTGTCTCAAATCAATTGTTGCAAGATGGAATCCAAATATTTTAGTTGCACTTATAAGATTCTGGAGATTACCTTTTACTAAAAATTCGGCATTGTTCTTAATAAGTGAATCAGCTATTATTTCTAAGTCCTTAGTGAATTCTTCCGAATTGCTGTAAGGATTGTCAGGTATGTTCTTTCTTTTTGGTGGCAGAACTTCTTTGTTTTCGCATAAACTGTAAGCTGTAGCCAGAAGTCTGTCATTTATTGCAGTCAGTGCACATCTATAAGGCTCGTTTACACGGTGTGGAGAAACTTCTCCTGCCATGTCTGATAATTTTTTCAGATCTTCTGATATATCTACCATGACATTTGATATGGATAGATCACGATATATAAGCGAGACTTCATCGAGATAATGCTGAAAAAGTCTAAGAGCCTGAGCCTGAGCCGATGTTTCAAGAGTATTTACAGTAACATAAGGATTTCCGTCACGGTCTCCTCCAATCCACATTCCCATAGTAAGCGGAATCAGATTTTCAGCAATTTCCTTATTTTCACCAAGTTTTTTAGAAATTTCCTGAAACTTATTTGTTAAATTTGGAATTTCGTTAAAGAAAGTTATATTGTAGTATCCCAGTACATTACTTATTTCATCAACAACTCTCAGCTTTGAAGTTCTTAACATGGAAGTCTGCCATAAAATCTGTACACCCCTATTTAAATCATCTATCCACTGCATTTCATCAATCTGATGATTTTTCACACTTTCGTGCAGATCAAGTATATCTGTTATTTTTCTTATGAGGTCAAGAATACTTTTTCTTTGAACCTGTGTAGGGTGTGCTGTCAATACTGGAACAACATCTACGCTTTTCATAGCATTTAGTATTTTTTCGTTACTTATTCCTTTTTTCTTTAAGTTTTTCAATGATTTTTCCAGTGTACCTATCTGAATTTTATTGGAAAATTTTGCATTTCTATGCTGATGTGTCTGGTACACATCTTCAGCAATATTTGCCAGAACTGAAAAATGACTGAATCCTCTGATTACACGCAGTATATCCTGATTGCTCAGCTGACTGCAGAATGAAGATAAATTTTTACGGCTTTCCTGATTTTTTGTTTTATAGTACTGGATGGAAGCCTCTCTTAGACTTTCAGTAACCTGATAAATATGTAATCCTGAATAAGTAAAGATAGATTCCCCTAGAAGTGTACCGAAAAGCCTGTTATGTTCAAGAAGATTCTGCTGCTGTTCATCAAGCTTTACAGTAGGTAAGGGAGTAACAGGTAAATTTTTTAAATCCATGTAATGATACCACCTTTTTATTTAATTTATATATTCTTTAAATTTTATACTTAATATTCAAACGTTATAAATTATATCATAAAATGAACTTTATTTAAACGAAAACGAAAATATAAGTTTTATATAGGGTTAATAAACGGCATTAATTTTTTGGCAAAGAGAAAACAAATGGAAAATATTAAAAAAATAGGATATAGTTTAATTGAAATAATTGTTAATAATACATAGATTGTAAAATAAAATGCAACAAATTTGAAAAAATGAAGGTGAAAAAATGAAGATTTTATTTATAATTTTTATGTTGTGGGAAATTTTTAAATGGATACAAATAAGAAAGATTAATTTTAAAAATATGATAATTTTTGCTGATACAGTCATTTCAATAGGGATTATAATATACTTAGTAAGTATTTTATATGTTTGGACGTTGTTTAATCATAGCAATGCAGGCGGAAAAATAATATTAGATAAAAATTATTTTGTACAAGCATCAGTTATGATTTTATTAATTATATTCTATGTATTAAAAATAGTATACACATATAAAAATGAAATTATAGGGAAAAGATTTTTAATGATATCTACAATTTTAGAGGGAATCTTTCTTATTTTTGTTACATTATTTTAAAAAATTAAATAGAAATAGAAAATTTGAAGCATTGATTAATGGAAATTTAGAAAAATCATTTTTTAATGTAGAGTTACATGGAAAAAAGAATACTGGAATGCGTATTGGGGTTGGTGGAGTTGCACAAAATGGAGAAGTGAAATTTCAAAACTTTAAAATAAAATCTATCAATGGAGACGGAAACAATCTAATAAAAATACAAAAACAAGATGATATAAAGTTTTTAAAAGGTGGAGAACATCATGAATTTACTATAGAAGGTGGAGATGGAAATCTTGCATTTTATCTTCAAGAAAGCAAGGGAATTATAAATGAAGGAGATATCCTTATAAAAGAAAGTAACACTGGAATAAGTAAAAATTCTACAGGAATTGTTAGTTCAGTTGAAAGTGAAATTGAAAATAAAGGGAAAATGACTGTTTCTGGAGACAGAGTAAGAGCATTGTTTGCAACAAAAAATGGAAAAATTGAAAATCATGCAGAAATTATGTTTAATGGAAATACAACTGAAAGCACTAAAGGTTCGACTGGAATGTACGCAAATCAAGGCGGTATAATTAAATCTGATGAAACTACAAAAATTAAAGTTTCAAAACCTAAGTCAGTAGGATTATTTGCTGAAAATAGAGGAGATAATGCCAGCTACTTAAACACGTCAAAGATAGAGATATCTAAGGCAGAAATTACAGCGACTGATGGTGCTTTTAATATTTTTGCAAATAAAGGTGGAGAAGTAAAATTAAAAAATGATGTTGTATTGAATACTGAGAAAGACTCACTAGCATTTTATACTGCATATACTCCGTCTAATCCTGGAGTGAAAATTATTTTTGATAGAGATGTAACAGCAAATATTAAGAAGGGTGGAACAGCATTTTATTATGATTTAGCCAACGCTCCTGTTGGAATTTTTAATTTTGCTTCTTGGTATTCAAATAATTTTAGCCATAATAATA
>ERZ773070.2274-NODE-2274-length-11009-cov-3.565821_pt1 | contig 11009 bp, 10 predicted proteins | sample MGYA00580618_ERZ773070 | MGnify/ENA primary metagenome ERZ773070 (study PRJEB29015, sample SAMEA2738023) | human oral metagenome | biome: human oral; feature: human-associated habitat; material: dental | place: China | collected 2019 ...
TCTGCTCGATAATAAAACAAAATATGTTTAGGCTCTAATGACCGATTTGGGATTATTTGTAACTACGTGCATTTTTTTGCTAATAGTATATGATATATCTCCTTACCTTTATGTTATATATTCTCGTCTTGTGCTTTTTTCTAAGCAACTTATGTATAGGTTAGCTTTTACTTGTTATATCCTACCATTGATTAAGTTCGTTATGACGAATCTCTCTTAAGTCTTTTAATAGATGTGCTGATGGTCCGCACGTGTGGTGCTGATAGTTCGCACACATGGTGCTGATGGTCCGCACCATTGGTGCTGAGTACTAAATAGGATGCAGAATGTAGTTGGATTGAGGGCAATGTTATGCTTTTGAATCACATAACTGGCGTGCCAAAGCCTTAATCTCTGCTCTTGCTGGTTTTCCATTACCTGTTTGGGGAAGGGTAGGAACGTGGAAGATGAAACGAGGTTGCCAGAACTTTGGAAGACGTTGTTGGCAGAGTGTTCTGACTGCATTGGTGTCGTCTTGTGTAGTGAGTAAGACCACAGCTTCTCCAAAACGCTCGTCAGGGCAGCTTGTTATTGCAAAATCGGCTGTAAGAGAGGATTTCAGTAGGTGTTCTACTTCCTCAATCTGAATCTTAATACCACCAGAATCAATCACATTATCTTTTCGTCCAAGGATACGGAAGCAAGGAGTATTAAGTCCTTCCTTTGTGTTCGTAGGGAGAATTTTAGCTCTGTCGTTGGTTACTAAAGGGTGAGAGCAAACAGCAGGGGCATCAATAACAAGGCAACCTTCTTCATTGAGCCATACTTTCACACCGTCAAAGGGTTTGTACCACTCACTGGCGTCAGGTCCATTCAGACGTCGGAGCGCAATATGTGAGAGCGTTTCCGTCATCCCGTAGGTACTCCAAACAGCGTTAGGGAGATTCTGTAAAGCAGCTGACAGTTTATCATCAACAGCACCACCGCCTATAATAAGATGGTGGATACGGCGCAAACGCTCACGCTCTTTAGGTACTTGTAGAGAGTTATAGACCTGCAGTGGTACCATCGCAGCAAAGGTTATCTCCTCGTTCGAGATACCTGCTTCAGACAAAGAATGGTCAGAGAGAGGGTGTCCAGACGGTGTTACGCTCAGTAGGCGTAGGTTACGTTCAATACTTCTTACTACTACCATCTTTCCTGCAATGTAGTCGAGTGGCATACAGAGTAGGGCGGTATCGCCAGCCTTTAAGCCCAAGAAATCACAAGTGATGTGGGCTGAATTGAGCATACGTTGCTTCTCTACCCACAGCGGTTTTGGCTTTCCAGTTGAACCACTGGTATGCACAAGGAGTTGTGGATTATCATTATGCCATTCTAATAGGAAGTCTTGTAGTGTCATTGTTGTTTTATTTTTTCTTATTGGGGTAATAAGGCTAATTAGTCTAATAGGGCTAATAATAATCTTCTTAATCGCTGATCCAAAGCTGATCGCCCCTGATTTTTAATGGCATTGGGATATTGTTAGTGAAGAGTTGTCCCGTACCTAAGCCTTGTGGAGTGGTGATGTTTGGACCGTAGATGTCAGCTGTTAACTGGGCGATAGCATTCAGTCCGATGTTACTCTCAAGTGCTGAGGTTATCCATGAATCAATGTTACGTTCTCTTGCCATTGTAATCCATTCTCTTGTTCCAGTCATACCGCCATGTAGACTTGGCTTTAGGATGATATATTGTGGGCGAATCGTATCGAGTAAAAGCACTTTTTCTGCAGGGTTATTGACACCGATAAGTTCTTCATCAAGGGCTATCGGTAGGGGAGAGTCAGCACACAAGCGTGCCATCTCCTGCCATTGATGCTGTCGGATAGGTTGTTCGATGGAGTGGATATCATATTGTGCCAAAGCTTCTAATCGTTGCATGGCATCTTCTGGAGCAAAGGCACCATTCGCATCAACGCGTAGTTCCACCTGTTCACGTGTGAAAGTTTGACGGATATGGCGTATAAGGTCGAGTTCTTTCTCAAAGTCAATTGCACCAATCTTCAGCTTTACACAACGGAAACCAGCCTTGAGTTTCGTTTCCAATCGCTGATACATCTCATCGAAAGTTCCCATCCACACGAGTCCATTGATGGTGATTCCTTCTTCACCTCGTCCAAAAGCAGTGTTGAAGAAGTTGATGCTTCCCTTGACATCCAACTGTGCCTTAGCTGTTTCTAACCCAAAGAGCATTGAAGGGTAAGGGCGCATGGCATCGATGTCAATAACTCCTGTGCGGCAGAAGTCATCACTGAAACTGCGGAGTTTCTGCTCATATTCCTCGTCAGACATGGCATCGCACGACAGGTCGGGGAGTGTTGCGCATTCCCCAATACCCACTACGTCAGGCTGATTCGTGTCAGACAGTGTGACATAATAGCTCTTCCTTGTTGTGTAGACACCGCGTGAAGTACCTGCAGGGCGGAGGAAGTGGAGGGTGCGGGAGGAGATGTTTATCTTGTACATAGTATGCTCTTAATTAAACATGATAATGTGGGACAATAGAACCGTGGGGGAATGGAAGACATAGTAACATGGGAACATAGTTCTGAAAGTAACATTATCTTTTTGAGATATAGTAACAGAGGGGTACTTCCTTAGGTAATACGACTCTTTATAGTTTTCGATATATACGATACTTTCGCTTGAATTGAAGCTTATCAGAGCCGAAGTTGATAAGTAACCCATCATCTATTTGTGTTGATGTCAGATAGTTTACCAGTTGGACTTCATTGGCTATTGATAGGTCCTGTGTAGCTTTGAGTTCTAAAATGAGCTTTCCCTCAACAATGATGTCAGTACGATATTCACCGACAACAATTCCATCATAGAGTACTTGGATGAGTTTCTCTGTTTCAAAGTTGAGCTTTAGCTTTCGCAGTTCAACAACCATTGCATTTTTATAGACCTTTTCTAAAAATCCTGGTCCAAGTTGTCGACGTATGCGTTTAGCACATTCTATAACCTCGGTTATTAGTTGGTCGATTGTTATAATATCAGGTTCTTTCATGTTAAGTTCTTTTGTATTTTCTCAAAGTATGATTATATGTGTCTGATTTCTTGTTCCTCAGACTCTACATGTGCTATTGATGAGATAGTTCTTATGTTATCGTGTCCTCAAAAAGACATGTTACTATAAGAACTATGTTCATCTGTTACTATGTCTTTAAAGCTTCAGAACTTTGTTCCACAGTTCCCTTGTCTTATGGGAACTGTGGATACTTGTCAAAGTCTGGCTTACGTTTTTCAAGGAAAGCCTTGCCACCTTCCTGTGCTTCATCAAGTGTGTAGTAGAGCATGGTGGCATCACCTGCAAGCTCCTGAATACCTGCCTGACCATCAAGTTCAGCGTTGAAGCCGGCTTTCATCATACGGAGTGCTAATGGAGAACGCTCTATCATTGTCTCAGCCCATTCTATACACTCGTCTTCGAGACGGTCGAAAGGAACCACCTTGTTGACTAATCCCATTCGTTCTGCCTCTACAGCAGAGTACTGACGACACAAGAACCAAATCTCACGAGCCTTCTTTTGGCCAACAACACGTGCCAAATAAGAGGCACCGAAACCAGCATCGAAAGAGCCAACCTTTGGTCCTGTCTGTCCGAAGATAGCATTGTCTGATGCTATAGAGAGGTCGCATACCACGTGAAGGACGTGTCCACCACCAATGGCATAACCATTAACCATAGCGATGACTGGCTTTGGAAGGCGTCGAATCTGCATCTGCAAGTCAAGTACGTTGAGGCGTGGAACACCATCAGTACCTATGTATCCGCCATGTCCCTTTACGTGCATATCACCGCCAGAGCAGAATGCTTTGTCGCCAGCACCAGTCAGAATGACCACGCGGATGTCAAGGGCTTCACGACAGTAGTTGAATGCCTGTGACATTTCCCACACTGTTTTCGGGGTGAAAGCATTACGATAGCGAGGACGATTAATGGTTACTTTTGCTATGTGGTTGTACTCTTCAAAGAGGATTTCCTCAAAGTTGAAGCCCTCAATAGGCTTCCATTCTCTTTTCTCCATAGGGTCTTTTTGTTTTTGATTGATTATAGGGAGCCTGCCAAGTCGTTCCTAAAAGGGGGATAGACAGAGGCAGGTTATTATTATTTATGATGGATATACAAGCCGAAAGTTGATACGTTGAGGGCTATTAAAAGGCTTGATAATAATCCTTCAAAGCCTGTGCATCTTCTTCTGCGTTGGTGAATACTTCTAAAAGTACTGGTCCTTCCTCCGAGTTAAAGAGCTTGTCAAGGTTCTTGTAAAGCTCTTCTTCGTTGCGAGCAGAGAGGTAGACGATGTCATGTGTCTGACAGATTCCTTCCGCAGAGGTTGTATGTTGGGCAGCAATAGCACTATCTCGATAAGGTGAACGGTCCAGTCCAGGCAGCTGATGGAAGATACCTCCACCGCCATTGTTAAGTAAGAGGATAGACAGGTTAGGCGAAAGAGATTCGTTCCATAATGCATTCTGATCGTAAAAGAAGCTCAAGTCGCCAATAACACAGTAGACATCCTCTTCTTCTTGGTGTGCAATGGCATAGCCAACAGCCGTTGACAACGAGCCTTCAATACCATTCACACCTCGATTGACATAGAGATATTGATCAGAGAAGATATTGCCAAGGCGTACAGCCGAGCTGTTGCCATAGAAAAACTCTCCATCAATAGCTTCTTCTCTCATCTTCTCGTGAAAAACCTTAACAGCTAACATTTGTGAGAAACGTGGTTTTATTGTCCCTCGAATCGCTAAGGCTTTATCGAAAGCCTTGCTCCAAAGCGAAACAAAGTCTTTCTTTTGAACGTCTTCAGTTTCATAGGCAAAGATACCGATAACATCTTCGACTCGTCCTTGGATAATGTCAGTAGCGTTCATAAAAGTATCACAACATGCGCCACTCTCATTTACGATGATTGATGTTTTGCACGTACACTTACGCAAGAACTGACGGAGTCGTTTGCTAACGATGGTTCCGCCTATATATAAAAGGTGGTCAGGGCGATATGCTTCATCTTTCCCAATCATCTTCAGTACTTCATCGATGGGTTGTGCAGGACCGATATCGTCATCTGCCAACTTCTCTTGTATAACGACAGTAACCTTTTTCAACGTTTCAATTGCCTCAATCAAATTGCCCACAACTTCAGGAATTAGCTGACCAAGAACAATCATTGGCTTCGTTCCACTGAAGAAGTTTGTAGCCATTTCATAGACATAGGTATCATCAGTTGAAGCTGGATGCAGGGACACCAAGCGCTCATCAGGAAGTTGAGGAACATTATATTCAAAGAGGGGTTCACTGATTGGCACGTTGATATGCACAGGACTGCCATCATTCAAGCGTACAGCGTTCAATGCTTCATTGACCAAACGATTGCAATACCAGCGTTCCTCTTCGTTATGAGGCTCTGGTAGTGTCACACTCTTACGAACATTTGGCTCCAATGCACGATGTTGTTGAAGCGTTTGTCCATCTTGTTGGTCAATCCACTGCGCTGGTCTATCGGCTGAAATAATAATTAGTGGACGTTTCTGATAGAACGCCTCAGCTGCTGCCGGTGCTAAGTTAAGCAGGGCAGAGCCCGATGTAACGCACACAACAACAGGCTCATTGTCTGCTAAAGTCATTCCTAATGCTACGAAACCTGCCGAACGTTCGTCGGTAACAGGATAGCACTCAATCTCGGGACAAGCACAGAGATTGTGTACGATAGGTGAGTTACGAGAACCAGGACATACAACGGCTTTCGTTATTTTTCCCTTTACGAGCAGGGCTGTAAGAATGTTTACGTTTTCTTTGTTGCTGTACATTGTGGGTGTTGGGTGGTGAATGTTGGGTGATGATGGTTAGGGATATTGGGCTAATAGGGCTAATAAGGCTCATAAGCCCAATCTTCCTAAAAAAAACTAATTGTGATTTAACAACTGGCGCATAGTGTCAAGTTTGGCTTCTGTTTCCTGCCATTCATTCTCTTCTATACTCTCCTTTAAGAGTCCGCCACCTGCATAAAGGCGACACGTAGAACGAGAGAGTTGCATGCAGCGAAGGGTGACATAAAGTTTTGCCGCACCCTTCTCGCCAAGTATTCCACTGAAACCACTGTAATAACTGCGGTTCAGTTGTTCATTATGAAGGATAAACTGCTGTGCCTCATCCTTTGGCATACCGCATACGGCAGGGGTAGGGTGGAAGGCTGTAAGGAATGTTCCGAGTCGCTGTGTGTCTTTAAGTTGGAAAGTGAAGTCTGTGCGAAGATGCGCCAAATGTGCTGCACGTGTAGTGTAAGGTTTACTTTCAGTAATCTCAGCAGCAAACGGTTGCAAGCAAGCACGGATATAATCAGCAACGAGTTGTTGCTCTTCTTGATTCTTAGAAGACCACTTCATATCCTCACCTTCATACTTCATCGTACCAGCTAACGCCATTGTCTGATACCCCTCAGCATCACCACGAAGTAGAATCTCAGGACTTGCAATAAGCCACATACCTGTCTCTGCAGTATAGAAAAGTGAAATATAAGAGCGTGGATACTTCTCACAAGCCTTAAGGAAAATGCTTCGAGGAGTCGCACGCTCGTCTTTTGTTTCGATAATCGAGCGTGCCAGTACTAACTTGCGGAATCTATTGTGTTCTAACTCTTTATGGAAATGACAGAAGTCGTTGTGATAAGCCTTGCGAAGAGATGGTGTTTCGTTAGTAAGTACCGCCTCGTCCTGCCAGTCAGGAATAGCATCAAAACCCTTGCTACCGTTTAAAGGTAGAACCGTTGAAGAACCTTTCTGACCATCCAGTAAGTAAAGTGTGTTACTGTCATCGCAATAGAAAGGAGCAATGACAAATCCCTTGCGCCCATTAAGTTCAGCAAGTGAGGAAATAGCCGTTGGCTTCTCTGGTTGTGAATAGCAATGACAAACCTTTTCGAAAGGCTCACGATAGATAAAGAAAGAATCCATTTACTTCTCTTGTGGGGCTATGACGTAGTTGGTAACTTGTACACTTGAGATGAGTTCGTCTTCACCATTCTTGATATCAATGTTCCATACGTGTAATGTATGACCCCTGTGAATCAGTTTTCCGTAAGCCGTAACTGTTCCGCCGTATGGCATCGCCTTGACGTGATTTCCGTGAACATTAATGCCCATAGCCATCTTTCCTGGGCATAACGCCATCGAACCGATACCAGCAAGATTCTCCGCAAGTGCCAATGAAGCACCGCCAGCGAGGAATCCAAAAGGCTGTTTGTTACGGTCATCGACAGCCATTCTTGCCTTCAATGTGTTGTCCTCTGGCGTAGAGATAAACTCCATACCGAGTGTACGGCTCAGTCCGTCTTCCTGATGAATACTTTTTATGATGTTTTCTACGTTCATAACCTAATCATTTTATTGCCATGCAAAGATAATAAAAGTTAGATAGATATCAAAATCATTATAGGTTTAGTAAGTCGTAAAATATAGGCAAACATGAAGCATAGAGTCTATTGGGTTTTTGAACATATCTTAAAAGAACATGTCTTTCTGTTTTCGTTTGTGAGAAGTTATTCAAGGGCTCTACCAAAAAAGTTCGCGAACAAATCAAAAAAAGTTCGCGAACAATTTTCGATTTGTTCGCGAACTCTTTTTTGTTTATCCTTGACCAACAGTCAAGCCTTTATCATTCTTCACCACTATCTTAGTAGTGGTGAGCGATCGACGGAATATGTATCTAACGTGTACCTATTCCGTTAGTTTATTTCATTTGGAGTGTATTGATAAATAATGTATCATAGAGAAGCTTTTATTTAAACGGCTGTGCAACTAATCCTTGGTAGCGAGGTGTACGACTCACGCTAACACTGAGACTATTGAAAAACATGGAGTATGCATTGTCACCGGTTCCAGGTTCGGCACTAGATGACCAGTAGCAACCGCGCCAAGGAAAGTTATTCAATGCTCCAGAAATATAAAAAGCTAAGTTTGGAAGGTAGAAGTAATCTTCCATTTCACTGGCAGATGGGAGTCCTGCATTGAATGAGTGAACATTAATGTATTGGTATTGTGTACGTAAATCTATACTTGTATTATTAGGAATATGAGCATCTGTAAAGCCTGCTATCTTCGCTTTTTTCTTGAACCATCTTCCACCTTTGTATAGATGCCCAAAAACTGCCCAGAGTTCATCTGCATCCCAACGCGAGTCTCCTTTCATAGCATACCATGCCATCTCATTGGCATTTGGGAGAGCCTTGAAAGAAATAGTCTGAGCCTCGTAAGAGTTACCGGAACCAGGATTATGGTCATTATACCATCGGGCAGGATCTACAGTCTTATTCTGTGGATAATTTGGATTGGCAGGCTGTATACTAAGTGTCGGCTGCCAACGATCAGACACGTTAGTAACATCCCATTCGTGCTGATACCAGTAGTTCTCCTGAGCATCCCACATATAATAGTCGTGCCCACTGTAGGCGCGGGTATCAAGGTCGGCTGTCATGTCGTAGTAGGTATTCTTATCGTAAGTGAATGAGCCGGGAGCCTTGGTGATGGTGCCCTCTGTACCAGTGACGAGGTCTTTCAACCAATAACGAATCTTTAGCTTGTGTGTACCTGGTTTGATAAACATATAGATCTTGTCTGCTGTGGTACTGCTGGTAGAGTTGTCCAACTTAAAACCATCAGCGTATGTACCGCTACCTTTAGTGGTAAGGATGATTTGCTTGTCGCTACCTGCGCCTGTAATCTCGCCATTGCTAGGATCGAGGGTGTAATTGCCTGCGATGTTGTTATCGGCGGTAACCTCTACTTTGGTTAGATAGCAGTTCTTAAACACGGCATTCTTTGTGAAGGGTTCGAAGACGAGGATAGCTGCTTGGTGTTCGAGTTGGAAGGAAAAGGACTTGCCACCTACTGTGCCTGTTGCATCTGCTGTACCACAATCGCCTGATGTACCGAAGTGGTCAGTAGTGCTAGGAGTTGTCTGTGTTTGTGCAGCGGGGATTGTCAGTTGGTTATTACTGCCATTCTTACCCGGGTAATAAACCTTGTAGGTGGCACTGTTGTTGAATTTACCAGATACTTTGAACTTGAAGTAGCTGGTCTTGCTTGTTGGACTATTGCTGCTCACCTTCCATGCGCCGTCATCGTCCTGTACATAGATCTTGTCGCCTGCCTCCCAATAGAAAGCCCCGTTGTTGTAATCCATTGTTGTACGGGTCTTCGTTGGATTGCCAGCTACAAAGGTTGTCATGTTCTTATCGTTATCGTTGCTTCCTGTGTCCGTACCATTCTGTGCAACATCCTCATTGGCGCAGGAAACGGCTGCCAAAGCCATACTGCAAAGGGCTGCAAAGGACAATAGGCGAGTCTTGAATAATTGTTTTGTTCTCATCATTACTTTGTTACTTTGTCTTTTCTGATTCTTGTTGATAACTCTCTTAGTCTTCCCAAGGAGAAGTGTTTTCTGCATTGTCTTCTTCCTCTTCCTGCCATACGGTCGCTGCTTTCGCACCGGAAGGACCTGTACCATGGTGTCCCGGCTTATGCTGACTTGGGAAAGACGTGTCCATTAAATAAGTGGTTTCGTTCATTTGGATTATCATGCAATGAGGTGCAGAATAATCCCTCTTAGTTTGTTCTTTTCTCATAACTTTCTTGATTAAAATAGCTGTTATTTCGTTCTTATTTTGCTCTAAACGGAGTTCACAAAAGGGCATAAAAAAGCGAACAAAGGAAACTCCTAGAAGTCCTTTGTTTACAGGGGTTACGGCACGCTTCGCGCGCGCGTATGCGAGAAGAAAAAATGTGTTATTGTACGCTAGGTGCGCATATTGTGTGTGTGTGTGTGTGTTAGCAAATTATTTGGATTGACCAAAGATAAAGTGCAAAAAGATGCAAAGAATTGGATAATTCTTTGCAGTACTTCGTTCACTTGATATGTCATTGCTAACTGTTTCACGGCGGCAAAGGTAAGAAGAATAAATTAACTAGCCAAATAAAAACAAAAGAAAAAGCCTCACCCTCGCCCCCTCTCCGACTAGAGAGGGGGAGTAGAATGTACAGTTTACTAGGGATTTGCAAGGAATTTATTAATATCTCTATATTCAGAACAGAGAGTGTATCAACTATTGATACACCCTCCTTAATATTATCCAAAGTTATCATACATGATTGCATCCTGATCAACACCGATACTGTCAAGATAATCAGTAACGGTCTTGATAAGCATAGGAGGTCCACAGAGATAGTACTCACAATCCTCTGGTGCCTCGTGCTGCTGAAGATACTCATCACGGATGCAGTTTACAGCGAAACCAGTGTAATACTTCACGCCAGCCTCATCAGCCTTAGGGTCTTGACGGTCGAGAGAGAGGTGGAAATGGAAGTTAGGATATTCCTTCTCAAGCTCCCAGAAGTCTTCAAGGAAGAAAGCTTCACTGAGTGAACGCGCACCATAGAAGAAGTGCATCTCACGATCGCGAGTGTGGAGGGTCTTTGTCATGTGCATAATCTGCGCACGCAAAGGAGCCATACCAGCACCACCACCAATCCAAATCATCTCCTTACCAGAAGTGAAGTTAGGATGGAAGTCGCCATAAGGACCGCTCATCATCACCTTATCACCCTCCTTAAGAGAGAAGATGTAAGTAGAACCGATACCAGTTGGTACGTTCTGGAAACCAACCTGCGGACGTGGCAGGAATGGAGGTGTTGCAATACGAACAGTCAATGTGATGATATCACCCTCAGCTGGATAGTTCGCCATAGAGTAAGCACGAACAGTTGGCTCAGGGTTCTTTCCCTTCAGAGAAAGGAGGTTAAACTGCTTCCAAGGACCGAGGTATTCCTCACCGATATCGTTCTTATCGAAGTCCTTATCATAGTCGATACAGTCGTAGGCAGGGATAGAAATCTGTGCATAAGAGCCTGGGATGAAGTCCATGTGTTCGCCTGGAGGCAAGGCAACCTTGAACTCCTTGATAAAGCTTGACACGTTCTTGTTAG
>ERZ773070.2277-NODE-2277-length-10994-cov-7.943231_pt1 | contig 10994 bp, 11 predicted proteins | sample MGYA00580618_ERZ773070 | MGnify/ENA primary metagenome ERZ773070 (study PRJEB29015, sample SAMEA2738023) | human oral metagenome | biome: human oral; feature: human-associated habitat; material: dental | place: China | collected 2019 ...
CCGCCATGTTCATGGCGACCATCTTCGAAGACACGGCGGCGGACGGCTCGATCATGATTACCGCGAGCCACCTCCCGTACAACCGCAACGGACTGAAATTCTTCACCGCCGCGGGCGGCGCAGACAAGACGGACATAGAGAAGATCCTCACTTACGCCGCCGAGGCAAAGGAAGAACACGGAACGCTCGAGCACGTCCTGAAGTTCGACCTCATCGGGCGCTACAGCGAACACCTCACGAAGAAAATCCGCGACGCGTTCGGCGGCGCAGAACGTCCGCTCGAGGGGATGCACATCGTCGTCGATGCGGGCAACGGCGCGGGCGGCTTCTTCGCGGGACGCATCCTCACCCCGCTCGGCGCGGACACGACAGGCAGCCAGTTTCTCGACCCGGACGGGCACTTCCCGAACCACATTCCGAACCCCGAGAATGCTGACGCCATGTGCGCCATCAAGGACGCCGTGGTGAAGAACCATGCCGACCTTGGACTCATCTTCGACACCGACGTAGACCGCATGAGCGCCGTCCTCGCCGACGGCACGGACGTGAGCCGCAACGCCCTCATTGCCATGATGGCTGCTATCCTCGCGCCCGACTACCCCGGCTCCACCATCATCACCGACTCCGTCACCTCCGACGGGCTGCACGACTTCCTCGAGGATCACCTCCATCTGAAGCACCTGCGCTACATGCGCGGCTACAAGAACGTCATCAACGAGTGCATCCGCCGCAACGAGGCGGGCGAAACCTCCCCGCTCGCCATCGAGACCTCAGGACATGGCGCGCTCAGCGAGAACTACTACCTCGACGACGGCGCCTACCTCGCGGTAAAGCTTCTCATCGCAGCGGCAAAGGCACACGCCGAGGGCAAAACCCTCAGCGACCTCATCAAGGATCTGCGCCACCCCGCCGAGGCACGCGAGATCCGCATCAAGATCACGGGCACCGACGACGTCAAGGCATACGGAAAGGACGTCCTCGCCGCATTCGAGCAGCGCGCCAAAGACAAGGGGCTCAGGATCGCCGCTCCCTCCTATGAGGGCGTGCGCCTCATCTTCCCGGACGGCTGGGCGCTGCTGCGCATGTCGCTGCACGATCCGAACATGCCGCTCAACATCGAGGCGGACGCAGCGGGCGGCACGGACAGGATCGAGCGCGAGGTCAGGGAGCTCCTCGCGGGATTCGACGCGCTCGACCTCTCCGGCTTTCACGCATAGAACACATCCATGTCAGCCGCCCACGTGAGGGAAAGGCACAAGAGACTGTCATACGAGGTGAACACCTTCGTATCGCAGACTCTTTTCTCTTGGTAAACGTACGACCTGCTCTTTTCTCATTTTTTTCCCACACGCACCCGTATTTTATGATATAATGCAGTGGTATATTGACATTTATTTCATTTATCCCTTATTGGAGAACAACGCAGGAGAAATGAGGCCCCTATGAAGGAAGCCGCACAGCACGCGCTGAAAAATGCCCTTGGACTGGCTGCGTTCGCCGCAATCATCGGGTCCATGGCCTTTGCCTGGCAGCTGCTCAATACCATGCCGTATACTGATCTGGCTCGCTCGTACGCCCTCGTCGGCAAGGATCTCACACATAACGACATCCTTGGTTTCCACGCGGCGGAACATGACTGGCAGTCCTATACGTCCCCCGTGCCGCCCCTTGCCGACGATGTGCAGGCGGTCTATCTCTCGTGGGAGATCCCGCAGGATATACCTCTCTCCATTGATCACATCCTCGCGGCGACGACGAATCAGAACCTCTGCGTCTACCTCGATGACCGTCTGATCTACACCACCGGTCAATGGGATGGTTTCCACAACCCCTATGGGCGCACCCTGCACTTCATCGACGCGAAGCAGTCCCTCGCGGGGAAACGCATCACTTTCCTCCTGCATACGAACTATTCCCGGTGGATTGGCAGCGTAGACTATTTCTTCATTGGCAGCGAGCTGACCCTCTTCCAGAAAATCAGCATCAGCGATGCCATCTACACGGCGAGCCTTGCCATCGCCGCTGCACTCATCGCCTTCCTCGTCATGGATATCATCTGGCGCGGTTATATCCGACGACGGCATCTGCAGCTTTACCTCATTGCCTTCCTCCTGAGCATCATCTTTTGGGCGACGGGCACTTCCTCGCTCTTCCCCCGACTCTTCGGCACGACGCAGGTCTGGACGGAGCTCCACTTCATCATGCTCTACCTCATGCCGATGCTTTTCGTCAAGATCATCGAGCACATCAGCCCGCCGAACTACAAGCATCCTCTGCGCGGCATCTTTGGTTTCTACGGCGCACTCTTCGCCGTCGCAACGGCGGCGGAGGCACTTGGGCTGAACGGCTATATAAATATGCTCTTTGCCTTCTACCCCATCCTCGCCGTCACCTTCCTCTATCCCATCTTCGTCCTCCTGGGCTCCTCATGGGCAAAGCATCCCGCCTGCCGCTACGGAGCGATCGCAGCGGTCTCGCTGATGATCTTTGTCGCGATCGATGCCCTCCATTTCGAGTATCATCTCTTCACCTCGACACTCTCAGCAACAGTTTTCTCGATCTACGCCATCATCCCATTCGTCTTCTACCTCATCCGCGAGCAGATGATGCAGGAAGCGCAGCTCGTCCGGGAGAACAGCATCCTCTCACGCGAACTGCAGGAGACGCAGGAGGAGGCAAAACACGACTTTCTCACGGGCGCATTCAATCGTTTGCAGCTCCAGCCGAGCTTCAGCCAGTTCTCCCATCTTGCCGAAAAAAATCATTTTACGCTCTCCTATGCCATCTTCGACATCGACCACTTCAAGGAGGTCAACGACACGCACGGACATCTCGGCGGTGATCACGTCCTGCAGGGTGTCGCCGAAATCGTACAGAAGAAGATCGACCGCCGCCACATTTTCATCCGCTACGGCGGCGACGAGTTCATCCTCCTCGCCCTCCATCACGACCTCACACAGATGGCAGCGTTCTGCGAATCCCTGCGCTGTGCCGTCGCAGAGACCATGGACGGCATCACGATAAGCTTCGGTGTATCGGCGTGGCATGGGGCAGGCGATACCATGCACGATCTGATGGAACGTGCTGACCGTGCGCTTTACTGTTCCAAGGAGAAGGGACGCAATGCCGTCTCCAAAGAGGACGAGGCGGAGTGCTGTTAGGGAATCGCTGATAAAATGAAGTCCGTCGAATTGGTGCAGATTTTTTGTCCTGTCAAGGAGACAAACCGGACGCATAGCAAAAGCTATGTGGAGGATTTGTCGGCACAGACAGGGCGAAAAAGATGTACTAAGACGGCGGTGCTGAATTTATCAGTGCTTCCCTAAATCTGCGCGAATGCCGAAAAAAACCATGACACCCACAAGGGGCGCGGCGGCGCCTTTTTTTTGTGTTTTGCCTGACGGAAGCACGGATCATTCCGGCACCGTTTCTTGACGCATCTCTGCTGCCCGATTCTTGTCAGCAACTCCGCCGCGACGGAACATCTGCGCCAACGTGAGGGGCTGTTTATCAGCGATTCCTTACACTTGAAAGAATCTTTTTTTCTATTGTTTTATAGTAACCCAATATGTTATAATGTTTCAAAAGAAATATTGCATATTCTGTCGCACGTTTCCATCCGCGAGAGGGAGGTGTCCCCCATGACCCATATCCGATCGTTTCTGCATGGCAATGTGTGGACATTTCTGTGCCTCGCTCTGTTGACTGCCGTGATCCTATGCAGCTGGCAGATGCTCGCGACGCCCCTCGATCCCCGACTGACGGCGGAGTATGCCGTCATCGAGGACATGGCTCTGCCGGATCGTGAGAATTTCCGTGCCGACGATCTGGTGTGGCATCCTTATTCGTACCCAACGCGGCCGCCGATTTCAGAGGGGATACACACGGTCTGTCTGTCATGGAAGATCCCGTATGAGCCGCACTTCCTGGGGCGCAATATGCTCTTTTCCACGGCGAATCAGGACGTCTGCGTTTACCTCGGCAGCGACCTTGTCTACCGTTACGGCGACTGGACGGAACACGGCACGGTCACCGGCCGCAATTTTCACTGCGTTCATTTGAGTGATGCCATGGCAGGGCAGCGGCTGACACTGCTCCTGCACTCCGATCAGCCGCGCTGGCTGGGAACGGTCGACTACCTGACCTTTGACACAACGGAGCAGTTCCTCACGAGCGTCAGCCTCACCAGCGCCACCTATGCCGCAGCATTCTCCATCGCTCTCGCGATGATCGCATTCCTCGCCATCAATCTCTCGCGGCGCACGCCGAGCGATGCACTGCGCCGCACCCAGATCTATCTCATCGCCTGCCTCGCCGCGTCCATGCTGTGGACGGCAGGCATATCCTCCTTCTTCCCGCGCATCGTCGGACTGCCCCTCCTCTGGTGGGAGCTGCATCTGACCATGCTCTACGTCATGCCGATCACCTGGGCGCTGCTCGTGCACGAGATTGTCGCACCGCACTACCGCACACAGGTACAAAAAATTCTCTACGCCCTCGCGGCTGCCTTTGCCGCGGCAGCCGTCTTTGAAATGGGCGGAAAGAGCGGGTACACAGCGCTGCTCTATTTCTACTACCCGTTCCTCCTGGCCGCTTCTCTCGGGCTCATCTATTTCCTCGCACGCTCGCACTGGGAGTTCCATCCCGCCTGCCGCTACGGCACATTCGCTGTGGCTGCTTCCACCCTGTTCTGTGTCATTGATGCGCTGCACTGGAAATACCATCTGCTCTCCGGTATGCTCTCTGTCACCATATTCTCCATCTATGCGATGGTTCCGCTCATCTTTCACGTCATCCGTCTCCAGATGATGGAGCAGGCGGCAATGGTGCGGAAGAACGAGGTGCTCGCACAGGAGCTGGCAGCATCGCAGAGTGCTGCACAGCGCGATTTCCTCACGGGCTGTTACAACCGCCATCAGCTTGAAAGCGGCTTTGAAAATTTTGCCGAACTCGCGCGTGAACGAGGGTTCAAGTTCTCCTTCGCCATCTTCGACATCGACCACTTCAAGACCATCAACGATACGCGCGGCCACTTGGCAGGCGACCATGTACTGAAGGAGATCGCCGGCATCATCCACGATGAGATCGACCGCCGCCACCTCTTCATCCGTTACGGCGGTGATGAATTCGTCCTCCTCGGCCTGCATTATGACCTCGATGCCATGGTCGCCTTCTGCGATCATCTCCGCGGTATCCTCGAACATCGGCTGGGCGGCGTTACCCTGAGTTTTGGAGTCTCTACGTGGCACGGTGCAGATGATCCTCTGTCCGATCTCATCGCACGCGCCGACCGCGCCCTCTACCGCTCCAAGAAAAAGGGCCGCAACACCGTCTCTGCCGAGAGCGAGATCGATGCGGCATAGGGAATATGCGCCCGCCGTCAAATCAAGCCTTGCTGGCAAAGAGAGTACCGCACACGCGCGGTGCTCTTTTTATTTCCTCTTTCTCTTTTAATACTAGGTCATATCTTTTTCTTGTGAATCACAGGCGACTATGCTACAATGATTACTTGCTTGGGAATCGTTTTCCATGAAGGAAATGCAGACAGTGATTCCCTAATCAACGAAAAGGAGAATCATCATGTTCCAAATCGACAACATTCGGGAAATGTTCTTCTCGTGGGAGGGGCGCCTCAACCGCAAGGCTTACATCCTGCGCTGCCTCGCCCTCGGTCTCATCATGACGGCGATCTACATCCTGCTGATGGCGATCGCCTTTACCACGGCAGCGACACCGATGGGGAATGACCTCCCTATGATGGGCGCATTCGGTGCGACCTATATCCTCTACCTGCCCTTCATTATCTCGGGCTATCTCCTCGCGATCCGCCGTCTGCACGACCTCGACCTCTCGGCATTCTTCATCCTGCTGAGCTTCGTCCCCGTCGTCAGCTTCTTCTTCGCACTCTACATCATCTTCAAGAAGGGCACGGAGGGACCGAACTCCTACGGTCCTGACCCACTGAGCACGGAGGGCGAGATGCCCGTATTCAGTACGTCTGCCGTAAATACAACAAACAGCACGGGAATAGGTACTGCGCAGACAGACAGCGATACATCGCATGACAGCGGCGTATCGCGCAGCTGAGGACTGCGTATGAATCACGCACTCTTTTCCCTCACGGGCAGGCTCACACGGCGCGACTTCGCCCTGACGCTCGGCGTCATCAGCGGCGGCGTCTTCTTTGCCATGCTCACCCTCTGCTACCTCCTCTTCCCGCTCACCGCATCCGCTGCGACGGGCTTTTTCCGCAATTCGGCAGAGGTCTTCTTTTCCGTCTACATCGCGGCGTTCCTCGGGCTCAACCTCCTCCTCTACGCGCTCATCCCGCCGCTCGCCATCCCCGCCGTCGTGCGGCGTCTGCACGATTTGGGACACGGCGGCGGCTGGGCGGCGCCCCTCCTCCTCCTCTGCGTTCCCATCCTCTGCCTCATGCTCCTGCCCGTCTGTATCTTCATCGGCATCATCAATGAGACGATGGGGCCGTCTTTTCCCTTCTGGAACGGAACGACGGAGGCATTCGCCTCCGCCGTCGCCGCAGGCATTGGCATATTGCTGCTTCTCTTCTTCGTCCTCTTTATCCCGCTCGCCTGCTGCCTCGGCTGGCTCTTCCTCAAAAAGGGAAAACCGGAGGCGAACCGCTGGGGCGATCCCCCCGTCGAGGAGGTACTGCCGCCCACGCGCGCAGCGTACTTCTCCACTGCGGGGACGGTGACGCGCACGGCGTTCATCCGCCGCAGCCTCCTCCTCCTCCTCGCCCTGGGACTTGTCCTCCCGCCGGCGGCACAGCTCGTTCTGCAGGCCATCGTCACTGTCCTCATCGTACTCGTAGCAACGATTCCGGAGACGGTGGAAATCCTTCCATCCATCATCATCCTCCTCACCATCCTCCCCTTCGTGCTCTTTCCGCTTCCCCTCCTGCCGCTCATACGGCAGCGCCTGCGCACACTGGGACATTCCCCCTATGAGGCATTCCTCTCCTTTGCCGCTCTCCTCCCGCTCCTCATCACACCGCTGCCGTTTGCCCGTCTTGTCCTGATGGAGGGCAGCACTGTCACGGCCGGCGCGCTCCAATCAGCAGTGGATACCATGATCGGCGTTCCGAGCATCCTCCTCTGGACACTCTGCGGCATCCTCTCGCTCATCGGTATTATCCGACTGCTTGCAAATGACGATATATCCTGTAGAAGGGAATCGTCCGAGGAAAGCGAGGTCCATGATGTACTGCCCAAAATGTGAAAAATTCGTCCCCTCCTCTGCCGCCGCCTGCCCGCACTGCGGCATCCCCATCATTTCGGGATTCTCGCCGAACTACGGCGCGGGCTTCTCTCTCGGCGACGATGACACAGAGAGCCGCAATGACGCGCCCCCGGCGAAGGTCATGAACGCCGACCTCTATGACGACGTGCCCGACACGGATGCACCGCCCTCGGAAGGCATCGGCAGCAGACTCAAGGCACTGTTCGGATTCGGGAAGAAGTAACAAAAAGCCCCTCGGCTGTAAGCCGAGGGGTTTATCTATTGGATAATATGGCTCTACTCTGTCAGATCGCGGCGATACACCTCAGGATACACATCATGCCGCAGCGTCAGCTCAAACCCGCCCGCAGAGTACGGGGCAATATCATACGGATTGTAGAACACATGGAGATCATTGTTCGCATCGAGCATCCAGTCGATATACTTCTGCCAGTCACCGCCATCATGATAGTCATTCAGTGTCTCGTCAATATCATGTGAAAAGAGGTCCTGCTCACGTCCCGGGTACTGCTTGCGGAAGGCATCCGCCAATGCGAGCAGAAGCACATCACGGCTCGTAATCACCGCATCAATGGAAACCGGCTCCCCCGTCTCCGTACTCAGCGTCACCCCTGTAATCCCATGTTGGGGATGCGCACCGCCGTCATAGGAACCGCTGGAGAGGGCAAAGCTGACGACCTGCTCGTCAACCCGCCCCCAGCGGTCCACCACCACAGAATCATAATACGGCGCAGAGGGCACGAACATACGCGCCGCCTCCTCCATATTCTCAGCCGCATCCTCACTACGGCGCTTCTGCTCATTGCTCCAGTCCCGCAGGGCATGCTTCAGTACGGGGTAGTCATCCCCGATCACCTTGATCTCAGGACAGCTCGTCCACGCAATGACACGCCCGTTCGTCCGCAGTGCACGGCGATGGTCCTCGACATGCAGCCACGGGAAAAGCTTGGGCTCCGCACTCTCCATATCCGCCTTGGCGATATCCTGCAGCTCCGCTTCCGTCACCGTCTCCATGTCCGCCGCCTGGACCGCCGAGACACCGCCAAGCATGAGTACAGCCGTCAGTGCCGCCGCCATTTGCTTCTTCATTGCCTATCGCTCCCTTCTTATGTGGGAAAAATCTAGAAAAGACTCCTCACGATGAGAAGTCTTTGGTCTGCTGACATGGTGCGATTGGCGCGAGTCGAACGCGCGACCCTCTGCTTAGGAGGCAGATGCTCTATCCATCTGAGCTACAACCGCAGTGATTCTTTGATTTTACCAAAAACACACGAAAAGCGCAAGCCGTTCCCCGCCTCCATTCACAGAAGCGGCGGCAGCGCACAAAAAGGGACGCCGCACGAAATTTTTCACTTCGTACAGCGTCCCTCGTCATGTCCTTCTGATGCAGTACTCAGGCAAGCTTAGAACTGTCTACCGTCTGGACACTGATGTCCTTGATGGAGACAGGGTATGCCTCACCGAGCATGATCGCCTTCTTCGCGATGACATCCTGCAGGCAGGACTCCACCGCCGCCTTTGTCAGATCATCCTTCGGATCCATCAAACTGACCGTGTGGTTCTTGCCTGTCGAAAGTGCCAGCGTCATGCGGAGCTGCTTCTTCGTCGACATCGTCATTCCTCCTTTCTGCGTTCATCAACCGTCTGTCTGCCGCGCGGCACTCAGTCCGTCAGGACAGCCGTATCCGTGCGCATCACCTGATCGAGCCCGTGCTTCTGCAGATCTGCGAACCCACGTCCGACCGCGAGTGCATCCGCATCCGTAAGCACGGGGGCAAGCCCCGCAATCGTGCGGTTCTTATAGAGGTTCTTGCCGTCAGCACCAACCCCTGTAATCACCTTCAGCGTGAGCTTGCTTCCTGCTTCTTTGCGTGCCATAAATCTCACTCCTTTCGTTTTCGTCTCTCGTAAGCGGCTTACACTCAGATACCTGCCGCAGCAAAACAAAAGAAGAGCCTCCATGCAAAATTTTCTTTACATGCGAACATATTTTCTCTATAATAGCACTCAGAAAGGAACAGGAGATCCATCATTGTGTCCCGTGCCTGTGCGTCTCGCCAACGGCAGGCAGGAGTCATGGAGTCACAGATCATGATTTTGACCGTGATTCCAAAGCAAAGGAGATCCACTATGAAACGTACGAAAAGAGAATGCCTGATGCAGCGTCTGCCCGCTCCGGCGGACATCCTCGCCCTCATCCCGGCGCAGGAGGACACGGCGCAAACCGCCGTGATCTGTGCCCGGGAGAACAGTCTGATGCTCTGTGCTTCGCCGGAGCACGTACTCGCCTGCCTCGCCGAGCGCGAAGACAAGGCACTCTCCCTCATTCGGCGAAATGCCGCCCGCCTCATGGCGCGGCGCCGCAACATCATCCTCCCCATCCTGCACGGCTGCGTCCTCACCCCGGTCAAGATGTACAATGCGCGTCGCGGCGGCATCGGCTACATCAACACGGCATACGCCGCTCTCGTCCTGCGGCGGCGCGGCACGGGGAGCGACATTGCCCTGCAGAACGGTGACATCATCCACAGCCTGTGGGCGTTCGGTACACTGGAGCGCCACATGCGCGAGGGGCGCGCCCTCCACTTCAAACTCCTCAACGATGTGCGCCGCCAGCTTCGCTTTGCCGAGGACTTGGCGTAGAGAAGGCCCTTGCATTTCCCCTCCATCCATTGTATGATACGAATATCGAACAACGGAGGGTACAATATGCAGATTTCGAGCCGCTTTACCATCGCCGTCCACATCCTCATCTGCGTCGATCTTTTCGGCAAACGCGAGCCCGCGACAAGCGAGTCGCTCTCGGGGAGCATCGGCGCACATCCCGTCGTCATCCGCCGCATCCTCGGTCAGCTCCGCCGCGCGGGGCTCATCACCGTCGCGCGCGGGCGCGAGGGCGGCGCACATATCGCCAAGGAACTCACGGACATCACGCTCGCCGACATCTTCCGTGCCGTGGAGAGCATCAGCGGTCAGTCCCTCTTCAGCTTCCATGAGAATCCGAACCCTGCCTGCCCCGTCGGCAGCCACATCCACGATGTACTCGACCATCGCCTCGCAGACATCCAGCACGCCATGGAAAAGGAAATGGAGGAAACCACTCTCGCCGACGTCATCAAAGAGGCACGAGAAAGAGCAAACACATAGTTATTTAACAGCTATTGTCTGCACAATATCTATCCGTATAGATTCGATGCCCGTCCCCATTTTCAGAGGAGGAAATACGCCATCATGACCTGGGTATCGCACGCTGCACTCACGGGCACGATTGCCTACGCAGTAAGCAGCGATCCGCTCGCAGCAGCGGCGGCATGCGTCGGCGCCGTCCTGCCGGACAAGGTGGAAGGCTCTCCCGGCAGTGTCGGATGGCGTACATGGCGCAGCCGTCACCGCGGCTGGTCGCATTGGCCGATGCTCTATCTCGCCCTCATCGGTGCGCTCCTGCACGGCGAGACGTACATCGGGAGCAGGATATTCCTCACGGTGCTCCTATGGGTCTTCCTCGGCGCACTCCTCCACATCGCGGAGGATGCGGTCTGCGGCAAGGTGCCCGCCGTTCTCCCGACGCAGAAGATCGGGATACGGCTCTTTACTGTCGGTTCGCTGCGGGAATACCTATTCACAGCCGTATGTATTGGCATTGTCTATGCAGGAAGTTGTTTTCTGGGGAATTAGTGATAAATCAAAACCACCAGTTGAACTGGTGGTTTGAACAGGCCCTATAAGGGCCAAAT
>ERZ773070.2279-NODE-2279-length-10980-cov-3.702426_pt1 | contig 10980 bp, 9 predicted proteins | sample MGYA00580618_ERZ773070 | MGnify/ENA primary metagenome ERZ773070 (study PRJEB29015, sample SAMEA2738023) | human oral metagenome | biome: human oral; feature: human-associated habitat; material: dental | place: China | collected 2019 ...
TCGGCACCGTCACCGTCGCGCACGAGAACTTGCCCTGCTCGTCGGTTTTCTGTATGCCCCCGGTGTCGCCGCACGGATACCACGACACCTCCTGGCTATAAAAAGACTCCAGCCCCTTCGGTATTGCCCCTGGCTCATCCGGGGTAGGGGTATTGGTGCCGGATTTCTGGGGCACCGCATAGGTCGGCAGAGCCGACGCCACCGGACCCGCCAGCAGCGCACACCCCACCACCAGCGCGGCCATGGAACGCCGCCTCTGGCCTCTCCAACGGGCTGAACCCGGCCCCATCTTCTCCCTCGTCCTCGCTGTTCTCATACCGCTCCTTTCTTTATCTTTTTCTTTATCTGCATGGCCCTATTACCGGACCGTGCAGGTGTATGGGAACCCCCAGCATCCCGCACCCAGGCGCCCGCATCCACCCTGCTAGCGGGACAAACAAAGGTAGAGATGACTCACCCCTAAGGGTCGAGCTGAAGCCATATGGGCCACTCACCTTTTGGGAATCGCGATGAACAGCACCAGCCTGGCGAAGACGCCACACGGGATCAGGCGCGCCCACAGCCACCAGCGCAACCTGCCGAGACCAGGCTGCCACGAAAGCTTATGCCACCGCGACACCATACGCGCGACTGCCTCCAGAACTGGCCCTATCCCCGGTTTGCTGGCCTTGTTGCCATTTGCTGGCGTCACAGCACAGGCAAACGCGATTAAGGCCAGCAAACGGGCAGGGGATGCCGAATACCCCAGTTCGCCAGATTCCGTGCGGAAACACAGCTAGCCTTCTGGTATGTCATCGCAGACCACGCGGCAGTCCAGACCGGGTCGCCTCACGGCCTCCGCCGGGCCGACGATCGAGGTCAACGGACTGACCAAGGAGTATGGCGGACGGGCTGTCGTGGACGACCTCTCGTTCACAGTCCGTCCTGGTCTCGTCACGGGTTTCCTGGGCCCCAACGGGGCGGGCAAGTCCACGACGATGAAGATGATCCTCGGCCTGGTGCACCCGACCCGCGGCAGCGCCCTGATCGGGGGACGCCCGTTCCGGTCCCTGCCGAACCCGGCGGCCAGCATAGGCGGCCTTCTCGACCCCCACGCTGTGCAAGGTTTCCGCACGGGCGCTGAACACTTGGCCTGGCAGGCCAGGACCGCCGGGATCCCGCTTGAGACGGTGGGACGAAAGCTTGAGCTGGTCGGCCTGTCACAGGCCGCCGACCGCAGGGTGAGCGGCTACTCGCGGGGCATGCGGCAACGGCTCGCGCGCGCAGGGGCCCTGCTGGCCGACCCGGGCATCCTCATCTTCGACGAGCCCGTCAATGGCCTCGACACGGAGGGCATCTTGTGGATGCGCGACATGCTGAGGTCACTCGCGGCGCAGGGACGGACGGTATTCGTCTCAAGCCACCTGATGGACGAGATGCAGCGAACAGCCGACCGGGTGATCATCATCGACAAAGGACGCCTGGTCAGAGACGTCACCCTCGACGAACTGACCGCCCAGGCAGTCGATCACCAGGTGCGAGTCCGCAGCGGCGACGATGATCGCCTGCGAGACGTCCTCGCCGCTGAGTCAGGGCAGGTCCGTCCTCTGCCGGACGGCATGCTCGTGACGGGCCTGGCGGCGGAGAGGATCGGACGCCTCGCCCTGGAGGCGGCCATCCCGCTGATCGAGCTGCATAGTGAGGCGGCGACGCTGGAGGATGCCTTTCTCCAGATCACCCACGCGGCGGACAGGACCGCGGCGGACAGGACGGAGGACAAGCCATGACGGGAGTGCACCGCGCTGGCCTCTCGTCGGCTGCGGCTGGAGAGTTCGCCAAAGCCCGGTCGTGGCGGACGGGACGGGCGCTGCTGGTGGTGGCCTTGCTCGGCGCGGCCCTGGGGAGTGCGATGTTCGTCGCCACCGTGCCACTCACGATGAGCCAATCCCTGGCGGCACTCCAGGAGCGTCAGCGCGTGGAGGTGTCGCTGATGGGCGTGGACGTGGCCAACATCGTGTGCCTCGTGGCGGCGATCCTGTTCGTGTCGAATGAGAACTCCAGCAATCTCGTCGAGGTCACCGCGCGGCTGACTCCGGTGCGGCACCGGGTGGTCCTGGCGAAGCTGATCGTGGCGGGAGGGCTCTCGTGCGTGATCTCGGTTCTCGCGACGCTGCTGGCTTATGGCGCTGGCATGGTCACCCTCACCGCTGCCGGGGCGCCGCTGCCAGCTTTCGACGGCGGCACGCTGCAGGCCCTACTGGGAACCATGCTCATGATTCCGGTCCACACCGTCCTGGCTGTCGCCATGGCCTACCTGACCCGGAGCGGCCTGATGGCCTTCCTGGGGGTCTTCGCCGTCATGTGCCTGCCCACCCTCAGCTCGATCCTGCCCAGTGCGCTCGACCGGGCCGCGCAGTGGCTGCTCCTCACCCCCGCGCTGCACACGATCTCGGGCATCGCCACCCCGGGCGGAAAAGAGTTCACCCACCCTGTCGCGGCGGCGGGCGTCGTGCTGGGCTGGATGGTCGTCCCCCTGCTGCTGGCGGTCTCGGCCTTCCGGTCCCGTGATCTCTAAACCGCTGGCCTTATCGCTGTTTGCTGGCCTTATCGCGGTTTGCTGGCGTCACAGCACAGGCAAACGTGAATAAGGCCAGCGAACCCGGATTAAGGCCAGCAAACCGGCGGACACTAGGAGTCGAGCAGCCGGGCGTCGTGGATCAGGATCGCGACCTGGGTGCGGTTGGTGCAGCCGAGTTTGGTCAGGACCCTGGTCAGCGTGGCTTTCACCGTCGCCAGCGAGTGGTAGAGCTTCGTCGCGATCTCCGCGTTGCTCAGGCCCCGGCCGACCTCGACGGCGACCTCCAGCTCACGCTTGCTGAGGACCTCCAGGTCGGTCCGGGCGCGCTGGGTGCGGTCGTCGACGCCCGCTGACGTCGCGGCCGCGATCACCGCCCCGATCACCGACGGCGACAGCGACCGCTCCCCCTCGGCGGCGCGGTGGATGGCGCGGATCATCTCTTCCGGCGACGTGTCCTTCAGCAGGAAACCGTGGGCTCCGGCGCGCAGCGCCTCCAGCACCAGCTCGTCGGCGTCGAAGGTGGTGAGCATCACGACCTTGGGTGGTTCGGGCTGCGCCAGGACCTGCCGGGTGGCGGTGATCCCGTCGACCTGCGGCATGCGGATGTCCATCAGTACCACGTCGGGGGTGTGCTCGGCGACCAGCGCGACGGCGTCGGAGCCGTCGGTGCCCTCCCCCACCCCCTCGATGCCGGAATCCGCTTTGCTGAGCAACAGCTTGAGCCCGGCCCTGACCAGGGCATCATCGTCGACCACCAGCACGCGCCGGTTCACCACGGCAACCACACCTCCACCACGAAATCGCCTCCCTTGGGCCCCGCGCTCATCCTGCCACCCAGCAGCTCTGCCCGCTCCTCCAGGCCGACCAAACCCAGTCCGGAGCCCGGGGAGTCCACCGTGATGAGGCTGAGCTGGTTGGCCACCCGGATGTTCAGGCCATCCTGCGGCGATCCTGCGATGGCGAGCTGCACCACAGCCCCCGGCGCGTGGCGGGCCGCGTTGGTCAGGCACTCCTGGACGATCCGGTAGGCGTGCCGGCTCAGCACGTCGTGGGGTTCGCTGTCGATCCGCACGTCGGCTTCGATCTGGCGTCCCACCACTCGATGCTCAGCGAGCAGGGCGTCAAGCCCGGCCAAGGTCGGCTGCGGGCGTGCTGGCGCGCCCTCGGCGTCGATCTGGCGCAGCCGCCCGAGGATGGTGCGCAGCTCCTCAAGGGCCTGGGTCGCGCTCTGCTGGATCGTGCCGACGACGGGCCGGGTCTCCTCGGCCCCCAGGTCGTCACGGTAGGCGAGCGCCCCGGCATGCATGGCGATGAGGGAGATCTTGTGGGCGAGCACATCGTGCATCTCCCGGGCCAGCTCGGCGCGCTCCTCGGCGCGCGCGGCCTGGGCCAGCAACTCACGTTCGCGTTCCAGCGCCGCAATCCGCTCCATCTTCGCCTCCTGCCTGGCCCCCAGGAAACTGCCGAGCGTCGCGATGAGCATCACCACAAGCGCTGCGACCAGGGGCGTCAGAGTTGTGAACAGCTGAACCCATTCCCGAATGTTGGAGGACACATCGTCGGGGACGGCGATTCCAGGCTGGTCCCGCCCCTGTCCGAGGCCGGCATACAAGGGGTTCAGGATCAAGGCCGCATACATCACAACCCCGCCGAGCAATGTCAGGCGGATCTTCCGTCGCTTGCACAGGTGCAGATAGGCCCAGACCATGCAGAGCGTGAGGAGCTCAAAGAAGGGAACGGACAAGGCGCTGAGCGCCAGGCTGAGTGCCAGGGGATGCCGGTGCCTCAGCCGCATCGCGAGCAATGCCGCCGATCCAACCGCCAGCTGCAGGACCGTTCCCCAGGCTCCCAGGCGGCCCAACAGGAAGTTCTTGTCCGCGGTGGAGAGGTTCATAATCATGAAGAGCCCGGCCACCAGATAGGGCCAGTTCGCCCTGAGATTGAGTTTCCGCACGTTCACGACCCTAGACCGCCCCCGGCGGCGTCCCGGCAGCTCCTTTGGCTAAGCGGACGCATCTTTCGGCTAGGAAACCGCATACCTTCACCCCTGGCGGCAAACCGGCCGGCTCCAGTGGCATGGAGCCATGATCACCTTCCAGAACCTGACCAAGAGCTACGGCACTTTCACCGCAGTCGACGGCATCAGCTTCGACGTCGCGCCCGGAACCATCAGTGGCTTCCTCGGCCCCAACGGGGCGGGCAAGTCCACCAGCATGCGCTGCCTCGTCGGCCTGGCCGTGCCCACGAGCGGCGCAGCCACCATCAACGGAAAGCCGTACCGCACACTGAAGAACCCGGCCTTCGAGGTCGGCACAATGCTCGACGCCTCCGCCCAACACCCCGGCCGCACCGGATACGAAACCCTCGCCCTAGGAGCCACCGTCCTCGGCCTACCCAAAACCAGAGTCAACGAGGTCCTACACATGGTCGGCCTCACCGAGAAGGAATCCAAACGCCGCCTCAAAGCCTACTCCCTAGGCATGCGGCAGCGCCTGGGGATCGCACACGCGCTGCTCGGGTCGCCGTCGGTCCTGATCCTCGACGAGCCGGCCAACGGACTCGATCCCGCCGGCATCCGGTGGATGCGACGCCTGCTGCGGGAGTTCGCCGACCACGGCGGCACCGTACTTCTCAGCTCCCACCTGCTGCACGAGGTCCAGCAAATCGCCGACGAAATCGTGATGATCGGCCAGGGACGCATCGTCGCCTCCGGCACCCAGGAAGAGCTGCTGAAAACCACCGACGACCTTGAGGAGCTGTTCCTCGACCTCACCGAATCCACCTCCCGCGAAGGAGCCCTGTCATGACCGCCGCCGCAACCCCCCTGCTGACCGGATCCCGCTCAGCCATCAAGCCCCTCAGCTTCAGCCGGGTCCTGGCCTATGAGTTCCGCAAGTCGGTATCGACCAGAGCAAGCCGCTGGACCCTCGCAGCGGCCATCGCCGGAACCATAGCAACAGCAGCCATTCTCTATCTCTCTCTTCTGCTGACGGATTTCGATACCACACAGCACTTCACCTGGATACAGCTGGCAAATTCCACCACCGATTCCTTCATGGGCATCGCCCAGATCTCCATGATTCTGTTCAGCCTTTTCCTGATCCTGATGGTCACCACCGACTGGACCAACCGCAGCATCATGACGACATACACGCTGACGCCCCGCCGCGGCTGGGTGCTGTCAGCTCAGCTCATCGTCGCTCTGACCTACATCGCGGCCTTCTGGGCATTGTGCCTCGGCCTGGCGGCACTTGTCGCAGGCCTCCTCTCCCCAAGCCAGAACGTGGACATCAGCTGGTCGACAACGGCCTGGGACGTACTCGGGGTGCTGCTGGCGAACGTGGGATACCCCCTTTCGGGGTTCCTGCTGGGCATAGCCATCATGAATACCCCAGCGGTCGTCGTCGCATGGGTGGTGCTTGACTGGCTCGCGAGCCTGTTGCTGTTCCTGCTCAAGGACGCGGGCCAGTGGTTCCAACTGAATACCGCCCTGGGGACCGCGGTCGCAGACCCGAATACAGCCACCAACTGGGCCCATGTCGCGACATCGGCGGCGGTATGGCTCGGCATCCCCGCAGTCATTGGCATCTGGCGCTCACTGCGCCGCGAGGCCAGCTGATCAGAAACATCACCGAACCCAAAGACCTACGGTCCGGTAGCTAGCAACATTTGGCTGGTCTGCCTGCCAAGATCTGCTACCTACTGGGCCGTAGGTCTTGATCAATTCGCGAAACGACGGCTGATCTCGGGAAGTCTCAGGTCAAGCCATTCCCGGTGGCGGGGCAGTTTGTCCATCAGCTGCGATACCTCAGGCCAGGAGCTGGCTAGCTGTCCGGCCACTTCGGCGACGATCTGTATGGTGCTTTCGGCTGGCGCACCAATTTTCCGGGCCAGCAGTTCGAATGACTGCGCCGTCACCTCGTCAAACCGCCTGGATCTGCCCAGCGTGAGGCCGAGATCCTCAGCGTCCTCACGATAGGGAGCCGTTGAGACCAGATCGTAGGCGGGCGAGATCACAGGGCGACGGGGGTCGCGGTAGATCAGAGAGGTGTTTTTCAGATGCATATCGCCATTGCCGATGGCGAAACTGAAGAACAGCCGCCGGATGAACTCCAGATAGGAGACCTCATCCCGGCCGCGATACATGAGCGCGGCTGCGGTCTCGAATGAGCCGTCATATTTCCTGTCCGGGTAGAAACCCCGCACCTGTGCCAGGTCCTCGATATGGATCCGGCTGTTGCCCTCCCGGTCGAAGCGCCTGATCGCATACGCCCATTCCTGCCCTTGGGGCCAAGCCATCTCCGGCAATGTGGGCAGCTCGTCGCGATGCCACATTTTTATCTCTGGGACGTCGATGCCACAACGCTGGGCGAGGGACATCATCGCGAACTCGTTGGCGGGTACCTCCGGGTAGACCGCGTCGGGCATCTTGACGATCCAATCACCCTCCTGATCACCCGCAGGCAGCGTCAGCCGGTCACCGGATTGAAGCAGGGAGAACTTGAGCGCGACGCCAGCCAGGCTGAATCGCAGGACCGCCCCATCGTGACGCCGCACAGCGGGGAACTGCACCTGTTCTGGCCGCCACGTGGGATCAGCCTCGCCCTCAACAGGTTCGACGATCACCGCCCCAGGAAGCCCGAGCCCGAGCCGGACCAGAAGCCGCATCTCCCGCTGCTCATTGATGCCCGCGTCCAAGGCGACCCACTGCCTCAGTCTGCCCTCAGGAAGCAGATTGGAGAACCAGGGCGGCAGCCGCAGAGCCGCCGCCACTCGTTCCTCTGGGTTGTCCTCAAAACGCAGCCCGAGTATAGGGCGATCGGGGTCATCCCAGTAGCCCTGCTGCCATTCCAGCCAGGTGTAGTCTCCGCGGGCATACACATGCGCAACAGTCTTGCCACCAAGCAGGACCCGGAATCCTTCTGTCACCATGCATCATCCTGCGGATAATCATCATCGAAGTCGAAGGAATCCAAGGGCGCGGAATCATCAAACCCCTGCCCCGTGCGCTCCTGAAGGAATTTATCGATATAACCTTGCAACACCTGTTCGCGTTCCTGAACGAGTCTCTCGGGAAAACCACCCAAGCCGAAGAAATGCGAATCGCGTACCACCGCGTCCCACGCTGAGACATCCCGTACATTCTCCAGTGGGATACCGGGCATAATGACTCGGTTTCCCAGCGAGCTCTTGGTGTTGCCAGACAACCTGATCCGCGAGAAAATCTCTGGACACACTGGGCTCGGTGTTGGCCCCCCGCCGATTTCAAGAGCCAGATCCGCACGGGTGAACGGTTCGCCGGTGTCTGGCGACAGCGGCTTATGGTTCCACAGTGCGCACAGCATGATGTGCCCGGAAGCACGGTTTGACCCAAAATCATTCACATGTAGACGTTGCCCTGACCCGCTTGGCAATATCTCTAGAAGCTGCTGTATCGAATGGCTCTCCTCTCGCGGGTGAATACACGAGGCTAGGGTTCGGACAGCTCCGGTGATCCCACCTCTCATCACTCCGGGACCCGCTAAAGCAGCTCTCCAATACCAACGCTTCAAGAGGTTTAGATTCCGTGGCGATGGCTCCGGGAAGTGGGCGAAGAAACGGGCTAGGACCACGAGGAGATGCCGGTAGGCCAGGAACGTGAAATGCGGAACCCCCGCGATATTACACAGGAATTCGATGGCAAGCTCCAGGGAATTCAGCGCCTCCTGATGGGCCTGCTCCTGGTTCTCGTCAGGGAAATCTAGACCCTTCCTGCGGTCATCACGAAACTCCAGATGGATATCCCGGTAGACATCGGATGCTCTTCTGGCCAGGAATGCATGCAGGATGGTGTCGTGGTCAATCTGGCCCCAGTTGAGGCGAACGCGGATATCGTCCTGGATGGTCTCGAAGGTGGTCGCGGTGGAGTCGCTCTCCCCCGGCGCGAACAACCCTTTGAATGCCTCGGCCCGGGTCAGGCGCTTGCCTGCGTTGTTCATGCGGTCGTAGATCTCGCGCAGCACCCCATCGTCCTCGGAGCGCACCTCATAGACCGGCACGTGGAACTCGCGCAGCCGCTGGGTGGCGGTGTTGATCTCGTCGATCCGGTCGACGTAGTTCGGATGCTCACCGACCCAGCGCAACAGCCTAGGCAGTTCGAAGAGCACCGGTAGGGGGATGGCATGATCGCCGGAGTCGTTCCGGGTGCGGGCGCGAACCCTCGGGGGCTGTTGCCTGAGGTCGTAGACCAGCGCGAACTCACCATCAAGGCCATGCTTTGGGTCGAAGACGTTCAGGAAGGTCGTCACCCGCTGCTGCCCGTCTACCACGTAGCGGGCGTCGGTCCGCTCGGGGGCCTCCAAAGTCACCTCGCCCAGCCGGACCGTCTCCGCGGGTGCTTTGCGCTGCCACAGCAGGAGGCTGCCGATGGGGAACCCCCGCAGCACGCTGTCAATCAGCGCCACGGCATCCGCCTTCTTCCAGCGCAAGCCACGCTGGAAATGCGGCACCCGAACGACCCCCTCGCGCACCATGCCAACCAGCTGGGCCAGTGGATAGGTGCGGGCGGTTGGTTCGGCCAGCAGATCAGCCCGAGGCTGCTCGTCTAGCGACATATCCCCTCCCTCACGAGGCACTGCGCCCATTCTGGCATGCCGCACCGGATCCTCCGCTGACTATAAATACCGGGGAAATCAATCCGCGACCCTTTCAGTTCGCGACCCTAGATCTCTGGCTGCGATGTATCCCGGCTCAGCAGACGCATCTTTCGGCTAGGAAACCACAGACCTTTACCCCTGGCAGCGACCCAGCCGGCTCCAGTGGCATGAAGCCATGATCATCTTCCAGAACCTGACCACGAGCCACGGCTCCCTCACCGAGGTGGACGACGCATGACCGCCGCCGCGACACCACCGCTGACGGACCCCGCTCAGCCATCCCGCCTCTGAGATTCAGCAGGGTCCTGGCCTGCGAGTTCCGCAAATCAGTGTCCATCAGGGCGAACCGCTGGTTCCTCGCGCTGCTCGCCGTCGCCGCCATAGCAGCGGCAACCGGTTTCTATGTCTATTTCATGCTGACGACGTCCGGCGCCGCACCCCTCACCTGGGCGCAGCTGGGAAGAGTCATCGTCGATCCTCTCATGACGCTGCTCGGCTGCTTCCTGGTCACGTTGACCACCAGCGAGTGGACCAACCGCAGCATCATGACGACATTCACGCTGACGCCCCGGCGCGGCTGGGTGCTGTCCGCTCAGCTCATCGTCGCCCTGACCTACGCGCTGGCCCTCTGGGCATTGTGCCTCGGCCTGGGGACGCTCGTCGCAGGCCTGCTTTCCCCACGTGAAAACCTGGACATCAGCTGGTCGGTGACGGCCTGGGACGTGGTCGGGCTACTGCTGCCGAACCCGGTATTGGCCATCTCGGCCTTCCTGCTGGGCATCGCCGTCATGAACGGCTCAGCGGCCATCATCATGTGGATGATGGTCCCGGCTTTCCTGAACACATTGCTGAACTTCAACGGCGTCATCTCCGACATAGCCCAGTGGCTCAACCTGAAGGTCGCCTTGAATGCCGCCGTCGCAGACCCTGGCGCAGCAGTCAGCTGGGGCAGAACCGCGACATCGGCGGTGCTGTGGCTCGCCGTCCCCGCCGTCATCGGCATCTGGCGCGCACTACATCGCGACGCCGGCTGACCGGAAACAAAAGACCTACGGTCCGGTACGTAGCAACATATGGCTGGTCTGCCTGCCAGGATCTGCTACCTACCGGACCGTAGGCTGGTTTTGCGCCTAACGCCTAGTTTTCGAGCTCCTTCGGGGCAGCCTCCTTCAGCAGGCCCAGCAGAGCATTCTCCAGGACCTCGGGCAGGGCCGGGTGAATCCAGTACTGGCCGCGGGCCAGCTCCTGGACCGTGTTGCCGAGGCTCATGGCCTGGATCATCGGCTGGATCAGGGTGGCAGCCTGCGGACCGATGATGTGAGCGCCCAGCAGATGCCAGGTACGGGGGTCGGCAAGCAGCTTCACGAAGTGACCTTCATCCTCCAGCGCCCACCCGTAGGCGACGTCCGCGTAGCGCTGGCAGGCCACCACATACGGCGTCCCCCACTCACGAAGCTGCTGCTCGGTGGCGCCGACGGATGCGATCTGCGGGTCCGTGAACACGGCGTGCGGCACGTAGCGGTGGTCGGTGGCGACCAGTTCCCCATCCCCGGCCAGGAGATTCGCGGCGACGGTGCGGGCCTCGGCGTTCGCGACATGCTTGAGGAGATAGTTCGACGACACGTCCCCGAGCGCCCAGATGTTCGGCTGGCTGGTGCGCTGATATTTGTCGACGCGGATCTGGCCGCCCGGCCCAACCTCCACGCCGGCCGCGGCCAGGTTGAGGGAGTCGGAGTTGCGGACCCGTCCCGTCGCCACCAGCACCGCGTCGGCCAGGTACTCGTACTC
>ERZ773070.2281-NODE-2281-length-10972-cov-3.483741_pt1 | contig 10972 bp, 11 predicted proteins | sample MGYA00580618_ERZ773070 | MGnify/ENA primary metagenome ERZ773070 (study PRJEB29015, sample SAMEA2738023) | human oral metagenome | biome: human oral; feature: human-associated habitat; material: dental | place: China | collected 2019 ...
GTTTTTTTCATAGGTGGCTTATTCACCACAAAATCTCATTTTAATTATACAATAACCAAAAGGCTCGGCGATGGGAATCACCGAGCCTTTCTTTTATTTGCTAATTAATTAATAATTCGTACTTTTGCACATTGTATATTAAAAAATATGGAAGAGACATTATATATCGAAGATTTTGGACCAATCCTCAAAGCTGAACTTACAATAAAACCTTTGATGGTTTTCATAGGTGAATCGGGGAGTGGCAAAAGTGCTATTCTAAAACTGATGTCTTTATTGCGTTGGGTACACAAGCGCAATAATCTGCGTTCTTATTTTATCAAAAACAATCTTGCCTCTCCACAAGATTTTGCAAAATCGCTTTCATTTCAACAACTTTTAGAAATCAGTGGGTTGAATGAATTTATTAATGAAAATACATTCTTTTCTTTTGCAATAGGAGAAAATATATATGAAGGCAAAGGATACCAACTAAAAGAACCTATCCTAAAAGAACCTTTTTCGTTAGATAAAATCCTGTTTTTGAGTGAGAACAGAGGAGTTTTACCCGATATTTTTGCTAAAAACTTCAATAGAGATGTAGATTTACCCTATTATTTAGAAGATACCTATACAAATTTTAGTAAAGCGATGAGAGCTTATCGCAAAGGATTTGAAATTCAGAGTACAAAACTAACATTATTAGAAGATGAGGTATTAGAAGGAAATCCGTATTTCGTATTAGGTAAAGGTAGAAATACTAAGGAATACAAACTTAAATTTGAAAATGCCTCCAGTGGTACCAAAACAGCCAGTTTTGTAGAGTTGATAGTAGCATATCACACTAAAAACTACGATTTTACTGAAGTGTTAGAAAATCAGTACAAGAGATTAGGAATGGGGCGCTTTGAGGTGAAAGAGTGGAACGGAAATAAAAAATTATCTATTTTTATAGAAGAACCAGAACTTTCCTTGTACCCATCAGCACAACGTCGATTGGTAAATAAACTTATCAATGATTGTTTTTCTTTTAATAAATTAGACAACACAACTGTTCACTTGGCTTTTGCTACCCATAGTCCTTACATTATCAATCATTTGAACTTACTTATCAATGCTTATGACAAACATAACACTCATTATACGGAAGGAGCAGCACTTTCTTATGAAAATATAGCGGTTTGGAAAGTTGAAGAAGGTGTGTTGAAAGATCTCAAAGCTATAGACAACCGCTTTATTGATGTAATGGATCTCTCTGAAGATATCAATGAAATATACGATAATTATGAAGCTATCAATAGATAATCTGTTACAGCAAACCTTGCCTCAAGCCTTAAACTTACAAAGAAATGTACGTGTAAGGAAAGAAGTTACCCAAACTACTTCTTTTGATTTGACAGATGATGAGAGAGAAACAAAAAGTTTTGTATTATAAAAAAATATGGTATAATTATTATGAAAAAGGGCTTGGAAAAGCAACTTATACAAATCTTCAAAGAAAAGAATTGTACATTATAGACTTTGAAGATTACAAAAAACAACTTAATAATTGTGCTGTATTGCAACAGAAAAAACTAACCCGACAATGTGATTATCTTATTTTTGACGCTACACAAACAGTGTGTATACTTAATGAAATTACCTCAGGAAGTAGTTTTCAAAATCTTCAAAAAGAGATAAAAAAAGGAAATGAAGTAGAATTTTCAGGTGGTAAATTTGAAAAAGTGCAACAACAATTACTTCACTCATTACAAACCCTATATCTATCAGATGAAATTTCAAAACTACTTTTATCTTTTGAAGAAAAAATCTGTCTTTGTTCATATAAGATTCATACTTCAATGCCTCCTGCACAAGTAGCTTTTAATCGTGCTTTGATGATAGAAAACAATATTTCAAATGAAAAAGGAATACAATATGCTCACAAAGAAATAGAATCTTTGGGATTTCAGTACAGAAGAATAGGTTATATACCCTTTAAAATTTAATAATACTAAGAAAATGACAAAAAAACTCCTCCTTTTCGCCTCTTTGCTGCTAATGGTAGCCTGTGGCGACAAAAAAGAAAAGGAAATTGCCGCTATACCAATGTCCTTTGAGATGGTGCGCTTGGATTCACTATTTGTAAAAACTCCTGATGCACAGTTCCCTGCCTTGCGCCATCAATATCCTTATTTTTTCACTCCCAGCATTAGCGATAGTGAATGGGTGGAAATCAAAAACAAACCTATTTTCCCCGATTTGCCAGAATTTGCAAATATCTATTATCACACCTTATATAGCGAAGTAGAAAAACAATTAGGTGATTTATCAACCGAAAAGAAAGAACTAAAAAGTTTGTTTCAACATATCAAGTACTACTTTCCTAAATTTCAAGCGCCTAAGGTCATCACCCTCCTCAGTAGAGTAGACTACGAGTCGCGTGTGATTTATGCCGATAGCCTCCTGCTTATAGGTAGTGATAACTACTTGGGCGCCAAACACCCATTTTACCAAGATATGCAACATTACATCTCTACCGAGCTCGACAAAAAATATTTAGCAGTGGATGTAGCCGATGCTTTTGCTGAAAAATTAGTACCTCATGGCGTACATCTTTCTTTTTTAGACAATATGATTTACGAAGGAAAAAAACTGTACTTGGAACAACAATTACTTCCTAAAAAATCTACTGCCGACTTGTTGCGATATACCGACCAGCAGTACGCGTGGGCTGAAGCTAATGAACCCGAAATATGGCGTTATTTTATAGAAAAAGAGCTCCTTTATCAAACTGATAAGAAGCTCCTTGCGCGTTTTCTCTACCCAGCGCCTTTCTCTAAATTCTATTTGGAATTAGATAATGAGTCACCAGGGCAAATAGCAAAATTTATGGGGTTACGCATCGTTCAGGCGTATGCCGAAAATCATAAAGAAGAACCATTAGTAAAGATTTTGGCAATGAACTCCGATGCCCTCTTTAAACAATCACAGTACAAGCCTAATAAGTAATGATGAGATTTTTATAGGGGCGTTTGCAGCACATACCCAGCTATCGCTGGCTTTCCTACAAATTACCTCTTATCTCCTAAGACCTCTAAGACATTATCTAAAGCCTTAACCACCTCTTCCGAAGCGTCTAAGGTTACTAATTTGTGTCGGTGTTCCTTAAAATTAGGGATTCCTTTAAAATAATTAGCATAGTGGCGGCGCATTTCCACCACCCCTTGGCGTTCGCCTTTCCATTCTACCGACCATAACAAGTGGTTTTTAGCCGCTTCCACACGGTCGGCAATAGTAGGCGAGGGGAGGAGTTCGCCTGTGGCAAAATAGTGTTTGATTTCATTGAAAATCCACGGATAGCCAATAGCTGCACGCCCTATCATAATACCGTCTATCCCGTAAGTATTGCGGTATTCTAAAGCCTTTTCGGGGCTATCGATATCGCCATTGCCAAAAATAGGAATGTGCATACGCGGGTTGTTCTTCACTTTGGCAATATAACTCCAGTCCGAGTGCCCTTTGTACATCTGGCTGCGGGTGCGCGCGTGAATAGTGAGTGCGCTAATGCCCACATCTTGAAGGCGTTCAGCTACTTCCTCTATGTTGATACTCTGTTCGTCCCAGCCTAAGCGCGTTTTCACTGTTACCGGTAGGGAGGTGCTATTTACCACAGCTTTGGTAAGGCGTACCATCAAATCGATATCCTTGAGAACTCCAGCGCCAGCCCCTTTGCTCACTACTTTTTTCACGGGACAACCAAAGTTGATATCCACCAAATCGGGGTTTACAGTAGCTACAATTTTAGCCGAGAGCGCCATAGCCTCCTCATCACCCCCAAAAATCTGTATTCCTACGGGGCGTTCATAGTCAAAAATATCTAATTTTTGTCGGCTTTTAATAGCATCGCGTATCAAACCTTCCGATGAGATAAACTCGCTGTAGAGCATATCAGCGCCGTGCATTTTGCACAATCGGCGAAAAGGAGGGTCGCTCACATCTTCCATAGGAGCGAGCAGTAGCGGGAATTCTCCCAAGTCTATATTTCCTATTGTAGGCACGTTGTAATAAATTTATTTTCAAAGGCGCAAAGGTAGTGTGTAATTAGCAAATTAGCAAATTTGGGGATTAGCAAATTAGTTATACAAAAAAATAACGTTTATTTTTTGTTGTTTAATAAATGTTTTGTACTTTTGCATCATCATATCCCCCTTAGGTGGAAAACACTAAGGCACGCCACCTCTTTAGAGGTGGCTTATTTTTTTAACTAAAACTATTATTTTAATGGAACCCAAAGAAAAACAAAAAGTGATCGTATATGTTGATGGCTTCAATTTTTATTATGGTTTGAAACAATCACTAAAATGGAAAAAGTACTATTGGCTTGATGTTGTAAAACTATTTGAAACTTTTATGCGACCCAATCAGGAATTGATAGCAGTAAAATATTTTTCGGCAAGACCAAATGATATTGAACAAAGTAGAAGACAAAATGCATTCTTTCAAGCTAATAGAGAAAACACCAAATTTCATTTAATATTAGGAAAATACTTAAGAAAAGAAATTACGTGTTTTAATTGCGGTAACATCATTCATACTCACGAAGAGAAGGAAACAGATGTGAGGATTGCCACTCAAATTGTTGCCGATGCGTATGAAAAAAACGCTGATGTATCTATCGTTGTTTCAGCTGATAGTGATATGATTCCAGCCATAGAATTAGCTTTACAAGCCAAGCAAAAAGTATTCATCTATTTTCCCCCTAATCAACACTCAAGTAATTTAGCTTCAATAGGAATTGGTCAGCCTATTTATTTGAATAGATATGAAAATAGGTTTAAACAATGTCTTCTTCCCGATATAGTACATCTCTCTATTTCTGATTTTGATTTACAAATTCCTGAACGATGGAAAAACTATCAAAAATAAGAAAGAAAATGTAAAAAATTTTGCTACTTAAAAAAATAATTGTATTTTTACGCCCCAAATTTAGGAATTAGAGTAAATACCATCTCCTAACTCCCTAACCCTAACCCCTATTTTGTTATGGAAGAAAATATCAGAGTACGTTATTCCGATAAGGAATTGGAAGAATTTAAGGCACTTATAGAAGAAAAAATCAAAAAAGCTCAAGCCGATTTGGAACTTATCAAAAGCTCCTATATGAATAGTGCTACTAATGGTACCGACGACACTGCCCCTACTTTCAAAGCTTTTGAAGAGGGTTCTAAGGTAACCAGCAAAGAAGAAAATACTGCCTTGGCTATCCGTCAAGAGAAGTTTATTCGCGACCTTAAAAATGCGCTGATTCGCATTGAGAACAAAACTTATGGCATCTGCCGCGTAACAGGTAAACTCATCGATAAACGCAGGTTGATGGCAGTGCCTCACGCTACCCTTAGCATCGAGGCTAAAAATATGCAATAGCCTGATGACACTCACCGAGTATCTACACCAAGAAACTCAAATTCCCATCACAACCCTTACCTCCCTAACGGCTCACCTATTCGTGCGCAGGGAGGTAAAGAAGTATAACATTTTGCTCAAAGCGGGCACTACTTCAAAAGAGTTGTTCTATGTGGAAGAAGGCTTGTTGCGCTGTTTTTACTACAAAAAAAAGAAAGATATCACCCACAATTTTTTTCTCGAAAAGATGTTTTATTTTCCAGTGGAAAGCATCTATTTCAATCAATCTTCCCCCTTGTGTTTAGAAGCCTTAGAGGACAGTGTGGTGTGGGTAGCCAACTTTTCGGAAGTAGAACTCGTTGTAAATGAACATCAGGAATTGGAACGCCTGATGCGCCTGCTCTTGGTTTCAGCCATCAAATCACTCACCGAGCGGCTGTACCTCGTAAAGTTCCAAACCGCCCAAGAGCGTTACCAATGGCTGCTAAACAACTACCCCCAAATACTCCTCCGCGCTCCCTTAGGGCACATCGCCTCGTTGTTAGGCATTACCCAGCAAACCCTCAGCGTTATCAGAGCAAACCTCTTAACCCCTGTTCCCTAACCACTAACCCTAAAATCCTATGACCTACCGTCTTGCCTCTCTCGCCGATGCCCGCAAAGTAGCTACTGTGCTCACCGATGCTTTTGCTAATTACAATATGTATCGCACGGTGCTCAACTCTTTTTTCACTACCGATAGCAAGTATATCGACTATCTGAACAAATTGCATTATGTGCAAGTGATGAGCAATATCCGCAAGGGCTATTGCCTGATAGCCGAAGAAAATGGCGAAATTATAGCTGTTGCTGTGATGCAATCACTGCGCCACACCCGTATTACCCTTTGGGACTACCTGCGCTCAGGAGCTTTTGCACTTTGGCGTTATGCCAAACCTACTCAATGCTTCCTGCCATTTTTAGACAAGAGCAGCGAGTACGCCAAAAAACAAACTTCTGAAAACAGATGGTATTTAGAGAGTTTTGTAGTGAGTCCCGCGTGGCAAGGCAAACACATAGGAGGTAAGTTTTTAGACGAAGCCGTTTTGCCTTTAGTAGCACGTGAAGGAGGTAGCCAACTCAGCTTGGTTACCAATACCGAAACAAATGTATCTTTCTACCAAAAACACGGTTTTGAGCAAATTCACCAAACCAAAATAGGGGGCGTAGATGTTTGGACGATGCTGGCGGAAGTAAAGAGTTGATAGTGAATAGTAAAAAAATCGCATACTTTGCCAAAATTTTTGCCTATGAGGCTCGTAGCTTTGGCAAAGTTTTTTTATGCTCTAAACCTTCAAATTTGCTAAATTCCTGATTATTTTCTACTTTTGCGCCAAACAAACGTCTAACCACCACAGCCCATACGACTTACACTTAACAATTAATAATAACCAATATATGAAATTCAACGAGTACAAACACTTAGACCTTACTAAGATAGCAGAAGAAATATTGGCTTTCTGGAAAGCCGCTAACATCTTTGAGCAGAGTATCGCCTCACGTGAGGGCGCTATTCCGTTCGTGTTTTTTGAAGGACCGCCATCTGCCAATGGCGTGCCTGGTATTCACCACGTGATGGCGCGCTCTATTAAGGATATTTTCTGCCGTTATAAAACTCAGAAAGGATTTCAAGTAAAACGCAAAGCAGGTTGGGATACCCACGGCTTGCCCGTAGAACTCGGGGTAGAGAAAGAACTCGGCATTACCAAAGAAGATATAGGCAAAAAAATAAGCGTAGAGGACTATAACAAGGCTTGTAAGGAAGCCGTGATGCGCTATACCGATATCTGGAATGACCTTACCGAGAAAATAGGCTACTGGGTGGATATGGAAGACCCTTATATCACCTACAAGCCTAAGTATATGGAAAGCGTGTGGTGGCTTTTGAAACAGCTGTACAACAAGCAGTTGCTATACAAAGGCTACACCATTCAGCCGTACTCACCTAAGGCAGGTACAGGTTTATCATCGCATGAGCTGAACCAACCAGGGTGCTATCGCGATGTGAGCGATACTACGGTTGTGGCGCAGTTCAAAGTAAAAGCGTTAGCAGCAGCGGCAAGTAAAGCATTGGGTGCCCCTACAGCACCTATCCATATCCTCGCTTGGACAACTACCCCTTGGACATTGCCTTCTAACACTGCATTGGCTGTGGGTAAAGAGATTGAGTATGTACTCGTAAAAACATTCAATCAATATACTTTTGAGCCGATTACTATCATCATCGGCAAACCGCTTTTGGCAAAACAATTCGGCAAAAAGTTCGTAGAGGGCGATGCAGCTGCTTTGGCGGCTTATACGCCTGAAAGTAAGACAATTCCTTACCAAATTATAGGGGAATGCAAAGGTGCTGACCTTGTGGGTACTACCTACGAGCAACTCATTCCTTGGTGCACTCCTGCTGACAACCCAACAGAGGCTTTCCGCGTGATTGCAGGCGACTTTGTTACCACCGATGACGGTACAGGTATCGTACATATAGCACCTACCTTTGGTGCAGATGACGCCCGTGTAACCAAAGAATACGGCGTGCCACCAATGCTTGTGAAAGACGCGCACGGCAATTTGATTCCGCTGGTAGATTTGCAAGGAAAATTCATTGAAGGACACAATATTCCTGAGGCTTTTGCCGGTAAATACATCAAAAATGAGTATTACGATGCAGGGCAAGCGCCTGAAAAATCGTGGGATGTGAGCTTGGCTATCCTCCTCAAAGAAGAAAATAAAGCCTTTAAAGTAGAAAAATACGTACACAGCTATCCGCACTGCTGGCGTACTGATAAACCCGTGTTGTACTACCCGCTTGACTCGTGGTTTATAAAGGTTACTGACTTCAAAGACCGTATGTTCGAGCTCAATGAAACCATCAACTGGAAACCTAAGGCTACCGGTGAAGGGCGTTTTGGCAACTGGCTTAAAAATGCTAACGACTGGAACCTTTCGCGTTCGCGCTATTGGGGTATCCCGCTACCTATTTGGCGTACAGCCGATAAACAAGAGGAAATCTGCATCGGTTCGGTAGAAGAACTAAAAGCCGAAATACAAAAAGCTATTGCAGCGGGCGTAATGACAACCGACCCTTATAAAGATTTTGTAGTGGGCGACAACTCCGAAAGCAATTACGACAAGGTAGATTTACACAAAAATATCGTAGATAACATAGTGCTCGTATCGCCATCAGGCAAGCCAATGCACCGCGAAACCGACCTTATTGACGTATGGTTCGACTCTGGGTCTATGCCGTATGCACAATGGCACTATCCTTTTGAAAACAAGGACTATATAGAAAACCATACCGCTTATCCAGCCGACTTTATTGCGGAAGGGGTAGACCAAACACGCGGTTGGTTCTATACACTTCACGCGATTGCTACTTCGGTATTCAATAGTGTGGCATACAAAAATGTAGTGTCTAACGGATTGGTACTCGACAAGAACGGACAAAAGATGTCCAAACGCTTGGGCAATGCGGTAGACCCATTCACTACCATAGCCGAGTATGGCGCTGATGCCACTCGCTGGTATATGATTTCTAACGCTAACCCTTGGGATAACCTCAAATTCGATTTGGAAGGGGTAGCTGAAGTGCGCCGTAAATTCTTCGGTACGCTCTACAACACCTATTCATTCTTTGCGCTCTATGCCAATACCGATAGCTTCACTTATGCTGAAGCTGATATACCGCTGGCTGAACGCCCTGAAATAGACCGCTGGATACTTTCGGAACTCAATACGCTCATCAAAGAAGTAGATGCCCTCTACGCTGACTATGAGCCTACCCGCGCTACCCGTGCTATTTCAGATTTTGTACAAGAAAACCTCAGTAACTGGTATGTGCGTCTCTCACGCCGTCGTTTCTGGAAAGGTGAATACGAAGCCGATAAGATAGCTGCTTACCAAACGCTCTACACTTGCCTCATAACTATCGCCAAACTGATGGCGCCTGTAGCACCTTTCTATGCCGATAGATTGTACAAAGACTTGGTGAGCGTTACCGGAAAAGAAAACAAAGAAAGTGTACACCTCACCGACTTCCCCATAGCTGATGAAAGCTATATCGATAAATCATTGGAAAGCAAGATGCAGAAAGCGCAGACTATCTCGTCCTTAGTACTATCGTTGCGCAAGAAAGAAAGCATCAAGGTGCGTCAGCCATTGCAAAAGATAATGATACCGATAGCCAACGCCACTGAGCGCGCTGAAATAGAAGCGGTAGCAAACCTCATCAAGCACGAGGTGAATGTGAAGGAAATAGAACTCTTGGAAGATGCCTCAGGTATATTGGTAAAACAAATCAAACCGAACTTCAAGACCTTAGGACCTAAGTTTGGCAAGGATATGAAAGCTATTGCCACAGCGGTACAAGAGTTTGGACAAGCGGAAATAGCACAGTTTGAAAAAGCACAAACGTACAGCTTGCAACTGCCCGACAAAACAGTTACTTTGAGTTTGGACGATGTAGAAATCAGCACCCAAGATATAGAAGGCTGGTTGGTAGCCACCGCTGGCAGTCTGTTGGTAGCTTTAGATATTCACATCACCCCCGAACTGCGCCAAGAAGGTATTGCTCGTGAGTTGGTGAACCGCATTCAGAATATCCGCAAGGACAACGATTACGACATCACCGACCGCATACAAATACGCCTTCAAGCGCACCCTGCCCTACAAGCAGCCGTTACAGCCAACGAAGCCTACATCAAGAACGAAACCCTTACCGATAACATCACTTTTGTAGAGAGTCTGCCAGAGGGTGAAGAAATAGCCTTCGACGAAGTAACAACAAGAATAGTAGTTGCAAAATCGTAGGTGTGAGCCGCACTGGTGTACCACGATAGAAAGTTAAACACTTTGCCAAATTTTAGCCCGTGCGGCTCGACTTTTGGCAAAGTGTTTTTTAGTAGAGAGAAAGGAAATGATATAAAATAGTACTTATGTTTTTAAAATGTAATGATAAAAAAATTGAATTACATCCTACTGTGTGGGAATATCTATATCCCTATCTTTTAAGATTTTCTATAAAACACAATATTGACTGGACTATCTGGAAAGCAAAAGATGTAGTGTATATACCAGAAGATAAGAGAGAAGAGTTAATATTTATGTTAGAATATATTTTTGAAGAACTTATGGCAGAGTGTTATAAAGAACCTACACAAAGGCAAAGCCTAAATTCAAGTAATAAAAGTAACTTTTTAATAAGGGTTTGGTTTTATTTTTTTCTGTTTTTTGGTTGTTTTATAGAAATCTTGGTATTGGTGGAAAGTAGGCTTCTTCTTCACTTCAGCTTCGAGATGTGTTCACTATGGTTCCTAGATGCTTTCAGTAGAAAAAATTTCTATGTGTTAGGTATTAGCATAGGGAGTATGTATAAACTAAAAAATAGTTATTGGTCTATTACTGGATAGTGTTTTTTTGCTATTTTTGTCCCGTTATAATTAATGAACTATGGTACAATATTTTCCTTACCTATTACTCCTAATGGTGGCTATTATGCTACTTATCATGTTGGCTAACCGACTGAAAGTGGCCTACCCTATTCTTTTGGTATTAGGAGGCTTGGCAATTAGCT
>ERZ773070.2284-NODE-2284-length-10953-cov-13.163608_pt1 | contig 10953 bp, 6 predicted proteins | sample MGYA00580618_ERZ773070 | MGnify/ENA primary metagenome ERZ773070 (study PRJEB29015, sample SAMEA2738023) | human oral metagenome | biome: human oral; feature: human-associated habitat; material: dental | place: China | collected 2019 ...
ACCGCGCCGCCGGCATCATCGTGGCGCATAATCATCCGAGCGGGAGCTTGGAGGCGAGTGCTGCTGATAAAAATGTTACTAGTAGGCTGGCAGAAGCGGGGAAACTGCTTGGTATTACGCTTAATGATCATATTATTGTTACGAAAACTGACTACAAAAGTCTGTTACACACCAGAGTAAACGACTTCCAAATCTGATATAATATATCATATGAATATGAGGGAGCTTGAAAGGCAGTTGTGGGCTGCGGCGGATAAACTACGGGGTAATATCAGCTCGTCGGATTATAAATATGTGGTACTGGGGTTGATCTTTCTAAAATATGTTTCGGATGCGTTTTCGGTGCGATATCAGGCGGCGATTGATGAGAATTATGATCCTGAAGACCGGGATTGGTATTTGGCGGAGAATATTTTTTGGATTCCCAAGGAGGCTCGTTGGGAACACCTAGTGGCGAGTGCCAAACAGCCAGAAATTGGCGTCTTAGTTGATAGTGCCATGGAGGAAATTGAGCGCGACAACCCTAGTTTGAAAGGTGTTTTGCCGAAAAATTATGCTCGTGAAGCTCTAGATAAGCGTCGCTTGGGTGAACTCATCGATTTATTTACCAATATCAAATTCGACACTGCCAGTTCCAAAGATTTACTTGGTCAAGTCTACGAATATTTTATGGGTATGTTTGCTGACAGTGAGGGCAAACACGGTGGTGAATTCTACACGCCGCGCTCCATCGTGAAGCTGCTGGTAGAAGTGCTTGAGCCATACAGCGGGCGCGTGTACGACCCATGTTGCGGTAGTGGTGGTATGTTTGTTTGGAGTGAGAAGTTTGTCGAGGAGCACGCTGGTCGTGTCAGCGATATTGCGGTGTATGGTCAGGAGCTGAACGAAACCACTTGGCGACTCGCTAAAATGAACATGGCAATTCGGGGAATTGATGCGAATATCAAACGCGGCGATACCCTGATGGACGACCAGCTACCTGACCTGAAAGCTGATTACATCTTGGCCAATCCGCCGTTTAACATTAGCGACTGGGGTCAAGAACATTTGCAGGCTGACCCGCGCTGGAAGTATGGTCTGCCACCAAAGGGTAACGCTAACTTTGCGTGGATTCAACATATGATTCACCATTTGAGCCCGCGCGGTACTGCAGGTTTTGTATTAGCAAACGGGAGTATGAGCAGTCAAACTGGCGGCGAAGGTGATATCCGTAAGCAGTTAGTGCTCAATGATATGGTTGACGCTATCGTCACATTGCCGAGCCAGTTGTTTTTTAACGTCGCTATACCATGCTGCTTGTGGTTTGTGTCGCGTGATCGTGCCAATCGTCACGGCAAAGTGCTGTTCATCGATGGGCGAAATTTGGGTAAAATGGTGACCCGCCGCAACCGTGAGTTGACTGCAGAAGACATTGCTCGGGTGGCGAAGACATACCATGATTATAAAACCGCCAGTGCGGAGTATGCTGACCAGCTGGGTTTCTGTAAAGTCGCTAATCTAGAAGAAATCAGGCAGCATGATTATGTGCTGACGCCTGGCCGTTACGTGGGTGTTGAAGAGGCCGAAGAAGACGATGAGCCGTTTGCCGAGAAATTTGCCAGACTGACGGCTGAGCTTGAAGGGCAGTTTGCGAAGAGTCATGAGTTAGAGGTGAAAATAAAAGAAAATCTTGCCAAAATAGAGAAAGAAATCAAATGATGAATAGCGATAACCCGAACAGTGAGATGGTGGTGTATGTTGGCGATGACGGCAAGCCGCAGATTCAAGCTAGGCTACAAGATGAAAATATGTGGCTCACTCAAGTGCAGTTGGCCCAGGTATTTCAGACTACAAGGCAAAATATAGGCCAACATATTAAGAATATCTACGAAGAGAAAGAGCTCGACCCTTCGGCAACTATAAAGAAATTCTTTATAGTTCAAACTGAAGGCGATCGTGAGGTATCAAGAAATATAGAACATTATAGTTTAGACATGGTAGTCGCGCTTGGTTACCGCGTGAAATCAAATATAGCGACGAATTTTCGTATCTGGGCCACCGAAAGACTGCGTGAATATATCACTAAGGGCTTTGTCATGGACGATGAGCGCCTTAAAGAAAATGGTGGCGGAAATTATTGGAAAGAGCTACTTGAGCGGATTCGAGATATTCGTAGTAGCGAAAAAATATTGTATCGGCAAGTGCTGGAGTTATTCGCCACCAGCCAAGATTACAATCCGAGTTCCAAAGAGCAAATAGAGTTTTTTCAGATAGTTCAGAATAAACTGCACTACGCTGTTAATATGTTGACTGCCGCTGAGGTTATCTACTCCAGGGTTGATTCTGACAAGCCATTTTTAGGACTTACGACATTTCGTGGTCAGCAACCGACTAAAAGCGAAGCACGAATTGCTAAAAACTATTTGACGGCCGATGAACTTGGCACACTCAACCGTCTCGTTAGTGCCTTTTTTGACCTCGCTGAGCTCAAGGCTATCAATCACGAACCGATGCGCATGGCTGATTGGGTACGTGAAGTTGATAAATTTGCGGCTACCTACGGTAAAGGTGTCCTTGATAACCCGGGCAAAATATCTCACAAAGCCATGCTCACCAAAGTTGCCAAAGAATATGAATCATACAAAGAGCGTATGCGTAATCAAGAGTTGAGCGGTATAGAGCAGCAGTATCTTGAGGAGCTGAAGGCTGTACAGAAGAATATTGAGGGGAAGAAATGAGTGAGCTAGTAAAAAATAGGGCTGGGAGTATCCATAATGAGTAAAGTATTTATCCAAGGAGTTATTAATAACATTAGGGCTAAGTCCACCCCGTATACTCCTATTATAGAGGCAATAACTAATGCCATTGATGCTATAGATAAATCAGGCCGAAATGATGGGGAAATACATATTCGGATCATCAGGAACCCACAATTTATATCAACGGACGACGATAATGTAGCAAATGTCACTTCTGTGGAAATCTCCGATAATGGCATCGGTTTTAACAAAGAGAATCGCGACTCCTTCGATACCATATATAGCCAACTTAAAAGGCAGATAGGGGGAAAGGGCTTTGGTCGATTCTTTTACTTGAGACATTTTAGTGATGCGCACATTGAAAGTACGTTTATTGAAGACGGCAAATACAAACACCGTTCATTCGATTTTGGTAAGCAATACGACGTTATAGTTAATGATAAGGTTAGTAATTCACCTAGCGCGTCAGAGACTGGTACGATACTTCGACTTTTAAACATTAAGGGCGTAAAACTTGATAAGGACCCAGAGATTATCGCTCACCGTATTCTAGAGCAGATCCTTAGTTATTTTTCTGATCCAGAGTATGTCTGCCCAAGGATTATATTTGAAGACGATACGCTAGATACCCCAATAATCCTAAATGAGCAAATTGGCACACAAGATGATTCTCTAATTCAGCTCAAGAAAAGTGATATTTTTATTGTTAACGGTATAGAACTAAGATATAAAATGTTTAAAATACTTAAGCCTCGAAACCAAAAGAGCAAGATTATTTTAACCGCACGAAACCAAGCGGTTACTGAGAAGAGCTTGGATGTATATATTCCAGATTTTTGCTCTGACTTTACTGAGGATATGCTGGTTGATGGAGAGAAGAAATCTCGTAATTACATAATAAGATTCTACGTTCAAGGAGGATATCTAGAAGACAATGTTACGGCAGAGCGTGATAGCTTTAATTTTGGTGAAAAACACGACTTGGTATATCCAGCATCAGTAGAGGATATTGAAAAAAATATTGCAGAAATCGCAAAAAAAGAATTTGAAGGTGTGGTTAGTCTAAGGTCAAAAGCAAAACGAGAGAAGTTTGAGAAATATGCCCAAAGTAACATTTGGTACAAGCCATATATTGACGACATAGACTTTGAAGCAATAAAGGCAAATCCTACCCAGGATGACATAGAGTTAATTCTGCATAAGGCAAAATATGAACATGACTTAGAGATAAAGCAAAATATTTCTCAGCTGACTAGTAAGAACAAGAACTATATAGAGGCACAATCGAATGCTAAAAAGTTGATTAGAGAAGTAAAAGATGCAAGCTATAGTGATTTAGCACAATATATAGCGTTTCGTAAATCTATCCTGGAATTATTTAAAAAGACTTTGGAGTGGAATGATTTGGGAGAATACGATACGGAAAAGGCAGTTCATGATATAATATTCCCTACAAAATCAGATTCAAATAATACGGTATATGATGGACATAATTTATGGATTATAGATGAAGGGTTGAATCTGACTCAGTATCTCAGCTCAGACAAGAACATATTTAAGGAAAATAAAGATCGTCCAGATATTGCCGCGTTTCATTATGGTGTTTCTTATAGAGAGGGCAATGATTCGCGTAGCAACCCAGTTAGTGTATTTGAATTTAAAAGACCAGGTCGTTATGACTTTTCAAATCTATCATCGCGAGAGGATCCTGTTAGTCAGATTGTTAGATACGTTAACAATATACGAAATGGTAACTGCAATACTCCGGCCGGCCGTGCGATAAAGGTATCAGATAACACGCCATTCTACGGGTATATTATTGCGGATGCAAACACTAGAGTTAAGGAGTGGCTGGAATGTGAAAAGAATTTTAAACCAACGCCAGACGGTGATGGTTGGTATTATTTACAGGACAATATAAACCTGCAGATAAAGTTTATAACTTGGGATAAGTTGCTTAAAGATGCAACGGTTAGACATAGGATATTCTTTGAAAAATTGGGGTTAGAAGGATAATGAGGACAGTTGTTTTAAGTGATATAATTGAGCTCATAGGCGGCGGTACTCCAAAAACATCAAAACCAGAGCTTTGGAACGGCGATATACCGTGGCTGTCTGTGGCTGATTTTGGGGGCGACAGACGTTGGGTAGATAAAGCTGAAAAAACAATCACTAATCTTGGGCTGGAGAATTCTAGCACAAAGTTGCTAAAAAGTGGAGACATAATTATATCTGCACGCGGGACCGTGGGTGAATTAGCTCAACTGAAGCGACCAATGGCCTTTAATCAATCTTGTTATGGAATTAGGGCAAGGACAGGAGTAGATCAAGATTTTCTTTATTATCTATTAAAGAAGTCTGTCGATGATCTAAGAAGGCAATCGCATGGTGGTGTGTTTAATACCATAACTCGTAGTACTTTTGATGTTGTCAGTGTCAGTATACCAAATTTGGAAACCCAAAAGAAAATTGCCGATATCCTCGGCAGCCTTGATGAAAAAATCGAGCTCAATCGCCGCATGAACGAAACTCTCGAGCAGCTCGGTCAAACCCTCTTTCGTCATTATTTTGTTGATAAAGCTAAGCAGAGTAATGGTAATATACAGACCATACCTTTAGGAAAAAAGTTTCATCCAAAAAGAGGTAGAAGTTTGCAAGCTAGAGATATGATTTGTGGTGACACGCCGGTTATTAGCGGTGGACTAAAGCCAGCCGGATTTCACAACGAAGCAAATACGACCACACCAGTTATTACGATAAGTGCATCCGGAGCAAATGCTGGTTTTGTATCTGTATGGGGTGAGTCAGTCTGGTCGGCAGACTCTTCGTACATTGACTCAACAACTACCGAATATGTTTATACCTACTATTTATTCCTCAAGAACAAGCAAAAAGAGATATACGATATGCAAACTGGCTCTGGTCAGCCGCATATTTATCCAAAGCACATAGAGCTTTTGGAGATTGCTAATTTACCAGATTGCGATTTTAATGATTTCGAGCAGAGAGTGCGACCATTGTTTGATATGATACATAAAAACAAGAAGCAAATAGATTATTTATCTAATATTCGTGATTTGCTTTTACCAAAATTAATTTCTGGAGAGATTGAAATATGACAGCCGAACTAAAAACGAATAAACTATCAGTATATCTTATAAAGGACGAAATTGAAGACATAGCAGACATCTTTGACGATCCGTCGTCAATTAAAAATATATCTATCGATGACGATGCCACGCTTTACTATAGTAATTCTAGGCCTAAGCCACCCAGTTGGCTCTATGACTTTTTTGGCAGGGAGATTGCTGATAATCTGGATTCCGATCTTTATACTGCATATGTTAGTGCTGTTTTGATTGTGAATGTAAAAATTGATAGTACACAATATCGTAAATTTGCAGTAGCTTTTGGATTGGGTGGTTGGCAGTTGTTAAAGCCGGGTTGTTATGAAGAAAGATTTGGTTTGATGACAACACTAAACTTAATAAAAGCAGACTCTATTCGCAGTATTGATAAGAGTAGTGTGGGGTTATTCCCAAAACAGGCTCGAGAGCAGGTTATTGTTGCTAGTGAAGCAGCAGATTTTGGAATTGATATAGAGCAGGATTTAGTACGCGCAGTTACTGGAAAATGCTTAAATCAAGACCACGGGTCAACGATAACGGGTAAAGATTCTCTTCATGTATCAGCTAAAGTTAATATATTTAACCTTAACGATAAACTTCGTGATTATTTTCTTGCTTCAAAGCTTAATGTTTATAAAGATAATTTTGATTGGATTGATCAAGTCGCTGAAGTAAAAGACCCTGTAAAAATCAACTCTTTAAACGATATTTTAATTAGTAAGTTAAACTCTGAAGAGCGTGGTGCTGTATGGTTAGCGGTTCCTGAAATTATTGATTGGAGTGATGTCAAAGGATTTTTATTTATTGGAGATGTGAATTCTTTTGATGATGATTTAGGTCTAGATAATCTACTTAACAGTTTGGAGAGCCGTGGCAAAGAGGTTAACCTTGATACTCTAAAAAAGCAGAAAATTGTTGCACTCAATGACAGTAATAACCAGGAGTTTAAGAGATGGGCAGCTTGGTCTTGCATTTATGCTGAGGTAAAGGATGAGCATGGTGGAATATATATTCTTAATAATTCAAAATGGTATTGTGTTGAAACAGACTTTGCAAAACTTATTAATCAAGAATATCTATCAATAGTGGAGGAAGAGGAAGTTTTGCCGCCCTTTGCAATAGAGGATTCTTCTGAAAATTCGTACAACGAAAGAGTAGCACGTATTAATGGGTTGACGCTTATGGATGCAAAAAATATACCGTATGGAGGTGGACATAGTAAGATAGAGTTTTGTGATCTATTTGATTACAATAACTCTCGTTTATATCATGTAAAAAAGTACGGTGGATCGTCTGTTTTAAGTCATTTATTTAATCAAGGGCTCGTGTCTGCGCAACTTATGCTTAGTGATGAGAATTTCAGAAAATCAGTAAATAATATATTGCCAGCTTCGGAACAATTTAGTCCAGTAGAACAGAAGCCGGACGCACGGAAATATGAGGTAATATTTAGTGTTATCAGTGAGTCGTCTAACAAGTTAAATATACCTTTTTTCAGTAAAGTTGCCCTTAAGAATGTTAAGAGGAGTCTTGAGCTTTACGGCATTGGCAAAGTAAGGTTGATAAAAATCCAGAAAAGTAAAGGATAGGAATAGGAATATGACCGAATCCCAAATCGAACAATATGCGCTTGATATCCTGGGTAGCCTTGGCTGGCAAATTTTGCATGGTCCAAATATTGGTCCGGATGGTGCTGTGGCTGAGCGTGAGCTGCGGCAAGTGGTGTTGCCTGGGCGGCTGAGTAGTGCTTTGGTGCGGCTCAATCCGCACATTCCAGAGTCAGCCTTGAAGGAGGCGATGCGGCGGTTGGTGCAGATTAGTAAACCGAACTTGGTTGAGAATAATCACGATTTTCATCAACTACTGGTAGCCGGCGTACCGGTGCAATATCGCACATCGAGCGGCGAGGTGAAACACGATATTGTGCGGGTGGTTGATTTTAATTCGCCACACAGCAACGATTTTGTGGCGGTCAATCAGCTGACGGTTTTGCAGGGTGACTATAATCGCCGGCCGGATATCGTGCTGTTCGTAAATGGGCTGCCGTTGGTGGTGATTGAACTGAAAAATGCAGCTGATACGAAAGCGAATTTGGTAGCGGCGTATCAGCAAATCCAGACGTACAAGCGCGAGATTAGCGATTTATTTCGGTTCAATGAGCTGTGCGTCACCAGTGATGGACTAGAAGCGGAAATGGGGACGATCACCAGCCCGCTGGAACGAATGATGCCGTGGAAAACGATTGACGGCGAGAAGGAAGTTGGTAATGTACCGATGTTGGAGGTGTTGCTGCGCGGTGCGTGTACGCCTGAGCGCTTGCTGGATGTGGTGCAGAATTTTATCGTATTTGAGCAAGGTGATGGCGATAAATTGATCAAAAAAGTTGCCGCCTATCATCAATATTGGGTGGTGAATAAGGCACTTGCTCGAACATTGACGGCTAGTAGTGAACGCGGTGACCAGCGGGCTGGCGTGGTTTGGCATACGCAAGGGTCGGGCAAGAGCTTGAGTATGGTGTTTTATACTGGCAAGCTGATGAAGTCACGCGATTTGCACAACCCGACCATCGTGGTAGTAACGGATCGTAATGATCTTGACGGTCAATTATTCGGTACGTTTAGCGCTTGTCGCGAGCTCCTGGGGGAAGATCCGAAGCAAGCTAATTCACGGAGTGAACTCAGGAAACTGTTGCAGCGCGAAGCAGGTGGGATTATCTTTACAACAATCCAGAAGTTCTCGCCTGAGGATGACGAGGATAAATTGCCAATTTTGACCGATCGACGCAATGTCATCGTGATGGCAGATGAGGCGCATCGTAGCCAGTACGGTTTGAAGGCACATGTTCGAGCTAGCGACGCCCAGCTAGTATATGGTTATGCCAAATATATGCGTGATGCCTTGCCGGGTGCGAGCTACATTGGCTTTACGGGTACGCCGATTGAAACGGATGATAAGTCAACGCCAGCAGTGTTTGGCGACTATATCGATATTTATGATGTTGAGCAGGCGGTGAAAGATGGTGCAACAGTGCCGATTTATTACGAGAGCCGGCTGGTTGATTTGAATATGGACGAGGCGACGCGGCAGTGGTTGGATAAGGAGGTTGATGATTTACTGGAGGGCTAAGAATTGAGCCGTCAGGATGCACTGAAGGCTGAGTATGCACAAAAAGAAGCCATCGTCGGCAATAGCGAGCGGCTGAATACTATCGCCTTGGATATCATTGAACACTTTGAAGCGCGACAAAGTGTGTTGAGCGGTAAAGGTATGATTGTGACGATGAGTCGCGGCATTGCGGCTGATTTGTATGAGAGAATTGTGGCGTATCGGCCGGATTGGCATAGCGACGATGACGCGCACGGCGCAATCAAGGTGATTATCACCGGTAGCGCTAGCAACCCTGACCATTTGCAGCCGCATATTCGTAATAAACAACGAGTAAAGGCGATCGAAAAGCGCATCAAAGATCCGAATGATCCGCTTGAACTCGTGATTGTGTGCGACATGTGGCTGACGGGGTTTGATGTGCCGAATATGCATACCATGTACCTGGATAAACCGCTGAAGGGTCATAATTTGATGCAGGCAATTGCACGAGTCAACCGAGTGTTTCCGGGTAAAACTGGTGGTTTGGTGGTTGACTATCTGGGTGTGGCAGGGGCGCTGCGCGACGCTATCTCTGACTATACGCAAAGTGGCGGGCAGGGCGCACCACAGCTTGATATTGCTGAAGCAGTGGCGCAGATGCAGATGCGCTATGAGGTAGTGCGCGATTTGTTTGGCAACTTTGATTATCAGCGATATTTTACAGCGCCAACTGACCGGCAACTACAAATTATTTTGGATGCAGAGGAATATATTTTAGGATTGGAAGACGGTGAGAAGCGATTGAAGCAGCATGTTTTGGAACTGAGTAAGGCCTTTGCGCTGGCTATGCCGAGACCCGAGGCGCTAGAAATCCGCGAAGAAGTGGCGCTGTTTCAGGCAGTGAAGGTCCGGCTAGAGAAAGTGTCGAGCTCGACAGTTGTGACTGATGCTGAGTACCGAAGCGCGCTGAAACAAATTGTTGATAAAGCAATTGCGCCAGTCGGTGTGGTTGATGTGTTTGAGGCGGCAGGGTTAGAAAAGCCAGAGTTGTCGATTTTGAGTGATGAGTTTTTGGCAGAAATTCGTAACATGGAGCGCAAGAATTTGGCAGTGGAAGCGTTGCAAAAACTGCTTGCTGATGAAATCAAGTTACGATTTTCGAGAAATTATGCCAAAGATACGAAGTTTTCTGATTTGCTTAATCAAGCCTTGACGCGGTATAGAAATGGGACGATTGAGGCGGCGCAGGTAATTGAGGAGCTAATCAATATCGGACAGCAAGTTCGCCAAACTGTTGAGAATGGCGCAGTTGATGGCCTCAGTGAGGATGAGATTATCTTTTACGATGCGCTGGTTGAAAATGGCAGTGCTCGTGAAGTGCTGGGTGACGCGCAACTGCGCGATATCGCAAAGGTCTTATTAGAGCAAGTTCGTCGTGATGCAACAATTGACTGGGCGGAGCGTAAAAATGTTCAGGCAAAATTAAAAGTTAACGTTAAGAAAACTTTGGCAAAATATGGCTACCCACCAGACCAGCAGTCATTGGCAACCGATATGGTATTAGAGCAAGCTAAGCGTTATGGTAACGAGTGGAGCTATAAACGCGCGACGTATGACGCTGGTGGCGGAGCGAGTTTGTTGGATTGATACATTAATTATGATAGATCAGGGTGCAATAGGTGTATGAGTAAATCTAAAAATCCTATCACCATCGCTCGCGCCATCATCCGTATCGGTGATGCTGCCAGAAATGTGAATGATTATAGTCTGCTAGGCGCGCTACATGAAATAGTGGAGCAATTGTCGCAAAATGGTGTTAAGGATGCTGATGTCGATATGAATTTGCTGCTGGAGTACGTCGAAGCAGCGGATGATTGCGATTATTGTCGAGCAGGCGACGGCAAACCGAGTGTTGAAGAATTAACAACAGAAATTAATAAGCAATTAGCGCGTCGCGGCCAGGCGCAGGTGGAGGCGAGCGATCAATCAGTGTTGGAATT
>ERZ773070.2287-NODE-2287-length-10939-cov-32.283627_pt1 | contig 10939 bp, 11 predicted proteins | sample MGYA00580618_ERZ773070 | MGnify/ENA primary metagenome ERZ773070 (study PRJEB29015, sample SAMEA2738023) | human oral metagenome | biome: human oral; feature: human-associated habitat; material: dental | place: China | collected 2019 ...
CGTCCCAAGGGCACCAGGTTCGTCACCACCCACGCCGGTGACGCCACCCTGGACGAGGCGTCCCTGGCCCGGGCCAGGTCACTGGTGGGGCTCAAGGGGTATGTCACCAACATCCCCGCGCATCTGATGGATGCCGGTGAGGTGGTCTCCTCGTATCACGAGCTGTGGCACGTCGAGCAGTCCTTCCGGATGAGCAAGCACGATCTGAGAGCCCGGCCGGTCTTCCACCATCAGTGCGATGCTATCGAGGCTCACCTGACCGTGGTCATGGCAGCCCTGGCCGTCGCCCGGCACCTCCAGGAGACCACAGGGATCAGCATCAAACGCATCATCCGCACCCTCAAGCCCCTCCAGGACGTCACCATCAACCTCAACGGTCATAAGATCACTGCCCAACCCCAAATCACCCCAACCGCAGCCAGCATCCTCAAATCCCTACAGTCCCCAGGGCACTAAGGTGTCATGAGTCAGGGCTGACCGTGGCGCTGGCCGCCTGGGAGGCCTACGAGCGGCTCGGCTCCCCGGAGGGGGAGCTCGCCATCGCCCAGGCGGTCGTCTACCTGGCCACCGCGCCGAAGTCGGTCGCGGTCTACCGGGGACTGGGGCGGGCGCAGAAGGCGGCGGGGAGGACGGGCTCGCTCGCCCCGCCCGCTCACATCCTCAATGCGCCGACGCGGCTGATGAAGGAGCTCGGCTACGGGGCCGGCTACCAGTACGACCCGGATACCGTCGACGGCTTCTCGGGCGCCGACTACTTCCCCGACGGCTACCCGCCTCCGGGCGAGCGCGAGCCCTTCTACGAGCCGACCGACCACGGCTACGAGCGGCGCATCCGCGAGCGCCTGGCCCACTGGGAGGCCCTGCGGCGGGAGCGCGGGGAGCGGCGGGGAGCGGGGGGCTCCCGGGGCTGAGCGCGGGCGGGCGCGTCGGGCGAGCCTGCGCGCCGGGCGAGCCTCAGTGGATGTCGGGCCGGCTGGCGGCGAGGTCGTTGAACGAGCTGCGCACGATGTAGATGATCTCAGCGGCCGTGTCCCGCAGGACAGCGAAGTCGCCCTCCTTCTCCTGGACGCGGTTCTGAAGACTCTCATCGGTCCAGGGCCTGACGCTCTCAATAATGAGGACCCCGACGTTGTGATGATCATGCTCCAGGCGGGTTCCCGCAATGCATACCGACTTCATCCGGATAGCCCCGGCGACCTCGCAGGGAATACCCTCGGCCGCAGCCACCTGCCCGACCCACTCGTCAGCATCGGCAGGATAGTCGTCCTTGAAATGGAAACGCTTGCGCCAGGTGGTGGCGATCGCCCCGTAGGAGTCGGGGTAGGCCTCGCGTCCCGGCTTGGCCCATACGGGGTCCAGTGAGTACCTGGCCATGGGGACGAACAACTCCTCGTCATCCCGGTGTAGGTAGACGGTCACACGGCTGCTAGTCGTGTCGACCCCGAGTTCAGTGGCCATACGTCGGGCCAAAGTCTTGATGGCGTCGGTCAACTCAGCGTTGCGGTCAGCCACAAGTCTCCTGTAGCGCTCAGCATCCTCCGCCCTCCCCCGCCTCTGAATCTCCAGCTGTTGCCGGAGTTCACCACGGGAAGGCCTTTGAAAGAGACTCACGCCCGGCGCAAGCAGGGCGACGATGATGCCGAGCCAGAAGAACCACCCTCCAGGCAATTTTTCTGATCGTGCTGTTGCGACGGTGAAAAGAAGCGCCGCAATCACGGGCAGAAAGGCTGGCAGTCCATCCCACAGCATGAGCCCTGCGCGCCCGGCACAGGAGAGGAACCGCTGCTCAGCGGTTCCCTCCTGGTCAGCGGGCATGATCAGGCGTAGGCGAGCTCGCGGCTGGCGCTCTTGAAGATGTTCCCCTCGTCCCGCATGAGGTCCAGCACCTGGTCGAGGAACCGCCTCGCGGTCTGCGCCGCCTTCGAGGGGAGGTCGCTGGACACCTCCAGCGAGATCGCCACACTGGAGATGCTGGGCGTAGGACGCACATCAATGACCGCCAGCCCCTCCCAGCCGCGGGCCAGCCCACGGGCCTTGGCGTCCAGGTCGCGGACCAGGGCCGGGATCTCCTCGGGGTGCTCGGTCTTGAGGTAGGTCGTCGCCTCGAACTTCCTCGCGCGCGCCATCTCTCTTCATCTCCTGGCCCGTGCGGTCCCTTCCCGGTGTCCCGGCAGCATCAACGAAAGGTCGGATGCAACCGGCATGAGGCGTGGCGGGCACGGAGCCACCACAGGTGTCAGGCTACCCCAGCAGGGGACCGCGGAGAAGGGATTCCGTCCACAGCGACCAGGGTGAGGACGCCGTGCGAGCGGCGGTCGCATCTCTGGCCGGCCGCTCCGTACGCGAGGCCGTCCCTCACCCGGCTTCCTCTGGGCCGGTCTGGGCCGGGTCGGGGGTCCACGCCCCGGCCAGAGGACCCGTAGCAGAAGCGTCGGGACCCGAGATCTCACCCGGGATGAAGGGCGCGATCCCAGCCCAACGCGCGCGACCGGGCTCCGCACCCCAGAGCGCGGCCCACTTAGCGGACCAGGAACGCCCGCAACGGCAACGTCACCAGCATCCGTACTATTTCGTATTACAATCAGGACGTGGGTACGATCGACGGCGTTCCGGTGACCGAGGACATGATCGAGGCACGGGCGGTTGAGGCCAAGCAGGGCTACGACGTTGACCAGCTGCGCCGCCGGGGAAGAAGAGCCATGGTTAGCGCTCCCGCCCGGGTCGTTCCCGTACGGATCGACCCCGCCCTGCTGAAGACGGTCGACGAGCGCGCCGCCGCCGACGGCACGAACCGCTCCGAGGTCATCCGCGCCGCGATCCGCGCCTACGTCGCATGAAGGTTCACCGGTCAGCCCTCAAGCACGGTGTCACCGAAGAAGGACGTCCTCAATGCAGTCCAGCACTGTGTCTTCATCGGCACACCCGATGAGGAGATGCCCGCCAAACAGCTCTTTCTCGGCTTCGACAGCAGGGGGCTGCTTCTCGAGCTCGTGGTTCTGCGCCTCGACGACGGCGGCGAGCCGGTCATCCATGCTATGAAGGCGCGTCGGCAGTACCACGGCCTTCTCTGCTAGCCGATCGATTCGGTCGGGGCGCTCGGGGCGGGTCGGGCGGCGAGGCCCGACGTCGACGTTGCGGCCCGCTCCACGCGGGCGCCCGTGCACCCGGCCGTGGCAGCCGTGTTATCGTCTGCCCCCGCCACAGCCGAGGCGGCCAGCCTCAACCGGCCCGGCTCCGGCTCGCGATTCCGAAGTTGCGCCCCGTCGGCGTCTCGAACCGATCTCGGCGCGGAAGTGAACCGATCTCGACGCGGAAGTGAACCGATCTCGGCGAAGGGGCGCCGGCGGCACGAGCACGCCGGCCGGCCGTACGCCGTCGGCGGAGCGCCGACGCACCGCGGTCGGGACTCGCCGCGCCGCCGCGCCGTCGTCGGGAGCCGTCCATATAATTTGCCCGCGCACGTAATTCGCCTCGAAGTCAATCCGAAGAAGCACCATGAGTATCCTCGCCCGCATCCAGTGGCATGACCGCCCGTATGACGGCATCGCCCACTACCTCTCCGATGCCCGGGCGTCGTTCGCGGCCTGGGCGATGGACGGCGCCCAGGCCGAGCTGCCCGACGGCGAGCACACCATCGCGCTGGCCGACCGGCGCCGCACGGTGAGAATCCGCAGCCCGCACGGCCGCGTCCCCGGGGGCGACGCCGACCTCACCAGCTTCGAGGGGATCGTCTGGGACACGATGACCGGCGCCGTGGGCATCACGACGCGGTGGGAGGTCGTCGTGCGGGCCGTCGGGGACGACGAGCGCGTCGACGTCGTGGTGGAGAGCCGGATGGAGACCTCGGACCCCACCCGGCGGCCGCCCGTCGAGCGGCCGCGCATCGTCGACGACCTGCTCGCGATCCCGGGGACGCCCAGCCTGGGGTCGTCGCGGCTCCTGTCCGCGCCCGAGGCCATCCCCGCCATCGGCGTCCCGATCCTTGTCAACAAGGTGCTGCGCTCGTCCGAGCGCCAGCTGCCGGCGATCGTCTGCACCCAGCCGAACCACGACGACGAGGACGCCTGGCTCATGCGCGCCCGGAGGATCGCCGAGCGCGCCCGGGGCATCGCCACCGTCTTCACCCTGGACCGCGCCGCGGCCCGGGTCTTCCGGGAGCGCCTGGGGAGCCTCGCGGCATGGGACGGCAGCGTTCGCGTCTACTCGCCGGCGCCCCTGGACCAGGACGGCGACGGACGGCGCCACCGGTACTTCCTTCTCAACCGCTTCCAGCCCTCGTGGGGGCCCGGCGTCGACCGAGTCATCGAGACGGCCGCCGCGCTGTCGGCGCGGCTGCCCGCGCCGCCGACGCTCGCCGTGTTCTCCCCCTCCAGCGGGGACGACGGCGATGACGCGGCGTCGCCCGACCGGGTCGCGCTCCTGGAGGGCGAGCTGGCGGACGCGCTGTCCCAGGCCGACGCCCTGCGGGAGGACCTCGAGGAGCGCGACGGCGAGGTGAACCGGCTCCGCGGCCACCTCGCGCGCCTGCGCTCCCGGCTCGACGAGATCGGCCGGCCGGAGATCTACTGGGGCGCCAAGGACGACCCCGGTACCGACGTGCCCGACACCGTCCAGGACATCGAGGAGGCCGTTCTGGCCGCCCAGACCTACCTCGTGGACGACCTGTGCCTGCCCGACACCGCCAAGCACGACCTCGACCGCCTCGTGGCGATCCCCCAGGCGACCGTGTGGGGGGACACCACCTGGAGGGGACTGCGGGCGCTGGCCGCCTACGCCAGGCACTGCCGGGAGGAGCACTTCTCCGGCGGGTTCTGGGAGTGGTGCCACTCGGGCTTCCCCGAGAGCTGGCCCGCCACCGACAAGAAGCTGTCGATGACCGAGAGCGAGACCGTTCGCAACGCCCCCAAGTTCAACGACCGCAGGCTCCTGCCGGTGGCGAGGGAGGTCCATCCCAGCGGCAGGACCTACATGTACAGCCACCTCAAGATCGCCGAGGGCGGCAAGGACCTCGCCCCGCGCGTCTACTTCCACGACGACACCGACGGCAGCACGGGCAAGGTGCACATCGGCTTCATCGGCCCCCACTACCTCATGCCCAACACCCGCTCGTAGGGCCAGCGCACTCGTCGCGCAGTGCCCCCGCGCACAAGGGCCGCCGCGTCGCCGCGCAGTGCCTCCCGGCGCCGAGATTGACATTGTCGTACGAGGTCGGCGGTGTCACCGTCTATCTCGTACGACAATGTCTATCTCGACAGGATGGGTCAGCGCGCCCGCCGTCTGCTCACCCGGCCGCCAGCCGCACCTGCTCCGCAAGACCTCGCAACGCCTCCTTCAGCTCCGCCGGCTCCACGACCCGCACGTGCGCCGCCAGCCTGGGCAGAACCTCCGTCGCATGCGAGATATCCCCAAAGATCGCCCGCACCCGGACCCGACCCGCGCCGTCGTCCCCGTCCACGTCATCCGGCAGCTCCTCGACCCGGTCGATGGACACGAGGCCGCGGAGCCTGCCGAGCGCGCGCCGCTCGACCTCCAGAACCGCGTGCACCGGGGTGAATCGCTCCTGGAAGCGAGTGCGCGCACGGCGCCACTCCTCGGCGACATCGACCTGCGGAGCAGCGGCGTCCTCCTCCCCGACCCTCAGGTCGTCCATGCGATCGAGCCGGTAGAAGCGGACGCGGCCCGCGTCGCGCCCCGCGATGAGGTACCAGTCGGCCGCTGCGCACAGCAGCCCGAGCGCCGTCGTCGACACCTGCGAGGTGCTCCCCGAGCCCCCGGCGGTGTAGCGGAACCGCACCCGACATCGGCCCTGGGCCGCCCGCAGGGCCTCGCGCAACCAGGAGCGGCGCCTCCCGCCCAGCCATCCGTTCGGGTCGACGACGACCCGGGACCCGAGGAGCCTCTCCTCACTGCGATCGGCGGCGCGGCGCACCTTGCCGACCGCGGAGCGCACCAGGTCCCCCAGGCCGAGCGCACCTGCGGCGGGCACCGACGCGACCGCGGCCAGGGCGCGGGCCTCGTCCTCGCTCAGGCCGAGGACATCCGGGCGGTACCCGTCGACCAGCGCGATTCCTCCGCGGCTGCCCCTGACCGCGTACACCGGCACACCGGCGGCCGACAGGGCCTCGACGTCGCGCAGGACCGTCCTGGTGCTGACCTCCAGCTCGGCGGCGAGGCGCGCCGCGGGCACCGGAGCGGATCGTCCGCTCAGGATCCAGGTCAGCCTCAGAAGCCGATCGGCTCTCATGAGCCTCCTCTCGCATACACGTCAGAGGATGTCATATATCGCAGCCAGACTGGTGGGTGACCGTTCGAAGTCAGGAAAGGACCATGATGAAAGCCGACCTCAGCGCCTACATCACCTTCGAGGGGCGGGCCCGCCAGGCACTGGAGCACTACCAGGCGGCCCTGGGCGGAAAAGTCCTCATCGAGACCTTCCGGAAGTGGGGGATCCCGAATGCCCCCGGGCATGAGGACGACGTCGTCTACGGAGTGCTGCGCACCGACGACGGATTCGTGCTGCGGGTCAAGGACCGCGCGTCCGACGAGGAGCCGGTCGAGCGAGGGACCGCTTGGGCCCTGTGCCTCAACGGCGAGGAGGTGGAGCGCCTCACCGCCTGCTGGAATGCGCTGACCGAGGGCGCCACCATCATCGAGCCGCTTGGGGAGACGCCATGGGGAGACCTCAATGGGGCCCTCATCGACGCCTTCGGAATCAGGTGGGCCGTCAACATCGGCAGCTCGGAATGACCTCCCGGGCACCGGCGGCCGCCCGAGCGGCCTCGGGCCCAGGGGCATGAGACGACGACGGCGCGGGGCGGGAGCGCCTCTGCGCGCCGTCGTCGTACGGGCGACGGCGCTCGCCGGGCCCGAGCCGCCGGCTACTCCAGAAGAAGGCGGATGGCCTCGGCGTAGGCGTCGTCGCCAGTCCTGTCCGCGGAGACCAGGGACATCAGCGACTGACCCGCCAGCAGCCCGAGGATGGCGGGCGCGACACCGCGCGCCCAGGCCTCGGGGCTGAGCCCACTGGCAGCGCAGGTCTCCGGGTGCTGCTCCGCCCAGGCGCGCACGGTGGTCTCCGCCACGCCGCGCGCATCGTTGAGAAAACCCACGAGGAGCTCGCGCACCTTGTCGTCCCGCCTCGCCAGGCTCCACAGCTCGGGTGCGAAGGAGGGCGCGGCGGCGGCGCCCGACGCCACCGCGGCGGCCACCAGGTCGCCCGGGCTGAGGGCCCCGTCGCCGGCCTGGGCGGTGATCGCCTCCACACGAGCAGTGACGGACTCCTGCGCCACGGCGCGCACAATGTCCTGCTTGCCCGCGAAGTACACGTAGATGGCCCCGGCCGACAGGCCGGACTCCTTGATGATGTCCGCCATGGTCGTGCGCTGGTAGCCCTTGCGCTCGAAGCACGCCGCGGCGGCCTGAAGGATCTGCGCACGGCGGGCATCACGGTGCTCCTGGCTGACTTTCGGCATGGTCCCTCTACTTCTCGACGACGCCCCAACGGCGGAGCCCGCACGCTCGGACGCACTCCAAGGGTAAGCCGTGCAGGCGCCCGACAGGCGCACGGGGCCCGAGCTCGCGGCTATGACAACAAGAACAGTCATTCTGTTTGACGAGGGGAACCCGGCTGCGCACGATAGAGAACGAACATACGTTTTTGATTTCGAGGAGGACGTCATGTCCACCAACGACACAGACACCGGCTCCGGGGCCACCGCGCCCGCGAGCGGCCGCACCCCTGCCATCCGGGCCCTCGCCATCGCCGTCGCCATGTCACTCGTGATCGCCACCGTGCTGCTGGCCTTCTCCTGGCCCACCCTCAAGGCCAGGCCGCGCCACCTGCCCATCGACGTCGTCGGCACGCAGGAGCAGATCGACCAGGTCAGCGAGCAGATGGACAGCGCGCAGGCCGCCTCCGGGAACACCGACGCGCTCAACCTGCGCAGCGCGGAGACTCGGGACCAGGCCGTCGAGCACATCGAGACCCGCGACGCCGTCGGCGCCGTCGTGCTGCCGGAGGAGCCCGGTCAGGCTCCGGAGGTCCTCATCGCCTCCGGGGGCGGCACCCAGATCACGAGCCTCATGAAGAGCATGGCCTCCCAGATGGAGGACAGTGCCAACGCCCAGGTGATCGCGGGCGTCGAGAAGAAGGTGGGCCCCCTGGTGGAGGCCCAGAGGCTCCAGACCGCAGCGGCCCAGGGGGACGCCGACGCCGCGGCGAGGCTGGCCGAGATCCAGAGCCGGCAGGCGGCCCAGGCGCAGTCCGGGAAGCAGGCCGAAACCCAGCTGTCGACGTCGGGTGACGGCTTCACCATCCCCACCGTCACCGTCACGGTCACCGACATCGCCCCGCTGGCCGGCGGCGACTCCACGGGCACGGGACTCGCGCTGGCCGCGCTGCCGCTCATCATGGGCGGCATCAGCGGGGCGGTCGTACTGTCCACCGTCATCACCGGGCTGCGCCGCCAGCTCTACTCGGCCCTGGTCTACTCCGTGGTGGGCGGCCTGGTCGTCACCGGCATCCTGCAGGGATGGTTCGACGTCATGCAGGGCAGCTACTGGATGAACGCACTCATTATCGGCCTGGAGGTCGCCGCACTGTCCTCCACGGTGATCGGCGCGAAGAACGGCTTCGGCAACGTCGGCATGGCGGTGGTCTCCGTGACCATGCTGCTGGTGGGCAACCCGCTGTCCGGGGCGACGGTGTCCGCCTACTTCCTGCCCTCCCCGTGGGGAGCGGTGGGCCGGCTCCTGCCCCCGGGAGCGGCGCTCGACCTGCTGCGCAACGTCTCTTACTTCCCGCAGGCTCCCTCGATGACGGGCTGGCTGGTGCTGCTGGCCTGGCTCGCCCTGGGCATTGCGCTCAACTGTGTGGCCAGGCTCAGGGTCGTCACCCTGCCCGCACGCCGGGAGGCGCGCGAGGCCGCGCAGCCGGCCGAGGCGGCGGCGTCCGCCTGAACGGCTTCGAGCACGACGGCGCGGGGCGGGGTCAAAGGCACCCTGCCCCGCGCCGTCGTCGTGCGGGCGGCGGCGCCCGCCGGACCTCCCGGCGCGCCTCAGATGCCGCGGGCGGACATGACGCCGTCGATCGCCCGGAGCTCATCGAGGACCTCGGCGCTGATCCCGCCCTCGACGTCGACGAGCGTGACCGCCAGCTCGCCGCGCGACTTGTTGAGCAGGTTGGCGATGTTCTGCCCGCGGCGGGCCACGATCGTGGAGACCTGGCCGACCATGTTGGGCACATTGCGGTTGACGATGACGAAGCGGTGCGTGCCCTCCTGGCGCGCCATAACGGCCTCGGGGAAGTTGACCGAGTTGTGGACCTGGCCGTCCTCGAGGAAGCCGCGCAGGGAGTCGGCGGCCATGATGGCGCAGTTGCGCTCGGCCTCCTTGGTGGAGGCGCCCAGGTGGGGCAGGGAGATGCACTTGGGGTGCTTGTGGACCTTCGTGGAGGGGAAGTCGCACACGTAGCCGCCCAGGGTGCCCTCGTCCAGGGCGGCCACGACGGCGTCGGTGTCGACGATCTCGGCGCGCGCGAAGTTGAGCAGCACCGCGGTCTCCTTCATGAGGGCGATGCGCTGGGTGGACACCAGCCCGCGGGTCGCGTCGATGAGCGGGACGTGGACGGTCAGGATGTCCGCCCGCCGGAAGACCTCCTCGATGGACTCGGCGCGCTCGACCTCCGCGCTCAGGTGCCAGGCGTGCTCCACGCTGATGCCCGGGTCGAAGCCGACGACGTTGAGCCCCAGGCCGAGGGCGGCGTTGGAGACCTGGACGCCGATGGCACCCAGTCCGACCACGCCCAGGGTGCGGCCGGGCAGCTCGAAGCCGACGAACTGCTTCTTGCCGGCCTCGACGGCGGCGGTGATGGCGGCGTCGTCGCCCTGAAGGGTGTGGGCGAAGCGGGCCGCGGGGATGAGGTTGCGCGAGGCGATGAACAGCCCCGCCAGGACCAGCTCCTTGACGGCGTTGGCGTTGGCGCCGGGCGTGTTGAACACCGGGACGCCCCGCTCGGTCATGGCGGCGACCGGGATGTTGTTGGTGCCGGCGCCGGCGCGGGCGATGGCCAGGACGGTCTCGGGGATCGGGATGTCGTGGAGCTTGGCCGAGCGCACCAGGAGCGCGTCGGGGTCGGCCAGGGTGCCGCCGACGTCGTAGAGGTCGTCGGGGAAACGGGAGAGTCCCGCGCCGGAGATGGCGTTGAGGGTCTGGACGCGGAACTGCTTGTGAGTGGTCATGAGGTCCTTCGCTGGGGTGCGGTGCGGGATTGCGGGCTCGGGTCGGGCGGCTTCAGGCGCGGGCGCGCTCGAAGTCGGCCATGTAGTCGATGAGGGCGGTCACGCCCTCGACGGGCATGGCGTTGTAGATGGAGGCGCGCATGCCGCCGACGCTGCGGTGGCCCTTGAGATTGGTCAGGCCCGCGGCGGCGGCGCCGGCGAGGAAGTCGGCGTCGAGGGCCGGGTCGGCCAGGGTGAAGGGGATGTTCATCCAGGAGCGGGAGCGGGGCTCGACCGGGTTGGTGTAGAAGTCGGAGGCGTCGATGGCCTCGTACAGGCGGGCTGCCTTGGCCCGGTTGCGCTCGCCCATGGCGGTCAGGCCGCCGGTGTCCTCGATCCAGTGGAGGATGAGGCCCAGCAGGTAGATGGAGAATGTGGGGGGCGTGTTGAGCATGGAGTCCTTGGCGGCCATGACGGTCCAGTCCCAGATGGCGGGCACGTCCGGGCGGGCGCGCCCCAGCAGGTCCTCGCGGACGATGACGACGGCGAGGCCCGCCGGCCCCAGGTTCTTCTGGGCGCCGCCGTAGATGACGCCGTAGCGGGAGACGTCGAGGGGGCGCGAGAGGTAGGCGGAGGAGAAGTCCGCGACCAGCGGGACGTCGCCGACGTCGGGGATGTAGGGGAACTCGACGCCGCCGATGGTCTCGTTGGGCGTGTAGTGG
>ERZ773070.2292-NODE-2292-length-10919-cov-18.423785_pt1 | contig 10919 bp, 10 predicted proteins | sample MGYA00580618_ERZ773070 | MGnify/ENA primary metagenome ERZ773070 (study PRJEB29015, sample SAMEA2738023) | human oral metagenome | biome: human oral; feature: human-associated habitat; material: dental | place: China | collected 2019 ...
TACCTATTATGAAAAATGTAAGTAAGTTAAATAAAAATACAAGCATGAAATTATCTACGGCAGCAGTCGTACTTCTTTCTGCATTGGGTGTTTCTACGCTTGCCAACGCGGCAGCACCGGAACACTTTATTAGTGTTGCTCCTGGGGCTCTTGGTACAACACAAGGCAACTACAATAATGATGGGGCAAAATCAGACGATTCCATTGCTATTGGTAAAAATGCGGCTGCTGGTGTTTCAAAAGATGTTGCAGTTGGTGATAATGCTAAGGCTAATAAGGATACTACAAGTAAAGCTCAAAACATTGGTGGTGCGACAGCTATTGGTACTGACACGGAGGCAAAAGGCAATGGTGCTACTGCACTAGGTTATGGTGCAGTAGCTGATGGCGCTAATGCTTCTGCTTTGGGGAATAAAGCTAATGCTACAGGTATTGCTACAACTGCTGTTGGGGTATCCACCCAAGCAACAGGCACTTATTCTGTTGCTGTAGGTTCAAATGCTAAGGCTACAGGCTTTGGATCTGTGAGTATTGGTTTAGCGTCTATACCGGATACTGGAGCAACTAAAAATTATGCTGTATCTGTCGGTGCATTTTCAGGCGCTGATGTAGAAAATGGCGTTGCATTAGGTTCATACTCTAAAGCAACTGTTAATAAAGAGGCTGTAGGATATGATCCGTCAACTCAAGCTGCTACAACTGAGACAAGTGCAGCTTGGAAAGCTTCACATGCTGCGGTTTCTGTTGGTGACGTTGACAACAATATCACCCGTCAAATCACCAGCGTTGCTGCGGGTACAAAAGATACTGATGCAGTGAACGTGGCTCAATTGAAATCTTTAGACGGTAAAGTTGAGAAAAACAAAACCGATATTGCAACTAATAAAGCCGATATCGCAACCAACAAAACCAATATTGCAACTAACACGGGTAATATTGCGACTAATACAGCTAATATTGCTGCTAACACGGATAAGATTACGGCTAATACAGCTAATATTGCTGCTAACACGGGTAAGATTACGGCTAATACGGCTAACATTCAGACTAACGCGAATAATATTGCGGCGATTAACACTCAATTAGCGGATAATAACAATTCCATCAATGAATTGCGTGGCAATGTAAACCTCTTAAATAAAGACTTGAGAGGCGGTGTTGCGAGTGCGATTGCTCACGCTTCTGTTCCTCAATCCACCAAAGCCGGTGCTATCGGTGTGGGCGTGGGTACCGGTTTCTATGGTGGTCAATCTGCGGTTTCTCTTGGTGTGTCCGGTGTTACTGCAAATGAAAACTGGGTGTTTAAAGCCAGTGTTTCTACCAACAGCCGTGGTAATTACGGTGTGGGTGCCGGTGCGCTTTACCAATGGTAATAAACCGTTAATCCCGAGTTAATCGGAGCATAATAAAAAAGCCATTCTGAAATAGAATGGCTTTTTTGTTGCGATGAGGAATTAAGCTAAGATTTTGTCTAATTCTTTACTGACATCTTCCACTTTTTGCGTGCCGTCTAAGCGGAAATATTGCGTGTTGCCCGCTTTGGCTTCTGCTTGGTAGTAATCCACTAATGGTTTGGTGGTGTTGTGATACACTTTTTTGGGCGGTTTTTCAGACAGCATGAGGGTGAATATGTTATATTTACGCCTAAAAACCCAATTTTCCGGACAACATGAAACGCGCCAAACAATATCCTTTTTTATCCTTACAGCGGCAACGTTTTCATCTAAACTTTGAAAACGCTTCTTCCGCCGCCAACCTTCCGAGCGAACGCGATTTTTACCGCTGGGCGTGGTCTGCCTTAAAAAACGAATACCGCCGCGCAGACATCAGCCTGATTCTTCTGGACGAAGAAGAAGCCCGCGCTTACAACCGCGACTACCGCGGCAAAGATTACGCCACCAATGTCTTGAGTTTCGCGCTCAACGAAGGCGAAATCCTGCCCGACCAGTTTTCAGACGGCCTGTATGGCGATTTGGTGATTTGCCCGCAAGTGGTTTTGAAAGAAGCCGCCGAACAAGGCAAAACACCCGAGCAGCATTTTGCCCACCTGACCATACACGGTACTTTACACCTGATGGGCTACGACCACATCGAAGACGATGAAGCCGAAATAATGGAAGCCGAAGAAATCCGCCTGATGCTGGCGGCAGGCTTCCCCAACCCCTACCAAGAGGACGAATATTAAAATGGACGGTACGCAGTCGAAACCCAAATTTTTCGAACGCCTAATCTCCCGACTTGCCGGCGAGCCCGACTCCGCCGAAGACGTATTGACCCTGCTGCGCCAAGCACACGAGCAGGAAGTTTTTGACGCCGAGACACTGACCCGGCTGGAAAAAGTATTGGACTTTGCCGAGCTGGAAGTGCGCGATGCGATGATTACGCGCAGCCGCATGAACGTATTGAAAGAGAACGACAGCATCGAGCGCATCACAGCCTACGTCATCGAAACCACCCATTCGCGTTTCCCCGTCATCGGCGAAGACAAAGACGAAGTTTTGGGTATTTTGCACGCCAAAGACCTACTCAAATATATGTTCAACCCCGAGCAGTTCCACCTGCAATCCGTCTTGCGCCCTGCCGTTTTCGTTCCCGAAGGCAAATCTTTGACCGCCCTTTTAAAAGAGTTCCGCGAACAGCGTAACCACATGGCGATTGTCATCGACGAATACGGCGGCACATCCGGCTTGGTCACCTTTGAAGACATCATCGAGCAAATCGTCGGCGAAATCGAAGACGAGTTTGACGAAGACGACAGCGCCGACAACATCCATGCCGTTTCTTCCGAACGCTGGCGCATCCACGCGGCTACCGAAATCGAAGACATCAACACCTTCTTCGGTACGGAATACAGCAGCGAAGAAGCCGACACCATCGGCGGCCTGGTCATTCAAGAGTTGGGGCATCTGCCCGTACGCGGCGAAAAAGTCATCATCGGCAGCCTGCAATTTACTGTTGCACGCGCCGACAACCGCCGTCTGCACACCCTGATGGCCACACGAATTAAAGAAAACACGGATAAACCATGATTATTCTGGATCACGTTTCCAAACACTATCAAACACGCGACAAAAAAGACTTTGTCGCCGTCAAGCCGACCAGCCTCGAAATCAAACAGGGTGAAATCTTTGGCCTGATGGGCTACTCCGGTGCAGGCAAATCCACCTTGTTGCGTCTGATTAACTTATTGGAACGTCCGGATACAGGTACCGTCAGCGTGTGCGGCCAAGAACTGACCGCGCTCAACGCCACGCAACTGCGCCACGCCCGACAAAACATCGGCATGGTGTTCCAACAGTTCAACCTATTGAGCAACCGTACCGTTGCCGAAAACGTCGCTTTTCCTTTAGAAATTGCCAAATGGCCGTCTAAAAAAATCCAAGCGCGTGTTGAAGAATGTTTGGAAATCGTCGACTTGCAAGACCGTGCCAACCATTACCCGTCCCAACTTTCCGGCGGTCAAAAACAACGTGTCGGCATTGCCCGCGCGCTGGCGCCGCAACCTCAAGTCATCCTCGCCGACGAACCCACTTCCGCCCTCGACCCCGCCACTACGCGCAGCGTTTTGAAGTGTTTGGAAGACATCAACCGACGTTTCAACGTAACCATCGTCATCGTTACCCACGAAATGAGCGTTATCCGCCGCCTGTGCGACCGTGCCGCCCTCTTGGACAAAGGCCGTCTGCTGGAAATCGTTGAAGTACACGGCAACCAAATCCATGCCCAATCCGAAATCGGGCAAGAGCTGATTCGAGAGGACTAATATGGCAGATTTAACATTTGAAAGTGCTGTTGCGACCATCGTCAGCATGAAGGGCGAAATTATCCAAGCCTTGGGCGAAACCTTTATTATGGTCGGACTATCGACTACTTTCGCCGTTATCTTCGGTACGATTTTGGGCGTATTGCTGTTTGTGACATCAAGTCATCAGTTGCACTACAACAAACAGCTGAATTTATTTTTGGACAATCTGGTCAACCTGATGCGCGCATTCCCTTTCGTCATCCTGATGATTGCCATGATTCCTGTTACACGCGCCATCATCGGCACGACCATCGGCCCGGTTGCCGCCTCATTGGTATTGAGCGTATCCGGCCTGTTCTACTTCGCCCGTCTGGTCGAGCAAAACCTGCGCGAAGTGCCCAGAGGCGTGATTGAAGCGGCCTCCGCAATGGGTGCTTCGACCATGAGCATCATCTGTAAAGTGCTTTTAAATGAGGCGCGTGCAGGTATGGTTTCCAGCATTACCGTACTGGCTATCGGCCTTCTGTCGTACAGCGCGGCAGCAGGTATGATTGGCGGCGGCGGTTTGGGCGACCTTGCCATCCGTTACGGCTACTACCGCTATCAAATGGAAGTCATCATCTTCATCGTCGCCATCCTGGTTTTACTCGTTATCCTGATTCAAGGTATCGGCAACAGATTGGCACGCAAACTGGATAAACGTTAAACAAACCAGGCCGTCTGAAATGGACTTACTATTTTTCAGACGGCCTGTTATCTATTTAGAACATATTAGGATATATATATTCCAAATAAGTTTACAAAAAACATCCTCATATTTCCAAAATAGATTTACAATCCCTCTTTATTTTGACGGCGGCAGCTTGAGGCCGTCTGAAACCGCTTTATCATCCATCAGGAGCAAAATATGCAAATCAACACATTCTTCAAAACCCTTTCAGCCGCTGCGCTCGCCATCGTACTGGCTGCCTGCGGCGGTCAAAAAGACAGCGCGCCTGCTGCTTCTGCCGCTTCCTCTGCCGACAACGGCGCAGAGAAAAAAGAAATCGTCTTCGGTACAACCGTCGGCGACTTCGGCGATATGGTAAAAGACCAAATCCAACCGGCTTTGGAGAAAAAAGGCTATAAAGTCAAACTGATCGAGTTCACCGACTATGTCCGCCCCAACCTTGCTTTGGCTGAAGGCGAATTGGACATCAACATCTTCCAACACAAACCTTATCTGGACGACTTCAAAAAAGAACACAAACTGGACATCGTTGAAGCCTTCCAAGTACCGACCGCACCTTTGGGCCTGTACCCTGGCAAACTGAAATCTTTGGACGAAGTGAAAGACGGCGTCAGCGTTTCTGCACCTAACGACCCATCTAACTTTGCCCGTGCATTGGTTATGTTGAACGAATTGGGCTGGATTAAACTGAAAGCCGACGTTGATCCGCTGACTGCTTCTAAAAACGATATTGCCGAAAATCCAAAAAACATCCAAATCGTAGAACTTGAAGCCGCCCAACTGCCACGCAGCCGTGCCGACGTTGACTTTGCCGTCGTTAACGGCAACTACGCCATGAGCAGCGGCATGAAACTGACTGAAGCCCTGTTCCAAGAGCCAAGCTTTGCCTACGTTAACTGGTCTGCCGTCCGCACTGCCGACAAAGACAGCCAATGGCTGAAAGATGTAACCGAAGCTTACAACTCTGACGAGTTCAAAGCCTACTCACAAAAACGCTTTGCCGGTTACAAATATCCTGCTGCATGGGGTGAAAACGCAGCTGCAGGCGCTCAAGCCGAAGCTGCTTCTACTGCTTCTGCAACCAAATAAGTAACTTTTTGAAAAAGGCCGTCTGAACATTCAGACGGCCTTTTTCTATTGATTATCTATTCCCAAAGCTTGAAACAAGTTTTTTGATTAACGCCAAATACTTACACAATTCCCTTTTTAAACCAAATCAATATGTTTTAAAAAAGTTCAATAAGGAATCATGTTTTTATTCAATATAATCAATCACTAAATGAATTATTCTACTTTTTTATAATATTCACTAGTAATGTTCCGCTTATCCTGATATTATACCGTTCATCTAAAGATATCCGGTTATCTGCATTACAGACCGTTCATCTGAATTGCTTCAAACCACTTTGTCGGATTTTCCTATAGTATGTTGTGTTTCTCCGTATCGAAGGGGTTTGAGCGGTCGAAATACCGTATTGCTTAGATATTAAAGCTTCGTGCTTTGAAATGAGTGAATTTTTGTTTTAAGTGTCGTAATCTCTTGCTAATTACTCCCAGCTGCAAGAGTTTCAGGGTTGCCCCCTTGGGCAGCCCTTCTTTTTTATCTTCCATTTTTTCAGCAATCAAGCCTTCCCTGCCCTATACACATAGTCAAAATCGCAGGCAAGGCCGCCCTTCTCCTCAACTTCCAATCTTCTTCAATTCATTATTCGGCATTACCAGCCAAACCTGTGCCTTTTTAACTTGAGCCGCAGTACGGATGGCCGCCTCATCCATAATGGAGAACGCTGTAGAAAAGGCATCGGCAACCGCCGCACTCTCCGCCATGACGCTCATGCTTTTATAACGCGGTTGGCTTCCGCCTGTACGCGGATCAAAAAGATGGGTAAATTTGCCAGCTTCGTCCATTACCGTGCCATAGCCGCCCGATGTGGCAAAGGCTTGGTTTTTCATGGCAATGGTGGTCAGGATTTGGTCTTCTTGGTCGGGATTGCGAATGCTGACATTCCACTCGCGCTGGTTGGCATTATCAAAGCCGTAAATCTCCCCCATATCAATCAATGCTTGGGTAACGCCTTGCTGCTTTAATAATTCGACTACTTTATCAGTGATATAACCCTGCGCAATGCCGTTGAGCGACAAGCCCATGCCTTTTTGGGCAAAACGGATTTCTTTGGTATCAAAATCGACTTTGTTGAAATCCACTAATTTGAGCGTGTCTTTGATACTGCATTCGGATGGCGGTGTTTCGGTTTTGGGATTTCGTCTGAAATGGTCGGCATACAGATTCCACAAAGGCTGAATGCTGGGATCAAATGCACCCTGCGTCAGCTGATGGATATCTCGGCTGATGCTGAGCAGCTGCAAAAAATCGGATGGCGGATTTTTCAGACGGCCTTCTCGGTTTAAACGGCTGATCAGGCTGTCGTCCCGATACAGGCTGAATATTTTTTCCAATCGTGAAACTTCCGCCAATACTTTGTTGACCAGTATTTCCGCCTGCTTGCGCTCAACGCCGAACAACCGCAATTCCGCGCCCGAACCCAATGCAATACCTCTCCAAATAACTGGCTGCTCTTCTTGATTCTGGCTGGCCGAATGAGTCTGCTGATTGGTTTTGCGGCTGATGGCAAAGGGAATGCCGACACCGGCGGCAAGTGTGGCGGCTATGGCAAGGAAACGGCGGCGCGTTAAAGGGGTGGACATAAAGTATTCCTTGGATTTTTTATCTTTACATTGAAAGCCGCATTCATTAAATCATCAATCGGCAGCTTCCAACACAAAGGCCGTCTGAAACTGTTTCAGACGGCCTTTTATTGATTGTTTTATTTGAAAATGTATTCGTCGGGCATCTCTGCAAAACCGACTACTCTGCCGCCTTTTTCTTTGGCGAATTTTTCAGCCTGAGCCTTGTCGGCAAACGGAAGCGCGTCTTCCGCACCCATGCCGCCGATAAAGCTGCTTTCGATGACGTAATAGGCTTTTTTCGCATCTATCCATTCGGCGTCGGCATTGGGTTTTTCCCAATCTTTGACTTTGCCCATATCGGTAACATAGATGGCATTAATGCCTTTAGGCTCTTCAGGCAGCTTGGTGTAGCCGAACATCTGCTTGATGGTGGAAAACCAAACCGGTTTGTCAGGTTTGCCGTTCAAGAAGATTTGCGCTTTAGGACCGTTGTGTTCGGTCAAATTCATGCTGCAGTAATGACCGACTGCGCTGTCGCTGATTTGTTGGGGCGCAGGCGGAGGAGTATTTTCCTGTTTGCTACAAGCAGATAAAGCAAGGATGGTGAATGCTGTAAATAATATTTTTCTCATATTTGTCTCTTTCCGAAAATCCAGGCGGCTAAGACCAAGGGAATGATAACCCATAATACCTGCGCCGTCAGCAAAACCGGCATAGTCAGGCTGATTTGATCGCTCAAACCAGCCATACCTGCGTACATGGCGGTGTTTTCATAGCCGGTCAGGTTGAGCAGACGGTAAATGTCGGAAGGATTGAACAAGAGAATGGTTTCTACAACAGGTGCGGTAATGACTTGTTCAGTATCGGCAACCAAAATACCCAAAAGCGCCATATCGAAAATCACCACAAAAAACAGCCATACGCCGATGGCGATACCGGCGGCGGTACCGCGTTCTTTGACTTTCGCGCTAATCAAATAACCCATAGACAAAAAGGCTGCACCAAGAATCACGCTGGCAACAATCAGGAAGGCAAAAGGCTTCCATGCAGCAAGGTCAAAGCCGCCGTTGGCAAGCTGGAGGGTAATGCCAGCCAATCCGTAGCCTGCCGTGGTGGCAAGGGCAAGGATGATGAGATGGCCGATAAATTTGCCAGCAAGGATTTGGTTGCGCGAAATCGGATAGCTCAACAACAGCGCCATCGTGCCGCGTTCGATTTCGCCAATCAATGCATCATAAGAGAGCAACATCGCAATCAGCGGAATCAGGAAAATCGACAGGCTGGAGAGGCTGACAACGGTAACGGTCAACGGATCGACTTTGACTGTGCCGGTGGGCGAGCTGCCTAGGAAGCCCAATGACAGGGCAAGCGCGGCAAGCAGGAGCGCGGCGGAGAGTACCCAACGGTTGCGCAGGCTGTCGCGGACTTCTTTGCCGGTAATAATCCAAACGGGGTTCATACGTCTTCCCTTTTTAAGAATTGTGCGTACATATCGTCAAGTGTCGGGGTATGGATATCGATATAGGCAAGGTTGCCCAAATCACCCAATTCGCTCAAAAGTCCCATACGCTCTTCGGCTTTACATTGCGCTTTATACGACAGGCCGTCTGAAAGCGGCTGCCAACGCTCGCTCAACGGGCGCGCTTCTTTCAAACGGACATTGACGGTCAACGGCAAACCACTTTGGACATGCAGCTCATCCATGCTGCCATCGGCAACTTTCACGCCATTTTTCATGACGATAATGCGGTCGGCGTGGCCATCGAGTTCGGCAAGCGCGTGCGTGCTGAGCAATACGGTTGCACCGCGTCCATTCAGCTCGCGCACGACTTCGTAAAACATTTGGCGTGAAGCCGGGTCAAGGCCCGTGGTCGGTTCGTCAAACAATAAGACTTTAGGCTCGCCCAATAAGGCTTGTGCCAAAGCGAGACGTTGGCGCATACCTTTGGAGTAAGTGCCGACACGGCGGCGTGCCGCTTGAGAAATGCCGACGCGTTCCAACAACTCACGGTTTTTACTCAAGGGCTGTTTTTTCAGCTTGGCATAGAAATCCATGGTTTCAATGCCGGTCAATGAAGGATGAAGCGCGACGGTTTCAGGCAGGTAGCCGATTTGACTGCGAAGCAGTGCGCCTGCCTTGCTGCCGGTACGCTCGCCCAGTAACATGACTTCACCTTCGGTCGGCGTAATCAGACCGAGTATCAGCTTCATGATGGTGGATTTGCCTGCACCGTTATGCCCTGCCATGCCGACGCTTTCGCCTGCTTTGAGGACTAAATCGACTTGGTTGACGGCTTTTTGACTGCCGAATTGTTTGGTCACGTTTCTTAATTCGACGTGGTTGGTCATGAATAATTCCTTTGTGCCGTTTCAGACGGCCTCATTCAAAAGGCCGTCTGAAAACATGTTTAATTCAAAGATCCGTTTTCGGCATTACTCCAATTGGATTGGCGCGTATTGGCTTCGTGCAACAGCTCATCCTTCATGGCTTCGTATTTGGTACTTGTTTTGTTGCTGATCGGTTTCATCAATGGCTTACTGTCGATGACGCCGCCCGGCAAAATAGCGGGGAACTGTGATTGCGCCCATTTGACAATACTGACGGCAGGACTGTTCATCAGCAAACGGGACACGGGAGCGCGCCAAATGATTTGATCGATGATGCCGTTCGGTCGATAGGCGTTGTCGCCAAAACCATCGCCATCAAGATCGAATGCGCTGTTGTCGCTCCAATAATTGCCTCGTCCGCCCTCTCCCCAATCAAGGAAACGGGTGCTGACGTATTTGACTTGGCTTTCGTTGTTGATAAACGAATTATTGAACAGGCTTGTGCCTTCAATGGCCGCGGTAAAGTGAATACCGATTTGACAGTTTTCAAAATGGTTGTCAAAAATTTTATTGAAGTTGGCGTTATAGGCGAATACGCATTTACCGGCTTTGTTGATAATGTTGTCGTTAATATTGGAATAGTTGACGTAATTGAGCATGATGCCTTGGTCACGGCTGCCCACGGCTATATTGCCATACACTTTAAGACGCTCTGAGAACATCAACACATAGCCCATATTGTTGCCAACGGAGATGTTGTTGCTAACCTCGCTGTCGTTGGTGTACATATAATGTACTGCAAAACGCAAATCGCTGAAACGATTGCCTTTATAGGTATTGTTTGTACTGGTATTGGAGAAAATACCGTCACGGCCTTTGGAAATATCGTTGTCGACTACTTGCGCACCCGGCGCATTCCAAACCGTTACGCCATTACCGCGCTCATTCACGCGCAATGTAGCTTCCCCGACAATCTTATTTTCGCGCACCATCGATTCTGCCGCTCCATGGATGTACACGCCGACAGAGTTGTCCAAGACATTATTGTGTTCAATCAATGCGCGCGGAGCCGTCTCCTCAAGATAAATCCCTGCATCCATGGCCGGCAGGCTCAAGCCTGAATTGGAAACAGTCAGATTACGCAGGGTCACGTCAGGCGCATGAACGGCAATGGTACGTCCGCTCCTGTCGCCAATAATCTTGGCGGAGCGGTCAGTCGGCCCTTCAATGGTAATCGGTTTGTCGATATAGAGTTTGGTCTTGTATGTACCGGAGGCAAGCTTGAGCGTATCGCCGGCTTGGGCGCGCGCTAAAGCATCATTGAGATTGTCTTGTGCGGATACGTTGATGACTGCGGCAAAGGCCGTCTGAACCATACTGCCCAACAGCAATACGAATGCGGCACGTTGCCATTTGGAACGATGGGAT
>ERZ773070.2298-NODE-2298-length-10900-cov-30.332688_pt1 | contig 10900 bp, 10 predicted proteins | sample MGYA00580618_ERZ773070 | MGnify/ENA primary metagenome ERZ773070 (study PRJEB29015, sample SAMEA2738023) | human oral metagenome | biome: human oral; feature: human-associated habitat; material: dental | place: China | collected 2019 ...
GGACCGGAACGGCACCGCCCGCGTGGTCAGTTTCCACGCCAAACGCGCCCGCGGCACCATGGCCGGCTGGCTGGTCCGCAACCGGGTCCGCTCCGCGGCAAAACTCCCCGACTTCGCCGAGAACGGCTACGCCTACGACGACCAGCGCTCGACACCCGATGCCCCCGTCTTCGTCCGCTGACCGGATCGCGAAGGGACCATCAGGAGGGATACTCGCTGCGGCGCATCGCGGGCCAGAACGTGTGGATCGGTGTCTGTGGTGTCTCAGGGGATGCACCACAACGCCGGGAAGTGCGGGTATCAGCCGGTAACAGCCAATATGAAAGTCCAGAAACGCCGGTCCAGACCAAGAACCCGCAGGATCTTGGACTGGTGCGCTGGCCCAACCTCGCCTCTCCAACCGCGCTGGTGCTCGGGGCACACGGGGCCTCCGTGCCCCTAGCTGCCTCACTTCGTGCCAGAAACCATTGCCGCGCTCCTCCTCAACAACTGCGTCAGCATGATGGCCAGTGGATTCGCCAGCGCGCGGCGGTGCGTCGTCGCCGCACGAGCCCAGTGCGGGAGGTCAATGGCGTGAATCTGAGGGGTGGCTTACAGGCGACGCCGAAACCATGCCCTGACAACCACACGTTTGATATGGCGTGACGAGGTGGATCACCGCTCCCACACCGCGGTCAAGGTCCACACACCGTCCCGACTGCCGGTCTCCAGCCTGCCATCCAAGGCTGCCACACGGGCCTCGAGAAGATTGATCCCGAGCCCCGAATCCGGCATGCGGGGGACGTCGGAAGACGAGGCCACCTGGTTTTGAACCTCGACGTGGAGCCGTCCGTCACGGGCCGACAATGCGATGTTGCAAGTGCTACCCGGGGCGCCGTGTTTGGCGACGTTGGTACTAGCCTCTCGGAGCACTGCTCCGACTGTGTGGCGCAGGGAGCCGGGTACATCGTCCGCAAGGTCACGGAAAACCTCGACACGAAATCCCACATCCTTCAAGTACGTCTCTGCGCGCACGAGATACTCGTCGAGGTCGAGCTCCGGTGTGGGGGGTGAGTCCTGTCGCTGTCCTCGGGGTTCACCCACGCTGATGATCGACACCAGATGTCGCATCTCCCCCAAGGCGCCACGAGCAACAGTTGCTATCTCCCCGAAAGCAGCGCCGGCCTCTTCTGGGGAGAGTGTTGTTTCGGCGAGTGTTGCCAGCATCGAGATTCTGGTGAGTTCGTGGGCCACGACGTCGTGCAGCTCCCGTGTCAATTCCCGGCGCTGCGCGGTGAAACGTTGTTCCATGAGTTGAGCACGTATGGCTGCGGCTTCCTCTCGCTCCTTCGCTTCGCGCATCAGTTGCTCGTTTTCGCGCTCCGAGCGCTCCTTGCGGGTGAGGAGAACCCACACGATTCTGCCGAGTGCGATACCTGAAACGATTCCGACGACGGGTTCCCAGAAGGCGCTCGCATCGGCGTGAAAGGTTACTCGCATCACCAGATACGGGAGGACCATGCTGAGCAACCTGAGCCAGTCGAGCAGCATCGCTGCCAGTACCATCAAGAAGAGTGCGGCGAGATTCAAGTTGTTGGAGTTGGGCATCAGGGCTGCTCCGCCCACCAGGAGGGCGAATGGCACCGGGGCCCAGGAGGGTCTGAAGGCCAGAGCCAAACCGGTTCCTCCGCAGCCCACGAGGATGAACAGGCGGACGAATGCCGAGGAGGGGGAGATTCCCGTCATCACATCCATCAAGAGAGACCTTGCGTCATCCAGCATTCCGGCCGCCGTGATGACTGACAGAGCCCACGACATCTTACGTGGTAGCTGGTGAACCGGATCGTGGAGTAGGGAACGCGGGAATCGCAGCACAGGCGATGCACCGCTCAACGCCATGTCAAGTCCCATATTCTCACGCGACCAACCCTGCGCGAAATGCCGATACGATCAGTTGCACACGATCTCGACTGTCGAACTTCCTCATGAGATTGGACAGATAATATTTGATCGTGGACTCCGAGAGAAACAAATGGCTTGCCATTTCGCTGTTGCTGCTGCCTGCGCAAAGTTCCTGCAGTACCTGTTTTTCGCGCTCGGTGACCGCGGAGACGCCCATGTTTTTTGCCGGGTTGGAGCGGCTTGCAGCGTCGATCAGGTAGCGGATCACTTGCGGGTCGATGACAAGCTCTCCTCTCGTTACGTCACGCACACTCTGGACAATCTTCTGCGGTTCGGAGTCCTTGACGATGTAGCCGCTGGCCCCGGCCAGCAGAGCTGGGGTGACATACTGATCGTCGACGTGCGCGGTTACCACAACTATCCGTGTGGTGAACCCCTTTTCCCGGAGGCGACGCGTGACCTCGACTCCATCAAGATCAGGCATCTGAAGGTCGAGGAGCAAGACGTCGGGATTGCTGTTTTCAACCATCGAGATTGCTTCGGTACCGCCAGCCGCCTCGCCGATGACTTCAATATCCTCGGTGTTACTGAGGTACACCCGTAGTGCACTTCGGACGAAAGCCTCGTCATCGACGATACCCACCGCGATATGAGGTTGAAGCGATACCACCGTTAGCCTCCCATGTGGTTACTCTGACCCTTACCACATGCTACCCCAGCAGCTGCTGGTTGCAACGCTGATCGGAGAGATTGCTGGGAAACTCCTCAGCAGGTTTGACAGACGGAATCAGTTGAGCGAGCCCCACGCTTCGGGGCGAGGGATGCTGCGAACGCCCCGACAGGTGAGCGCCGGGATGCCTGCCCCCAGGACCAGGACAGCGCAGAATGCCACGGCGCCCGGGTATCCAGCGATGTCCAGGGCGAAACCTGCAACCAGAGGTGCCAAAGGTGTCGTCACGGATCCGAGGAACGACACTGCGCTATCGACCCGGCCCTGGAGGTCTGATGGAACCTTCGCCACCAGGTATCCGCCGATCACGGCGTTGAGGACGGGAGCGGAAAGAATTGCCAGGGCCATGAGGCCGATCACTACCCAAGCATTGCTTGCAACTATTCCGATCGGCAGGATCATCGCCGTGAGCCACACCAGGCAGAGTCCGATGAGCGCCCCACCACGGACGCGGGGCACCACGACGGCCGCGACTACCGCTCCGCACATCGATCCAACCGCCAGAGCGGAGGTGGATAGTCCCACCACGGCGGCGGAAACTCCCTGCGAGCGCAGATGGAAGATCGTGGCAATCATGACCGCCGATGCAGCGAAGTTCACGACGGTGACCGTAAGTACTAGCGCACAAAGAGTGCGGGTTCGGATCACAAAGCTTATGCCCGACCAGAAACCTTGATGTTCAGCTGGAGCTTTCGCCGCAACGGTGGTATTTCGTCGTGGGAGCCGTCGGTAGAAGTAGGCCGCCAAGAGCGCCGCGAGCGCCGCGGCCAGGAAGGGTACCCAGCTTCCCAGCGTGTAGAGAACGCCACCTACCGCGGGAATTGCCAGGCCAAGGGCAGCTGACCGTCCCTCCGAGAGACTTGCCGCAGCGGCAAATCGGTCTGCCGGTACCAGCGATTTGAGCGTCGCGGAGAACGCGGGGGTTGCCATGGATTGGAAGACCGCGGCACAGAAGACGAAGCCCAGGAGCCAGACCAGACTGACAGATGAACGTAAGGACTCGAATCCCGCGATCAGGCAGTACGCAACTGCCGTCAAGCAGGCCAAGGTGCCGATAAGCCGATCACGCTTGAGTCGGTCCGCCATCATACCGCCGGGCAGGAGGGCCATGCTTGTTCCAGCCGCACTTGCCGCCACTACCAGGCTCGCGGCACTGGAGGAAGTGGTCACGGCGATTGCCAGTAGGGGTAGGGCGACGGACGTGAGCACCCGTGCCGCCAACTGTGAGGTGTCCGCGGCGAACCAAAGTCGGAAGAGTGGGTCGTGGCGCGGGGACTGTGTCTTGACAGCTGAGCGCCTCGGCGTGGAATAACCGGCGGCGGAGGCTGTCATGAGAATTGTGCTGGTATCCCCGTCGTAGGCGCGTGCCGGTGCAGCTGTCATCGCGGATCCTCCTCGAAAATCCAGCCCAGCAGGTCCTCATGGGCGTTTTCCAGCGCCCGCAGCGCGACAAGTACGCCTGCTGTCCCGGTGGCCACATCCCCGCTGAGGCGCCAGCCATCCCCACAGATCATTGCGGCAGGTGAGTCGGTGGCAGAGACCAGGCCGACTGCGTTGCGTTCAAGACTCCTCCGAAGCCGCATCCGAGCTTGCTCGGCGGCTGAGTTCTCGTCCAGCAACCGAGTCAGGCCGGCATATCCGAGCAGGAGGCCCGCGTAGCCGTTGAACAACCCCGCGAACATGGACCCCGGTGCGTCGCAAGCCTTGCGAAGCCCTGGAAGACACGACCTGAGGCCTTCGGGCCAGAGGTCTTCTCGAACTCGCGGGAGAAGCACCCCGAAGCCAGCGCTGCCGGTTGCGAGGTATGGCAAGCCCCTCGTCCCTTGATCGGCGAGGAAACTGCCGTCCTGCTCGGTGTAGGACGCCAGCTCGCGAGCCAGGGCGGTGGTGCAGGCCGTCTCCAGCAGGTCGACTTCTCTCAGGAAACCGGGCTGACGAAGGGCGGTGTTGAACACCCAGGCGAGACCGAGATTGCCGTACAGCAGGCCCGTGCTCTGCATGCGAGGATCGTTGCCTCGATTCATCTTCGATACGACGATGAATTCCGGATCTGCGATGTACCGGCGGGCGAGCGACTCCACCGCTTCAGCGACTCGGGTGGATAGCTCTCCGTCCTCCTTGACCACACGTAGCCGTGTGAGTCCCAGCAGTATGCCCGGAAGCCCTGAGAACACGGAGTAATTCTCCGATGCCAGGAGAGTGTCGAGCTTGGTGCGGACTACCTCGGCAGTCTCGTGAGGAAAGTCCTTCTCCAAGGCCAGCAGGTCGCCAACCAGACCGTTCATGAGGCCGAGATGGCGGGTATTGGGGGTCGGGAAGCTGGGCAGTGAGGCACCAAGAACCCGTGCGATGGTGGCATCGCCGCTGGCTATGCCGGTCCAATCTTCCTCGAGGCCTCGATAGTGAACAGGATAGATCCTGCCCTTCTGATGGTGAAGAGCACTTGCCGCGATGAGGCCGTTCCTCAGTTCCCTCGTCCAGGAACGACCCGGGACGCGGTTCAGGGCGCGCACAGGAGCAATGGGCGTGATCACTGAGCCCTCAATTCCGTCCACCTCGCGCGATATATCCTCGATCTCGTCCAACAGGGCATCGGTGGCGGAGGAACCTGGGCGCAGCCACGGATGATCGTGATCGTGTCGTGCCAGGTCAAGCACTGTGTGCAGGTGATTGGGCTCAACCGCGCTCTCCGAGCGGGAGATCCAGAGCATCGACGCCGCGATCCGACTCAACCCGTACAAGTCGTGCCGCCGGGGCGAGTGAAGTCCTTGGAGCCCGTAACCTGGTGCAGCCATGATCTGGGTTCTGTGCTGGGCGGTGGAGGGGACACTGTTTTCAAAGTCAATCAGGGACACGTCGAGAGTCGTGGGATTGATCAGCACGTTTCCTGGGTGTACATCCATATGCGCCCAACCTGATCCGTGCAGCCTGCTCAGGAGAGTTCTGAGCGCAACGAGCACCGAGTGACACGATGCAGCCCACTGGTCACCGGTTCGAGGGTCGGTCCTCTGGCGGGGCTCGTTGTAGTGAATCCAGCTCTGGAGCTGGATCCCAGGGAGGTACTCCTCAACCAAGTACAGGTGCTCCCAGTGCCGACCGCTGTACAGGACATTCGGAACCCCGGGCAGGTTCTCGAGCCCTTCGAGGACTTCCCGCTCGCGGTCCAGCCGATCCACTGCATCTGCCCAGTTCAGATCAAGACCGGCGTGGGGACGCGCCTCCTTGATGATCACGGGTGTATCGCCGTATCGGCCGAGATACACGCCCCCGGCGTTCGAGTGAGTGAGCGCACTGTCGATCGTGAAGGGCAACGCAACTTGGCTCACCGCCGAGACTTCCTGGAGCCATGATTCCAAGAAATTCGGGACCGGAGCCCAACCAGGAACCGAGAAGGACAGCGCCCTATCATCTGGTACGACATTGCCCTTGGGGTCACGCAGGTGAGTATCGGGCACTCCAGCGTCTACCGAGTGAGGGCGGAAGAGCCCGTAGCGGAGATAGATAGGCGCCTGTGCCCACCTCCGGTCAGAGAGAATGTAGGGGCCGTCCAGACCGGCGAGGCGACTCTCAAGCTGGCGCAAAAGATGCGGAAGCTGATCCTCGGAAGGGAAGAGCGCTATGAACTTCCCCGAGTGGCGGCGATCGCAATTTTTGCCGTTTCGCCAAAGGAACTTGTCCTCGTCCGGGAGGTGTTTAAAAGCTACGCCGAGGTCAACTGCGATGGCCGCTGTGGTGTCGAGGACTTGCTGAGCTTTGCTGGCGCAAGCGCTGACGTGAATCTTCCACCCTTGAACAGGGAGTTCGGAATCCGAGGGTGCGTAGAACACCCAGTCGGCCGTCCGTTTTACGTGCCAGCCGACCGGTACGGTGACGGTGAATGGGCTACTGGGTTTCTGTGATGCCTCACGGTAGAAGGCATCCAGTTTGGACATGTGGGCGACGGCGCTCAGCATAGTATCTCCTAGGTGATGGTGGAATGTAGGAAGCGGAAAATTGTTGCCAACAGGTCGATTCCTGCGGCTTGATCCGTCGGGCCGCGATGGCTACCGCGACCTTCCAAGAGCGTGGCTTGACCGCCACGGCCGGTGAGGGTGTTGACGAAGGCCCTTGCACGATGGAAGGGGATCCTGTCGTCATTGCGTTGCGAACAGACCAGAAGCTCCGGCAGCGAGCTGCAGTCATTTGGAAGCTGGTGGATCGGTGAGTAGGCGTGCATATCTCTGGAATCCTTCGACCACGATCCGTACTCCTCGAGCCAGCCACGGCCAGCCGAGGTGGATTCCATGACGGATAGATCCAGCAAGGCGTTGTTCAGGACCGCCGTCCGCAGGAGGTCGGGATGGCGTATGCAGGTCAGAGCTGTCAGGAGGCCTCCGTTGGAACTGCCCAGGCAGGCCAGATGGGCCGGGTCAGAGATGCCCGAATCGGTCAAGTCCTGCAGGATCGAAGCCAAGTCGTCAGCGGCTTGGAGCTTCCCCGTCTTCTGCCCCGCGAGGGCCCAGGCAACTCCCTTCTCCCCACCCCCTCGCACGTGAGCGAGGACCAGGTTGAACCCATGGGCCACCCATCCTGCGTACATTTCAGGGCGATACTCAGGCCTGACGCTCACTCCGAAGCCGCCGTAGACGCACACCAGCGTGGGGGCAGGGGCACTGGAGGTCCGGCACAAGTGGTAAGCCGCCTCTCCGAGTGCGCGGTACTCAAGTCGCGGAGCGGCATCGCGAATGGGTTCAGCAGCTCGGCAGGTCACGGTGTACGGCAGCGTGGCCGGGCTGGACAACGATGTGACGACCTGGTCCCAGTCTGCTCGGATGATGGTGCAGGCCCCACCCCAATGTCCGAGATCATCGATCGTCCAACTCCGGTCGGTGCGACGTGCATGCGTGAGCCATTCCTGACCGTCGCGGACGACGACAACGGCGATGCCGTCTTCAAAGGGAGCTGCGCTGACCACGACCGCGCGCTCAAGCACGACCTCTGGGTGCGAGGGCTCCTCCGCAGGAAAGAAAACGAGACTCTGAGCCTTGAAAGCGGTGTGACTTCCGGCAGCAGGGCTCACGTAGACACCGTTGTGCCCAGCCCAAACCTGTGACCCGTGGGGCAGGTCCAGGGTTCGGGTTTCTCGGCTGCTGCGCAGGTGCCAGCGACGCCCGGAGGTAGTTTGCTCTGTGATGAGGTAGGCGTCGTTCCCAAGATGCTCGGCCATGACCGTCACAGCATCCTGCGGGACTTCCGCTATCACCGTGGCCTCGGAGAGCGACTCTCCTCGACGCCACAGGCGGACGACACGGGGGTGTCCGGCACGAGTCAGTTCTGACTCATCGGCGGCCACAAAGGCCAGAACCGTGTCCTCGTCCTGCCACTGGAGCCCCCCCTTGCTGGCGGCGGCTTGAAAGTAACCTTTTTCCAAGCTGGCGCCGTTGACAATCACTTCATGGGTCATGGCATGGTCTGCCCCGAGGCGGGAAGCGCGAACAAGGAGGGCTCCTCCGGAGGGAGAGGGGAGAACGCTGAGGACACGCGTATCGCCGTCAGAGTCGCCGAAAGCCACCGCTAGAAGATCGCCGAGGAACTCCCACTGGTTGCCCACTCGACGGCTGATCGGGGCTCGTCCAGTTTCATTGAAATCCACTTTGTGGATCACTGACTCTCGGGCGAAGTGGGTAACCCTGGAGTTGTTCGTTTCCAGGGCATCGCGCAGCAATCGTTCCACTGGGAGATCGGAGGTGAGCCCGGTTGGCCTGCTGGAAGTGATGTGACGTTGCTCGATCATCACTTTTCTCATTCGTTTACTAGGCAGGTTGAGAGTGGTCGGCGCCAAGCAGCAAGCCCGCCCATGAGCATGATCATGACGGTACCCGATCCGCCCAGGAGAACTACGGCCGTGGCTCCGGTCAAGTCGAGGCCGCTCAAGTCGATGGATGTTTGCCAACGACTGGCGCATGCCGTCAGTATCAGGAATACGATGCCCGATTGCATGAGAGCGATCAGGACCGCGGTGACGACGTACATGACAGCTTCGCAGATGAACACTGCAACGCTTGCGAACGGGGAGGCGCCGGCTACGCGAAGAGACGTCAGATCATGCGCCCGGCGACGGGAGGCCATGAACACGACAGCGGTACTACCGACAGCGCCGATCATGGCAATAGGGGTGAGCATGAGAATACCGTCAAACGTGTTGATAGGAGTCCCTTGCGCGTTCGTTGCTGCTGCCACCACCATGTTGAAGTTGGCGAAGAGGCCGATACCAACCATGAGGGAAGTAACCGTCGCGCTTGATTGGTTCACCCGGGTGATGGCGATGTGCCGAGCAATAGCCCATGACGTCCATTGAGTGAGGCCAGGAAGCCATGTCCAAGCTCGCATGAGTGGGGTTAGGAAATATGGGGCGCCGAGGGCGACTGTGAGGACCAGAGCCTGAGTAGCAGGCAACAGGGTGACAAATACCGCGGCAAGTCCCTGTGATCTGGGGACGGCAAACATTGGCGAGAGGAGCGGAGCTTGGACGAGGGCCACGAAGAGAAGAAGCTTGGTGAGGCGTCGTGCTCGAACCGGGGCCTCTGTATCCGGCGCTTGGCTCGCCAAGGGAGAAGTGCGAGATGCGCGAACACCGGGCCGAATCCCAGCAAGGATTCCCCACGCGGCGACAATTACAACTGAAATCAGGATTCCCAAGTACCTGGCGGACTCCGGTGGTGTTTGAGAAGCGTCGATCGTGCCTCGTCCCAGCAAAGAGGCCACAGCGTGATGGAACGGGACCGAAGCCACGGCTCCAACCAATGCACCGCAAGCGGAGACGAGGATCACCTGGGTACTGAAGATCCGCACAACTTGCTGGGGGCTGGCCCCTGCCAGGCGCCACAAGCTGTGTGTGTGACGAGTCTGTGACACAAGAGTGTTCAGCACCCAGCCAAGCACCAGGACGGAAGGGATTCCAGACAGCACCATCAGGTTTGCGGACGCCTCTTGCAGGGCATCGCGTGCCGTGGGAGTGAGGAAGGCGCTGTCAGGACCAAGCAACCCCAGGAGAATTGCATAGCTGCACGAAGCAGTGAACATGGCGGTCACTGCTGTGACCAGGAAAGCCCCGGCCCAGACGTTTCGGTGTTCCACGGTATCGCGGATTGCGAGATCAAACATGTTGGCCGCCTAACAGACTTCCGGCGAACAGCTCATCCGCCGTCGGGTTGACAAATATTCTCTGCACTTGTCCGTCGCGGAGCGTGATGGCCCTATCAGCGCGGGCAGCCGCTTGAAGATCGTGGGTCACCAAGAGGACGGCGCTGCCGGCTTGTGCCAGGGATTCCAGTGCATCGAGAATGATCGATCCGTTGTGAGAATCCAGAGCGCCCGTCGGTTCGTCGGCGAAGACGAGTGACGGTTGGGAGTATATGACACGCGCGACTGCCACGCGTTGCTGCTGCCCGCCAGAGAGGTCGCCAGTTCGCTTTGTGATCTCAGCGCCAAGGCCCATCTGTTCCAGAAGGAGTGACGCGTACTTCTTGTCAATGCGTCGACCGGCGAATCTACGGGGCAGGGTGACATTGTCGATTGTCGGCAGCGATGGGATCAGGTTGTACTGCTGAAAAACGAATCCCACGCCAGCTCGGTGGATGGCGGAGATTTGCCGCTGACTTGCCTTTGTGGTGCACCTCCCAAGCAGCTCCGTCGTCCCATGGTAGGGTCGGGTGAATCCCGCCAAGGTGTACAGGAGAGTTGACTTGCCGCCACCGGACGGCCCCACGATCGACACCATTTCACCAGGAGCGACCGCGAGATTTATATCCTGCAGTACCATGTTGGGATTCTCGACTTGGGGGTTGTGTGAAACGTAGAGGTTGCGACATTCGCAAACAAAACCGGAGGTGGGGGACATACTGCTCTCCTATGGACTTTCGGCAGAATAGACGTGACGCCCGGCGTGAACTTTGGATATGGATACCCACTGATGCGGGCGTCACGTCCAATTCTCATCATGTTTTCGTTGTGCTGGGTCAGCAGAAGATGGAGAAGATACTCCAAGCGACTTCGGCTTCGTTGGTGTGCTGGGTGTTGAGGTCCTGGTAGGTGAGGACGTCGGTCATGGTTTTACTCCTTTTTGTGTTTGTTGTTGGTTGTTGGTTGGGTTGGGTCAGCACCAGATGGAGAAAAGGCTCAGGGCGACTTCGGCTTCGTTGGTGCGCTGGGTGTTGAGATCCTGGTAGGTGAGGACGTCGGTCATGGTTTTACTCCTTTTTGTGTTTGTTGTTGGTTGTTGGTTGGGTTGGGTCAGCACCAGATGGAGAA
>ERZ773070.2299-NODE-2299-length-10898-cov-14.147653_pt1 | contig 10898 bp, 7 predicted proteins | sample MGYA00580618_ERZ773070 | MGnify/ENA primary metagenome ERZ773070 (study PRJEB29015, sample SAMEA2738023) | human oral metagenome | biome: human oral; feature: human-associated habitat; material: dental | place: China | collected 2019 ...
TTCACAGGTTTCGCTTTCGTCCTCATGCCTTAATCTCCGTATACGCGGAGCTGTCTCATTCTTCACAGGTTTCGCTTTCGTCCTCATGCCTTAATCTCCGTATACGCGGAGCTGTCTCATTCTTCACAGGTTTCGCTTTCGTCCTCATGCCTTAATCTCCGTATACGCGGAGCTGTCCCCAGCGGGTGCAGGGCGGCGTCCACGAGGATCCCTTAATCTCCGTATACGCGGAGCTGTCGAGACCCTCAGGCGCGTGTCGGGGCCGACGACGCCTTAATCTCCGTATACGCGGAGCTGTCCCCAGGTCGTACACGGTCTGGTCCGCGTACTTCCCTTAATCTCCGTATACGCGGAGCTGTCGTGGCCGCCATCGACTGGGCCGAGGCCGACGACCCTTAATCTCCGTATACGCGGAGCTGTCTCATGGGTTTTCATAAGGTGGAAGAGCTCAGTACCTTAATCTCCGTATACGCGGAGCTGTCAAAACCTCCACTTCCTCAGCCGAACAACAATCCCCTTAATCTCCGTATACGCGGAGCTGTCACGCCCAGTCACTGGTGCAAGAGGGGGATTTGCCCTTAATCTCCGTATACGCGGAGCTGTCTCGCTTACGGGCGCCGGAGTTAATGATCTTGAGCCTTAATCTCCGTATACGCGGAGCTGTCCCCGTGAGGACCACCTCCGGGCCCCGCGTGGCGCCTTAATCTCCGTATACGCGGAGCTGTCCGTTCTAGTTTCCACCGCGTGAACCGACGTGAGCCTTAATCTCCGTATACGCGGAGCTGTCTCGGTCGCCGAGTAGCTGGTGCCGCTGAGCAGCCCTTAATCTCCGTATACGCGGAGCTGTCGACGGCGTCTGGGGGCCGGCCACCGCCCGCCGGCCTTAATCTCCGTATACGCGGAGCTGTCACGATGAACCACCACCGCTTCCAGACCGGCTTCCCTTAATCTCCGTATACGCGGAGCTGTCTGCACGCCCGTGGAGCACGTGGGGATCGACGACCCTTAATCTCCGTATACGCGGAGCTGTCTCGTGGGTCGCAAAGCACACTGGCCTGCCGAGCCCTTAATCTCCGTATACGCGGAGCTGTCTTCAGGGCAGTGACTTCAATGCCCGGAAGACGGCCTTAATCTCCGTATACGCGGAGCTGTCTAAAAATGGGCACGGGCAGGGTGTTCCCCGAACCCTTAATCTCCGTATACGCGGAGCTGTCTAGGCGCTGGCGGCTGCCTTGATCTCCTCGAAACCTTAATCTCCGTATACGCGGAGCTGTCGGGTCCCCGGCTGGCGCACAGGGCATCAGCCAGCCTTAATCTCCGTATACGCGGAGCTGTCGCTAGCTGACCTGCAGGTTTGTTGGGCGGGTGGTCGTCGTGCATTTACTGCCGACCTGCTGGCTGCCGCGGACCCCGCAAGGGTACCAGAGACGTGTCTGCGTCGCACTTCAATTTATGCACTTAACGATATTAAGCGTGCTGGTATCACAGTACAACGGGCATGCCATACCCAAAGGCCTTTCCTCGGCCGATACCACTGACGTAGGCACGTACTGCCTCCTCTTGTACTGCTGTCACGGTAGCTGTGAGGTCACGGACCATAAAGGAGCGTTGCCCCCGGCTTCCCAGGAACCAGCGGGGACTCACCTTGAGGTCGCATACCTCAAGGCCGTGGCGTCCCAGGAGCGCGCGCGCCCAGTCCTCCGCCTCCTCGTCCCGAACCGCCCGGATACGGGTGCGCCCGCTCTCGTCCTCGCGTCGCTTCTCGGCAACCGCGCGGACAGTCAGCCGCTGCCCGGCCGCCAGCCCGTCAGGGGTCTCAAGACTCTGCGCGCCCTTGATCGGAGGCGCCCCGCGGTAGCGAATGGTGACATGTCCCGCCTGCCCGCCTAGCTCGGTGGGCAAGGCCAGACGGAAGAGGACACCCAGGGAAGCCCGGGCTGTGCGTGAGACCCCCCGGAGGTCGGGCAGGTTTCTCAGTGCCAGGTGGTGGACGCCGTCGGGGGTACTGAGGTACTCAAGTGCCTCAGTCAGAGGGATTGCGAGGACCTGGTCTTGCACAAAGGCTCCTAAGAGGTTGAGGGCGGACGTAAGTGGTGCGGGAAGGACGCGGTCCTGGCCGCGAGCAGACTGACCGCCTGTACCCGGACCCGGTACCGGGTGCCTCGACAGCGGTGTCATCCCAGGTACTGCTGCCACGGGTGCGGACAGCCTGGGCCTGTCCTGACGAGGGCGCCTCCGACGGTACTACGTGCGGTACTTGCCCCGGGCCACTGCCAGCCCGCTCGCGCCAGCTGGTACGAGCAGGGCCCCGTCAAGGCTGACCGGTCCGGGGACGGCGGCGTCGACCTGCACGGTGACGTGCCGCAGCCCGTGGTCGCCGTCCACGTCCACGGCCCCCTCGGACCGGGAGGCCTCATGGGCCTCGACGCCGGTCAGGACGACCCCCAGGGAGCGGGCCAGTGACCGGGACGCCTCCAGCAGCGTGGCGTCGTCGACCGGGGTCGGCACCACGGAGGTCCACGTGCGCGCGGCCCGGGTGGCCGCCCACAGCACCCTGGGCAGGGAGCGCAGGGACCTGGCCTCGTGCAGCCTCATCTGCCACACCCCCGTGCGCGTGGCCAGCTCCAGGCGGGCCGGGCCGCGGACCTCGCCGACCACCACGCCGCGCAGGACCCTCAACCCCCGTCTGCCCTCCGGGCCGACCAGCGGCAGGATCCAGCCGCCGGGTCCGAGGACGTCCCGGACCTGTGAGACCACCGTGGCCACGTCCCCAGCGTGCAGGAACCGCTGGTCCCTGCCGCTCCCGCCACCCCCGACTCGGTAGAGCGCGCAGGAGCGCAGGAGCGTCGGGACCGCGGCCCCGTCCCTCGCCCCCTCCCGGGCCGCCCCCACGAGCAGGTAGGGTGCTGTGGGGCACGTGGTGACGACCGGGTGCTCACCTGTCATCTGGCTCCGACGGCGCTCCTCCTCCCGGGCGGCCAGGGCCTCCAGGAGCGCGGGCGTGCCCACGCGCAGGTGGAGCCAACCGTCCGGGTGAGGTTCCCAGCGCAGGTGCCCTGCCGGAACCCTGGCCTCCGGGTCCCCGGCTCCGGGGGACGCCAGCTCCGCCGCCTCTGCGCCTGCCACCTCGGTCCCCTGGTGCTCCGGCCTCATGGTTCCGGTCCGGGCGCTGGCTCCCGGGGCTGACTGGGCGCTGGCCCCCGGGATTGGGTCCGGCTGGGGGCCGGTGGACACGTCCAGCAGGACCGGGGAGGTGGGGCGTCCCAGGTACTCCACGGAGCGTGCCACCCGGCGCAGGACCCTCGGCGCGGCCCCGTCGGGCACCTCCCACGTCCAGCGTACGACGTCCTGGGGGCCGGTCCCCACCAGGACCCCGCGCTCAGGGGTCTTCTGCTGCCTCTCACCAAAGCGGTCGGCACGGTCGACAATGCCCATGGTGCCGTCCGCGCGTACCTGCAGCTCGTTGTTCACCGGCACCCACCGCCCGAACCCCGTGTCCCGCAGCCCGACGACGGGCCCCGTAATGAGCGGGGCGGGGGCGCTGAACAGCGCCTCCACCTCGGCCACGCCCTCACCGAGCCGGTGCGCGGCCCCCAGGAGGGCGGCCAGCACCCGGGCGGGGGCCGGTGGCCACTCGGCGTGGCCGTCGGCGTCGTGGGCGTTGAACTGGCCGGTGGGGAAGACCGCCGAGACCGTCAGGGCGGGCATCACTTGCCGCCGTCGACGAGGTTGAGGAGCTTGCCCAGAGGTGAGGTGGGGGACACAATGATCGTCGTCGTCTTCCCCGGCCACCCGGCCTCCCGTCCCAGAGTGCGCACCAGCTTCCTGAGCTCGTCCGGGGCGGGCAGCTCCAGCGGCTCGGGGGCGGCGCCGTGCCTGGCCACCTGCGCGCGCGTGCCCGGCTCGACCACGCGCAGCTCGGCGCCCGCCCGCAGGTCCAGGTGGTGCTGCAGGGTGGTGTACAGGAGCAGGGTCAGGCAGACGACGAGTGTGCGGGCGAGCACCTGGTCCACCTGGCGGAACCGGAAGGACCGCAGGCCCGTCAGGGACAGGAAGGCGTGGCCCTCGATGGTGCGGTAGGTGAGGTCCGAGGGCATCTTGTCCTCATCCTCCGTCGGCGGCAGCGAGCCCAGGCCGAGGACGGAGAGCCTCTTGCCACCCACCTCGCCCCCGGCGCCCCCGAACACCCGGTCCACCCGGCCCGCCCTGCGCCGCCGTTCGGAGACTCCCAGCGCCATGATCTCGGAGGTGAACAGACGGGCGGAGCGGGACTGGGAGGGGTCCATGACGTAGTAGTCCAGGTCGTCACGGATGGCCTCCATGGCGTCGTCGTCGACCTTCTTGGTGCGCCCGGGCTTCTTGGCGGAGCTGTTTTTCCCAGGGTTGTCGCCTGCCTTCTGAGAACGAGAGCGCTTGGTGTGTGAGTGCCACCACCCGAAGGGGATCGCGGTGGGGAAGCCGATCAGGAGAGCGTCGGCACTGTCCCGCGTGGCCTGCTGGATCCCCTCGAAGTTGATCCCTTTGGCCTCCAGCTCGCCCTTGAGCAGGCGCCAGGTGGCGTCCGCCTGGCGGTGGGAGAGCTCGGCGGAGGTGGTCAGGGTCCTGCTCTCCTCGTCGTTCACGATCACCAGCGGGTAGCCGATCTCGTCGGCCAGGAGATGGTCCGACGGCGTGCACCGGGTTGCCAGGAGAGCCTCACAGCGGGAGGCCTGGGAGCCCCAGGAGTCGATGGTCGCGGCCGTCTCTCCCGTGGCGGTGGTGAAGAGGCCGACCACCTCGCCGCCCTGGCGGATGGTCCCGGCGGGCGGGGTGACGGTGACGCCGGTGAGGGACTCGTAGACGGTGGTCAGGGTGATGCCCGCAACCGCCTCGTCGTGAATGAGGGACTCGATAAGTGGGCGGAAGTTCATAGGGTCTCCTTATTTAAGGACGTGTGGGACGGTGGGCGCCACCGGCTGGGCAGGACCGGGCCGCCCGGGCCCCCCGGCGTGTCCGGGTGGGCGGTCCCCAGGGCGGTCACCCTCGTGCTGCCCCCCAGGGTCTGGATACGAGCGGTCCACCGGGGCCAGGGCAGGCCCGCGGGAGGGGACTCGTGCAGGTCCAGCAGGACCTCCAGGGGCAGCGGCACGGGGTTGAGGACCCAGCTCAGGGCGCTGACGCCGGGTCGCCCCGGGGCCGGGACGGAGCGCTGGCGGGGCAGCAGCAGGGTCTGCCCCACCCAGGCCAGGAGGTCAATGAGCGGGTGGACGGCACAGCGTTCCGAGCCACTGACTCCCCGGGGCTGGGCGAGCGTGGCGGAGAAACGCAGGCCGGGCTTGGCCAGGGCCACGTCCAGGACGCCGTAGCGCAGGTGCTCCAGGCTGCGTCGGGCCTTTCGGTAGGCGGTCTGCCTGTCCTTAGCATCCAGGCAGGTCCAGGTGGCCCTGACGGTGCCGGGGGCGTGGCTGCGGCCGCTGAGCAGGGTCAGGGCCGAGGCGCCCACCTGGAGGTCCGCCACCGTACCGGACCGCTTGGCGGCACGGGAGACGTCAAAGACGGCCAACGGGTCCCGGTGGCCGTACAGGCCGGTGGCCGGTACCTGCCCCCAGGCCTGCTCGGTCAGGGGGTTGACGACGCTGCGGGCGGGCGTCGTCGTACTGACCCCCCGCAGGGGGCCGTGGTCCAGGTCCCAGGTGCGTCCCACCAGCCCCGCGGCGGCGGTCCCCGCCAGGTCCGCCCCGTCCCACCACAGCACGGGCACGTCCTGGTCGGTGAAGGACAGCCGGGCGCCGGGCAGCAGGTCCACGAGCCCCCACACCGCCAGCACGTGCGCGGCCCGGCGCCCTGACAGCGCCCGCAGGGGGTAGGTGGTCTCAGCGCCCATGGTCCTGCTCCTCCCGGGAGACGTCCCAGTCCGCCAGCCGCAGCACGGTCTCGGCCAGGGCCAGGGTGTAGGGCCCGTAGCGGTCGTTGAGACGGTGGAAGCGCCGGGTCGCCTCGGCCCACAGCGGGTCGGCGGGGTCCTGGTAACGTGGCCCGACCCCGGGCGGGGTGAGCGGTCCCGGGCCGCGGAAGTAGCCGTGGTGGCTGAGGACCAGATGCAGGACGAGGTCGACGTCGTGGGCCCGGGCCCGGCCCTGCTCCAGCGCCACCCCCAGGAGCTCGGCGGAGAGCGCCTCGTGGCGCCACCTGGGCGGGACCCCGGCCAGGTCGCGTGAGCGGCGCCAGTACCGGTAGGGCAGCCCGGACCTGGCCACGGGCTCCGAGGGAGGCCGGTCCGGCGGCACCAGGTAGCCCTGCGCGTCCAGACCCATGGTCAGGGCGGCTTGCGTGCGCGGGTCGCGCTTGCCCTCGTCGTGCCAGGTCCCGGCCAGGACCAGGTCCGCGACCACCGCCGGGGGCAGGCCCATGGCCCGGGCCCAGGCCCCCGCACGGGCCCCGACGGCAGCCCCGTGCTCGCGCAGGTTGCGGCTCCGGCCCAGGACAGGCCCCGCGGTGGCAGGCGTCAGGGTCAGGCGGAGCCACGGCGTAGGTGTCTCCTCCCCCAGGACCTCTCTGCCCAGGACCGTCCCGGCAGGGGCGACCAGCTCCACGCTGGCCTCCAGGAGCTCACCGTAGGGGTCCTGGGACCGCCTGGCGCCGGTACCCAGGTCGGTGAGCACCGAGGTAGCCGGGTCCTGGCCAGCGGCCATCGCCGTGAGCCGCTCCTGGGCGGCGCGCAGGCCCCGGTCCTCCGCCTTGAGTGGGACCACCTGCCCTGAGAGGTCGGTGGCGGCGTGGAGCGCCCCCAGGAGGGGTCCGGCGTACCCCGGGTCCAGCACCAGGACCTGGCCGGGGCGCAGGCCGGGGACGGCGGTGTGGTGGCTGACCGGCTCGGGGGCGGTGGGGTCCATGACGACGAGGCCGACGGGCTCCCCGCCCTGCTGGCGTAGGGACTCGTCCACCAGGGTGTGCGCCTGGTCTACGGACATGGTCCAGCCCTCGGCCCGGAGGTCCGGTGGCCACTGCCTCAGGTCGTCCAGGACCACCTCCGGGCGCACGCCCCACCGGAGCAGTCCCAGGCTGTCCCGGAACACCAGGGTCACGTCCCCGCGCTGGTCCTGCAGGGGGCGGATCCAGGGGGAGACCGGCTGGTCGTTGCGCGAGCCGAGGGTGCGCAGGTAGGCGCGCAGGCTCGCTGGGGGCAGCAGGACGGGCACCTGCTCGGGGACGGTGAGCTCCGCTCCGCCCCGTTCCAGGCCTCCCAGCAGTCCCGACAGCGTGGTGGCTCCTCGGACGGCCGTCCCCACCGCCGCTGCCGCCTCCCCGTGGATCGGGTCCATTTGAGTGGTGCAGATCACATCTACTCCTCCGTCCGTCCGGTCTCCCACCCGGTTGACCCGTCCCAGGCGCTGGACGAGGGAGGGCGCCTGGCAGGTCTCGGTCATGAGGAAGGTGAAGTCCAGGTCCGCACCGACCTCCAGGGTGGAGGTGGCCACGACCACGACGGGGGCGGCCTCCGACCGCTGCGGGGAGCTGGTGCGGTAGGGGGCGAGCACGTCCATGAGTGCGTCGGTGTGGCGTGTGGGCATGCCCCCTACGAGGACCTTGAGGGCAGGAGAGCCCGTGGTGCCGCAGACCCTGGTGACCTTACGGGCGACCACCTGCACGGTCCTGATCGTGTTGCAGAAGACGACCAGGGACTGCCCGGCCCCCAAACCAGCGGCACCGCCACAGCCACCGCCACATCGGCTGGGGACGGGGTGCTCGACGGCACGACCTACACCTCCAGCGACCGGCAGATCACCATCACCCCGCACTCCTCCGGTTCCGGGAACTCCGCCAAGGCCTGGTACGTGGTCGACGTGAAACTGAACGACGCCACCGCCCTGCGCAACGCCTTCGCGAAGAACAGTTTCGGAACCAACATCATCGAGTACCCGACGACAATCGCGGAGAACGTCGGGGCCCTGTTCGCCATCAACGGCGACTACTACGGTTTCCGCGACACCGGGATCATCATCCGAGACGGCGTCGCATTCCGTGACGAACCGGCCCGCCAAGGCCTGGCGATCATGCGGGACGGCACCATGGCCAGCTACGACGAGACCGGCACCAACGCCGCGAAACTGATCTCCGATGGTGCCTGGCAGACCCTCTCCTTCGGCCCCACGCTCGTCGACGGCGGAACCGTCATCGAAGGCATCGACAAACTCGAGATCGACACCAACTTCGGCAACCACTCCATCCAGGGCACCCAGCCCAGGACGGGGCTGGGAATGATCGCCGCAAATCACTTCGTCTTCGTCGTGGTCGACGGCCGTTCCGCCGGGTACAGCAACGGCATCACCATGACCGATTTCGCCCAGCTCTTCGTGGACCTGGGGGCGCGGGTCGCCTACAACCTCGACGGCGGCGGCTCCACCCAGATGGTTTTCAACGGCTCCCTCGTCAACAACCCCCTCGGCAAGAACAAGGAACGCGGCACCAGCGACATCCTGTGGATCGGAAAGTGACATCATGCTCGTTCTCATTCCCGCCTACGAACCCGGCGACTCGCTCATCGCCCTGGTCCGTGAGCTACGGGCCCATCCCGCTTCTCCCAACATCCTGGTGGTGGACGACGGTTCCGGCCCCGACCACGACGAGATCTTCGCCCTGACGCGCATTCACGGCGCCACCGTGCACCGCTACCCGGAGAACCGCGGAAAAGGCCATGCACTCAAGACCGGGTTCGCCATCGCCCGGCGGCACCACCCGGGCGAAGTGGTCGTCTGCGCCGACTCCGACGGCCAGCACAAGGTGCCCGACATCATGCGGGTGGCCCGCGAGGTCGACGTCGGCTCCCGCGAGATGGTGCTCGGGGGCCGTCGGTTCACCGGCCGGGTGCCGCTGCGCAGCGCCTTCGGGAACAAGGTGACCAGCTGGCTGTTCAAAACCCTGACCGCGATCCGAGTGGGCGATACCCAGACCGGGCTGCGAGCCTATCCGCCGAGCCTGCTCGAATGGCTCGGCACCGTCCCGGGGGAACGTTTCGAGTACGAGCTGTCCCTGCTGCTCCAGGCCGGAAAAGCCGGCATCAGCATCCGAGAGGTCGAGATCGAAACCATCTACCTGCACGGCAACAAGAGCTCCCACTTCCGTCCCATCCGGGACTCGTGGCGGGTCTACCGGCCGCTGCTGGCCTTCGCCGGTTCGTCGCTGGCCGGGTTCGCCGTCGATTTCGTGGCCCTGCTGCTGCTGGCGGCCGCGACCCACAACCTGCTGTTCAGCGTGATCGCCGCCCGGGTGCTGTCCGCCACCGTCAACTACCTGCTCAACCGGCACGCGGTGTTCCGCGACGGCGACCGCAGCACCCCGCTGAGGTACGCGCTCCTCGCCTGCGGAATCCTCGCCGCCAACTACGTGCTGCTGCGGGCCCTGTCGATCGTCATGCCACTGGCGTTGGCGAAGCTGCTGACCGAGGTCACGCTCTTCGCGATCAGTTTCGCCGCCCAACGCGCCCTGGTGTTCACCCACAAGGAACTGAGCACCCGGAAAGGGCATCTCATCACCCGATAGGTTGGGTGCATGCGCAAATCCACTCCACTCGACGCCGTCGCCGAGGCCCATGTCGAGGCCCTGGCGGTCAACGACCCCCTCGAGGCAACGGGAATCGGTCTGCCGGGACACGACCACGAACTGCCCGACTACTCCCCGGAGGGCACCGGCCGCTGGGCCGATGAGCTGCGGCGTACGCTCCGGTTGATCGAGGAAACCCCGAGAACGGACGCGGTCGACGAGGTCACCGCCGCGGCCATGACGGAACGGCTCGGCCTCGAACTGGAGAGCATCGAGGCGGGTGACCAGTTCGCCGCGGTCAACAACATCGACTCGCCCGTCCAGTGGCTGCGGGACGTCTTCGACCTGATGCCCACCGGGACCGACGAGGACTGGAGCAACATCGCCTCCCGGCTGGCGGGTATGCCCCGGGCCGTCGGCGGCTACGTCGAGACCCTGCGTGAGGGCATCGCCCGGGGCATCGTCCCGGCCCGCCGCGCTGTGACCGACGTGGCGGCCCAGGCCGCCGCCCTGGCCGGGGAGAAATCGAGGTTCCGCCAGCTGGCGGCCGAATCCGGGCGGGAGGGAACACTCGGCGCCGAGCTGCAACGGGCCGCGGAGCTCGCCCGCGGCGCCTTCGGGGACTTGGCCCGGTTCCTCACCCAGGACCTGGCCCCCGTCGCCCGAGAAGCTGATGCGGTGGGGCGGGAACGCTACCAGCGGGCCTCCCGGGAGTTCCTGGGTGCCCGGATCGACCTCGATGAAACCTACGAGTGGGGGGTCGAATCGCTGGCCCGGATCACCGCCGAGCAGGAGGCCATCGCCCGCGAGATCGCGGGACCCGAGGCCACCATTGCTGACGCGATCGCCGTGCTGAACGCCGACCCCGCGAACCAGCTGCACGGCACCGGGGCGCTGCGGGAATGGATGCAACGCACCGCCGACGAGGCCGTGGCGGCTCTCGACGGGAAATATTTCACCCTGGATCCGCGGGTGCGCACCATCGAGGGCATGATCGCCCCCTCGGCGACTGGCGGAATCTATTACACCGGACCGTCCGCCGACTTCTCCCGTCCCGGCCGGATGTGGTGGTCCGTTCCCGAGGGGGTCACTGAGTTCACCACCTGGCAGGAGAAAACCACCGTCCATCATGAGGGTGTGCCCGGCCATCACCTGCAGATCGGGCAGGCCGTCGCCCAGGCGGAGAACCTGAACCGCTGGCGGTCGCTGATCTGCTGGGTCTCCGGGCACGGCGAGGGCTGGGCGCTGTACGCGGAACGCCTCATGGATGAGTTCGGTTTCCTGAACCCGGGGGAGCGCCTCGGGATGCTCGACGGCCAACGGCTGCGCGCCACCCGGGTCGTCCTCGACCTGGGAATCCACCTCGGCAAACCCGCCTT
>ERZ773070.2301-NODE-2301-length-10895-cov-32.522694_pt1 | contig 10895 bp, 6 predicted proteins | sample MGYA00580618_ERZ773070 | MGnify/ENA primary metagenome ERZ773070 (study PRJEB29015, sample SAMEA2738023) | human oral metagenome | biome: human oral; feature: human-associated habitat; material: dental | place: China | collected 2019 ...
CCGTCGACAACCCCGACGACGACGTCAACCTGCGCCGCATCCTCAACGTCCCCAAACGAGGCCTGGGGGACAAGGCCGAGGGCGCCCTGGCCGAGCACGCCGCCCGCTACTCCGTCTCCTTCGGGCAGGCCGTCGCCGACGCCGCCGGAGCCCCCCGCGAGGCTCAGACAGGCGAGACCGAGGAGACCGACGGACAGGCCCCCTCCGCCGGGGCCGGTGAGCCTCCCGAGGTCGAGGGCCTGACCACCCGGGCCCGCAACCAGGTGCGCGGCTTCCACGAGCTGCTCACCACCCTGCGCCACATGGTCACCGCCGGCGACGGCGTCGCCGACGTCCTCGACTCCGCCCTGGACGCCTCGGGCTACCTCGCCGAGCTGCGCGCCAGCGACGACCCCCAGGACGCCACCCGCGTGGAGAACCTCGCCGAGCTGCACTCCGTGGCCAGCGACTTCCAGGCCGCCAACCCCGACGGTACCCTGGCCGACTTCCTCGAACGCGTCTCGCTCGTGGCCGACTCCGACCAGCTCCCGCCCAGCGCCGACCTGGAGGACGAGGACGCCCGGCAGGCCGAGGAGCAGGGCCAGATCACCCTCATGACCGTCCACACCGCCAAGGGCCTGGAGTTCCCGGTCGTCTTCGTCACCGGCCTGGAGGACGGCACCTTCCCGCACTCGCGCGCCCTGGCCGAGGACGCCGAGCTCGCCGAGGAGCGCCGCCTGGCCTATGTGGCCCTCACCCGCGCCCGCGAGCGCCTCTACGTCACCCGCGCCGCCGTGCGCAGCGCCTGGGGCGCCGCCAGCGCCATGCCCGCCTCCCGGTTCCTGGACGACATCCCCGCCGAGACCATGGAGTGGAAGCGCATCGCCTCCTCCATGGACGCGCTGCGTGGCGGCGGCACCGGCTGGGGGAGCAGCTGGGGCGAGGGCGGCTTCGCCTCCGGGCGCGGGTCCTACGGCCGGGCCGGCGCGGGGCGGGGGGCCAGTGCCGACGACGACTTCGCCCCGGCCATTGGCTCGGGGCGGCGCGGCGGTGGCCGGACGAAGCGGCTCGGGCGGGTGGAGACGCCCAAGGACCGGGCCGAGGCGAGGCGCGCCAAGCGCCTGGCCGCCCGCGGCAAGCCGGTGCGGCTCGATGGCAGCGGCGACGCGGACTCGGCCTCCGCGGCCCTGCCCGAGGCGGTGGCCGGCCTCAAGGTCGGCGACCAGGTGCGGCACACGTCCTACGGGGTGGGCACCGTCGTCGGCCTGGAGGGATCTGGGCGCTCCACGGTGGCGCGCGTCGAGTTCACCATCGACGGCGCCGCGGCCACCAAGCGCCTCATGCTGCGCCTGGCCCCGATCACCCGGGCCTGAGCGGGTCGGCGGGCCAGGGCCCGTCGGCGGTCCCCGACCGGAGCGCTGCGACAGGGCCGGGTGAGGTGGGGCTGCCACCAGCACGCTTCCTGGTGGCAGCCCCATGGAAAGACGGGCTGCCGGATGGTGTCATCGTCCTATGACACGCTGTCCTTTTCCGAACATACTCTCAGCCCGGCGTCACCGGCTGGGCTGCCCACCGTGCGGCGCGAACGGCCGTCCGCCCAGGCGGACGGCGTGAGGGGCGCCCGGCTCCTCCTTCAGGAGGACCGTCGAGGCTGTGTCACCTGGGAGCATGAGGCCATGAGCAGCGACACCCCAGCACCATCAAGTGAGCATCCCCTGCGCGGCTGCCCCCTCGGCTTCCGCGATCGTCTTGTCCCGCCGGCACTCGACTCGGCCCGCACCGCCGACGGCGGCATGCGCCTGTGGGGGGCGCAGCTGCCGCTGGGTGTCCTGGTGTGCATGGTCTCGCAGACGATCGGGGTAACCGTTGCGATCGCTGCAGGCACCGTCCTGGGGGAAGCCCGCCGGGGCTCGGTTCCGGGCGCAGGGTTGAGCAAGGCCCTCCACTATCCCGGTGGACTGCTCATCGGCGCGATCGTGATGGCCGCGCTGGTACTTGCCGGGTACTGGGGCATCATGCGGCTGCTGCGCAGGTGCCCAGTGGCCGAGCTGGCCGGTCCTGGAACGCTCCGCGAGCTCGGCGTGGGACTGGCCTGGGGGGCGGTGCTCATGTGCACGGCCTGCGCCGTCTTGGCTGCGGTGGGGGTCTACCGCATCACGGACGCGGGCTGGAACAAGGGCGTGCTTGTCGGGCTGAGTGCTGGCATCATGGCTGGTTTCGCGGAGGAGATCCTCTTCAGGGGCCTTCTGCTGCGCCTGCTGGAGGCCTGGCTCGGCTCGTGGTGGGCACTGACCCTCACCGCCGCCCTGTTCGGCGCCATGCACCTGGGAAATCCTGGGGCGACTGCTTTCGGTGCGGTGGCCATCGCCCTGGAGGCGGGTATCCTCCTGGGGGCCTGCTACCTGGTGACGCGGCGCCTGTGGTTCGCCATCGGCCTGCACGCCTCCTGGAACTTCGTCCAGGGCGGCGTCCTCGGCTCCGACATCTCAGGCGTGGGCAGCGGCCGAGGCCTGTTCGAGGCATCCTTCAGCGGCCCGGACGTCCTCACCGGAGGCAGCATGGGTGTCGAGGGCTCCGTCATCACCGTCGTCGTGTGCACGGCGGCGGGCGTGGCCATGGCGGTCACGGCGTATCAGCGCGGGCTCATCGTCCCGCCCGTATGGCGACGCCGTCGGGAGGCGCAGGATGCGGAGACCTCCGCGGCGACCGCGGGCGGCCCCGCTGAGCGCGGCCCTCGCTGAGCAGCGCGCGGAAGGGGCGGCGGGCTCGTGCGATGGGCGGTCGCTCAGCCGCAGCCGGTTCACGACCGGGCTGGCACCAGCCGCACGGGCCGCCGCTCCGCCCGGAAGTCGTTGACCGGGGCGTCCGAGGCGTAGCCCAGGGCGAATCCAGTGATGAGGCGGTAGTCGGCCGGCACGTCGAACTCGGCGTCGAGCGGGCCGCGCCAGGTGGCGAGAATCCCGATGGGGCAGGAGTCGACGCCGCGGGCCCTGGCCGACAGGAACAGGGTCTGGAGCATGAGTCCGGCGTCGAGGGCCGCGAAGGGCATGAGCCCGGCGTGGATGAGGACGAAGCCGATGACGGGCGCGCCGAAGGCCTCGCAGTTGCGGCGGTTCGCCTCGTCGCGTCGCGCCCGGTCCCCGCGCGCCACCCCGATGTGCTCGTAGAGGGCCCTGCCGACGGCGATCGAGTGCACGCGCAGGTCCGCCGGGTAGGGCGCCCAGACCTTGTAGTCGCCGTCGGGAAGATGGCCGCTCAGGGCCAGCTTGGCCAGGGCCCCGCGCTCCTTGTGCTGCACGCCGAGCGTCTTGTCGAACTCCCGCACGTAGGCCGCGCGCAGCCGGTCTGCCCGGTCCCCGGTGGCCAGCGCCAGCATGAAGGGGCGCGTATTCGACCAGCTCGGCGCTTGCCGGGCGTCGTCGAGAATCTTGTCGAGCACCGCGGCTGGCACCGGGTTGGGGCGGAAGTCCCGCACCGAGTGCCGGGAGGCGGCCAGGTCTGAGAAGGATGCGGCGTCCACGCTGACTCCTTGACGTGTTACTGCTGGGGCTGCTGTTGTTCAGAACCGATCTCGGTGCGGAACTGAACCGATCTCGAGCCGGAATACGACCGATCTCGGTGCGGAACTGAACCGATCTCGGCGTTAGCGGCGGGGGCCGAAGGTCGAGTCGTCCAGCGTGCGGACGACGCGCGCCGGGCTGCCCACCGCCAGCGAGCGCGGCGGGATGTCCCGAGTCACCACCGAGCCGGCCCCGATGACGCAGTCGTCGCCGATCCGCACCCCCGGGCAGACGATGACGCCGCCGCCGAGCCACACGTTGTCCCCGATGACGATCGGGTCGGCGCTCTCCAGCCCGGCCCTCCGCGGTGCCGGCTCCAGGGGGTGGACCGGGGTGAGCAGCTGGACACCGGGACCGATCTGGCAGAGCGCGCCGATGGTGATGGGCGCGACGTCCAGGGCCACCAGCCCGTAGTTGGCGAAGGTCCCCTCGCCGACGGCGATGTTCTCCCCGTAGTCCACGCGCACCGGCGGCAGCAGGCGCGCCCCCGGCGCGAGGTGGGGCATGGCCGCGCGCAGGTGCTCCTCGGCGTCGTCCTCGCCCATGGCGAAGGCGCGCTCGTAGAGGTGGAGCTCGCGGCGGGCGTGAGCGGCGATCCGGGCGTTGTCCGGGTCGTCGGAGACGTACCAGTCGCCGGCGAGCATACGCTCGCGGTTGGTGCGCGCGTCCCCGGCGAGATAGGGCTGGGCCTGGGCGAAGGGGGTCTCCTCGGTCATGGGCGCGAGCCTACCGGCCCGGCCGTCCGCTCCGTCGACGGCCGGGCGGCGGAGCGCGCTCGGCGCAGTCTCAGCCCTCGACGGCGGCTGCCGCCGGACCCGCCGGGGCCGACTCCGTCGTCGTCCCCGCCAGGGCCCGGGTCGTCAGCGCCATGCGCAGCACGTTGCGGGCCGTGCGCTGGAGCTCGCCCAGAGTCAGGTGCTCGCCGGAGTCGTCGTCGGGGTCGTAGCAGGCCAGGACGGAGTCGTCGTGCCCCTCGGCCCGGGTGCTGGTGTACGTGCGCCCGCCGGGCATGAGGACGTCGACCTGCGCGCGCACGCGCGTGGCGGAGTCGGCGAGATGAGCGAAGAGCGGGTCGGGGGCGTAGCGCATCCACCAGTCGGTGATGACCAGGCCCTCATAGCCCCACTCCCCGCGCAGGATCGTGGTGGCCAGGTCGTAGCTGTAGTGGGCCCACTGCCCATTGATCTTGTTGTAGCTGGTCATGACGGTGCGGGGGCGGGCCTGCTCCACGCAGATGCGGAAGCCCCGCAGGTAGATCTCGCGCAGGGCGCGCTGGGAGACGCGCGAGTCGTTGACCCACCGCTGGGTCTCCTGGTTGTTGCAGGCCAGGTGCTTGGGGCAGGCGGACACGCCTCGCGACTGGATGCCGCGCACGTAGGCGGCCGCCGTCAGCCCCGTCAGCAGCGGGTCCTCGGAGTAGTACTCGAAGTTGCGCCCGCACAGCGGGTCGCGGTGGATGTTCATGCCGGGGGCGAGCAGGACGTCGGAGCCCTTGCGGAGCATCTCCTCGGCGTGGAGGCCCTCGAGCTCCTCGACCAGGGCCGGATCCCAGGCGGAGGCGAGCGCCGTGCCGCACGGCAGCAGGGAGGCGAAGGCCGACACCCGGATGCCCGACGGCCCGTCGGTGGTGATGACCGGCGGCACGCCCAGGGCGCGCAGGCCCTCGGTCAGGCCCCCGAAGGCGCCGGCGTTGCCGGGCGCCCCCAGCGGGGAGCTCATCTCGATGTCGCCGTAGGACAGCTGGGCCAGGTCCTCGGCGCTCAGACGGGCCACGACGTCGTCCAGGTCCACCCTGCCGGCGGCCACGTCCCGCAGGGTGGGGCCGGCTCCGCTCCCGCCGGCGCCCGCGGCCCCGGCGGGGCCGACCGGCTCGGGCAGGCGGGAGACGATGCGCTCGCGCAGGTCGACTGTGGCCGTGGGCACCGGCTCCCAGCCGACGACGACGCCCCCGTCCCGCCCGCGCACCGGCGTCATGCGGTCGAAGGGATGGTCGGGGGAGGGGGCGAGCGCCTCCTCGAGCTGCTCGAGGACCTCGGCGGCCCCGACGTCGACGGCGCCCGCCGCGGCGGTGTCCCGCACGGACAGCCCCACGTGGAGCGGGTGCGCGCCCGCCTCGAGCACCCAGGCGTTGCGGTGCCCGGTGGCCCCGGAGTCGTCGAAGGAGGCCAGGCGCTCCACGGGGAAGGACAGGTCGAGCTCCTGGGTGCCGCCGGGAGCGAGCTCGGCGGTGCGGGCGAAGGCGACGAGCTCGCGTGCGGGCGAGGCCAGGGCGCCGCCCGAGGCCGGGGAGGCGTAGACCTGGACGACCGTCGAGCCCGCCCGCTCCCCGGTGTTGGCGGCCGACGCCGTCAGGCGCACGACGTCCCCCTCGCGCACGGGGGCGCCGGGCACCACGGTGAAGGTCGTGTAGCCCAGGCCGAATCCGAAGGGGAACTGGACGGCGTCCGGGGCGAAGGTCTCGAAGTAGCGGTAGCCGACGAAGACGTCCTCGGCGTAGTGGTTGGCCTCGGGGTCCCCGAAGCTCGCCGCCGAGGGGCAGTCCTCATAGCGGCGGGCAATGGTGTCGGGCAGGCGGCCGCCGGGCTCGACGGCGCCGCGCAGCACGTCGGCGACGGCGCGGGCGCCCTCCATCCCGCCCGGCCAGGCGAGCAGGAGCGCGCTCACGCCCAGCTCCTCGGCCCAGGACAGGTCCATGACATTGCCGGAGTCGACGACGACGACCGTGCGCTCGAAGCGGGCGGTCACCCGCTCCAGCAGCAGCCGCTCGGTCTGGGTCAGATAGTAGGAGCCGGGCTCCAGGACGTTCTCCCGGTCCTCGCCGGCCGCGCGGCCGATGACGACGACGGCGACGTCGGCGCGGGCGGCGGCCGCCCCCACGGCCGCCTCGTCCAGCTCCATCTCGGGGTGGAACCGCGGCCACTTGCCCCACTCCGGGGCGGCGACGGGCTGGGCGGCGCACCAGCGGCGGTAGGTCTCGGCGAGATCGGCGTCGACGGCGATGCCCGCCTCGACCAGCGAGTCCAGCAGGTTGGTGGTGTAGGGGGCGTTGACGTCCCCGCCCGATCCGTACCCGACGGCGAACCAGTCGATCTGGACGCGCCCGAAGACGGCGACGCGAGCCGTCGGGTCCAGCGGCAGGACGCCGTCGTTGGCGAGCAGGACCGTGCCGCGGGCGGCGGCCGCGGCGGCCAGCCGGGCCAGGCGGGGGTCGACCCGCCGGTCGTCGTCGGCGGCGCTGGTGAATCCCTGGGCGACCTCGCTGGTGGTCATGTCCGGCCTCTTCCTTGAAGCGTGCGTTGTCCCCACAAGCCTAATCGTCCGAGTGGTCGGTGACCAGGGTGCCGGGGGCGGAGGCCAGCTCCTCCTCGAGCTGCTCCAGGCCGGTCCTGGTCGACAGGGGCAGGGGGCGGAACAGCGCGGCGACGGCGGCGGCCGCGATCAGCACCGGGGCCAGCCCCAGCAGCACCGGGGCGAGCGCGTGGGCGTAGGCCAGGTGCACGGCGTCGGCCGTGGCGGCGTCCAGCGCCCGCACGACCTCGGGCGTCACCGTGGACACGCCCTCCCTGTCGAAGCCGACCAGCGCCAGGGCGGCCGTCAGCCGGGAGGTGAACAGGACCCCGATGATCGAGTTTCCCAGCGAGACGCCGATCTCGCGGAAGAAGTTGTTCGTGCTGGTGGCGGTGCCCAGCATGGAGGCGGGCAGGGCGTTCTGGATGATCAGGACGCTGAGCTGGAGGAACATGCCGATGCCGAGCTGGAGGACGAACATGCCCGCGCCGATCCACCACGCCGGCGCGGTGGGCGGCACCAGGCCGAGGACGGCCATGCCGGTTGCGCCCAGCAGCGAGCCGAGGATCGGGAGGGCCTTGTAGCGTCCCGTGCGGGTGACCAGGGTGCCCGAGACCATGGAGCCAATGAACATGCCGGCGCTGCCGGGCACGAGCAGCAGGCCGGACGCCGTCGCTGAGACCCCGTAGACCATCTGCAGGTAGGTCGGCAGATAGCCGTTGATGCCGAACAGGCAGGCGCACATGAGCACCGCCACCACGGTAGCCACGACGAAGGTGTGGTTGGTCAGGATCCGAGGCGGGAGGATGGGGTCGGCCGCGCGCCGCTCGACCGGGACCAGGGCCGCCCAGGAGGCGGCGGTGGCGAGCCCCAGGCCGATGGTGATCGGGCTGGACCACGCGTAGGTGGTGCCGCCCCAGGTGGCGATCAGCACGACGCCGGTCGATCCGGTGGCGCTGAGCGTCAGCCCCGCCCAGTCGACGGTGAAGGCGCGAGCGCGCCGGGGGCTGTGCAGCGCGGCGGCGACGGCGACCCATGCGAGCACCCCGAAGGGCAGGAAGAACCAGAAGACCCAGCGCCAGCCGAAGGAGTCGGTGAGCCAGCCGCCCAGCAGCGGGCCGAGGACCGCGGCGATGCCGAACATGGCGCCCAGGGGTGCCATATAGGTCCCGCGCACGCGCGCTGGGATGAGGTCACCGGTGATCGCCTGGGAGGAGATCATGAGGGCGCCGCCACCCAGGCCCTGCGCGAAGCGCGCAGCCACGAAGAACAGCATGGACGGCGCGAAGCCGCACAGCACCGAGCCGCCGATGAACAGAACGATGCCGGTCAGGTAGAGGAGCTTGCGGCCGACGACGTCGCCGAGCTTGCCGGTGACGGGCATGGCCAGCGTCTGGGCGATCGTGTAGGCGGTGATTGCCCAGGACATGTGGGCCACCCCGCCGAGGTCCCCGATGATGGTGGGCAGGGCGGTGGCGACGACGGTGTGGTACATGGCGGTGAGGAAGACGACCATCATGAGGCACACGTAGACGACCCAGAACCGGCGGTCGGGTCGGAAGGTCATGCCCTCGAGCGACTCCGAGCCGGGTGCGGCGCCGTTCGAATCGGTTGCGCCCGCCCGTGGGGCGGGCTCGGCTGCTGGGGTGCTCATCGCTTCTCCTCGGGGTGCGCCGGTCCATTCTGCCAAAAGGCCGGTTCGAGAGGGCGGATGGGCCGCGGACGCGCTGGGCGGGCGGTGACGCGGAGCGCGGCCGGCGGGGGCGGGCGTCCCGCCGGTTCGGATGTTTCTGCTGAGCAGGGTGTGACGACGAACCGATCTCGGTGCGGAACTGGACCGATCTCGGCGGGGCGGGGCGGAGCGGGCGGCGAAGATATGACGTTTCGGTAGATAACGAATCGATAACGGTCCGGATGATCTGATGTCTGTCCGATGCCCTCCGGCCTAGCGTTGCCCTCGACACGTTGTCGGCACCCGTCGACCGCGGATCTTCCCACGGCACTTCCACCCACGCCTGTCTACGGTGTTTCAAGGAGGAAACTACAGATGGCTACTTCGCTTCCACGGCGTCGTTTTATCCAGGGTTCTGCCCTCGCTGCGGCTCTCGGCGCCGCAGCGGCCTGCTCGAATGGCCGGGGGGGGGGTGACGCAACTGCAGACTTCTCCGGCACGGGCCCGATCACCTGGGTCCAGGGCAAGGACAACTCCGATGGCAAGGTGCAGGAGCGCATCGATGCGTGGAACTCCGAGAACCCGGACGAACAGGTCACGCTCATCGAGCTGTCCGCCGAGGCGGATCAGCAGCGCCAGTCCCTCGTCAACAACGCGCAGACCCAGTCCGACGCCTACGACGTCATCTCCGTAGACAATGTGTGGGTGGCCGAGTTCGCCGCCAACCAGTGGATCCTCGAGCTGCCCATCGACGATCTCAAGAACGACGACATTATCGAGTCGGTGTGGAACACGGGGATCTACCGCGACAAGCTCTTCGCGGTGCCCTTCGCGACCGACGCCCCGGTCATGTTCTACCGCAAGGACTTCCTCGACGAGGCGGGCGTCAAGGTGCCCACCACCTGGGACGAGGTCAAGTCCGCCATCGACGCCGTGCGCAAGGTCTCCGGCCATGAGAGCATCGGCGGCTTCGGAGGCCAGTTCGCCAAGTACGAGGGCCTGACGTGCTGCTCCTCGGAGTTCATCCACACCGCCGGCGGCGCCTTCTACGACGACTCGAACACCGTCACCATTAACTCCCCCGAGGCCGTCAAGGGTCTGCAGAACCTCATGGACGGCTTCAAGGGCGGCTACATTCCCAAGGAGTCCCTGGAGTGGAAGGAAGAGGACGGGCGCAACGCCTTCGAGGCCGGCAACCTGCTCTTCTACCGCCAGTGGCCCTACCAGTACGACAACAACCTCAAGGCTCTCGGCCAGGAGAAGTTCGGCGTCGCCGCGCTGCCGACCATTGACGGCAAGAGCTTCGTGCCCACCCTGGGCGGCCACAACTGCGGCATCTCCGCCTACTCGAAGAACAAGGCCACGGCGCTGAAGTTCGTCAAGTGGTGGATCTCCGAGGACTCCGAGCGCTACGCCCTCGAGACCCAGACCCTCGCCCCCATCCTAGGCTCCCTGTACGAGGACGCCGACCTGCTCAAGAAGTTCCCGTACCTGACCACCCTGCGCGCCTCCCTCGATGCCGCCAAGGGCCGGCCCAGGGTCGTCTCCTACGGGGATGTGACCGCGGCGATCCAGGACGCCATCTACCCGGCGATCCAGCAGAAGACGACGGCCCAGGACGCCATTACCGGCCTTGAGGGGGCTCTGAACAACATCCAGGCCTGATCGGCAGACCCTCCCGCGGTCCCGCCCCGCTCACGGGGCGGGACCGGCGGCCGATTGAGACGGGCATTCGCCGCCGACTGCCACCTGGGTGCGGTGGGGCCGGCGAGAGTCAGCAAGAGTTTTGGCACGAGAGAAACCAATGAGCACAACGTCGTCGCACTCGCCGGGAATCGTTAACCGGCGGTCCAGGTCCAGCAGGGCGCAGTCGCGCCTGGCCTGGATACTCCTGACCCCCACGGTCGTCGTCCTGACGGTCGTCATTATTCTCCCCATCCTTCAGTCACTGCAGCAGTCCCTGTACGGCAAGGCGGGTCTGGACGAGGAGACCGGCTTCGTCTCCAAGGTCCCGCCCTTCGTCGGCCCGAAGAACTACACCGACATCTTCACCTCAGCGGGTGATCACTTCTGGAACGCGGCCTGGAACACGACGCTCTTCGGCGTGGTCACCGTCGTCCTGGAGACGGTTCTGGGCGTCGCCATGGCGCTCATTATGCACAAGGCGATGCGCGGGCGCGGCTTTGTGCGCGCCGCCATCCTGGTGCCGTGGGCCATCCCCACCGCCGTCTCCGCCATCTTGTGGGGATGGATCTTCAACCAGAACGGCGTCGCCAACGCGATCCTCGGCCAGCACGTGATGTGGGCCTCGGGAAACGTCTCGGCCAAGATGGCGATCATTATCGCCGACGTGTGGAAGACCGCCCCCTACATCGGGCTGCTCACCCTCGCCGGGC
>ERZ773070.2303-NODE-2303-length-10889-cov-16.290751_pt1 | contig 10889 bp, 9 predicted proteins | sample MGYA00580618_ERZ773070 | MGnify/ENA primary metagenome ERZ773070 (study PRJEB29015, sample SAMEA2738023) | human oral metagenome | biome: human oral; feature: human-associated habitat; material: dental | place: China | collected 2019 ...
GAGTACCCGGGTTTTCCCGAAATCCTTGCTGAGCTGCGAAATCTCAATCGGATAAGCGTTCATGCCTTCACTATAAAGTGCGACGTTACGTTACACGCAAGCCCCCGCCGCTTTACGACGCCCTCCCGGGTGTGCATGCCCACACCCGGGACCACTGGCACCAGAAACCCCGCTTAGCTGTTCTGAAGCACAACACCTTTGCCTTGCTGCACATTATCTAAGCGGGGTTTCTGGCTTGGGTGGGTGAATGCGGGATTCCTGCAATCGGTTTGTCAGCTTAGAACATGTGCTGCGGGGCGGTGTAGCTAGTTTGATAGCTACGAAACCTCCAAAGTCGCCACGCTTGAGATCTCCTGAACGGGGTTTCGCAGCTATCAGATGTGCTGCCATCGTTGCCGCATATGTTCTAAGCGGGGGTGCGGGAGAAGCGGTTTCGTTTACCGAGTGAACAGCACGTTTTCTAAGCTGGCAAACCCCCTGATTCGTTTCCTCCAGATGGGTCTTGGAAGAGAAACCCCGCTTAGCACTTTTGCAGTGGGCAGTGGCTGTAGATGTTCTAAGCGGGGTTTTGGCTTGGGTGGGTGAATGTGGGATTCCTGCAATCGGTTTGTCAGCTTAGATAATGTGCTGTGCCTTATGTCTGATGTAGCAGGTTTGATAGCTGCAAAACCTTGTTTAGAGGACATGGAATTCGGGGGATTTGGAGGTTTCGCAGCTATCAGATGTGCTGCCGGCTGGGCTGTATGGATGCTAAGCTGACAATCCCGGTTTGCGGGCTCCTGGGGGAGAAGTTTTCGGGAGAAACCCCGCTTAGATAATGTGCTGCGTGGGGTGTTGTAGTTTGCAGCAGGTTTGATAGCTGCAAAACCGGTTGAGGGGGAGCTTGGGGCAGGGGATTGAACAGGGTTTCGCAGCTATCAGATATGCTGCGGGCTGGGGCAGCGGGGCTGGGGCCGGCGGGCCGGGAGGTGGGCGTCGTAAAGCGAGGGGATGCAAAAGCCGACCCGGGTTCACCGAAGAAAACCAGGGTCGGCTTTGGCTAGGTGAGGCGAGACCTAATTAGGCGGCCTTCATGTGCTTTTCGAGAATGTCGCCAAGCATGGGAACATGCGGCTTCATCAGGCTAGCAGCCTTGGGGCGCACCTTGTCGTAGATCTTCTCCAGGGTAGCTTTGTCGGCCTTCTTGACGTTTGCATCAGCAACAGCCAAGATGTCGGCAATCGCAGCATCAGAGTGGGTGTTGAGGTAGGTGCCGAAGTCTTCCACATCGGAAGCCTCGTATTCTGCCCAACGAGGTTGCAGAGCTTCAAGCAGCTCCGGGAGAACCCGGTTGACGCCCCTAGCAGCAATATTCTTGTCCGCCAACTTGGCGGCACCGAAACCGGTCTTGACAGCAATGCCGGCATCGTCGATGGCGGACTCTGCAACTTCTGCTAGCTCGGCTGCGACTTTTTCGCGCTGATCGCCGAGAAGAACAGAAAGATCAGACATACAAATATCCTTTCTAAAGATAAAAAACGTGGCCTGAGACCTAGTGACAAGAATAAAGAAAAAACGACCGCAATGTCAGCGTTACCAACGATTGCGATCGTTTTGTTGCAATTCTTCCGCCACAGTTCTTAAGTAACACTCCTAGCGATTATAGGGGACGATAACGATAGATTTCAGTCACCAAAGGCCACTCTAATTAACTGTAATCACAACTGTCACAAATGTTACAGGAGTTATCCCAGATAGCGCAATACACCGGAAAAACTTAGTGAATTGCCAGCCGGATCACAGGTGCTACCTGCATATAATTAGACATTTCCCGGGTTATTTCGGGTGATATCACGAGTGCGGCGACTAAAAGTGCCACGAATAGGGTGCCGTGAGGGCGCTAGCCGAAGAGCTCCAGGTAGGCCTGGTATACCAGTAGCACCTGCTCCGAGAACTCCGCATTGCGGTCTGTGAGCGGAGCCAGCTTGATGATCGTCGCCGCCAGCGCCGGCCCCACCGTGTCGGGGGTATGCACGCGAATGCCGGAAAACTGCGCCCGGGTCACGCTCGCCGCCGCATACAGCGCCGAAAAATCCGCCACGTCCACGTCATATTCCGCGCAAAACACGTCCGCAATAATGAGCAATTGCTCCCCGCTTAACGACGGAAAACCCATGGCTTACCCGCGGTTTCTCCGAATTCGGGCCGCCAACACGGCCTGCTCCGGGATGATGGTTTCCGCGAGTTGGGCGATGTGGGCGTCGGCAAGCGTGCGTTGGGCGGAGACCACGATGGCGCGCACGGCGGCCTCTTGCTTGCTGCAACCCCAGGCGTCGGCAAGCAGGGAGAGGGCGCGATCTTGGTGGGAATCTAGTCGAAGCGTCATGGCCATGGTATCACTATGATACCACTAGTTGGGCACGCGGTATCATGGGATGCTGTGAGTGATTATGATCGTATTCTCCCCATCGACCTCAACGAGGAGATGCAAACCTCCTACATTGACTACGCCATGTCGGTCATTGTGGGTAGGGCGCTGCCGGAGGTTCGGGACGGCCTGAAGCCCGTCCACCGCCGCATCCTCTACGCCATGTACGACTCCGGCTATCGGCCCGACCGCGGCTATGTCAAGTCCGCCCGGCCCGTGTCGGACACCATGGGCCAATTCCACCCGCACGGCGACTCCGCTATCTACGACACCCTGGTGCGGCTCGCCCAGGACTGGAATATGCGCTACCCGCTGGTCGACGGCCAGGGCAACTTTGGTTCCCGCGGCAACGACGGCCCCGCCGCCATGCGGTACACCGAGTGTCGGCTCACCCCGCTCGCCATGGAAATGGTGCGGGACATCCGCGAAAACACCGTGGATTTCTCCCCCAACTACGACGGCAAAACCATGGAACCCGACATTTTGCCGTCCCGGGTGCCGAACCTGCTCATGAACGGCTCCAACGGCATTGCCGTGGGCATGGCCACCAACATTCCCCCGCACAACCTGCGGGAGCTGGCCGACGCCATCTATTGGCTGTTGGAAAACCCGGATGCGGACGACGCCACCGCCCTGGAAGCCTGCATGGAGCACATCAAGGGCCCCGATTTCCCCACCGCCGGCCTCATCGTTGGCACCCAGGGCATCAAGGACGCCTACACCACCGGGCGTGGTTCCATCCGCATGCGCGGCGTGACCAGCATCGAAGAGGAGGGCAGCCGGCAAACCATTGTGATTACCGAACTGCCCTACCAGGTCAACCCGGATAATCTGATTTCCAGCATCGCCGAGCAGGTGCGGGACGGCAAACTTGCCGGCATCTCCAAGATCGAGGACGAATCCTCCGACCGGGTGGGCATGCGCATCGTGGTTACGCTCAAGCGGGATGCCGTGCCGCGCGTGGTGCTCAATAACCTGTATAAGCACTCCCAGCTGCAAACCAACTTCGGTGCGAACATGCTTTCGATCGTTGATGGGGTGCCGCGCACGCTCCGGCTGGATCAGATGCTCCGCTACTATGTGGCCCACCAGATCGAAGTGATCGTGCGCCGCACCCAATATCGCCTGGACGAGGCGGAGAAGCGGGCCCACATTCTGCGCGGCCTGGTGAAGGCCCTCGACATGTTGGACGAGGTCATTGCGCTGATCCGCCGGTCGGAAACCGTGGATGTTGCCCGCCGCGGCCTCATCGACCTGCTCACCATTGACGAGGTGCAGGCCGATGCAATTCTCGCCATGCAGCTGCGGCGTCTGGCCGCCCTGGAACGCCAGAAGATCATTGATGAGCTCGCCGAGATCGAGGCGATCATTGCCGACCTGAAGGACATTTTGGCTTCCCCGGGCCGGCAGCGCGCCATTGTCCGCGATGAACTGAAAGAGATCGTGGACAAGTACGGCGACGATCGCCGGTCGCAAATCATTGCTGCCACCGGCGACGTGACCGAAGAGGACCTGATCGCCCGCGAAAACGTGGTGGTGACCATCACGTCTACGGGGTATGCGAAGCGCACCAAGGTGGATGCGTATAAGTCGCAGCGCCGCGGCGGCAAGGGGGTGCGGGGCGCCGAGCTGAAGCAGGACGATGTGGTGCGGCACTTCTTTGTGTGCTCCACCCACGACTGGATTCTGTTCTTCACCAATTTTGGTCGGGTGTACCGGTTGAAGGCCTACGAGTTGCCAGAGGCGTCCCGGACGGCCCGCGGGCAGCACGTGGCGAACCTGCTGGAATTCCAGCCGGAGGAGCGGATTGCTCAGGTCATTCAGATCCAAAGCTATGAGGATGCCCCCTACCTGGTGTTGGCGACGGTTCAGGGTCGGGTGAAAAAGTCCCGGCTGTCCGACTATGAATCCGCTCGTTCCGGCGGGTTGATTGCGATTAACCTGAATGAGGGAGACAAGCTCATTGGCGCTTCGCTGTGTTCCAATGAGGACGATTTATTGTTGGTGTCTGAGGAAGGTCAATCCATTCGGTTTAGCGCCGACGATGAACAGTTGCGCCCCATGGGTCGGTCGACGGCGGGGGTAAAGGGGATGCGATTCCGGGGTGACGATCATCTGCTCGCCATGACGGTGGTTCGGGACGGTTCGTACCTTCTGGTGGCGACCGCTGGCGGCTACGGGAAGCGGACGTCGATGGACGAATATTCCGTGCAAGGCCGGGGTGGGGTCGGTGTTGTAACATTCAAATACAACCCGAAACGGGGCAAATTGATTGGCGCGTTGGCGGTCGATGATGACGACCAAATCTTTGCCATTACCTCCGCCGGCGGGGTTATTCGGACGGAAGTAAACCAAATCCGACCAAGCTCTCGTGCCACAATGGGAGTTCGTTTGGTTAATCTAGAAGACGGCATTGAGCTCCTTGCCATCGACCGTAATGTTGAGGGCGAAGGCGAGGAGGAAGTAGAAGCCGTGGCTACTGCCAAGTCGCGCGCTCCTAAGCAAGAAACCATTGAGGAAGAAGATTAATGGCTACTCGTGAATACACGGTGCAACGTATTGCCCCGATGTCGGCGTTCCGCACGGCGTTTTCGCTCTCTATCATCGGCCTGGCGGCCTGGATAATTTGTGCTGTGGTGCTCTATTTAGGCATGGCGGCGTTTGGGGTGTGGGACCAGGTCAATCAGGTTATTGGTGGCGTGGGCGGCGACCAAACCCTATCGTTTGGCGTGGTGATGTCCCTGGTGGCACTCATTGGCGCTATTTTTGCTATCTTTTTCTCCGCGCTCGCCCCGCTGACTGCGGTGCTGTATAACGCGGTGGTGGATTTGTTTGGTGGCATTCGCGTGACACTCCGCTACGAAGCAGAGTAGAATAGCTTTACGACGCTGTAACGCAGGCGAAACTAGGCCCCGAGCAGGCGATTTGCCAAGTCCCGGTCATACTGGGTAAAGTTCTATCTCGTTCCCCGGGGCCTATAGCTCAGTCGGTTAGAGCGCATCGCTGATAACGATGAGGTCGCAAGTTCGATTCTTGCTAGGCCCACTGGAACATGGGGCATTAGCTCAATTGGTAGAGCATCTGCTTTGCAAGCAGAAGGTCAGGAGTTCGATTCTCCTATGCTCCACAATAAGGGCCGTCAATCATAATGATTGACGGCCCTAAAACTATTGGAGGATGAGGGTGGTTAACCTAAAGTTGGGGTAAGGGTGGGGGTGATTGCCGGCCAGATATCATTAAAAACTATGCAAGTTAGGCAATCCAAACCTCCCTATCGGCTCAGTGCCCAAGCCCGGCTTACCATTGTCTGTTCGGTGCTTTTGACCTGGCTTTCCGTCGTGGGAATGTCGTTATCCATCATGGGGGCCGGGGCCGTCATTGATGGGGGTGGCAGCGAGCTGATTCTGTGGGGAGTGATTCTCACGTTTGCCACCATCATGATCCGCACCATGGTGGTGGCCCGGGGTCATATTGCCGAAGAATCCCGAATCCGGCACCGCATCATTGATGCGGTCTTCACCAGCGGACCGGTGGACAGCACCGGGGCCGTGGTGTCGCTTGCCACCGAATCCAGCGAAAAGATGATGGCTCTCCGGGTGGGATTCGTCGGCCAAGTCATCGCATCTCTTACCGCACCCCTGGTGGTGCTGGGGGTGATCGGCACCATGTCCGGGCGCATCGCCCTCATCCTGCTTGGCATGCTCGTCATTGTGCCGCTCCTCATATGCGGCTTCCGCAAGATCATTTCCACGGTGTCCTCCGGCTCCCAGGACGCCAGAAAGGCCCTGGCTGCCGCCTACATGGACGCCCTGAAATCGCTCAGCACCCTCCAATTATTGGGTGCCGCCGGCCGAATCTCCGACCAGCTGGCCGCCACCGGGGAACGCAACCGGCAGGCCGTCATGCGGCTCCTCAAGGGTAACCAGCTCATCCTGTTTGTCATGGATGCCGCCTTCTACCTGGCCGTGGTCACCACCACCGCCTACCTGGTGTTGAGCAGCACCACCCTCACCACCGGCCAGGCCATCGCCATCATGGGGTTGAGCATTCTGCTTCTGGAGCCCATGGACCAGGTGGGTGCCTTCTTCTATGTGGGCATGAGCGGGCTGGGCGCCCAGCGTGGCATTTTCGGCTTCCTCCGTGGTCGCAGCAAGGCGCGTCGCCGGGACGTTCCCATCGACCCCCACCAGGAGGCCGCGGTATCCATCACCGACCTGTCGTTCGGTTACGACGACCGGGATGTGCTTTCCCACATCAACCTCGCCATCGCCCCCGGCGAGCGGGTGGGGATCATCGGGCGGAGCGGCCAAGGCAAATCCACGCTCCTGGCCCTCATGGGTGGCGACCTCATTCCCCGAAGCGGGCAGGTCACGCTGCGGGAGGCGTCGGCAAGCGTGGCGCAAACCACCTGGCTGTTCACCGGCACCATCGCCGACAACCTGCGTATCGCCCGCCCCGACGCCACCGAGGCCGACATGTGGGCCGCGCTCGAACGCGCCCGCGTCGCCGACGAGATTCGCAGCATGCCGAGCGGGCTTGACACCCAACTCGGCGAGCAAGGCCTCGGCATCTCCGGGGGTCAAGCACAACGGATATCGCTCGCACGTGCGATTATTTCCGGGCGGCGCATCATCCTGCTTGACGAGCCCACCTCACACGTCGACCTGGCGTCTGAGCGCGAAATTCTTGCCGCCATCGACGACCTGGGCCGCGACCACACCCTCATCATGGTCACCCACCGCACCACCACCCTGCGGCACATGGACCGCATCATCACCGTCAATAACGGCACCTTCACCGCCGACAATACCCTTGCAGAACACCATGGAACCCACCGTTAAACAACTCGTCACCTGGCTTATTAGCATCACCCGGCCGGTCCTAGCCCCACTGGGCGTCTCCACGCTCTGCCGCATTGCCAACCAAGTGCTCGGCATACTCCTTTATGTGATCCCCGTCTACGTGCTGGTCGCGCACGCCGTCGACGGTGGGGACGGGGTGAACCTGCCCAGCATCCTGGCCGTGATCGGCTTTATGATTGCCGCGGCTCTCGCCAAAGCCTTCCTCCGGTACCTCGAACATTATTTCGGACACCTTGTTGCGTTCAAGGCCCTCGAACTCATTCGGGTGCGGGTTTTCCGCGACATCTACCCCCAGGCCCCCGCCATTGTGTCCGCCACCGGAAACCGGGCTGTGGGCAGCGGCGACATGCTCACCCGGCTCACCCGCGACATCGGCCAAATCGAGGTGTTCTTCGCCCACACCACCGCCCCCGTCATATCCGCCATCATCGTCCCCACCTGCGTGGTCGCGTGCGTGGCCGTTATCGCCCCGTGGCAGGGGCTCATCGCCGCCATCATCCTGCTGGTCGTCACCCTCATCACCATTGACACCAGCGCCTATCGGTTCGCCGTGCGCGTCACTGGCCGCCGCGGGGCCCTCGCTCAACACATCACCGACTCCGTGGGTGGGGTCGCCGAAGTCATCGGGTACGACGCCGAACAACGCCGCCACCGCGAACTATCCGAATTAGAAATACCCCTGCAATACGACTATGTGCGCCGCAGCGCCCTGGTAGGGGCCCGCACCGGGGCGGTGGCCGCCGCCCGACTCGCGGTGCTGTTCATGCTGCTGCCGGCCACCGACAACCTGCCCGTCACCGTGGCCGCCATGTTTGCGGTGCTCCGCTGCTGGGACATGGTAAACGAGGTCGCCGACCTGGGCAATCACCTCTCCCAGTCGCTCGCAGCCGCCCGCCGGGTGTGGATGCTCTCCCACGCCGGGCTCGCCCCCACCTCCGGGCCCGCCCAGTTGACGCCACACGGCCCCGGCCTGAGCGTGGAATGGCGCGACGTGTCCTACACCTATGCGGGCAGCCCCCGGCCGGTCGTCACGGGGGTGAACCTGGCCGTGCCCGCCGGCGCATGGGTGACCGTGGTGGGCACCACCGGCTCCGGCAAATCCACCCTGGCAAAACTCCTACTACGCTATTGGGATGTTGACGACGGCGCTGTGCTTATCGACGGCCGTGACCACCGGGAATACGACCTCGACTCCCTCCGGGCTGCTGTGGCGGTGGTCACCCAAGACATTCAGGCCATGAACACTACCGTGGCCGACAATCTCCGGCTGGCCCAACCCACCGCCACTGACGCCGACCTGCTGGCCGCCCTCCAGGTGGCCTGCCTGGACGAAGAGGTTGGGTTGGCCGCCCCGGTGGGGGAGGGCGGCAGCGCGCTTTCCGGGGGTCAACGGCAACGATTGTCCCTGGCCCAAGCGCTTTTGCGGGGCGGTCGGGTGCTGGTGCTTGACGAGTTCACCGCCCACCTCAACCCCGCCCTCGCCGCCGAGGTGCGCCGCCGGCTGCACGCAGCCCACCCGGATGCCACCATCATTGAAATCGCCCACGACCTGGACAACATCACCGACTCCACCTGGGTGGCGGTCATGGACCAGGGCCGAATCGTGGAACAAGGCAGCCCCGCCGACCTGCTGGCCGAACAGGGAGCCCTCTACCATTTGCAGCACCGGGATCGGGAAGACCAAGAGAAAGAGGAGGTTTCGGAAGTTTCCGGGATGCACTAGGTGGTGGGTACGTTCGGGGGTGGAAAATTCCCGTAATCTGCAGTTCAGCGCCATTACTCAACACAGGTGATTATTGGTCGGCATTGTTAGAATCGAAGAATTGGTACATGAGTGCTTCCCCACGTGTGTCACCGATACATACGCTTTCTGAAAGAAAGAGTTCTCCTGGGGCATCACCAGATACAGTGTCGAAAGATCTAATGAATAAACCAATGACGCACCAGCTGCTAGTAAATCAGCTTCGATAGGATCTGGATCATCGTCTTGCTCTTGAATCATGCATAAATAGTCATCGAAAGATTCTGGGAAATCAGCAGCGTTTGGGGCTAAAATCTCTTTGGCTTTCTCGGAGAAATCAACTATATCGGCCATTATGACTGTACCTTCAAAGGAAGTAAGCGTGGAGTAAAATGCACCGCCGGGATCAATATTGGCGTCTTTCCCATCGAATTCCACAAGTCCATAAAATGGACAAGATTCCAGGAACCCAAAAGGACACGTTTCAACACTATTAACAACCCATTTGATGCGCCCATGATAGTGTTCCTGAATCGCTTCAAAATCCGCATAGTCGTCCAGGTTAAGGAAAAGATAGACCTTCATGTCGGTGTTTTGGTGAATATATGAAGCCATTTGGTCCAAGGCCTTGGTTTTTTCCGTTGTTTTTCGCAAAAAATTATGTATTGAGTATGCCATGGTTTTCCTTATGGTAAAGCTATTTGGTCGCTGGGAAAACTTATCTGCACTAGCAGATGAAAAATCGGAAATACATGCCATCTAGCTTGCCTTTCCTTACTCCCAAAGACTAGCCATGTGTAGGGATATCGAATAAGCTTCTATGGATACGCATGAAAATGTTGATAAACATGGGGGTATAGATGTTGACGCGGGAAGAAATCGGAAAATACTATTTGAATCATGCCTCACAGTAAGATGTCAGCTTCATGAGTTTGGTGCTGGCATACGGCCAGTGGAGCAAAGAAAGACTAAGAATGTAATTGGGCATAATAGGAATGCTGCATTCCCGCAGTAGCTGAGCATCTACCTGTAGTATCTCCTAAAATCAGCACAAAATTTTAAAGGCACAACCATTGTCGAACCAATCCACCATACCAATCAATACCTACTGCTATATCACTATTTTCGTATGTCACTATGATTCCCTTGTGGCGGCGAAAGAACGCTACCAGGAACGGTTATTCACCACAACGCGATGCGGCTATGATGTTGTTTTCGCATCAGAACAAGTCCTTGACCTGGGGCATGTTGACTACATGTTCGAGTCTCTCCTTGGCGAACTCATCGGTTTTGACGAACCCCCGTCCGAAGCCGAAAAGAAAAACTACTCAACTTTCGCTCTCACCACGATCGTCAACATTCCCGAACGCAGCGAAAGCGGCATTGATGATCTTTGGTTTTATGTAATGAACCTTCTAGAACTGGACTATGTGCACGAGTTCCCAGCGGTTTTTCCCAGTCATACCCGACTCATCCACATGACACCCTCGGGCTATGAAGACCCCGAATGCGAAGACGTATAAAAATTAAGGATCGTCATGACACAATCCTGGTGCTATTACACCATTTTCGTCACTCAATATGGTCTGCTTCATGCAGCTAAACGACGCTACCACGAGCGCATCACCGCGGTAAAACAGGACTACGATGTGGTTCTCGTATCCGAACATGCTTACCAACTCTCCACCCCACCACTGTTCGCCGAGCTTATTGCTTCCCACCCAGAGCCCACATGCAGGGAAGAAGAATACTCCGCATTTGTCTTCACCGCCATCATCACCATTCCCAATGACACCAACCCCCACATGGTTGCTCACCTGCTGGAACTAGACTACGCGGATGGGTCATCACCAACATTCCCCAGCCGTACGAGTGCCAC
>ERZ773070.2306-NODE-2306-length-10873-cov-7.030505_pt1 | contig 10873 bp, 8 predicted proteins | sample MGYA00580618_ERZ773070 | MGnify/ENA primary metagenome ERZ773070 (study PRJEB29015, sample SAMEA2738023) | human oral metagenome | biome: human oral; feature: human-associated habitat; material: dental | place: China | collected 2019 ...
TCACCGTGCGCGTCACCCACGGCGCCCCCCACAACCTCATCGCCGACTCCGCCCGTTGCGGACACGAGCTGGACCCGCGCGCCGCGGCCGCCAACGAGGCCCTCAAGCCCGGTGACCGCCTCTGGCTCGACGACGGCCCCGCCCTGTTCCAGGTGCGGCGCACCCGCGCCGGGGACGCCTGGGAGCGCCGCCAGGCCGAGGCCTGCGCCACGCCCGAGCCCGACACCGCCCCGGTGAGCCTGGGCCTGCCCACCCTGCGGGTGGGCGCCCCGGCCTGAGGCCTGAACGGATTACGGCGCTACGGGTTGCCGAGGCTGCCAGGCCACCTGATCACGTCGTGAAGATCTGGCCGGGCAGGTCACGGAAGCCTCGTGAGACCAACGCCGTGCCCTGGCTGGACAGGACGGCGCACTCGAAGCGAAAGTCCTGTGCCAGCAGGCCCGGCTCCGTGCAGAACAGGGCGGTGGCCACCCCGTCGGCGATGGCGCAGGACTGCGCCACGACCCAGGTGGCTGCCACCTGAGTGACGGGTAGACCAGTGAGCGCGTCAAGAATGTGGTGCAGCCCCTCTCCCCAGGTGCGTCGGTGCGGGCTCGAGCCGCACACGGCGGCGCGGGTCACGTCCACGGTGCCGATGACGAAGCCGTCCCGGCCGGGCTGCTCCAGCCCCACGCGAACCGGGTCCTCGCTGCGAATGAGCAGGTCGCCCGAGCCGTCAATGATGAAGTCCTCAACCCCGTGGGAAACCAGGATCTCCCCGATCCTGTCGGCGAGGAATCCCTTGCCGACGGCGCCCACGTCCAGCAGGACCGGATGCGACATGGTGAGGTGGTTTCCAGTGTGCTGGACGACGTCGGTCCATGTGCCTCGACCACGGTGCGCGCCGATGCGCTCGGCTGCGCCGCTCTTGACCGCGAAGCTCAGCTGGGGATCGTAGCCCAGCGCCACCAGATCGGTTCCCACCAGAGGGTCGATGCGACCATGCGTCGCAGAGTAGAGCCGGTCGTAGAGATCGAGCATGGATGCGTCCGTGCAGGGGATCTCCGCCACGACTGGTCCGTTGCCCAGCGCGCCGTCGGCGATGCGACGCACGAGTGAGGATGGGGCGAACCGGGACCAGAAGCCTTCGAAGTGCTCTGCGTAGTCGTGGATATCAGCCCGTGCTTCGGGGCGGAGCTGTGACGAAGTATGAATTGACCAAGTGGTTCCAGTGGTGGGAAAGGACCAGCGCTCAGGGAGGTGCGGCGTTGAGGAGGCTGGCGTGCAAGGCGAGCACATCGTCTGCTGCTCTCCTTTCTTGACGCCCGCATCAGGTTCTCCCAAGAATGCAGCGCCCATTTCTGTGGTGATATGCGGGAAGTATCAGAACTCTCTCAGGGGGCGACCTGACGTTCTGTCATGAAATAGTGAAAAATCTTTGACGGCAGAGGTTAGGTGAGCCTAGGCTGAGTGACGCGAACGCTGGTACCAATGACTGTCGTCGGCACCTTAGCGCAAACCGTGACCAGCAGCTCCCAGTTGTGCAAAGGACAAACCGTATGAGCCATTCTTCGGCAGCGCAACCGCACCGCAATGCCGGCTCCTTCGCCACCCGTGCCGCGCTCGCGCTGATGACCATGACTCTCATCGTCATTCCGTTCCTGTCCGGTCCGACCCCCCAGGCTCGAGCAGCCGAGTCCGCCACCGACTACGACACGTGGGCTGCTGCTGCGACCGCTGTCGACACTGAGCTCCAGGGAGCCGTCACCCAGTACAACAACGGGAACACCTCAGGTGCTGCGGCAGGCGTTCAGCGCGCCTACAACACGGCCTACGTCGCCTCCAACCTCTCTCGTGTCATCAGTGACCTTATTGGTGCCCAGCGGGCCACGGATCACAGGACCCGGTTCGACTCCGTGAGGAGGCTGGCCTACTCCACCGGTAGCGGGGACGCCCTGTCCACCCAGGCCACGGTGCTGGCCGGGGACATCGCCGCCGATGCCTCCCAGCTCGACGGTGTGTCCGATCTTCCCGGCCCTCGTGACTACGCCGCCCAGCAGGCGGCGACCACAGCCACCGAGCGCGCCGAGCTCGATGCCAGGAAGACCAACGTCAACGAGGGGCGTGGCGAGCGCAGCTGGGCCCAGGTCGCCTCGGAGATGAATGGTCTCATCGACCAGGCCATCAAGAAAGCGCAGGGCGGTGACGGGAAAGGCGGTGCTGAGCTGGTCAACAAGGCCTACTACGGCTACTACGAGAAGCTCGGCTTTGAAAAGACCGTCATGGCCGTTATCTCCGGTGATCGCGTCTCTGAGGTGGAGAACCAGTTCAAGGTGGTTCGTAAGGACATGATCGCCGGTGACTCCAACGCGACGACACAGGCTGAGCACCTCAAGGACATGGTCACTCAGGACGCCGCCACGCTCGATGCCAGCGGAGGCAAGGTGAACCCTGTACGGGCCTTCTTCACCGGATCCTTCGGCCAGGCCTTCCTCATCCTGCTGCGTGAGGGACTCGAGGCGATCCTTGTGGTCGCCGCGGTCATCGCCTACCTCATCAAGGCGGGACTCAAGGACAGGGTCCGTCTGGTGTACCTGGGGCTCGTGCTGGGGCTGGCCGCCTCCGGAGTCGTCGCCGTGCTCTTCGCCGTCCTCTTCAACTCCGCCTCCTCCCACCAGGAGATCCTTGAGGGGATCGTGGCGCTCACGGCCATGGTCATGCTGCTGTTCACGTCCAACTGGATGCTCTCGAAGTCCTCCGTGAGCTCCTGGAACGTCTATATCAAGGGCCGGGCGGAGGCCTCCGTGTCCAACGGGGGCGTGTGGGCCCTGGCCTCCTTGTCGTTCCTGGCGGTCTTCAGGGAAGGTGCCGAGACGGTCTTGTTCTACGAGGCCCTGCTCACCATGGACCGCTCGGGAGGGACCTCCATCTGGCAGGGGTTCGCCGCCGGCACGGTGGTCCTGGTGATGGTCTTCCTGTTCATCCGCTATACGAGCGTCAAGATCCCGCTGCGCCCCTTCTTCGCGATCACCAGCATGCTCATGGCCATCCTGGTGGTTATCTTCGCCGGCGGCGGTCTCCATGCCCTCATCGAGGGCGACGTAGTCTCCGGCACCTATGTGACGGGCTGGCCCACATACGACTTCCTGGGCGTCTATCCCTATCGCGAGACGCTCGTGTTCCAGGTGCTCATGGCCGCCATCGTCATCATCCTCGGAATCGTCTCCACCGTGAGACGACGCCGGGCCGAGCAAGAGCGCCGGCTGAACCAGGACGACGGCGCGATGAGCCAGGAGTCGATCAAGGAAGAGGAACCGGACGAGGAGGTTGTCGAGGCCCCCAGTGCTGACTGATCTCCTTATCCAAGGTGTGGGTACCCCCGCCGATACTCACGCAGACATCTTCACTGCTCCGGGAGCCAGTGACTCGAGACCACTCCGGTACCTGCTCCAAGGTCTCGGGCAACGATCACTGACATATCCCACATCACCGCAATCACATGCTGCTTCGCAGCTGCAACACAGCAAAGGAATCCCATGCGTACACTCAAGATCGCCAACGCTATCGGCGCAATCGTCCTGGCCGGCACCCTGGGGCTGACCGCCTGCACCTCCAGTGGTGGCTCCGATGCCAAGTCCTCCGCCTCGGCCACGGCCGCGGACGACGCCAAGGGCAAGGGTTTCGAGGAGTACCCCGTCGGTGACGACAAGGAGGCCGAGAAGCAGATCAACGTCTCGGTCGTCTACTTCCAGCCCATCGACATGGAGCCCCAGGGAATGGGGCTCAAGGCCGCTGACGCCTCCTTCCACCTGGAGGCCGACGTCACTGGCCTCGAGGGCAACACCCTGGGCTACGGCAAGGGGGACTTCGTCCCCGGTCTGACCATCGACTACTCCATCACCAACAAGGACACCGGCCAGGAGGCGACCAGCGGAACCTTCATGCAGATGAATGCCTCCGACGGTCCCCACTACGGCGCCAATATCGCCCTGCCGGACGCCGGCAGTTACCAGCTCAGGCTCAAGATCCACAGCCCCGCCGAGAACGGCTGGATGCTCCACGTCGACAAGGAGACCGGCGTCGAGGGCCGCTTCTGGACGACGCCCATCGAGCTGACCTGGGACTGGCAGTACACCCCCCAGGAGTGGTGACGTCTGACAACACGCTCGCACAGGGCCGACGACGTGTTCGGTGCGTCTCCTGCCTCCTGCCCGGAGCACATCAGTCCGGATACTGAATCCTCTTGATGCTGCCGATTGCTCCAGGTGCTGGAAGACCGCCGACCGTCGTCGGCCCCGGAGACGGCTCCGGGATGACTCAAGGAAGAAGGTGCTCAACGACATGCTGGAACGGTTCGTCTCAGTGGTCGGTGGCATGACCATGCCTTTCCTGCTCTTCGCTGCGCTGGCGGTGAGCCTCGCTCCTCAGATCGTCAACGGGTGGCCCAGAGCCAGCCGAGCCCGGTTTGCCGCCGCAGGCGTCGGCCTGGTCGGAGCGGGGGTCTTCGCCACGCTTCGAGCCATCGCCTTTCTGACGTCGCGCACGGCGGTCAACCTGCCTGCTGCGAGTGCCCTGGTGATCGCCGACATTCTGCTGCTCGCCGTACTGGTGGTGCTGGTACTCAGGCCCACCTGGGGCTATGAGGGACGCTTCTCCCTGGTGGCCAACACGGCGGCCTGCCTGGTGCTGGCGCTGGCCTTCTTCCGGGCGACTCCCGACACCATCCTTCAGCTGTCCGCCTTCATTGCCCCCGGCGAGGCTACCTTCTCCTCCGAGATGCTGCTGCGTGTGCTCGGCTTCCTGGGTGGGTGGTGCGCGGTCGCGGTGCTGGCCTTCATCTACGTGCGCGCCTGCAAGGGGCTCCCGCGGCGCATCACCAACCTGGCGGTGCTCGGCTTCGCCGTCGTCATGACCGGAGCTGACATTCTGACCCTCATGCGTCTGCTACACGCCAAGCACCGCATCATGCTGTCCTTGGAGGCGTTCCGGCTGGTCGTCTGGGCGACCAACAACATGCAGACCATGATCCTGTTCCTGGCCGCTGCCGTCTTCCTCATTCCCCTGACCGGCCTGTTCGTCACCAGCCTGCGGCGCCTGCCCGAGCAGCCCAACCCGGCCGTCCTGCGTTCCCGCAAGGCCGAACGTCGACGCAGTCGCCGGTGGGTGCTGGCCTCCGCGCTGGGCTTCAGTGCGCTGGTGCTCACCCGCACCGTCGCCCTGGCCAAGGTCAACGAGGTGCCCCAGCTCTCCCCCCCAGAGCCTTACAACCTCGATCAGGCCGCCGGGCTTGCCCGCGTCTCGCTGTCCGGCCTGGCCGATGGACACCTTCATCGCTACGCCTACACGGCAGCGGAAGGCACCGAGGTTCGCTTCATCGCGATCCTCAAGAACGGCGGGGCCTACGGCGTGGGCCTGGACGCCTGCGAGAACTGCGGCCCGTCCGGCTACTTCGAGAAGGACGGCAAGGTCATCTGCAAGCGTTGCGACGTCGCCATCAACCCCGCCACCATCGGTTTCAAGGGAGGTTGCAACCCCATCCCGGTGGAGTTCGAGGTTGATGGCGGGGACCTGACCATTGCCACCACCCTGCTGGAGGACTCCGCGAAGGTGTTCAAGCGGTGATGACCTCCAGCTCGTCGCCCTGCCCCGCCTGCGGAAAGGAGTCCTGAGATGTTCTTCATCCGGCTGCTTCGCCGTTCCTTCCTCCGCCAGCTGCGCCGCCGCTCGCTGATCGCCCTGACGGTGGCGCTGTGCGCCTCCGTCTCCGTGGCCATGCTCGGCGTGGTTCTCGACGTGGGGGACAAGCTCAACGCCGAGCTGACCAACTACGGTTCCAACATCGTGGTCCAGCCCCGCGCGGGCGCGGTCGTCGACAACCTCTACGAGACGAGCAAGGACAAGGAGGCGGCCTCCTTCCTCGACGAGAAGGAGGTCACCAACATCAAGACGATCTTCTGGGCCTACAACATCGTGGACCTCACCCCCAGGCTGTCGGGTGCCGTCAAGGTTTCTGGTGGTGAGGGCAGGGCGGGCTCCGCGGGTACCGAGGTCCTGGCCACCGGAGCCTGGTTCAACAAGGACGTCAAGCTCTCCACCGGTGAGTCCACCACCCTGGGCGTGTCCACCATGCGCTCGTGGTGGAAGATGAACGGGGCATGGCCCGCTGACGACGCCTCCCAAGCCGTCGTCGGCACCAAGCTCGCCAAGCAGCTGGGCGTCGCCAGGGGAGACACGATCACCGTCACCGGCTCCCAGGGCGAGGAGAACCTCACCGTCACCGGGATCTACACCTCCGGGGACAAGGATGACCAGACCTTCTACGCACCGTTGGCCGGGATCCAGGACGTCACCGGGCATACGGGGCAGGTCGATGAGATCGAGGTCAAGGCCCTGACCACCCCCGAGAACGACCTGTCCCGCAAGGCCGCCGCCAACCCGGCCGCCCTGTCCACCGCGGAGTGGGAGACCTGGTACTGCACGGCCTACGCCTCCTCCATCTCCTACCAGATCGAGGAGGTCGTCACCGGCGCCGTCGCCAAGCCGGTCCGGCAGGTCGCCGCCGTGGAGGGCAACGTGCTGTCCAAGACGCAGGTGCTCATGATCCTCATGACCGCCCTGAGCCTGGTGGCCGCGGCACTGGCTGTGGCCTCCTTGACCACCGCCTCCCTCGTGGAGCGCACCGGTGAGTTCGCGCTCCTCAAGGCGGTGGGAGCCTCATCAGCCTCCATCAACCGGCTCATCCTGGCCGAGAGCGCCGTCATCGGGGTGATCGGGCTGGCGATCGGGGCCGCCGTGGGGTCCGGACTGGCCCAGCTCATCGGCAGAGTCGTCTTCCACTCCGGCATCACCATGCGTCCCATGGTCTACGTGCTGGTCGCAGTCCTCGTCGCCGTGGTCCTGCTGGCCGCCGCCGCCTCGTCCATGCGCTCGATCCTGAAGATCCAACCGGCCATCGCCCTGCACCGGAGGTGACGTAGGTGCCCAAGAGAACTCCACGCCGCGGTGGCCGCTCCATGACGAACCACCGCATGTTCGTCACGATGCTGGCGGGCGCCACGTTCCGACGTCGCAGCCGGGCCCTGGCCGCCACGCTCTCCTCCGCCGTGGGAGCGGCGACCCTGTTCTGCCTGGCGGCCGTCTGCCTGGCGGTGCCGGCCCAGATGACCGCCCAGATGCGCCAGTTCGGCGCCAACCTCATCGTCGTACCCGTCTCGGCCGAGGCGACCACTCCTCGCATCACTGAGCAGTCGGCCCAGGCCGCCGTGAAGGCCGCAGCCTCGGCCACCGGCACCGAGGAAGATCGACTGAGGCAGGCCGACTACCGCTACGAGACGGTCCGCATCAACCGCTCCCCCTACCTGCTGGCGGGCATCAACGTCAACGAGGTGCGCCGTCTCAACGGCCACTGGTCGCTGGAGGGCTCATGGCCCTCTGGCGGCCAGGTCCTCGTGGGCAAGGACGTCGCCGAGGCCGCCTCCCTCAAGGTAGGCTCAACCGTCACGGCTGAGTACCTCTCCAGCGACAACCTGTCACTGGACAGCTCCCACCAGGGTCCGGCCTCCTCCACCGACGATGCCGCCACGGGTACGACGGCGTCCCAGACGCCTGGCACGGGTCCCGGTGAGGGTGCCGATCACTCCGGACAGTCCGATCACTCCGGCCAGGGCGGTCGTGCCGGTCACTCGGGGCACGGTGGCCACGCCGGTCATGGCGGTTCCTCAGGCGGTGGAGCGGCCAGTGGTGCCGGTGACCCCGCCGCCTCTGAGAGCGCCCAGGGCACCGCGCAGTGGCAGGTCGCCGGAATCGTCGACACCGGTGGGCAGGAGGACGACATCGTCTACGCGACCTCGGCCGACGTCGACCAGCTCACTGGGACCTCGTTAGTCGGCTACGACGTCGTGGAGATGTCCATCGACACCTCGTCGACGACGATGGACGACGTCGTCGCCGCCGTGGAGTCCGCCGGCGGTGGCCGGCTGCAGGCCGAGCCGGTCTCCAAGATCACCTCCGGAGACACCCGGATCATCACCATGCTCAACACCCTGTTCTGGGTGGTCTCCGCCGTGGTCCTGGCACTGACGCTGGTCGGCGTGTCCACCACCATGACGGTCATCGTCTCCGAGCGGCGTAACGAGATCGGCCTGCGTAAGGCCCTGGGGGCCTCCGGGAGGTCCATCGCCACCGAGTTCTACTCCGAGGCCGCTGTCCTGGGGGCTGTCGGAGGCGTCCTGGGCACCGGCGTCGGCTACGGTCTGGCCGTCGCCGTGTGCCGCAGCGTCTTCGAGACGACCCTGGCCTTCAGCTGGCCCCTGGCCGTCGCCTCGGTGGCCCTGACATCGGTAGTGGCCGTTGCGGCCTCCTGCTCCCCGGTGCGTCGGGCCTCGCGCATCGATCCCGCTCTCGTCCTCAGGGAGGAATGACATGCTGCTCGAGCTGTCCCACGTGTCAAAGATCTACGGCGAGCTGCACGCGCTGGACGACCTCAGCCTGGAGGTGCCCCGCGGCCAGTGGCTCTCCGTGGTCGGCTCCTCCGGGTCGGGCAAGACCACCCTGATGAACATCGTCGGCTGCATGGATACGCCCACCAAGGGGTCGGTGCGCCTGGACGGACGCGAGCTGGGCAGCCTCAACGCCGCTCAGCTCACCGACATCCGCAAGAACGTCATCGGCCTGGTCTTCCAGCAGTTCCACCTCATCGGCCACCTCACTGCGGTGGAGAACGTCATGGTGGCCCAGTACTACCACTCGATGACCGACGAGAAGGAGGCGCTCGAGGCGCTGGAGAACGTGGGGCTGGCAGACCGCGCTCACCACCTGCCCTCCCAGCTCTCCGGAGGCGAGCAGCAGCGCGTGTGCATCGCTCGGGCACTCATCAACCACCCCGAGATCGTTCTGGCCGACGAGCCCACCGGGAACCTGGATGAGACCAACGAGCAGCTGGTCCTGGACATCTTCTCCCGGCTGCACCAGCAAGGGACCACCCTCATCGTCGTCACCCACGACTCCCACGTCGCCTCCTGCGGACAGCGCCAGATCCTGCTCAACCACGGCCGCCTCGTGGGGGAGAAGCTCTCCGACGGCGCCGAGGGACCTCGCTCCAGCACCATGCTCGACTTCGGTGAGAAGCCCACAGACACCGACGGCGCTGACCCGGACGAGGGCGATCCCGCCGTCGGGCCAGGACCGAAGGAGCAGCAGTGAGCCTTGAGACCTCCCAGGCCCCGCGCCACCTGGATGGCGGCCGGACCGGGGGCCGGGTCCTGGCCGTGACCGGAGTGATCCTGGCCTCCGCAGGAGCATTGACCGGCTGCGGGGGAGGGGACGTGTCCCCCTCCCAGGGCGACTACGCAGGGCGTGCGCAGACCGCCGGCCCCGCAGGCAGCTCCACCGGTCCGGCCTCCGCCTCCGCCTCCGCGCCTGTCGCCTCCCCGACGGCGGGGCCCTACGCCGACGGGACCTTCTCCGCCTCCGAGGCCTACGGGCCCGTGGACGACCTTATCGAGGACGACTCCCTCGACGTCAGCCTCACCCTGTCCGACGGTGCCATCACGGACGTCAAGGTCACCGGTCACGCCGCCACCGGCACCTCCAAGAAGCACATCCAGGACTTCGTCGACGCGATCAGTGAGGCCGTCGTCGGTCGCAGCATCGAGGACGCCCACGTCCAGGCCCTGGCCGGGGGCGCCAGGGAGGTCGTGGTGGTCCTCGACGACGGCACCCGGGTCCACGCGGCCGCGGCGCGCCTGGAGCCCTGCAACGGGCACTGGCTGCTGACCAATCTGGAGATGGCCTGAGGGCCCTCGTCCCCACCTCCACCGGTCCTTCTCCCAGGTCACCCAGGGCATCACCGCCCTCGTCCCCGCCTCCACCGGCCTCTAAGGAGGAGCCGGCGCAGCCGGCGAGGAGGGCGCCCGGGGCAGGAGGCCGGGCCCTCATGCCCTACTGCGTCCACGCGCCCCGGGGTCCCGGCCACTGCCCGCAGGCTTCGGCACCACGCATACGCGCCGACCGCCCCAGGGGCCCTGCCACTGCCCGCGGGCTCCGGGCCGTTCACCTGGACTGCGTCCACGCGCTCAGGGTCCCGGACCTGAGCGCCTCCGCCCTGGCGGCGAACAAGTACCGTTCTCACGGGCAATAAGTACCGTTCTCACGACAAACAAGTACCGTTCTCGCGAGCAATAAGTACCGTTCTCGCGGTGGGGGGCGGTGGGGGGCGGTGGGGCCCTCAGTGCCTACGCTTGGAGCGGCGACGACGCTGGGCGCGGTTGCCCTGGGCCGCCTGCGCCAGCTTCCCGGAGCGCCGGGGGCCCAGGGGGGAGGCGGAGGTGCCAGCCGAGGCAGGGCTACCGGCGGAGGCAGGGCTACCGGTAGAGGCGTCGGGCCCCGACTCGCTGGTCCCACCGTCCTCGGCAGGACCTGAGTAGGTCACCCGCCGACTCATGGACTCCTGACCGGTGTCGCCCAGGACGGAGCCGGCGGCACGCCGCCCGCTGCCCCCCAGCGAGACGCCCGCGGCGGCGCGTCCGTCGGAGTCCGCCACCGTGCGGGCCGCCTCCAGGGTGCCCTCGGCCTCGGCGCGCCTGGCAGCCGCCTCGAAGCGGCCCGCGTTGGCGAAGACCTGCTCGACGGTCTCCTCGCGGATGCCCTCCATCATGGCGCGGAACATGTGCGCCCCCTCGTTGGCGTACTCCACCAGCGGGTCCCTCTGGGCCATGGCGCGCAGGCCAATGCCCTCCTTGAGGTAGTCCATCTCGTAGAGGTGCTCGCGCCAGCGCTTGTCCACCACGGCGAGCAGGATGCGACGCTCCAGCGTGCGCATGGGCTCGTCCCCGAGCTGGGCATGGGCCAGGGCGTTGGCCTCGATGCGGGCCTCGGCGTCCTCGTAGGCCACGGC
>ERZ773070.2310-NODE-2310-length-10867-cov-8.686090_pt1 | contig 10867 bp, 6 predicted proteins | sample MGYA00580618_ERZ773070 | MGnify/ENA primary metagenome ERZ773070 (study PRJEB29015, sample SAMEA2738023) | human oral metagenome | biome: human oral; feature: human-associated habitat; material: dental | place: China | collected 2019 ...
AATGGGAACAACAGCCGACACAGACTCATCACCCGGAAGCGACTGCATCGTGGCGTACGTCGTTGTCTCTGTCGGCCCGTAGATGTTCGACACCAGGGTCCCGGGACAACTGCGTCGGACAATGTCAAAGCTATCCGGATTAGCGGCTTCCCCGCCCGTCATGAGATGGAGGAGACCTCTGAAGCAGGTTGCGTTCTCTGCGGCGTAGAGGTTGAACAGGGCGGATGTGACGAACGCGGACGTGACGTTGTGATCCCGCGTCAGCGCCCCGAACTCGTTGGCGTCGAGATGGCCGGGGCTGGCAACTACCACGGTACCGCCTGTCAACAGCGGGACCCAGATCTCGTAGGTCGCCGCGTCAAAAGCATGTGACGAATGAAACAACACGCGGTCGTGTCCCTGCCAGTGGGAGTCGTCGGCGAGTTCGACGATGTCGTTCTGATCGACGCAGACACCTTTGGGGCGTCCGGTGGAGCCCGAGGTGTACATGATGTAAGCGAGCCCGTCTGGCCGGTCGGATCTGCGCATAATGCGCCCCATATCGGTCTCCGGGGCGACGGTGGCCGCGTCGATGGTCAGTGCTGCGACCCCTTCGGGCACGTATGGGACGCCGGAGCCGCCGATGACTGCCAGCGTGGCACCGAGGTCGGCCGCAATGTCCTGTACCCGTTCCTTGGGATCGTCAGGATGGATGGGGACATAAGCGCAACCCGCCATGAGGATGGCCGCCATGGCGACGATAACATCATTGCCGCGCTCCATCATCAGCAGTACTGGTTGCTCGTCGGAGATGCCCTCCTCCACGATCCGATCACTGAGCGCAGCCGCCCGGCCGACCAGCTCGGAATAGGTCATCGCACCGCAAGGTCCATCGAGGGCCAGGGCGTCCGGGTGTTGTGATGCCTGGGCGATCAGCAAGCCAACGACAGAGCGTCGTGACGTTGGCGGAGCGTTCCCCTCCCATTGATCGAGCCGGAGAAGCTCTGCAGGCGGAAGGAGGTCGAGTTCGTGTACTTCTGTGCGAGGAGAGTCGACCAGGGCTTCGATGCAAGAACGCAGCGAGGCGATGAGTGTCTCGATACGACTTTGTGTGTAGAGCGCCGTACTGTATTCAATCGACAGTTGCAGGGAGCCGTCCCGCATGGCGAACTCCACTACCACGTCGAACAGGGCGCTGGTTCGAGGCAAGGAGAATTGTGAAACCTCGACGTCAGATAGTCTCAACTCACCGGTGTGGGCGTTCTGCAGCACGATGAGAGCCTGAATAATCGGACTTCTTGAAGGATCTCTGTCCGGGCTGACGGCGTCGACGACGAGCTCGAAGGGCAGTTCTTTGTCGAGAGCCCGACGGATACGAGCATCTGTTTTGCTGACTAACTCCCCAAGGTTGTCGCCGTACTCGATCGAGGATCGAACAACAACAGGATTCACGAAGAAGCCGACCACGTCATCGAGGTCGCGATGATCGCGGCCCGCGGAAGCCGCTCCCACGGCGACATCGCAGGTGCCTGACGCACCTGCCAGAGCGAGGTGCGCAGCGGTGGTGAGCAGTGTGAAAAGTGTTACTCCGTAACGCCGTGCGGTTGCGTCGAGCATCTCTGACATCTCGCGACCGAGGTCGGCCGTCACGATGGATCCCGCACTGGAGCGCGTCGCCGGGCGCGGATAGTCGGTCGGAATGCTTAACGGAGGAAGACCCTCCAGTTCGCTGCGCCAGAAGCTCTGGCGTTCCTCGAGAACTTCCAGTGACCAGCGCTGACCGTCCCATGCGGCATAGTCGGCATAATCGATGCGGCTGGAGACGTCTAACGATCCGTCAGCAGAATAAGCATCTCCGAGATCTTTAACGATGATGTCAAGGGACCATCCGTCACACGCGATGTGGTGCGTGCTGAGGACGAGGATGTGCTGATCCTCCTCAAGTTGCACGAGGAGCGCGCGGAAAGGACCGTCGTGCTCAAGGTTGAAGGGCTTCTCGACCTCGGCGATGAGTGCTGATCGCAGGTCGCCGTCCTTGACCGCATCAGACGACGTCCTCAGATCCATCGTATGCAGCAGTGAGGTGTCAGCGGATGAATCCATGATGATTTGGACCGGTCCATCGGCGGTGCTCATGTAACGGGTACGGAGCGACTCGTGCTTCGATCGCACGGTGCGAAGGGCCTTGCGCAAGGCTTCCACGGACAAGGTGCCGGTCAACCGGTATGCTGCGCCGGTGTAGTACTCGGCGCTGAGCGGATCGTGCTGGTACAGGAACCACATCCGACGCTGCGCAGTGGAGAGCGGCAACGGCCGCCCCCGATCAACCTGGTGCAAACCGTGAACTGCGCCAGCGGTTGACGCCGCCTCGGCGAGCGCAGCGGGCGTCCGGTGCGTGAAAACGCTACGACGTTCCAGCACGACGCCAAGAATGCTTTCCAGCTTTGACGTAAGTCGAACTGCGAGAATCGAGTCTCCTCCCAGTTGGAAGAAGTCGTTCGTGATGCCCACGTGCTCGATGCCGAGCAGTTCTGCGAATGCAGCAGCAACGATCTCCTCCGTCTTGTTGCGCGGGGCAACGTAATCCTGCTGCGGCGTGAGGGTCTCGGGGGCTGGAAGTGCCTTTCGATCGACCTTGCCATTCGGTGTGAGCGGAAGCTCCGAGATGGTCGCGATGACTGTCGGCACCATGTGTGAGGGGAGCACGGCTTCGACCCCGGAGCGGACATCCTCCGGCGTCAGGGAGGTCGTCGCGTCCTGAGGGACGACGTAAGCCACGAGGCGACGTGCCGCACGGTCGTCACGTACGAGCGCTGCTGCTTGCTTCACTCCGGGGACGTTGAGCAGTGCGGCCTCCACTTCTCCCAGTTCAATACGGAAACCGCGAAGCTTGACCTGATCATCGCTGCGGCCACAGAAGGTGAGCTGGCCATCGGGAAGGATCTGGACGATGTCGCCTGTGCGATACATGCGCTCGCCCGGGGCGCCTTCCAGCGCGGCGACGAAGCGCGATGCCGTTAAGCCGGGGCGGTCGTGGTAGCCGCGGGCCAGGCCGGGGCCGGCGATGTACAGCTCGCCCATGCCTCCCGGGCCTACCGGGCGCAACTCGTCATCGAGCACGAGGGTCCGCGTCCCCTCGATCGGTCGACCTATCGGAGGCGCTTCGGAGCCTGACAGGCGCCCACTGACTGTCGCCCACACAGTCGTCTCTGTTGGTCCGTAGGCGTTGAGCATGAGCCTCCCACGAGACCATTGAGCGACAATGGGCCCTGGGCACGCTTCACCGGCAACAATTAAACACTCAAGTTCATCAAGTGACTCTGGGGACAGGCCCGGAAGAACTGCCGGAGGCAACGTCGCGTGGGTGATGCCCGCATTCTTCAACGTGGTGACAAGGGCTTCACCCAACATCTCGTGACGCGGTGGGATCACGAGGCAGGCTCCTGTGCCCAATGCCATCGCGGTCTCAAACACTGAAGCGTCGAAGTTCGGAGAGGCAAATTGCAGGACGCGTGAGGCGGAATTGACCTGCATATGCCGGCGCTGTCCATCGATCATGTTGGTGAGGCCGACGTGCGTCACCATGACGCCTTTGGGCATGCCGGTGGAGCCTGACGTATAGATGAGGTAGGCGAGATCGTCCACCGTGGGGGACTCGGGCTCAGCTTCTGCTTCAGGTAGAGAGTTCACATTGAGGCATCGGATTCCGGCAGGAAGGTACTCCCGGGTGTCGTTGTCAACGATAGCCGTCGTTGTATGCGAGTCCTCGACCATGTAACTCAGTCGCTCAGCGGGGTAATTCGGGTCGAGCGGAAGATATGCGCCACCTGCGTACATCACAGCCAGTTGGCTGACCACCATCTCGAGTCCGGGGTGCAGGCAGATGCCGATGATGTCGCCCCGGCCCACGCCGACGGCTGCGAGGCGCCGTGCTCGGCTCGCAACTCGCTCGGTCAACTCTGTGTAGGTGAGTCGCGCATCCGGTGTCTCGATCGCGATGGACTTCGGATGGCGTCTCGTTGTGGCGTCGAGTATTTCGCGGTAGGTCGCTGAGTTGGCAGAAGCAGGCATGCTGAAGTTCCCCTAGACTGAAGTAGGAGTGAGTGGAAAAGGGGTCGATAAAAGAGGAAGGAGGGGGCGGGATGGGTCCTCTTATGCGGTCAGGAGGAGGGGGGAGGCGGGGGACACCTTCATTTCCCGACGCAGGTAGCGTCCGTTGTACTCGATGGCGTCGATAGTGGATCCGTTGCTCAATCCGGTGCTGAATCTTCCCACAAAATCTAAATCGCCCCCGAACTGATTGATTCTCACGTTGAACTGCAGGCTGTCGCTTAACAGGATGGCACCCTGAACACCATTGGGCATTTTGAGCTGATAGTTGCCGTCCGGAGTGGGCTCAATAGTGACGGTGAGGTCGCCGTTGGTGTAATGCCCGCTGATGTCCAATCCTGTTGAAGTCGAGCCGCGGCTGATGCTGAGGTCGGGTGTCCGGTAGTTCCCGACATATAGTTCGAGGCTGTCGAGCACGTCCACCAGTTGAGGCCACATGGTGAGTCCGCTCGTTGAGTTGGTGGTCAACGCGAGTGCAGTGCCTCCGTCAGGATCGAGACGCACATGGCATGTGCCGCCGTCGAGTGTTCCGTCGTGTCCGGCCCAGAGGCGACCGCGACGTTCATGCAGCCCCCAGCCGGCTCCCCAGCTGTCCGCCAGGCCGAAGGGTGATACTGCGGGCACCGGGGACCACATGTGCCTGAGCACTTCCAGATCGGCCACCGGGTTGTTGGAACGATGCTCCGGTGAGACCATGAACGAACGGGCGAGGTCGACCAGTGTGGTCGCGCTCGCCGCGAGTCCTCCTGCGGGTGCCATACCGCGCTCGCAGTAGAAATCCACGGGAACGGTGCTGCTGGACGAGGCGTCCACGGCGTGGCCGGCAACGATCGACTTGGCAAGAGGATTGCTGCGGGGGTCGTTGATGAACGTGAAGTCCAAGTCATGCGGATCAAACAGATACGACTGTATGGTGTCCCACCATGATTGGCCCGACACTGCTTCGATGACGTAGCCAATGAGTGCGTACCCGCTGTTCGAATATGAAAAGACGCTACCAGGACGACTCACGAGGTCCTTGCTGAGCATTGATGCGGCTGATTTGCGAAGTGAGGAGTCGGACATGTCAACCTCGTCGTGGTCGACGATCAGTCCTGAAGTGTGGCTCAGTAGCTGTCTCAGCGTGATTGAGTCGGTGTGCGTGCGGCTGTTGATGGCGCGGGGCAGATAATGCGCCACTGGGTCGTCGAGGCTGATGTCGTCGTCCTCAAGCATTTGCATGACGACTGTTGCTGTGGCGACTTTGGATACAGAACCGAGTGCGAAGCGGGAACGCGTTGTCACCGGTGTTCCCAAATGGATGTGCTCCACGCCGGTGGCGAGCTCGATGAGCTGTCCGTTGTGGTAGAGGGTGAATTGCGCGCCGGGGACCTGGCTGCTGATGGTTAGTTGGTTGAACAGGGCGGGCAATGTCGACAGTTTATCGAGCACAGGAAGCCTCCTTGGACACCTGGCATCCACCGGGAGTCGTGTGGACTAGGTCGCCGAGCGGCCTCAGTGGTTCTTTCTTAAGTAGCTCCGGACAAGGAACACGATGCAAATTACGGTGAGTACGCCAAGGGATGCGCTGACCAAGATGCTCATGCCGCTGACGGTTGAGGCGCCATTAGCGATCGCCAGGATGACCGTGAGTGTCCACAGGAGTGCTCGGGAACCGGATTGCCTGGAACGTGTTGTCGATGTTTCTGGGGTGTAGCTGTAGGTGGAACTGTTGTTGCTGGAGAGTTGGTAGCGGTCTGACATGTTGTTCCTGTTCATGCTCGGGCGGATGGATGGCTTATTAGTAATCTACCCCAAAACTGGAAAAAATTGTGTGGCACCGAGGCTGTGATCGTAGTTTTATGTCGAAATGGCATGCTAGGGTCGAGGTTGGATGTCATGAGCGCATTAGTTTAATTTTCCTTAAAATTTGGTCGTGATGATGTCAGGGGTGGCGAGATGGGCAGCGTCGGTGAATGAGGGCGTCTGAGCCGGCTCGGCGGGGAGCGGTGTGTCGCTGGGGCGACGGGGCGTGGACCCCGAGGGGATGAAGGGGACGATGAGCGGTGTCTCATCAATCCCTCGCCCCGAGGTGCCCGAGCCGATGTCGTCGGCCACTGCGACTGCCTTGTCGCGCTGAGTCGAGATTCCGACAACGGGCGGGGCTGCGTGTGGCCGGTGGAACGTGTGTCCGGGGCTGAGGCGACGTCGTAGGCTGCGGACATGGCATTCACGCTTCCCGACGACCTGGCCCCCGAGCTCTACCCGCTGGCCTGGCTGGTCGGAACCTGGCGCGGCTACGGCATTCTCACCTACGGCGAGACCGTGCCCGAGCAGGCCGTCTACCAGGAGATGACCTTCGACCACGATGGCGGCCCCTACCTGCGTCAGACAACTACTGTCTGGACAGTTGACTCCACCCGCTCCAAGAACCTCGACTTCGAGATGCCCGGCCTCCACGGGGCCTCTCTTCTGACCCCCGCCCAGATCTGGTCCACCGAGACCGTCTACTGGCGGCCCGTTGGCCAGGAGCAGCCCGACGGCGCCGGCGAGATCCCTGACGACGTCGATGCCTCCACCGCCGACGCCGAGAGCACCGGTGGCCCTCTCACCCCCGTCACCCGACTCGAGCTCGTCTCGGCCGACCCCGCCGGCCACGTCGCCGTCTGGGAGGGTTGGATCCAGGGACCGCGCGCCCAGGTCGGCACTCAGGCCGTGGGTCGGGCCCGCACCGCCGTCCCAGTGGAGGAGATGACCCGCATGTTCGGGCTCGTGGGTGGCGACCTCATGTGGACCCAGGACATGGCAGCCTTCGGTCAGAGCGAGGTGACCACCTATGCCTCCGGTCGGCTCGGTCGCGTCGACGACCCTGGTGACCCCGCCGCCCAGCCCGGCTCCGGCCTCGCCCCCGCTGATTCCCACGAGTCCTCCGAGTCCGCTTCCGACGACACCGAGCCGACCGCCTGATGCTCACCTCCCCACTGCTGACCCGCCCCGGCGCCGTCGCCTCCGCCCTGGGTGACCCCGACGAGGCCGTTCCCTCCCACTTCGGCGACCCCGGGCGTGAGCAGGCCGCCCTGGCCGAAGGCCGGGCCACCTGCGCCCTGGCGCGCGACGTCGTCGCCGTCACCGGCCCGGACCGCCTGAGCTGGCTGACCACGCTGTCCAGTCAAGTCCTCACCACCCTGGAACCCGGCGACGGCGGCGCGGAGGCGCTGCTCCTCGACGCCCAGGGGCACATCACCCACGCGCTCGCGGCCCTCGACGACGGCCGCACGCTCTGGCTCGTCACCGAGGCCGGCGGCGGTGAGAGTCTCGCGGCCTTCTTGGACTCCATGCGCTTCATGCTGCGCGTCGAGGTGGCCGAGCGCTCCGACGTCATGGTGCTGGGAGCCCTCGGGGAGGGACTCGACGCCCTGGCGCAGGCGGCGCGCGACACCGCGCCGGACCCCTCCGACTCACCGGACACCCAGGCCGACGCGGCTAGCACCGGGACAGCCGCCGCCGAGGCGCAGGGCTCGCTCATCGGTCTGTGGCGCGATCCGTGGCCGGGAGTCGTCGAGGGCGGCACGAGCTACGACGTCGGGCTGGAACGCCCGCATCCCGGCGAGGGCTACCGGGCCGGCCTCGTCCTGGTGCCTACGCAGGGCGTGGACACCATGGCGAGAACCTTCCTCGCGGCTGAGCCGAAGCGCCGGCTGGCCGGGGCCCTGGCCTGGGAGGCGCTGCGCATCGAGGCGGGCCGTCCGCGCCGCGCCCGTGAGGCCGACGCCCGTGCGATCCCGCACGAGCTGGACTGGCTGCGCACGGCGGTGCACCTGACGAAGGGCTGCTACCCGGGCCAGGAGACGATCGCGCGCACCCTCAACCTGGGCCGGCCTCCGCGCCGCCTCACCGTGCTCCAGCTCGACGGTCTCGTCGGCGACCTGCCCCGGCCGGGGGCGAGTGTGCGCATGGGGGAGCGGGCCGTGGGCGCCGTGACCTCCGTGGCGCGCCACCACGAGCTCGGCCCCATCGCCCTGGCCCTGCTGCGCCGCGCCGTGCCCGCGGGCGAGCAGCTGACCGTGGAGATCACCGAGGTCAACGAGGCCACCGGTGAGACGGTCGTCGTCGGGCGGGTCGACGCCGCCCAGGAGCCGCTGGTCTCACCTGAGGGACGCGCCCAGGCCAGTCCCGCCGAGCGTCCTGGCGCCGGGCTGCGCGGTGCCTCCGTCTCCCTGCACCGAGGCCGGTTGAAATGATCGACCTGATGTCTGCTATTGCTCCTGCGGGTGTAGTGGTTGTCGAGACGCGGGAAGAGCTCGTAGAGCAGCTATACCCTGCCGAGGAGAAATATATCGCGCGTGCTGTTGATCGCCGTCAGCTGGAGTTCATGACAGTGCGGCGATGTGTTGCGCTGGCTCTGCGGCGGTTCGGAACTAGCCGTCCTGCTCAGGTTCCTGGTAGTCATGGTGAGCCCTCCTGGCCTGCAGGGGTCGTCGGTTCGATGACGCACTGCGAAGGCTACCTGCGTCCCTCTTCCACAGCTGCGCCTTCGATTTCTCCGTATGGGAGCTGTGGGGGGCACTTTTGCACGGGGCGCGCTGCGTCATCGTCCCTGAGGCCATCACTCGCCGACCGACGGACCTGCGCACCCTGCTCCACGACGAGGGTGTTACCGTGCTCAGCCAGACTCCCTCAGCCTTCGTAGCCCTGGACGAGGCGGACGCGAGGGCGGGCGACGTCCTGGCCCTGCGCTACGTTGTCCTCGGAGGAGAGCGGCTGGTACCTTCGGTGCTCGCCGGTTGGAGCTCACGCCATCCGCTGGACCGGGTTCGGGTGGTCAACATGTACGGGATCACCGAGACGACCGTCCACGTCACCTTCAGGACAATGACTCCGGAGGACTTGACGCGTCCCCGGCTGAGCCCGATCGGACGTGCACTGGACGACCTCGACCTTTATCTGCTCGAACCCGACTCGACCGAGCTCGCACCCCTCGGAGTGCCTGGGGAGCTGTGTGTGGGGGGCGCCGGCGTCGCCCTCGGCTATCACAACCGACCCGAGCACACGGCACAGTCCTTCATCCCCCACCCTTTCGTACCCGGTGAGGTGCTCTACCGTTCCGGGGACCAGGGGATCGAGCTCGATCCGACGGACTGTTTCTACCTGGGACGTTACGACTTGCAGGTCAAGGTGCGAGGGTTTCGCATCGAGCTGGGCGAGATCGAGTCCGTGCTGCTGGCTTGCCCCGGCGTCCAGCGTGCCGCAGTCAGTCTCGTTGACGCCGGGACGGACCTCGCAAGACTGACCGCCCATGTCGTGGCGCAGCTGCCCGAGGTTCAGGGACGACAGGAGCTGGAGCGCGGGCGGCGGTGGGAGGAGATCTTCGACGCCACGTACTCGGCCGACGACGGGCAGGGGAGAGCCGACCTTCGCGGATGGCGATCGAGTTACACCGGTGACCGCATTGCCGAGGAGGAGATGGATGAGTGGGTGGAATGCACGGTCGCACGGATCCGCGCATTGCGACCGCACCGCGTGATCGAGATCGGCGTCGGCACCGGCCTGCTTCTGACGAGGCTGCTAGACCATGTCGAGTCCTACACGGCACTGGATGTCTCTTCCGAGGCGATTGAGCAGCTCCGCTCCATACCGGCATCGCACCTGCAACTGCTTCACCGGGAAGCCACCGATCTCGATGACCTGCCGGAGGGCGGCTTTGATACCGTCATCATCAACTCGGTCGTCCAGTACTTCCCGGACGTCGCCTACACCAGGGACGTCATCGAGCGCGTCTCCCGGCTTGTCGCCCCCGGCGGACATGTCTTCGTCGGCGACGTCAGGGACCTGCGGAGCCATCTGACCTTCCACCGCTCGCTGGCCCTCGCCCGTATGAAGCCCGATGCACCAGCGCGACGCGTCTTGACGCAGGCCGACTTGAGTGCAGCCAGGGATCGCGAGGTTGTGCTCGACCCCGACTACTTCGCCCTCCTGGCGCACAGCGCCGTTACCTTGTTTAGTAGCCCCTGGCACCTACCACCAGGGGCTACTAACAACGGGGGAGGCCGGTTGTCGCCGGTCGCTGGTCGCCGACGTCGAGGTCGTGCCTTGGGGCGCGTGTTCGTACCCTTAACCCCTCGAACGCGCGCCCCAAGGCACGAACACGTGGACGCCTCACCCTAACTTTCGCAACACCACCTAGTCTTGTGCTCCAAGGGGCGGCGAGGTTGCTGTCGAGGCGGTGATGAACTTCGACTTCACGTGGGTCCTCGTCCTCACTCCGGTGGGATCGGATTGCTGTTGCCTAGCGGTGCGCGGACGGTACATGCCTCACACGCCGACCGTGTGTCGAATGATGGAGGGCCGTCCACTCGGTGGGCGGCCTATGACGCATGGCATACTTCACGGTCTTCGGCATCGCGCCCGGCTCTGAGGTGGCTGGAGGGTGCTCCCGTCGCACTCCGCCGATAGGGGGACAGCACCCGTGGCGGTCGGGCGTCTCGCCGTCGGCCCGAGGCTGACAGCGGCGTCGGGCGCATGAGAACTCAGCTGTTCTCGCTGGGCGTGGCCGCATCGCTGGGCCCGGGCGTCATCAACCGGTAGCCTGGGCGTGTGAGCATCCTTCTTCTCATTGCTTACTACCTCGCCCTTGCAGTCGCCATGCTCTGGTGCGCGGCGCAGGTCGTCTCTGCTGTCCTCGGGGTCTGGGCGCTTATCGACTCGGCGCTGAGGCCGACTCAGTACTACGCCGCGGCGGACAAGCGCAGCAAGAACTTCTGGGTCGCCGTCAACGCGGTGGCGGCCGTGGTGGGGACCT
>ERZ773070.2311-NODE-2311-length-10864-cov-10.225738_pt1 | contig 10864 bp, 13 predicted proteins | sample MGYA00580618_ERZ773070 | MGnify/ENA primary metagenome ERZ773070 (study PRJEB29015, sample SAMEA2738023) | human oral metagenome | biome: human oral; feature: human-associated habitat; material: dental | place: China | collected 2019 ...
CAAGGACGTGCCGGTTCGACCCCGGCCGCCGGTATAGTAATAAAGACAAGGTTTTCGAGCCTTGTTTTTTTTTCTGTTTATATCTACTAACATCTCAAGGTTACCAAATATTTCCATTTTAAAAAATATCGTCTAATTTATTTGCTAAACTTTTCTGTTTACTTGGGTATAAATGAGAATATGTATCTATTGTAGTCGTTATCGAGGCATGCCCTAGACGTTCTTTTACTACTAGGTAATCTTCCCCTTGGTTTATAAGTAATGATGCATGTGAGTGTCTCAAATCATGAATTCTTATCTTCTTTAAATCTTTATCCCTTTCTAGTATTTGCTTAAACTTCTTATCAATCATATTTTTAGTAACTGTTATTGGTGTACTTTGTATTATTTGGAGTTCATCAGTATTTTTTGTAAATTCTTCAAGTCTTTCCTTTTGTTTTACTTTCCAATCTTTTAGCATTTCTGATAATTTCTGATTGATTGTTATATTTCTAGTTCCTGATCTTGTTTTTGTTGTATTAATGTAGCTTGTATTATTTACAAAGTATACCGTTTTGGTAACATAAATCGTATTTGTCAAAAAATTAATATCATTCCAGTTTAACGCGAGTATTTCTCCCATTCTCATTCCAGTAAAGAAAGCAATTACGAAAAACAGATCATAACTTACTTCATCATCTCGAATAAGCTCTCTAAATCTTGTGAATTCTTCTATACTCCAAAATTTAATATTAGGCTTGCTAATTGGTAATTTTCTCAGATTCTAAACAGGATTTTTATCAATGAGGGATTTTCTTATACCAGTATCAAAAATTTTTTTAAGTAGAATTAGTACTTTATTAATTGTATTATAACTTATTGTTTCATTTTCACTTTGTTTTTTAGGCTTTGTTTTTAAGTATTCACGGAATTCGTATATATGACCATACGTTAATTTATTTAAATTTGTATTTTTAAAGTATGGTTTAATATGACGCTCATAATTGTTTCTTTGTGTACTTGTATAGCTTATTTTTCTGCCATTTTTTAGGTCGTCTTCTTCAAGCAAGTCGAATAACATATCTGTTGTCACTACAAAGTCAAATTCTTTTTCTTTTAATTTTATAACCCGAATATGTTGTTCCAGTTCTAAGGCTTGTTTTTTAGATTTTAACCCTTTTCGAATAATACGTATTCTTTTTTGTGTGACTGGGTGAAAACCATTAGAAACATCAACAGTCCATTTACCATTTTTAGTTTTACGAACAGTCATTCATTACGCTTCTTTCTGGAGTTCAATTCCTAATAGCTCTTCAGCGACACTGGCTGGAATTGTACCAATCCGTTTGTTATCGTAGATGTTAAAACCACGTTTTACTAATAGTAATTTGCCTGTATGGATTATCTTTCTTGCAGTTCCTGGAGCAAATCCAAGTTCGATAAGGTCATCTTTTGTTACAGTTTTAATCATGTGATCTCCTTTTCTAATTAGATTAAGTAAGGGGAGGATTAACTCCCCTTGTCTTATACTTATTTTTGTTTAACATCTACTAAATGGATAGCATCCGCCTTGTAATACATCGTTGAACTAATCATAGTAGCTTGTAAATTGTCAAATGTAACTGGTACTTGATCCATTGCTTGGATATAGTCATTATCGACTAAAGCTTCTGGATTGTCTACTGAGACTTGGGTTGATTTCTTTTTGAATTGTCCATCCTTGATCGTTACATTGTATTTCCAACCAATGATTTTATCGGTATTAAAACGTCTTTCGCTACCATCTCTGTTTTTGATAATTTCTCCATTTGCATCTGCTCGGACTTCCGTTTCAAATTTTGGAATGACTTCATCCAATTCAAATTTTGTTCCAATGTTATTAAAATTCCAGTCATTTTGTGAAAGCATTTTTGCCATAATTAATTTCTCCTTTTGATATTTTCTTTGATTGTAGGGATTAAATCTTCCCTTTTAAAGAGAATTACCCTTTCTATTAATCCACTTGCTAAATCTGGTGTATATTCCATATTGTTGAGTGCGAGATAGTTAGATTTCTCATACTCATGCAGTAAGTTATTGTCGTATAGAAATTTATACGCTTTTAGAATAGCTCCAGAACCTTTATAGGTAAACCATTCTAATTTTTGTTCTAGTTCTGTTTTTGGCTTTGAAATAATGATAGAGACAGGTTTTGAATGACCTAAAAACTTTTCCCAAGATCTCAAAGGTTTTGAGAAGTGACTATCACTATAGAACCTCACTTTTTCTTTGAGGTATCCCTTGGTAAAGTTGAGAAGATCTATTTCTGAATGCAACCATTCTTGAATGAAGTAGTGAGCTTTTTCTTTCCTAAGTTCTAACTCAGTTCTTATCCAATTTTCTATATACCGCTTGCTGATACCGAGTTTCTCAGCTCGTTCTAATCGCTTATCGTAAATTCTAACTCTTTCATCATCATTGGGTTTTCCTAAATATAAGGTCTGACCGATTGTTTCATCTCCGTAGGTATTATAGTAGGTGCTTTTTCCATATATAAAGCGTTTCTTCTGACAAATCTTTAGAAGTTGATTAGGAGTGAAATAGGGTGTTTCATTAAAATCATCTATTGCAATATCAATTCGTCTGATTGAAAAATGATTGTAATTGTAGTAGAGGTTGTCCAGAAACTGTCTTTCGGATAGACTATTTGGATCTAATGCCATATCTCTATAGAATTCAAGTGCCTGTCCTGACATGACAAGCATGTAGGACGACTCTTTCGATCCATAGTAGATACGGATATTCCCATAATGAAGCTGGCTATCATAGTTATAGTATTTAAGGCTCCCCTTATTCTCAATAAATAGGTCAAAGTCAAGAAATAGGATATCTTCGATTATTTCTTTTGGCGAAAATTCAGTCTTATCAAACTGAATTTGAATCCAGTCAAATACAGAACGTAAATGCTCATTTTTTGCCATAGATTTTGATTCAACTTTTTGCCTAATTTTGCCACCCTTGAAATCTCAAAAACCCTTGGTAATACTGGATTCTTTCGATGGTACACCTAACTTGCAGAGGGTGGTGTTACTACACACCCTATCGGTCAAAAATGGTCCGTCCGCATCTACGCTCATTTTCGGCTTTCTGCCTCATGGCTCAGCCGAAAACTCGCTATTAGCCGAACCTATTTTTTGACCTCTTGTTAACAAACCCTAGTAAGCCGGTTTGTATCGACTCTTCAATATCTTGGATTTTCTTTTTTAGGTTGGAATTCTCAATTTTTATCAGTCGCATTTTTCGCTTAAATTCCTGTTTTAAGGCGCTCAGTTCATCGTAGAGCTCATCTATTACTTGGTTTAGGGATTCATGCTCATTGTCTGCTAGACTCCCAAATACGGCTTGTATAGCCTCTTTTAGACCTATTTTAAGTTTTAGTTTAGCTAACTTTTGAAATTGTCTAAGGTCTTCGTCTGTAAAGTCATAGGCAACTGTATAACTTAATTGATGAGTTCTTGGGTTTCTACTGATAGGAATTTTAATTTTCTTAAATTCCTTGCCACTTATCTCTTTAATCAGTTGAATCCAATTTTTAAGAGTAGAGGTAGAGTTTAGGCCAGAAATTTGATTGACTAACTCTTTATTAGTCATCTTTTTATGAAACCTCCGAAATTTTATTGTGCAACTGAAGAGTTTTCTATGGTATAATTGTTACATACTATATTTTGATCTTGGAACGAATGGCACATTTGTTTCAAGATTTTTTTATTTTGTTGAATCTTACCTCCTTTATTAAAATTTTTTAAATAGACTATTATTTACATACGCTTTCACCTCCTTTTATGCTATAATATTCTCAATGGAATATTTAATCTTAAAATAAATATTCCTTATGGAATAATTCTATTTTATACCGTTTAGAATATTTTGTCAAGAAAAATATTCGGATAAGAATATTTGGAGAGAGGTTTATGTATTTAAAAGATTATAATTTTTCAGATAGACTAAAAACTCTAAGAAAATCAAAGAAACTAACTCAAGTTCAAATTTCAGAATTAATTGGGGTTCAACAAGGAACTTATTCTCGTTGGGAGAATGGGACTTTAGAACCTGGATTAGAATTTGTCGTCAAATTAGCTAATTTATTTGGGACTACGACTGATTATTTATTAGGACAAACTTCTTATTCAATAATTGACAGTATTCCGTTAGAGCAGATAGATATTTCTAATATTGCTAATTTTTCAAAAAAAGAATTTGATATTTTAAAACATTCTATAGCAGTTGAGGTGACAAAAAATAAAATTAAGTCGTTGAAGTTAAAAGATAGTATTATTGAGAAATATAATTTATCAGGAAAGGATAAAGAACTTTTAGAAACTATTTTTGAAGAAGTAAAAACATATTGGGAAAATTAATTCGGAGGAAATTCAAATGGGTGCAATTATTGAAAACGAAATAAAGAAAATTATAGAAGTAGCTAAAAATAGAGGTGAAGAGCTTACTGAAGAGAGAGCTTTTGATTTTCTAGTATGTGCATTGACATGTTATAATTCTTTAGACTACAGTAAATATTGGTATGAAATAATAAACCAAAATATAACTGATGGGGCAAATGATGGTGGTATTGATTTTGTATTTTATGATGATGAGAATTTAAAAGTTATATTAGGTCAAAATAAATATTCTAAGAATTATGATGTCAACGGAGTGGTGGCAGAAATTGATAAAATCAACTCCACTATAAGAAACTTTAAAAATAGCAATACATCTAACTATAGTAAAATTTTAAAAGAAAGATACCTTAATGTTATTGATCGTTTAAATGACGAGAACGAAGGTAATATAGAAGTAATATTTGCATCCTTATCTTTGTTTGATATATCTAAAGTTGAATCAAGAGTTGAACATAATTCTCAATATTCAGAGCTACTGTTTTATGGTGAAAATGAACTCGAAAAAATTATTGAAGATTTACAGACCGAACTTAATGTTGTTGAGGAATTTAAATTTGATATAGATCAATCTAAAAATGTTCTAGAGTATCGTTCTAATAATTTTGAAGGTAGTGTTTTAAATATCAGTGCAAATAGTTTAAAGAAAGCATACGACAAATATGAGAGCAAAGGTTTGTTCAACTTGAATATTAGGAGATATATTAAATCAAAAAGTGTCGATGATGGAATAATTAATACAATAAATCATGATAAAGACGATTTTTGGTTTAGAAACAACGGTCTCACAATAGCTTGTAAGGATTATAGGCTAGATGGAAATACTGTAAAAATTTATGATTTTTCAATCGTAAATGGTGGACAAACTACCACATTGATAGCTAAACACCTAAAATCAGTAACTGACGATTTTTATGTAATGGCAAAAATTGTTAAAAGCGTTGAAGAACTTGGTAGATCAGATTCTATGAATTTTTTCAATGAAATTGCAGAAGCTACCAATTCCCAAAAACCAATACAACCTCGAGATTTGAAATCTAATTCACCTGAAATGTTATTGCTACAGAGACTGCTAGCAGAAAGAGGATACTTTTTAGAAATTAAAAGAGGAGTGTTGGCTCCAAGAAAATATGGAGATAATAAGATCAAAAACGAGGAGTTGGCTCAGCTAATATATTCTTTTGTTTTTCAAAAGCCTGGAACGGCTAGATCCAATAAAAAATCACTATTTTCAAATAATACTCATTATAAACAGATTTTCCGCCAAAAATATGGAAAGAATCCAAATCAAGTAGATTTTTTGATTGATCTTATTCAATTAAATAAGAGAGTGGATCACGCAATTCAAAAATTTAAGAATAAGGAGGCTTATTCAATTTTAAGCCCAAATCAATTGAATGTTCTAAACAACTCTAAACTTGCTATTTTTGCTTTGATGGGATTTATATACAGAATAGTTAACAATGATTTGAAACTTGATTCGCAAAAAATAGAAGATAGTTTAGACTATTTTGAATATGGTTATTTTATTTCAAATTATAAGGATGATGATATTGATGAAAAGATCGAAGAATTAATTTTTGAGTTAGTTGACCTTTTGACAGAGTGGTATGAGACCGAATTGAAAAATGAAAATGTTACTAGTATTAGTAATTTTTTGAAAACAGATAAAAACTATACTCAAACGATATTAGAGAAGTATATCAGTCAATTGAAAAGACGTAAGAATTTAAATGGTTTAATTGAATACTTTGGTCCTCTATTTAAGAGATAATATGCTTAGAGGAAGTGTTATATTTGTAACTTTATAGTAGAGTTACCAAGAAGTTACTAAAATTTGAAAAATGAGTCTATTTTGCAAGATTCAAAAGTCCTAAAACTCTATTAAATCAAGGTTATAAGATTTAAAAAATGTATTCATAGAACTCAAAATCCAGTGTCCGCAAGGACGTGCCGGTTCGACCCCGGCCGCCGGTATAGTAATAAAGACAAGGTTTTAGGATCTTGTCTTTTTTTACCAATTTTTATCTTTGGGTTATTTATAATTTCTTATGTTACGCTAGATCGTCTGATTTATCTGCTTTTTCTTTATTTCGCGCTAAATTAGACTGTTTATTTATATTGAGAAACGAGTTACCGAAGACCTTCTAAAGGGAGCAACATATGACAATGATAGAGGTGGAACATCTTCAGAAAAATTTTGTGAAGACAGTCAAGGAACCGGGTTTGAAGGGTGCTTTGCGCTCCTTTATTCATCCTGAAAAGCAGACCTTTGAAGCGGTCAAGGATTTAACCTTTGAGGTTCCTAAGGGGCAGATTTTAGGTTTCATCGGGGCCAATGGCGCTGGGAAGTCGACGACCATCAAAATGTTGATAGGGATTTTGAAACCGACATCTGGTTTTTGTCGGATTAATGGCAAGATTCCACAAGACAATCGCCAAGATTATGTCAAGGATATTGGGGTGGTTTTCGGACAACGTACTCAGCTATGGTGGGATTTGGCTCTGCAAGAGACCTACACGGTCTTAAAAGAGATTTACGATGTGCCGGACTCGCTCTTCCACAAACGCATGGACTTTTTGAATGAAGTCTTGGATTTGAAGGACTTTATCAAAGACCCCGTGCGGACTCTTTCACTTGGCCAACGGATGCGGGCGGACATTGCGGCTTCCTTGCTCCACAATCCTAAGGTTCTCTTTTTAGATGAGCCGACCATTGGCTTGGATGTGTCGGTCAAGGACAATATTCGTCGGGCCATTACCCAAATCAATCAGGAGGAAGAGACCACTATTCTCTTGACCACTCACGACTTGAGCGACATTGAGCAACTTTGTGATCGGATTTTTATGATTGATAAGGGGCAAGAGATTTTTGATGGAACGGTGAGCCAGCTCAAGGAAACCTTTGGCAAGATGAAGACTCTTTCTTTTGAACTGGTGCCAGGTCAAAGTCATCTTGTTTCTCACTATGAAGGCATGTCTGATATGACTATTGATAGACAAGGAAACAGCCTCAATATTGAATTCGATAGTTCCTGCTACCAGTCGGCCGATATTATCAAGCAAACCCTGTCTGATTTTGAAATTCGCGATTTGAAGATGTTGGATACGGATATCGAGGATATTATCCGTCGCTTCTACCGAAAGGAGCTCTAAGATGGTCAAATTGTGGAGACGTTATAAACCCTTTATCAATGCAGGTGTTCAGGAGTTGATTACCTATCGAGTCAACTTTATTCTTTATCGGATTGGCGATGTCATGGGGGCCTTTGTTGAGTTTTATCTCTGGAAGGCAGTCTTTGATTCCTCGCAGGAGTCTTTGATCCAGGGTTTCAGTATGGCGGATATCACCCTCTACATCATCATGAGTTTTGTGACCAATCTTTTGACTAGGTCGGATTCTTCTTTTATGATTGGGGAGGAGGTCAAGGATGGCTCCATTATCATGCGCTTGCTGCGACCAGTGCATTTTGCGGCCTCATATCTCTTCACCGAGCTTGGTTCCAAGTGGTTGATTTTTATCTCTGTTGGACTGCCATTTTTAAGTGTCATTGTTCTGATGAAGATCTTTTCTGGGCAAGGGTTTGTAGAAGTGCTGGGACTAACTGTCCTTTATCTCTTTAGCTTAATCCTAGCCTACCTGATCAACTTTTTCTTTAATATCTGCTTTGGATTTTCAGCCTTTGTGTTTAAAAATTTATGGGGCTCTAATCTGCTTAAGAATTCTCTGATTGACTTTATGTCTGGGAGTTTGATTCCCTTGGCTTTCTTTCCAAAGATCGTATCAGATATTCTGTCCTTCTTGCCTTTTTCATCCTTGATCTACACTCCTGTCATGATCATTGTTGGGAAATACGATGCCAATCAGATTCTTCAAGCTATCTTGCTACAGGTTTTCTGGCTCATAGTGATGGTGGGCTTGTCTCAGTTGATTTGGAAGCGAGTCCAGTCATTCATCACCATTCAAGGAGGTTAGTATGAAAAAATATCAACGCATGCACCTGATTTTTATCAGACAATACATCAAGCAAATCATGGAATACAAGGTTGATTTTGTGGTTGGTGTTTTAGGTGTCTTTCTGACCCAAGGTTTGAACCTCTTGTTTCTCAATGTACTCTTTCAACATATTCCTTCGCTAGAAGGCTGGACCTTTCAAGAGATTGCCTTTATCTATGGTTTTTCCTTGATTCCAAAGGGATTGGACCACCTCTTTTTTGACAATCTCTGGGCACTGGGGCAACGATTGGTGAGAAAGGGAGAGTTTGACAAGTATCTGACTCGGCCCATCAATCCTCTCTTCCACATCCTAGTTGAAACCTTTCAGATTGATGCCTTGGGTGAACTTTTGGTCGGTGGCATTTTACTAGGGACTACGGTGACTAGCATTGCTTGGACTCTTCCAAAATTCCTGCTTTTCTTAGTCTGCATTCCTTTTGCGACCTTGATTTATACTTCCTTGAAAATCGCGACAGCTAGTATCGCTTTTTGGACCAAGCAGTCAGGCGCTATGATTTACATTTTCTATATGTTCAATGATTTTGCCAAGTATCCGATTTCCATTTATAATTCGCTTCTTCGCTGGTTGATTAGCTTTATCGTGCCTTTCGCCTTCACGGCCTACTATCCTGCCAGCTATTTCTTAGAAGACAAGGATGGGCTCTTTAATATCGGTGGTTTGATTTTGATTTCCCTTGTTTTCTTTGCTATCTCCCTTAAACTCTGGGATAGGGGCTTGGATGCCTACGAAAGTGCGGGTTCGTAAGAGGGAATATATAAAGTGTGAGATTTATATAGAAAGTCTATGAATAAGAAATCAATTAGATGCAGTATAAAGACAAGGTTTTCTGCCTTGTCTTTTCTGTTCTAATGTAAGGTATCTATCTTTCAAATTTTTATTTTTGCAATGAATAAATTCTACTTATCTTGCTAAAATGGTAGAATAGATTTAAGATTTGATAAGAAGGAGAGCCTAATGAAATTGAGATTGGAAAATAAAGAATCTGAACGTGTCCAAGAACTTGGAAATTTAATCCGAGCTTATAATCGCTCTAAACGGGAAGCTTCAACAAGTGAGCCTCTCAATATCTTTGTCGAAGATGAGAACGGAAATTTAATGGGCGGCCTAGTAGCCGAAACATTTGGTTATTGGCTTGAAATTGAGTATTTATATGTGCATGAGGATTTACGGGGGCAAGGACTTGGCTCAGATATTTTGCAAAGGGCAGAAAAAGAGGCTCGTAACAGGAAGTGTAAGTATTCATTTGTGGATACCTTTCATTTTCAAGCGCCAGATTTTTATAAAAAGCATGGCTATGAGGAAGTGTTTAGATTAAAAGAATATCCTTATACGGGTGAGCGATATTATTATACGAAAGAGTTATAATTTATCTAAGGATAGATAGCAGATTTCTAACTGACAAATGTAGCGATTTTTGGTATAATATCATGAGGTGATTTTATGGCAAATTTGAATAGATATAAGTTTACATTTGGGAACAAAACCTTAACTTTAACAACAGAACACGATAATCTTTTTATGGAAGAAGTGGAGCGGGTTGCTAAGGAAAAATATAAGGCTATTAAAGAGCAGATGCCTGCGGCAGATGATGAAGTCCTGGCGATTTTGCTGGCGGTCAATAGCCTATCTACTCAGCTTAGCCGCGAGATTGAGTTTGACGACAAGGAAAAAGAACTAGAAGATTTTCGTCACAAAATGCTCAGTGATTTGAGAGAAAAGTCAGGTAAATAGAGGAGAAATAATGTTTTCTATTATTATTTTACTAATATTGGCCTGGAGCTTTTATATTGGCTACTCGCGTGGTATTGTTCTGCAGGGCTATTATGCTGCTGCAACCATGGTTTCTATGCTGGTGGCTGGAGCTTTTTATAAGAGCTTGGCTAAGTTTATCAGCCTTTGGGTGCCTTATGCTAGCGCGACTCAGGGCTCTTCGACCTATTTTTTCCCTAGCTCCCAGCTCTTTCAGTTGGATCAGGTTTTTTATGCTGGTTTGGCCTATCTCATTATTTTTACAGCTGTCTACATCCTTGGGCGCTTTTTCGGGATTTTTGCCAATCTGATTCCCTACCCCAATAAGCTGGACACCAAATGGTACAATGTGACCAGCGGAGCCATCGCTGTTTGCATCTCTATTTTTGTTTTTGGAATGTGCCTGACTATTTTAGCGACGGTGCCGATGGAGATGGTTCAGGAGCGACTCAACAGCAGCTTCATGATTCGCTTTATTGTCAAGTATACCCCTATCACATCCAATATCCTCAAAGATCTCTGGGTGAATCAAGTTATCGGATAAAAGACGACTCAGTTGGCCTGCTAGCTGGGTTCTTTTTTACTAGAAAAGAAAATTATGAACACAAAAATTTTAGAAACCTTAGAATTTAAGAAGATTAAAGAACTGTTTGCTCCCTATCTTTTGACTGAGCAGGGGCAGCT
>ERZ773070.2312-NODE-2312-length-10862-cov-17.040899_pt1 | contig 10862 bp, 8 predicted proteins | sample MGYA00580618_ERZ773070 | MGnify/ENA primary metagenome ERZ773070 (study PRJEB29015, sample SAMEA2738023) | human oral metagenome | biome: human oral; feature: human-associated habitat; material: dental | place: China | collected 2019 ...
GCGCCAATGAAAAGCCGAGCCAAGGTTTTTGTTTCTTCATTTTTCAGACGGCCTTTGTTTACGCGGCTTCCCAGTAGTCGATATAAAGCTGCAATTCGAGATTATTCCGCCATTCGTTGGCAACGGGGCGGTACACCGTGCGGATGTATTCGGGAATGTCTTCGCTGCAACGCCAAAACATGGCTTCAAATTCGTAGCCGTCTTTTTGCAGCCAGACTTTTTTATGTTTGCCTTCCGCGCCCAAAGGCTGCTGGCGGATGACGTGAAATTCGTCGGTAAAACTCGGCGGCGCGAAGCCCTGCCCCCAAACGTGTCGGGCAAGGTTCTGCGCCTGTTCCAGCGTAATGTCGCGGGCAGGCAGGCTGCCGTCGGTGATGAAAGTTTGCGACAAATCGTCTTCGCACACCATTTCGCGCACGGCTTCTTCAAAGGCCGTCTGAAACGCGGGGATATTGTGTTCAAATATGCTCAAACCCGCTGCCATTGCGTGTCCGCCGAATTTCAAAATCAAATCGGGATGGCGTTTGGACACCAAATCCAAAGCATCGCGCAGGTGCAGATTGGGAATGGAGCGTCCCGAACCGCGCACTTCGCCGTTGTCGGCAGGCGCAAACACGATGGTCGGACGATAAAAACGGTCTTTAAGGCGGCTGGCAACGATGCCGACCACGCCTTGATGGAAGTCGTCGCGATACGCCACCAACGTCGTCTGCCCTGAAGGCAGGGTTTCAGGAAAAGCATTCAGCGCGTCTTGCAGCATAGACTGCTCGATTTCGCGGCGCTCTATATTGAGGTTGTTTAACTGAGCCGCCAGTTCCTGCGCTTCAGCATCATCTTGCGCCAACAGACAGGCAATGCCGACCGACATATCATCCAGCCGTCCGGCCGCATTGATGCGCGGTCCCAACGCAAAGCCCATATCAAACGGCTGGGCCTTTCGCCAATCCCGTCGCGCCACTTCAAACAAGGCGCGGATACCCGGGCGCATTTTGCCCAAACGCATCCGTTTCAAACCTTGCGACACCAGGATACGGTTGTTGTGGTCTAAAGTAACGACATCAGCGACGGTACCGAGTGCGACCAAATCCAAAAGGTCGCCCAGATTCGGCTCTTTCAGGCCGTCTGAAAAATAATTGCGGCGGCGCAGTTCGGCACGCAACGCCATCAATACATAAAAAATCACGCCCACGCCCGCCAAACTTTTGCTTTGGAAACCGCAGCCTTTTTGGTTCGGATTGACGATGATGCAGTCAGGCACGGTCTCGGCAGGCAGATGGTGGTCGGTCACAATCACATCCAAACCCAATTCCTGCGCACGCGCCACGCCTGCAATGCTGGCGATACCGTTATCCACCGTCACCAATAAATCCACACCTTGCTCTGCCGCGATTTCAGCCAGCTCGGACGTTAAGCCGTAGCCGTGTTCAAAGCGGTTGGGCACAAGGAAATTCACTTTCGCCCCCATCGCCGCCAAACCGCTCATACCGACGGAACACGCCGTCGCACCGTCGGCATCGTAGTCGGCGACAATCAAGATTTTTTCCTGACGCTCAATCGCATCCGCCAGACGGCCGGCGGCGGCTTCGCAGTTTGTCAGCGTTTGATACGGCAAAAGCGCAGCAAGCTTGTCGTCCAATTCGGCCGGACTTTGCACATCACGCGCAGCGCACAGCCGCGCAATCAAAGGATCGGTACCGGCAGTAAGCAAGTCGTTAAAAACAGTCGGATTAATGGAACGTGTTTGGATTTTGACGGACATGGTGTGTGGGATTAAATAGAGAAAAATTAATATTTTTGAAGCGTTTATTTTAAGGAGGAGGCCGTCTGAAACCTGCAATCGGTTTTCAGACGGCCTTAAGGTTTATTCTTCCCAATCCTGCCCTTCTTCTGAAGCGTCGGATTGACCGGCCTCCATCACTGCTTTAATTTCTTGGAACAGCGCGCGGAAGTTTTTCGGCGGTTTGTTTTGTTCCTGCTCTTTTTTGGTATTGCGGATCAAGGTGCGCAATTTGCCGGCGTCGGTTTGCGGAAAATCGGCCATAAATTGGGTAATCGCGCCATCGTCTGCCAACAGTCGGGTACGCGCCTGCTCGACACGTTGCAAAAAGGCATTGTGCGCCGTATTGTCGCCGCGCAGTTTGGCCAAATAGGCTTCGATGGGCGCAGGGTCGGTATCGCGCATCAGGCGGCCGATAAATTGGGCTTGGCGTTTGAGCGCGCTGTTGGACGTGATTTTTTTATAGGTGGCGATGGCCTCGAACAGCTCTTCGTCCAAGCCGATTTTTTTCAGCGTATCGCTGGAGAGCTTGGTCAATTCCATACCCAAAGCCTGCAAATCGTTCATCTGCTTTTTCATTTGGGTTTTGCTGACCCATTCGTCTTCTTGTTCAAACATTGTGTTTCCCTGATTTTCTGAATCTGCCTATTTTATCAGTTTTCAGACGGCCTTTCCGTGCGATTTTTGCAGAGGCCGTCTGAAACGGTTAAAATGCCGCAAAACCCTGTCAGGAAACCTTTTTATGCTGTTTAACCACACACCGGACGAGCTGTTGCGCTTGTGCGGACACACGCTAGATTTGGCCAAACAATCCGGCGCCACCGCGGCCGAAGCCGATTTCAGCGAGTCGCTCGGTCAAAGCGTCAGCGTACGCTTGGGCGAAATCGAACAAATCGAGTTCCAACAAGATAAATCTTTAGACATTACAGTCTATGTCGGCCAACGCAAAGGCCGCGCCAGCACTGCCGACTTCTCCGAACGCGCCCTGCAAGATACGGTCAAAGCCGCCATCGATATTGCACGCTATACCGCCGAAGACGATTGCGCCGGTCTTGCCGACGCTGCCTTGATGGCAACCCATATCGGCGACCTCGACCGCTACCACGAATGGGATTTGAGTACCGAATCCGCCATTGATTTGGCCAAGCAATGCGAACAGGCCGCACTGTCAACGGACGAACGCATTGAAAATTCTGAAGGAGCATCGGTTCATACCGGCCATTACCAATATGTTTACGGCAACACCCACGGCTTTGCCGCACACCAGCAAAGCACGCACCACAGCATTTCTTGCAGTGTGGTCGCCAGCGACGAACACGGCATGCAGCGCGACTATTGGTACGATTCTTCCTGCCGTCACGAAGACATGGACGCGCCCGAACTCATCGGTAAAACCGCAGCCGAACGGACTTTACGCCGTCTGAACAGCCGCAGCGTTCCGACCGGCAGCTATCCCGTACTGTTTGACACCACTGTCGCCGTCGGTTTAATCGGCCACCTTATCGGCGCACTCAGCGGCGGCGCGCTTTACCGTCAAAGCAGCTTCCTGATTGACAGCATCGGCAAACAGGTGCTGCCCGAGTTTCTCAGCCTGCGCGAAGAACCACATATCCTGCGCTCGTTCCGCAGCACTTATTTCGATGCCGAAGGCGTGGCCACGCAGCCGCGTTTTGTGGTGAAAGACGGTATCGTCGAAGGCTATTTCCTCAGCAGTTACAGCGCGAAAAAGCTCGGCATGCAGACAACGGGCAACGCCGGCGGCGCGCACAATCTGTATCTGAACCACACCCACGCCACGCAGGCCGACCTGTTGAAAGAAATGGGGACAGGTTTGCTGGTTACCGAATTGATGGGGCAAGGCGTCAACGGCATTACCGGCGACTACTCGCGCGGCGCGGCCGGTTTTTGGGTGGAAAACGGCGTCATTGCCTATCCGGTTCAGGAAATCACCATTGCCGGACGTTTGCAGGATATGTACCGTGACATCATCGGCGTGGCAGACGACGCATTACGCCGTTCGTCCAACCAAATCGGCTCCATCTTGGTCTCTAAAATGACGGTTGCCGGCAACTGATTGAACTAAATATACAAAAGGCCGTCTGAAAGATATCTTTTCTTTTCAGACGGCCTCGCCGTTATCTACTTCCATAAAAAACACATCATGCATATTGTCGTTATCCCCTCTTGGTATCCTTCTTCCGAAACCGACGTGGACGGAATCTTTTTCCGTCTCCAAGCCCAAGCCCTGCAACGCGAAGGCATGAAAATCGGCATGGTCGTGCCCATGTTCCGCTACTTGAGAAGCCAGCCGAAAACCATCTTCTCACGCTTCTACGGCCTGCGCCGCCATCAGCAAGGCGGACTCAACACTTACGCCTACGACAGCATGTATTTCTTCCCGCGCTGTCCGGTTGTCGATATCGACCGCATCCGCTGGGTCAACGCAGGCATGAAGGCTTTTGAAGCCTATATCGCCGACAACGGCAAACCCGACGTAATTCACGCCCATTGCGTCAACTACGCCTCCATTTTGGCCTGCGCCATCTTCAAAAAATACGGCATTCCCTATGTGATTACCGAACACAGCAGCGCCATTTCACGCGGCCTTGTCCGCAAAAACCAATGGCCGTCCATGCACGAAGCCGTGCGCCACAGCGCGGCACGGTTCGCCGTCAGCCGTGATTTCTGCCGCATTCTCGAAAAAACCTACGCCGGTACAGACTGGCAATACCTGCCCAATATGCTGGGCGGCAATTTTGAACAGGATTTCGAGTTCCCCGAAAAAAACAATCAAGACTTCACCTTCTGCAGCGTCTCCCACCTGCGCCACCTCAAAGGCCACGACCTGCTCCTGCCTGCTTTTGCCGAAGCACTCAAAACCTATCCGCAGCTCAAACTCAAAATCGGCGGCGGCGGCGCAGAAGAAGGCCGTCTGAAACAACTGGCAAGCGACTTGGGCATCAACCACGCCGTTACCTTTACCGGCGCATTGACCACCGACCAAACCCTAGACCTCATGCGCCACAGCAACGCCTTCGTCCTCGCCAGCCGTACCGAGACCTTCGGCGTCGTCTATATCGAAGCACTGTCGCAAGGTTTACCCGTTATCGCCACACGCTGCGGCGGCCCCGAATCCATCGTCACTTCCGACAACGGCCTGCTGGTACCAATCGAAAACATACCGGAGCTGACCAAAGCATTGCTCACCCTCTACGAAAACCATGCACAATACGATCCCGTCCGTTTGCGCCAAGATTGCCTGCAACAATTCGGCAGCCGTGCCATTGCGCAACACCTGATCAACACCTTCCAAAAAGTGCTTAATAAGTAGGCATAAACCATACAGGCCGTCTGAAATCCTTCAGACGGCCCGTCTTCTTCCAACAAGACAAATCTAGTGTAAAATTAAGACAATAACTAAACTTTTTGATTTAAAATCAGTCCAAGGAAAAACTGTTACCTATAATAATATCCCCACATACATTATGCGCTATTACGGAACGATTACTCGCTGGAACAGCAAGCGCGGCTTCGGCGCCGCTACCATAGAAGACACAGGCCAAGAAATCTTTCTTGCCCTTGCCGCCTTCACCACCCTTACCCGCCTTCCGGCCGAAGGGCAACACATCTCCTTCAACATCACAGAAGGCCGACGCGGCCGCAAAGAAGCCGAAAACGTCTGCTTCGCCCTCGATTGCGCCGACTGCTTCGATGTCCTCGTCCCTCCCCCCGAAAAACCCCTCGCCGGCAAACAAGCCATCGTCGGCCTGATTGCCGTTATCTTCGTCTGCAGCATTTTCGCCGCCTTGTGGTACGGCCTCCACTTTTCCGACAACACACCGGAAGAGCCGGCCATCAAAAAACAAGAAACCATGGTTCACGAAGTAGCCGCCAAAATCGAAGCCGAACGCAAAGCATGGCGCGATGCCGTCAATGGTAACAACCAACGCTCAGGACAGCCTCAACGCGCCAAAGATAATACTTCAAAACAATAACGCTTTATCCAATACAAAAAGGCCGTCTGAAAAAATGGGAAGATGAAATTATAGATTTCTTCCTCATTCTTTCAGACGGCCTTTGTTCTTACCTCAATTCGGCTCCGCCATTTCCAACGCTTGTTTGATGTCCACGGCAACGACGCGCGATACGCCTTTTTCCTGCATGGTTACGCCGACCAGCTGTTCCGCCATTTCCATGGTCAGGCGGTTGTGGGAGATGTAGAGGAACTGGGTTTGCGCCGACATTTCTTTGACCAGGTTGCAGAAACGCGAGGTGTTGGCGTCGTCCAGCGGGGCGTCGACTTCGTCCAGAAGGCAGAAGGGGGCGGGGTTGAGGCTGAACAGGGCGAACACGAGGCTCATGGCGGTGAGGGCTTTTTCGCCGCCGGAAAGGAGGTGGATGGTGCTGTTTTTCTTGCCGGGCGGGCGCGCCATGATGGACACGCCGGCGGTCAGGAGGTCGTCGCCTATCATTTTGAGGGTGGCTTCGCCGCCGCCGAACAGGGTGGGGAAGAAGGTTTGGACTTTGCCGTTGACGGCGTCGAAGGTTTCTTTGAAACGCGCTTTGGTTTTGTCGTCGATTTGGGCGATGGCTTCTTCCAAAAGGGTGATGGCGGCCTGCACGTCTTCGCTCTGGCTGCGGTAGTAGCCGTCGCGTTCGCGCGCTTCTTCGAGTTCTTGCAGGGCGGCGAGGTTGACGGCGCCGAGGGCTTCGATTTGCTGGGTGAGGCTGCCGATGCTGCTGTTCAATACTTTCGGCGATTCTTTCGCCAACGCTTCGAGCGCGTCCAAATCGGCGGCGCGTTCGGTCAGGTTTTGATGGTAGCGTTTGGCGTTAATCAGGGCTTCCTGCTGCTGCAACAGGGCGGTTTGGGTGGCGGCCTGAAGCTGCGGCAGCTTGGTTTGCAGGGTTTGTACGCGGGCGTATTGTTCCCTGCCCTGCTCCTGAATCTGCGCGAGTTTTTCCTGCACGGCGATGTATTCTTCATCCAGATTTTGTACGGCTTCGGTCAGCTCGTCGAGCTTGATGTGCTGCTCGTCGTTTTGGAACTCGGTTTCATAGGCGAGGGCAAGCTCTTGCTGGCGTTCCTGCCAGTCCAGGGTTTGCTGTTCGAGCCGGGCGATTTGCTGCTGGTAGTTTTGTTTTTGCTGGTTGAGTTTGTGGACGGCGACTTCGGCCAGCCCGTATTGGCGGTTGGCTTCCAACAGGGCAAGCTGCGCCTGTTTCAGACGGCCTTGCTGCTCTTGGCGGCTGTGTGCGGTGGTTTGCTGCTGATGTTCGAGTTCGGCGGCGGCTTCCTGCAAAGTAACGATGTCGTCTGAAAGCCCGTCGGACGTGTGTTGCAACACGGTCTGTTCTTCCGCCAACTGCGCCAGTTCGCGGGCGATGTGTTCGCGGCGGATCTGCCCTTGGTTGGTGCGCGCCAGAAGTTCGGCGGCGCGTTGCTGCGCCTGGCTGTATTGGCGCGTGTGCTGCTGTTGCTGCTGCATCAGGTTTTTGTGCTGCGTTTCAGACGAGCGCACGGCAACCTCCGTCTGTTTGAACGCGGCTTCGGCGGCGGAGAGTTCGGGGGCGAGGTTGTCCAGTTCGGACGCGATGCCGTCAAGGCGTGCTTTTTGGGCAATCAGGCTTTCCTGCGCGGGTTTGGCATAGAGCAGGACGCTGACTTTATCGACCTGATGGCCTTCGGGCGTGAGCCAGATTTGGTGTGCGCCCAAATCGCTTTGATGCGCGAGGGCGTAGCTCAAATCGGGCGCGCACAATACGCCGTCGAGCCAGTGGTGCAATGCCGTCTGAAACGGCGGCTGCGCTTGGATTTGGTTCAGCAATGCCTGTACGGGCAGGGATTTTTTGATGCCGCCGGAGAGGTCGTCTGAAAGCCATGCCGCCTGCCCTTGCGGCAAAGGCGCGGGCGGCACGAAGCCTTGCGGCACGCTACGGGCGTGCAGGCGTTCGGCAAGGATGACGGACAAGGCGTGCTGCCACTCGGCGGGCGCGGTGATGTGTTGCCACAGTTGCGGCGCGGAGGCGTGGTCGGTTGCCTGCCAGAAGTCGGCGGCTTCCTGCTGTTGCGACAGGATTTGCGACAACGCCTGTTGCTGCGCCTGCAAGGTGATGTGTTGCTGCTTCAGGCTTTGGAAGCGGTTTGAGGCCGTCTGAAACGCCTCGCGGGCGGCGTGTAAGGCTTCTTCGGCGGCAATGATTTGTTCTTCGTAATGCTCTTGCTGGCTTTGCAACAAGGCGGCGGCTTCCTGCGCGGCGGCGGTTTCGGCCTCGTCGGGCAGGTTCAGGGCTTGGTTTTCCTGTTTCAGACGACCTTTGCGCTCTTCGTGCTTGGCAATCGTTTGTTCGGCATGGGCAAGCTGCTGCTGTTTCAACGCCAGTTCGCGGCGGATGCGGTTTGCCTCGTCCTGCTGGGTTTGGAAGGCGGCATTGAGCGTGGCTTGGGCTTCTTCCAATTCGGGCAGACGCTCTTCATGTTCGGCAACCTGCATCGCCCATTCCGCCAACTCGGTTTGCTTTTCTTCGACCTGCAACTCGTTTTCTTCCAGCTTGACGCGGATTTGCTGCTGCTCTTGATGAATGCGTTGCATCTGCGCCTGCGCCGCCTGCTTGTCGCGTTCGATGCGTTGGTGCAGGTTTTGCTGATGGCGGATTTGTTCTTCCAAACGGGCAATCTGCTCGCGCAACACGCCGCGTTTGTTGCTCAGTTCATGTACCGCCTGTTGCTGCGACTGTTCGGCAGTCTGCAAGGCGTGTACTTCGTCGTTTAACGCCTGAACCTGCGCGGCGGTTTCGTCCTGCTGCGCCTGCAAAGACTGATGCTGCGCGGTCGCCTTATCGGCGGCGGCAAGCGATTGCTGCCATTGGGCGTAATCGAGCAAATCCTGTTGCTGGTTCAACTGCGCAGTCAGGGATTTGTAGCGTTCGGCGGTTTCGGCTTGTTTCTCCAGCTTTTCCACCTGACGCGCCAACTCGTTCTGCAAATCGCCCAAACGCTGCAAATGCTCGCGCGTGTCTTTCAGACGACCTTCCGTCTCCTTGCGGCGTTCCTTATATTTGGACACGCCCGCCGCCTCCTCGATATAGGCGCGCAACTCCTCCGGCCGCGCTTCGATGATGCGCGAAATCATCCCCTGCTCGATAACGGCATAACCGCGCGCGCCCACGCCCGTACCCAGAAACAAATCGGTAATGTCGCGGCGGCGCACGGTCTGATTATTGATGAAATACGTCGATTCGCCCTGACGCGTCAGCTGCCGCTTGATGCTCACCTCGGCATACTGCCCCCACGCCCCCTGCAAACTGTGGTCGCTGTTGTCAAACACCAGCTCCACCGAAGCCCTCGGCGCAGGACGGCGCGTCGCCGCACCGTTAAAAATCACGTCCTGCATACTCTCGCCGCGAAGCTGCTTCGCCGAAGCCTCGCCCAACACCCAGCGCACCGCGTCAATCACATTCGACTTGCCGCAGCCGTTCGGCCCGATAACCGCAACAAGCTGCCCCGGAACATGAATCGTGGTCGGGTCGGTAAAAGATTTGAAGCCGGAGAGTTTGATGTGGGTAAGGCGCATGGCAATGTTTCGAATCGGAAAAGAAGGCGTATTTTAACGGAAATACGCTTATCCGTTGAGAGAAAAGCATCCATAAAGTCCGACTGCTTTTTTATCTTCCAAAGGCCGTCTGAAAAGTTTGTTAAAAAGAAACAGCCCAGCTATCGAACTCACTAAAATATTTAAAATAAATTCATATAAAACAATTAACTAAAAAAACATCTACCCAACCACCTGCCCTTTGATTAATTTTTGTACAGAAATGCAAACAAACTGTTTATTTTTTTATGATTTATGGTTATTATCGGAAATTAAAGGTTTAAAAATCAGATAAACGATCTCTCCAACCTTTTCATCAAGCGAATAACCATACAGGGAATACCATGTCAAACATTCAAACCAAACTTAAAACCATCGTTTTCACGGCCGTCAGCGCAGCCATTTTGTCCGCATGCGGTGGTGGCGGAGGCGGCGGTTCATCTGCTTTAAGCACCGGCGCGACTCCTACCAATAATACCGGCAATTCTGCTGGCAAAAATGGCAATTCTGCCAATAACAACAGCAATGCCAACACTCAGAAAGCGCCGTCTACTACGCTTACCAACCGTGCCGACAAGCTTGCCGAACTGACCGATGAAGCTCCAATCGATCCGGCCAACGTTAGCCAGCCTTTGCACACACATTTCATATCCTCCAAAGGTGCGCAGCAATCCAATCCTAACGTACAAATCCGCAAAGATGCCACAGGCAAAATGTTCCAAACAGACAATCAAGACCGTAACCAAAATGGCCTGATCAGTTCTATTGACTTTAACAGCAATGATGAAGTCAAAATGGACGGCGTTGTATTGTTTAACAAAACCAGCAATGGCAGCGCAACCCAACCTACATGGACAAGCTACGCTTCTGTTATTGCCAAAGTATATTCAAAAGGAAATACTGAAACAGATATCAGCGAACAAACAGGCAAAGAGAAAAATACCGAATTTGCATACGGTAAATCAACTTTGGATGACAAAATTACTGAAGATTATAAAAAATTAAAGGCTGAAGAAGAAAAGCTTGAAAAAGAAGAAAATCCAGAAGCAGGTCCAGTTAACAATAAATTGGTCACCAACGCTTTTCCCGAGATCTCATCTATTGAAACAGCTTGATAGCCTTTTTCAACAAACAATATTCGTGCTGAGTTAACCAGTGATTGATAGGTACTCTTAAAATTTTCTTGTTGATGATTTTTATTTTCCATGATAGATTTAAAATAACATACCGTCAGTATGTTTATGGTATCATGATGATGTGGTCGTGACAATCTTAAGAACATTTAGGTTATTTTATGTATATTGAACAGCATTCTCGCTATCAAAATAAAGCTAATAACATCCAATTAAGATATGATGATAAGCAGTTTCATACAACGGTTATCAAAGATGTTCTATTATGGATTGAACATAATTTAGATCAGTCTTTACTGCTTGATCGAGTTTACGGGTTGTTAAACCTTCGATTCCGACCTCATTAAGCAGCTCTAATGC
>ERZ773070.2313-NODE-2313-length-10861-cov-3.432815_pt1 | contig 10861 bp, 14 predicted proteins | sample MGYA00580618_ERZ773070 | MGnify/ENA primary metagenome ERZ773070 (study PRJEB29015, sample SAMEA2738023) | human oral metagenome | biome: human oral; feature: human-associated habitat; material: dental | place: China | collected 2019 ...
TAGCAAAGAGAGCATAAACGCCGTTAACAGCAGGAAAACACCTTGTCGAAGAAAAGAATGCAACATTATTTCTCTCCTTTACGCAATGATAATGTCGAGAAATTTAAACTGCCGAAAGGATTCATTTCAATATGGCGAACACGTGAATTTACCACCAGCACCCGCTTCATATTCGCCAATGGGACAATCGGCAGCTTGGAGAGAATAAGTTCTTGTGCTTGATTATAGGCGTGGGCACGCTCCCATAAATTAGGGCTGTCTAATGCTTTATCCATCAACTGATCAAAATCTTCATCACACCAATTGGAGAGGTTCGTCATTTCACTGGCCGAGTTACAGCTTAAGATAGGTCGCATAAAGCTATCAGGGTCGAGGTTTCCGGCTAACCAACCGGTTAAAATAATGTCGTAGTTTTCTGATTTTTTATTCAGCTGGTCGATGAGAAAAGTCCGCGTTACTGAACGAATCGTTACGTTCACCCCAACGTTATTTAAATCTTCTTTAATCAATTCTGCAGTTTTCAGTGGCGCTGGATTGTAAACCTGCTCTTCATTTAACACCCACATATTCAAATGGAGCTGTTTATCTTGTAAGATTTTCTTGGCTTCGCTCGGATTAAAATCATAAGCAAAATCCGGCGTATTTACGCTGGATGCCCAAGAAATATTCGGAATAATGTTATTCGCCACAGTTGCCGTATTGTGATAAATGGTTTTGATAATGCGTTGGCGATTAATGGCTTGTGCGATAGCACGGCGAATCTGTTCATCTTGAATGACAGCATTTTGAAAATTAAAGGCTAAATAGGCTAAATTCATGCCCTCCGCACTTTTGACATAATAGCGTTTGTCGTTTTCCTTCAATAAACCTAATTGGCTGACTTCAGGATAGGACGCAATTTGGCATTCGCCATTAAAAAATTTTACCAAGCGCCCGGTACGATCCGTGGATAAATCAATAATAATATTTTTAATTTTGGCGTCTTTTTTCCAATAATCCTCGTTTTTTTCTAACCGCACATATTGATTCCGGAAATAATTTTTGACTTTATACGGGCCGGTGCCGACCGGTAATAAATCAAGTTGCACCAAATTATCGTCCGCATTAAGTTGCACAGCATATTCTTGCGAGAAAATGATGGCATATTGGCTGGCTAAGTGAGACAAAATGGAGGCATCCGGCTTAAATAAGGTAATTTGCACGGTGTGTGGATTTAACGCTTTCACCGATTCGATTTTTTGATTTAACTTAATGCTTTCAAAATAAGGAAAACGCACTTTTTTTGCTTGTTCATGAAAAATGCGATATTGCGGATTTTTATAGTCCACCGCACTTTGTTCCAGCGTTGGCAAATAGGTTTCATAGCCTAGCACACGATTTAATGAAAATACCACATCATCGGCATTAAAATCGCGGGTCGGTTTAAACCAATCGGTATGATGAAATTTAATGCCTTTGCGCAGATAAATCGTAATAATCTTGCCGTCAGGTGAAATAGAATAAGATTGTGCCAAAATGGGCGTTGGAATCGCCGTATTGGATATCTCGAAAAGTTTATTATAAATCTGTTCAGTCACCACATTCATGCTTGTGCCGGCATCCGAGGTTTGCGGATTGAAGGAAAAACCGGAAGCGTGAGTGCAATAAATTAATCCGTTATCCGTCAGTTCTTCAGGCACGCGCGGTGCGGCAACAACCGTATTCACCATAAACGCGAACCAACAAACAGACATAACGAGTTTTTTATACCGCATAATAAACATGAGTTAAAAGATGAAAATAGGCATTAAATTTTAAGCTATATTCCGGGGATATTCTAGCGAATATGCCCGTTCTTGAAATTTACCACGATTTGCCTCGAAAAACGACCGCACTTTAAGCCGTGCTAAGACGGCCCAATCAGAGATTATTCTTGTTCATGCTGCTTTTTCAGCATTTCATCTTCATTTAATTTGAGTAATCGCGAAATGGCATTGCGGTAGGAAATCTCTAAGGATTCTCGGCTGGTGGCAATGACGCCTTGATCCACTAAAAATCCATCATTTACGTCATATACCCAACCGTGCAAGGACAGTTTTTTCCCGCTTTTCCACGCATTTTTAATGATGGATGTTCTTCCGAGGTTATAGACTTGTTCTGCCACGTTTAGTTTTGTGAGCATATCGGCTCGGCGTTCCGGTGATAAATTACCCAGTAAATGGCTGTGTTTAAACCAAATGTCACGAATATGTAATAACCAGTTGTTAATTAATCCTAAATCTTGATCATTCATGGCCGCATGGATCCCACCACAATTGGTATGCCCACAAATGATGATATGCTCGATATTTAAAACATCGACCGCATATTGCACAACGGATAAGCAGTTGAAATCCGTGTGAATGACTTGGTTTGCCACATTGCGGTGTACGAAGAGTTCGCCGGGTTCTAGATTGGTTAATTTTTCTGCCGGCACACGGCTGTCTGAACAGCCAATCCATAAATAGTGCGGTTGTTGATGTTCGGCCAGTTCTTGAAAGTAGGTGGATTTTTCCTCTTTCATTTGTGTCGCCCATTGGTAGTTGTTTGCAAAGAGTTGTTCTATTCTTTTCATTCTTTTTTCTTCTCCTGTTTCTCAAAAGGCGCTTAGTATAGCGCAGATTATGAGTGGTGACGGAATAAAGTGATATTGGACGCGATGTTTTACAAAAGCGGGCTAAATAAGAAAAAGAGTTTTTCGACGATGCGTTGATAAACGGAGCGCGTGCTCCATGTAACATAATCGACTAATTCCGAGTTTTTAATATAACTTTCATGTAATAAAGAAATTTCGTTCGCAAATGCCGGATCTTCCACCACCATGGTAACTTCAAAATTCAGCAAGAAACTGCGCATATCCATGTTCACGGTGCCGACCAAGGCCAATCGGTTGTCGATCAACATACTTTTGGTATGCAGTAAACCCTTGTTGAAATTATAAATTTTCACGCCGGCAGCGAGTAAGTCATCGAAGAAGGTACGACTTGCCCAATGCACCATGAGGGAGTCGTTTTCTTTGGGTAGAATGATGGAAACTTCCACTCCACGTAAAGCCGCAATACGCAAAGCTTCCGCAATATTATGGCTTGGCACAAAATAAGGCGAAGTGATCACAATGCTTTTACGTGCCGAGAAAATCGCAATCGACAGTGATTGCGCCATTAAATCATCAGGAAAACAAGGACCGGTGGCGAGAATTTGTACTGCATGAGAGTTGTTTTGTTCCAATGGCAAAAGCGGGCAATCAGGCACGTCTAACGGAAGTTTGGCTCCGGTTTCAATTTCCCAATCCCATGCGTGTAAGCCGTTTAGCACCGAAGATACCGGGCCGTTAATACGCACCATAATGTCAATCCATTCGCCAACATTGCTATTTTTCTTGAAGAATTTCGGATCTACCATGTTCATACTGCCGGTGTAAGAAATTTGATTGTCGATGACAATAATCTTGCGATGCTGGCGTAAATCAATGCGATTAAAGAACATACGGAATAAATTCACGTGCAAGGTTTCCGTCACTTCAATGCCGTTATTACGCATGGCTTGGCATTCGGCGCTTTTTAAGAAAGGGCGGCTGCCTACCGAGTCCAACAATATATGAATTGCCACGCCACGTTGTCGAGCGTTGATTAATGCCTGTGTTACCTCATTCACCAAGCCTTGAGCAGACCAAATGTAGAACACCATATTAATGGATTTTTCTGCCTGATTGATGTCATGAATGATGCTTCGCATAATGCTTTCAGGCGTATCCAAAATATGCAATTCATTGCCTAAAATACAAGGCACGCCAAGGCGTTGATTGGCAAGATCAAAAATTGGGCGGTAGAGCAGGTTGGTTTGCGTATTGATCAAATTATCGCAATGGGAAAGGTGTTTGAACCAATCCATGTATTTAGGCTTGAGTTGCTCAAACATGGCAGCCCGGTGCTTGCCGAGATTGATTTCACCAAAAATTAAATAGGCGATAATGCCCACCACAGGAAACACATAAATGACAATCAACCATGAGAGCATGGTTGGGACAGATTGTTTTTTTATTACTAAGCGTAAGGTGATGGTGATGGTGACTATCCAAACCAAAATGGGGATGATATAAGCGAGAATTTGTTCAATTGTCATAAAAAAATGAAAACCCTATAAAGGAACCGAGGTAAAAAAGACCAATAAAATAGGCGGTGCAATATTGGTAATAAAGCCAAAACTAAACGCCAATGGTAAGACTTCCACGCCACCGGCTTTTTGAATGATCGGCAACGTGCAATCAATGGCGGTGGCACCTGTGTAGCCTATTGCGGTGGAGCGGTAATGTTGCATAAATAACGGCACAATAAATAAACTCATCAATTCACGGGATAAATCATTAAAAAACGCAATGCTACCCCAAATCGGTCCCCATGCGTTGTTTAAGGTGACACTGGAAAGGGAATACCAGCCTAACCCTGAAGACACTGCAAGACCTTGCACAATAGGCACATTCAGTACTTGCGCACCGATAATGCCACCAAGTAGCGACGTTAAAACAAAAATGGCACCGGTTATCATGCCGCGTTGATTAAAAAACACGGAACGAATAGAAATACCGTTATTGCGTAATTGTATGCCGACGCAAAAAATCAACACGACTAACACATAAGTGCTGGAGCCAAACGGCAGGCTCACCCAACCTTTGCCCCATAACCCGATAAAAAAGCCAACAATCACCACCAGACATAATTTTAACGAATCCAACACAATCCGCCAACGGGAGGGCATTTTCTCCGTTGTTTTAGCTAAAGGCTGTGGGGAAAGTTTGTCATAGATAAATAAACCGAGAAAGGTTAGCCCTTGAATGAAAACAATAAATATCAGGGCATAAACACCAATTTGCGGCAATTGCTGTGCCAAATTATCTAATTGCCCAAGGGACACGCCCATAATGAACAAGATCATATATAACAGTAGCATAGTTATTTTGCCAAATTGTTGTAATATTTTTATATTTTTGATTTTAAAGGCGTAACCGATAAGCATCGGCACTAAAATAATGAGCAAACTTTCCAACATAATTGACGACAGCATGAAACGAGTATGGTGCGGGAAGTATAGCACTTTTCTGTTTTCTCACCTAATGGCAGGCAGTTTCCGCCGTTGCTTTCATGGTATCATTCAGCGCATCATTTCTTGAGGTTTTTCTGTCATGACATTTCAAATTGTATTCCAACATCCTGATTTTATTGTAATAAATAAACCTAACGGAATAAGTGTACATAAAGATCATGCCGATGTGGGGTTAACTCGGCTTGTGGCGCAGCAATTGGGCGTGCCGCAGGTTTGGTTGGTTCATCGTTTGGACAAAGTGACGTCCGGCTTGTTGATATTGGCGCTAAACGAAAAGGCGGCTATGACGTTGTCGCGTAAGTTTGCCGAACATCAGATTCAGAAAACCTATTTAGCGCTAGCCACCCAAAAACCGAAGAAAAAGCAGGGCAGAATTAGCGGTGATATGCAAAAAGCCCGTCGTGGTGCGTGGAAACTCTGTCAAAGCAAAGAAAATCCTGCCATTACCGATTTTGTGTCGCACAGCTTGGCACCGAATTTGCGTTTATTTATTCTGCATCCGAAAACCGGTAAAACCCATCAGATTCGTGTTGCCATGAAAAGTTTGGGGAGTCCGATTTTAGGTGACGAATTATATGGCGGAGAAGTGGCGGACCGCACCTATTTGCACGCCTATCAATTATCATTTGACTATTTCGGAGAGGTGGTTCAAATTAGCTCTAGCCCCGAATTTCAAGAGAGACAAAAGTGCGGTGAGTTTTTTCAATGTTTTTGGCATGACATTGAAAAACATATTCACAGTGAAAACGAAAAAACACTTTAAAAAGTGACCGCACTTTTGGCGCTACTAGTCAAGGAATGTTGTCAATGCCGAAAAAACTCACAGCCACTTCATATCAAAAAGCCATTATTAGCATGGTGTTGGCTTATATTAGCATCGCTTTAATGGGCGTGTTTGTAAAATATGCTTCCGATGAATTGCCATCCAGCGAAATTTTATTTTCCCGCTTTTTGATCGGCTTTATTTTTTTATTGCCGTTTATGATTCGTGACGGTGATTTTAAGGTCGAACTCAGCCAATGGCCCTTTCTTGTTATGCGTAACCTGGCGGGTATTGCCAGTATGTTGCTGACGTTCTACGCCATCAAATACTTACCGATTTCTATCGCCGTGTTATTGATGAATACCTCGGCGTTATTCGTCCCTTTATTGTTGTTTGTGTTACGAACAAGAACCCCGCTAAAAGTGCTGGCGTGTAGCTTCCTTGGTTTTGCGGGCGTCTCCATTATCATGCTGACGGATTCTTCCAAGCATTTTGAACTACAACACATCGGTTATGCCTTGGGCGCAGCATTTCTCGCGGCCATGGCATTTATTAGCCTGCAAGAGCTCAACAAGCACAATTCGCCGAAAAATATCGTGTTTTACTTCCATTTATTGGGTTCCCTTTTATTACCGTTATTTTTTGCCACGCAATGGACAATCCCTTCCACTCAGGGTTTTGTGCTTTTATTATTGGTAGGCGGTTTCGGCCTCGTATTCCAATTATTGCTGACCCGAGCTTTCAAATATGCCCCGGCCAATGTCATCACACCATTTGCTTTCACCGGCGTGATTTTCTCCAGTATTTGCGACTGGTTGTTCTGGCACAACGTGCCAACGCTGAATTTCTGGATCGGCTCATTGGTCATTATTGTTTCCGTTAGCCTATTGGCAAAAATACGCAGATAAAGCCGGGCTAAATAATTCCCCCAAATGCGCGTCGTTCCGTTACAATAGCGCGCATTTCAATTTTTATTCCACTGTTAAATAATGAGGAAACACATGGACTATCCAATTTGCCCATCTTGCAAAGGCGAAAATACGTATCACGATTCCATCCAATTTGTCTGCCCGGACTGCGGCCACGAATGGACCGGCAATGAAGCCGAGGAGCATGACGATGATCAGCTTATCGTCAAAGACAGCAATGGCAATCTCCTCGCCGATGGTGACGATGTGCTGCTCATCAAAGACCTCAAACTCAAAGGTTCCTCTGAAGTATTAAAGAAAGGCACTAAATTTAAAGGCATCCGCCTTGCCCGTGGCGATCACAACGTGGATTGCGGCAAAATTATGCTGAAATCAGAGTTTTTGAAAAAGGCATAAGCCAATGGTGAGCTAAGCACGACAGTGTGATGTCATCTTTTAGGGTCGCTATCCTTTTAAAAGTGCGGTGAGTTTTCGTGATAAATGAAGGAATGATAGCGTTTAAATTGTCATTCGGATTATTAACGGATCATGAATAATGCTTTTCTAAAAGCCCTATTTATCTTTCGAAAATACCCATTAAAATGACCGCACTTTTTATTCACTATTTCAAGAGGAAAAAATATGCGCAATATTCTTGTATTAAAATCCAGTATTTTGGCAGACAATTCACAAACCAATCAATTGTCCGATTATTTGGTTAGCAAGCTTGGCGATAACAATAATATTGTTGTGCGTGATCTTGCTAAAAACGCATTACCGCATTTTGATGCAACGGCAGCCACAGCCGTTCGTGGTCAACCAAGTACAGAAGCTGAAAATGCCTTATTGGCGTTATCTGATGAATTGGTGGCGGAAATTCAAAAGGCAGATATCGTAGTGATCAATGCGCCGATGTATAATTTCAACATCCCGACACAATTAAAAAGCTATTTTGATTTTATCGCGCGTCCACGTGTAACATTTCAATATACCGAAAACGGCCCGGAAGGTTTATTAAAAGGTAAAAAAGCCATTGTGTTATCTGCATTTGGTGGCTTCCATCAAAATCAACCAACGGATCATGTTACGGCATACATAAAAACCATTTTAGGTTTTGTTGGCATTACCGACGTACAATTCGTTTATTCAGAAGGCATTGGCTTGGGCGCTGATTCGATTGCCAAAGCACAGGCACACGCCAAAGCCGAAATTGATAAAATCGCGACCGTACTTTAATCAGTAAAAAACGTAGCGTGCAACTTGTTGCACGAAATCTAAAAAGAGAGAAAAAATCCATCGCGCTAAGAAAAGTGCGGTGGATTTTTAATATGGATTAACTTATAAATAGCGTTCGCTTCTTGATACACGACCCATACGATAGTGCAAGCGTCCACGCTTGTGCTGAAAATATATATCTGTGTAAATTCAAAAAGCACAAGCGAAGGACGCTTGCGCCAGTAGAGGAAAAATCACGCTGGAAATCTTAATAAAGAAGATTGAAAGTGTGATATTAAAGTAATATCATCATCCTTAACGATGAAGGAGGTATTTATGCAATTAAGACAACAAGCTACATTAGGTGTTTGGGGAAAATGTATTGGCTTAAGATTGACGGGAAACCTTCGTACGGTTCCTCAATTTTCTGCTGGAGATACGGTGGATATAGAGATATCTCCAAATGGGTTATACATCTCAAAATGCCAAAAAAAATTGACTGAAGCCGATTTATTAAAAGATATAACAGCTTATGATGCCCATACAGACGAGTTAGTTGTGGCTACTTTAGCGCAGGAACTGGAATATTAGTGATGTATGTACCAAAGAGGAATGATATTGTTTGGTTGGATTTTGAGCCGACAAAAGGAAAAGAAATTGGAAAATATCGTCCAGCTTTCATTCTAAGCCATGAAATTTATAATAAATCGACAGGGCTAATTATTTGTTGTCCTATTAGTACAAGTATTCGTGGTAAAGCAACCGAGGTTCCGATTGAAGGCTTGGAAAGTCCAAGTGTCGTTGCAACTACATTAGTTCAGACATTGGATTGGCGTGAGAGACATATCAAATTTATCAAACAAGCCGAGCCACAGATTTATGATGAAGTACTTAAACGAGTGATACTTTTACTGGGTGGCGAGCATTTATTAAAGTAAGAAAAGTAGGATAATTGTGGTAAATAAACAGCAATTTGGATATAAACTAGGGAAGTTATATCTTAAATTTAAACAATGGCAACCCATACGATAGCGCAAGCGTCCACGCTTGTGCAAAATATATATTTGTGTAAATCAAAAAGGCACAAGCGAAGGACGCTTGCGCCAGCAGGCGAGGAAAACTATATTTGAAATGGTAGCGGTTCAGGATCTAAATCTTCTTGACTACATAAATCTTTATAAATGGCGATTACTTTTTTCCTATATGGATGTACTACATCATTTAATTTAGAATCTTGATAAGTGATGATAGCCCCATTATCAATAAATTCTTCATTTTGATACGCCTCCCTCTGTTCCATGGCTAAATTTTCAGCATCTATAATTGCAGTATCTCTAGACTCTCCTTCAGCAATTCGGTTAGCTGCTTCCCATAAAATAGCTCTACGCTCATTGTTTTCAAACTCTTCATCTAACATATAATTATCCTATTAATCTGCCCTTATAGCCCCATCAATTAGTTCGTCATAACAATATTCACATAAGTAACCATATGAATCTGCATCATGAAGTTCTGGCACTTCATTTCCGCACTGCTCACATTCATATAAGCCGTTTTCATTCATTTCAGGCATAATACCTCCTTTATTAAAAAATATTAATCATATTTTCAACTAACACCATTATCAAATAGCGTTAAGCAGATCGTGCCAAAGGTTTTCTATCAGGTCAACGTTGTATTGATTAAATTGAGTTTAATCGACTAAAACTGGAACGAAAAGTGGATATTGCTAATGAACTCAAGTATAAAACGTACTTTTTAATGCTAATTCGGTCAAATTCCTAACCATTTTTCACTTTAAAAAACACTCAAAATCCCAACCGCACTTTCCCTTAAATCACCCCTGATTCAATCCCCCAAAATCCCCCACTTCATGTTCTAACTGACTCATGGCAAGCAAGGCTTCTTGGGTTTGTTTGGCTTCTTCTTCATCAATGATGCTCATCGCGAAACCAACATGGACGAGAACCCATTTGCCCAGCAGAGGTTTGGGGTCATCACTGCAGATAAGGGAAATATTCACATCACGTTGCACACCGCAAACATTCACGGTGGCAAGTTGTAATGCGCTGTCGCCGATTTTGACAATTTGACCGGGTACACCTAAACACATAATTCATTTACTCCGATTAAAAATTTTCGCTTATTTTACCATTGCTTTAAATAAATTGCGGCGATCTGGATCAAACGTCGTTTGTTTGGTCGGCATGGATAAAATCATGCGTAGGCAATCCTGTGTCAGTTGGATGGCTTGTTCGTTGGTAAGGTTTGGATCAAGCGGGGAATGCAAGGAGCAGCTTAAATATTGTGGTACTGTTTCAATGCCACTGACTGTGAAAGTAAGGGCTTTGTAAGGCAGTTGAACGGTGATTTTGTCGCCCAATTCTCGCGGTTCCCACGTTTGTTGCGGGCCTGGCAGAATAACGACGCTAATCATCCATGGGGTTAACACCGAGCCGACCCATTGTCCTTCAAATAAAACGAATTTCGGGCAGAAACATTCAATATTGTGATGAAAGAAGGGGAGATCTTGCATTTCAGGCACAATTTTTTGCATTTCAGTAAGAAAGAGATCTGTTGGGTTTTCATCAAAGCCGGTAACGGAGGTTAAAAGTGCGGTGCTATTTTCAGGAGTTTTTTCGTGTCGGTACATGGTTAACTTTTCACAAAATAGTGGCGTGCGTTCTATAACGTGTGCCAGAAGTATTAATAAAATAAGCACGCGTCAGAGACGCGCGCTATCAGTGGGTGTTTGTCAATATCAATAAGATTAAAGCATAGCAGGTGAAATCTTAAAGAAAGTCCCCCTCTTTCGTAAAGAGGGGTTAGGGGAGATTTAAACCACACTCTAAGGAAT
>ERZ773070.2314-NODE-2314-length-10859-cov-10.681229_pt1 | contig 10859 bp, 7 predicted proteins | sample MGYA00580618_ERZ773070 | MGnify/ENA primary metagenome ERZ773070 (study PRJEB29015, sample SAMEA2738023) | human oral metagenome | biome: human oral; feature: human-associated habitat; material: dental | place: China | collected 2019 ...
CAGAAGGATGGGAGAAAGGTACGTTGGTGTTGGGAAGGTACGTTGACGTTCCGGCTCGACACCGGCCCACAGGACCCGGCAGCCGCGCCTGGCCTGCTGGTCCAGAGCCGAGCATCTCGATGACTGACTGAATGACCGACTCCGCGGCGGAGCGGGAAAAGTGATCATCCCACGCACTTTTAAGCCGGCCGACGGCCTCGGGTACGGTGAGGATCGGCGTGATTCCGCGGTTCTGCTGTGCGGGCCAGGCAGCACGGGGACTAAAAGTGCGTAGGATGATCACTTTGCGGAGCGCAGCGGCGCTCGACGGGCACCGGGCCGACGCCCCGGGCCGACCGACACCGCCCGACGCCCGCCCAAGACCCGCGAGCACCCCCGGAAGACACCCGAATCGGCCCGCCCCGGCACGGCGGGCCAGAGGGAACTCGAAGCGCCCCGCGCGCAGCAGGCCGCACGGAGCTCGAGCCGCCCTGAGGAGCCACCTCGTCGCCCCGGAATCACTCACGCCAGTGGGACTCGCCCCCAACCAGCAGGCCAGACACACAACATAGGGGCGCCCCCGTCCGCCGACCGCCGGCGCCCTGTCTGCGCTGAGCCTGCTGCTCACCGCCCGGCGGGATCGACAGGGTGCTCCCGGTGCTACCCCGGCCGACGGCGGCTCGGTTCCGAGGCGTCCGCCGCTGCGAGCCTCGCCTCGATGCCGGCGAGGATGATCTCGAGCTTGTCGCCCACCCACGCGTCGGGGCCGGCCGAGAAGTGGGCGTCGAACGCTGCGCGCAGCCCGGCGTTGTGGGCGCCGTCGGGCCCGTCGGGGGCCAGGGCCTGCGTGAACCCGCCCCACTGCTCGGTGTACTGGGCGATCCGGTCTCGGCGAATGCGGCTGTCCGCGGCGAAGTCGGCCACCATGTCAGCCGCGACGAGCGCAAGCCGCTGGGGGAACCCGAAGGCGACGAGGTTCTCGGTCATCTCCAGTGCGGCCCGGATGAGGCGCTCGGGCATGGGCCACACCTGGTTGTAGATCAGGTCCATCATTCCCGGGTACCGGCCGCACTCGGTGTCAATGGCGGCCGCGACGGCGCGCAGGTAGTCCTGCCAGCCGCCTTGCGGCTCGGGCCACTCGGTGGTCTCCATGAAGCGGTCCGCGACGGCGCGCAGAAGGTCGGAGCGACCATTGACGTGACGGTACAGCGCCGGATGCTTGACTCCGAGACGAGCCGCAAGGCTCTGAAAGGTGAGGGCGTCGACACCGGCCTCGGCGATGAGCCCGATGGCGGCATCGGCGATGATCTCCCGGTTGATCAGGTTGGGGCGGCCCGGACGACGTCGTTCCGGGGTCGGTCTGTGCACCATGTCCCGACCCTACTCATCCGCGTTCTCGGTGCTCTCGGTGCTCTTCGGTGCTCTCGGCGATCTGCCAGTCCGCCGAGCTCACCTTGGCGCGCCAGAAGGCCTCGTAGCGTCCGCCCGCCCTCACCAGGGACTCGTGGTCGCCGTCCTCGACAATGGCCCCGTCATCGAGGACGAGGATGCGGTCGGCGCCCGTGACGGTCTCGAGCCGGTGAGCGATCGCGATCACCGTGCGGCCCGTGGCCAGGGCGGCGAAGGCGTCCGCGAGGGCCGCCTCGGTCTCGGTGTCCACCGCGGCGGTGGCCTCGTCGAGCAGCACGACGGGCGCGTCCTTGAGCAGGGCGCGGGCGATGGAGACCCGCTGCCTCTCGCCGCCGGAGAGCCGGGCGCCGCCCTCGCCGACCGGCGTGTCCAGCCCGCCCGGAAGACGGTCCGCGACCTCCTGGAGGCGGGCGGCACGGATCGCCTCCGCGACCTCCTCGTCACTCGCCTCCGGGCGGCCGACGCGGACGTTGTCCAGGATGGAGCCCTCGAACAGGTAGACGTCCTGGAAGACCACCGCCACGCGCTCGATCACCTGCTCGGAGCCGAGCTGGCGGACGTCCACCCCGCCCAGGCGCACGCTGCCGCTGGTGGCGTCCCAGAACCTGGCGACCAGACGCAGGACGGTCGTCTTGCCCGACCCGCTCGGCCCCACCAGGGCGGTGAACGTCCCCGGCTCCAGCCGGAACGACACCCGGTGGAGGACGTCCCCAGCCCCGTAGCTGAAGCTGACCCCATCGAGCTCCACCGACAGACCGGTTCTCGCCGCGGTGGCGGGGCTGGCCGGCTCGGGCAGCGTCGGCGTGTCCAGGAGGGCGCGAATGCGCTCGAGGCTGTCCCCGACGGTGCGCATGGCCGTGGTGTACTCCGAGAGGTCCGCGAGCGGGCCGACGAACCTGACGCAGACGACGAGCAGCCCGACGGTCGCCGGGACCTGGAGGCGGCCGCTCAGGGAGAGGCCGACCGCGGTGACCAGCAGGAGCACGAGCCAGAGCTGCACGGCGACCGTGCTGACGAGCACGCCGGGGATGGTGCGCCAGAAGATGCTCTCCGACGTCCGGTGGTGCCGGTTGAGGGACTCGTCCAGGGGCGGGTAGCTCCCGACGGTGCGCCCGGCCGACCGCAGGACGGGCTGGGCCAGCGCGAAGTCGACGACCTGCTCGTTGACCTCGGCGGTGCACCGGTCCAGGACGGCGTCCAGCCGCGCGGTCCGCTTGGGGGCGAGCCACCCGATGAGCGCGGCGACCGGGAGGAAGGCGGCGCCGGCTGCGGCGACGCGCCAGTCCCACCAGAGCAGGCCGACGACCACGGTCAGCGGGGTGAGGACCGCCGAGACGATCGGCTGCAGGAGGTGCGCCGTCACCGAGCCTGCGTCCTCGGCGCTCTTGCTGCTGAGCTGGGCCAGCTCCCCGGCGCGGGCGCGGTCGAACCAGCCCAGCGGCAGGACGGAGGCGTGGTCGCCGATGCGGTGCTGCAGGCTGTGCATGAGCCCCAGGCTGATGCCGTACCCGGTGCGCGCCTGGAGGAAGTACAGCAGCGCGCCCCCGACCGCGGCCGCGGCCAGGGCTCCCGCCGCGGGCCACGCCGCGTGCACGTCGCCGCGCACGACGGCGTCCACGACCGGGATGAGCGCCAGGAAGGCGAGCCCCTGGGCGAGGGCGAAGGCGGTAACCAGCACGAGGAACGGCAGGAGGCGGACGCTCCCGCGGGCGACGTGCACGAGGTTGACGAGCGTGCGGGTCATGCTGCGCCCCCTTCGACGTGACCGGCCTGCCACAGCCTGCGGTACGCCCCGGCCCGGGCGAGCAGCTCCGCGTGGGTGCCGACCTCGACGACCCTGCCCGCCTCCATGACCGCGATCTGGTCCGCGGCGGTGACCGACGTCAGCCGGTGGGCGATGACCAGCACGGTCCTGCCCTCGGCCGCGCGCGCGACCGCCGCCTGGAGGCGGACCTCGTTCTCGGGGTCGGCGAAGGATGTGGGCTCGTCGAGCACGAGGACGGGGGCGTCCTCGAGCAGGGCGCGGGCGATGGTGACGCGCTGCGCCTCCCCGCCGGAGAACAGCGCATCGACCCCGACGACGGAGTCGTACCCCCGGGGCAGGGCAGCGATACGGTCGTGGATGCTCGCGGCCCTGGCCGCGGCCACGACCGTATCGTCGTCGGCACCGGGCCGGGCGAGGCGGATATTGTCGCGCACGCTCATGGGCACCAGACGGGTGCCCTGGAAGACGAACGCGACGCTCCTGTACAGGGCCGCGGCCTCCAGGTCGCGGACGTCCTGCCCGCCCACCCGGACCGCGCCGTCCCGCACGTCCCAGAACCTGGGCACGAGGGCCGCCAGGGTCGACTTGCCCGCCCCCGAGCGGCCCACGAGCGCCGTCACCGTGCCCTCGGGAAGCCTCATGGAGACCTGGGACAGGGTGTCCGGCCCGTGCGGGTCGTAGGCGAAGCCGACGTCGTCGAGGACGACCTCGCCGCCCTCGGCCACTGCCGGGGCGTCCGGGACGGGCAGCACGGGGGTGGCCAGGAACTCCCCGATCCGCGCGGCGGCCTCACGCGCGGCCCGCAGCCGCACGTCGTAGGAGTCCATCTGCGTGAGCGGGCCGGCCAGCCCGACCCCGAGCACCAGGCCCGCCACGAACCCGGTGAAGTCCACCCACCCCAGCTGAAGCAGGAGCAGACCCAGCAGCGCCATGGTCGCGAGCACGCTCGGGGCCGACACGATCGCCAGCCCCAGCGAGGACGCCCCGACCATGGGCACCATCAGCCTGCCGAAGAAGTCCGCGTAGTCGTCCACCGCCCGGCGGTAGTCCGCCGACGCGCGCCCGGCCTGCCCGAACGTCTTGACCACCGCGATCCCGTGCGCGAACTCCACCGTCGCGCTACTGACCCGCGCCTTGGCGTCGTCCCAGTCGCGGAACTGCGTGGCGGCCTTGCCCATCATGGAGCCGAACACGATGAGGAAGCCCGCCAGCGGCAGCAGGGCCACCAGGGCGAGCGGCCAGCTGTACAGGAGAAGCGCGGCGAGTGCGGCGAGGGCGGTGACGACCCCGACCACCATGTCGCCGCCCGCGTGCGCCACCAGGGTGTGCAGCTCGTGCACGTCGTCGGTGACGAGCTTCTTGACCTGCCCCGAGGAGCGCCGGGAGGCCTCTCCGATCGGGATGCGCCCCAGGTGGGCGGTCAGCCGGACACGGAGGTCACGGTTCAGGCGGGCGTCCGCGAGGTGCGTCAGCATCAACCCGGTGCCGATGAGCGCCGTCCTGACCGCGATCCCGACCAGGGCCACCCACAACCAGCGCCAGGTCTCGTCCGCCGGCGCCCGGTTCACCAGGGCGGTCGAGAGCTGCACGCTCGCGACCATCGGGACCAGGCCGGCGACGGCGCCCAGTCCCTGCAGCGTCATGCCGCTGACGACCAGCCCGCGCACGGGGCCGATCAGATCCCAGAACTTCACGGTGCCTCCTTCGTCTGCGCCAGCAGCCAGCTGCTGCCACGCGCGGTGTCCACGGCCTCGGCGCCCTTGGCCGGGCCCGGTCCGTCTGTCGTCTCCCCCGCTCCTCGGCCGAAGAACTCCCTGAGCCGGGCGGGCGGGTCCTGCGCTCCCTCGGGCGGCGGCTGGAGCTCCCCGCCGCGCAGCTCCTCGACCCGCGTGCAGACGAGGGCGAGGAACTCGGCGTCGTGGCTGACGACCAGGACGGCCGTGCCCGCCGCGGCGGCGGTAAGGACCAGGTCGCTGATGGCGACCATGGACTCGCGGTCGAGCCCGCTGGTGGGCTCATCGAGCACGAGGACGCCCCGGGCGCTGCACAGGCCGCTGGCGAGTGCCGCCCGCTGCTTCTGCCCGCCGGAGAGCGAGAGCGGGTGGCGGTCGCGCAGCTCCAGCAGGTCGAGGCGCTCCAGGACCCTGTCAATGTCCGGCTGTGAGGGGCGGCGTAGTCCTATGGCGCACTCCTCGGCGAGGGTCTCCCCGAAGAGCTGGGAGTTCACGTCCTGCATGACGAGGAAGACCCTGCCCCTGAGGTCCCGTTGCCGGACGGGTCTGCCCTGGAGGGCGAACGTCCCGGCGTCCGTCTTCTGCAGCCCGCACAGGGCGCGCAGGAGCGTGGTCTTCCCCGCGCCGTTGTCCCCGATGAGCCCGACGACCTCGCCGGGGGCGAGCCGCAGGGAGACGTCGTTGAGCACGGTGCGGTCGCGGAAGGACACCGTCAGGCCCGTCACCTCGACAGCGGGCGGCTGGCCGTCGGGGGCGGCGCGCCGCGCTCTGCGCCGGGTCGCCTCCGCCAGGTCGAGGGCCCTCAGTCCCATTGCGCGCCGCCGCTGCGGGGACAGCGCCCTGAACTCGTCCGCGGAGTAGATGCCAGCCACCGCCCCGACGTCGAGCACGACGTAGCGGTCCGCCAGGTCAGAGAGGTAGCCGAGGCGGTGCTCGGAGACCAGCAAGGCCTTGCCCCGCGACCTCAGGTCGCCAAGCAGCTCCGCCAGACGGATGGTCGCCCGGTGGTCGAGGTTCGCCGAGGGCTCGTCCAGCACGAATACCTCCGGTCCGAGGGCGTAGGCCCCGGCGATCGCCACCTGCTGCTTCTGCCCGCCGGACATCTCGAAGATGCTCCTGCCCGCGAGCTGACGGATACCCACCTCGGCAATGGTCTCCTCCACGCGGTCTCGGAGCGCGGGGTTGGGGACCCCGGCGTTCTCGAGCCCGAACGCGATCTCGCTGTCGGTGTCGAGGTTGAAGAACTGCGACTTGGGGTTCTGGAAGACCGATCCCACGAGGCGCGCGATCTCGTACCCCTCCAGGGACGAGACATCACGACCGCAGATCGTGACGGCGCCGCCGGTCTCGTCCTTCTCGTGCCTGGGCAGGAGGCCGTTGACGAGGCTGGTCAGCGTGCTCTTCCCGCAGCCGCTGCGGCCGGTGAGGACCACGAGCTCCCCGGCTCCGACCCTAAAGGAGACGTCCTTAAGCGCCCGGGCGGGTGCGGCGGCGTAGCGGAATGAGACGTGCGAGAACTCGATCATCTGACCATTCCCCCTGCGCACAGGCCGACGAAGACGAGGATGACGACGACGTCGACCGCGCCGAGTGCGAGGTCCACCAGGCAGGTCCTGGGAGCGGGGTTGTCAATGCCCCGCACCAGCGCGGCGTCGGCGATCTCGTCGGCGATCACTGTGGCGCTGACCAGCATGGGGACGTAGAGCCTCGTGGTGACCTCGAGGGGATGGCGCAGGAGGGACAGCGGCGTGGGGCTCAGGCCGCGGACCGCCATGGCATCGCGCAGGTTGCGCGCCTGCTCGCGCATGGCCGGGAAGTAGCGGAAGACGACGGCGAAGGGCGTGACCAGGACGCGCGGCACGTGCCAGCGCGTCAGGGCGGCGACGAACTCGTTGACACGGGTGGTCTGGATAATGACCGCCCCGGTAATGCCGGCGGGGAACACCTTGCCAATGATCTGGAAGAACGTGACCACGAACAGCTGGGCCGCGGGCGGAAGGTACCTCTCCCCGAGCACCTGCGCGCCCGCGACGAGGACGTAGGCGACCGCGGCCACCAGCGCCGTCCTCAGCCTTCCGCAGGCCGCCGCGAGGAGGACGGCCGCGGCCACCAGGACGTGGGCGTAGCCGGGACGCACGGCGATCGTCAGCGCGAGGTTGACGAGCACGAGGACGACCAGCTTGGTGCGCGGGTCGAGGCGCAGGCCCCACCGGTCCTTACCCACTGAAGCCGGTCTCAGGCGACGATACCGGCGCGGGTGAGGTGGCGGGCGAGCATCCGCCGCCCCAGCAGCGTGCCGAGCCAGGCGGCGAGGAGGGTACCCACGGTGATCGCCACCAGGAGCCAGTAGCTCGCCGCGGCGAACATTGAGTCCATGTAGGCGGCGTCGGTGCCCTTCCCGACGAGGTAGGCGCGGTAGGACTCCTGGTTGACCCAGACCATGACGTAGCTCGCGAGCGGGGCGAGGGCGAACACCATGTAGCTGACCGTGTTCAGCCCCGGGCTCCTAAAGCGCCCGAGCGCGGCGACCTCCCCGGCGACGACGCCCAGTGCCGCGACCGCCCACAGCCAGAACATGCCCGTGACGAACAGCACCAGGCCGACTACCGCGCCGAGGACCGCGACCGCCCCGCGCCTGGGGACCTTGGCCACCAGCAGGAGGTACACGGGGGCGCAGAAGAACGCCGCCGAGACCGGCAGCGCGTAGGTCAGCACCGGGCTGAACGCGAAGGGCGTGCCCGCGACGAGCATGACCACGACGTACAGCACGCTGTAGACGCCGAGGGTGATCAGGTCCCTGCTGCCCAGCCTCATCGACGCAGGCCTGCGCTGCGGCGAACCGTCGCGCGCCCCCTGGTGGGCACCCTCATCTTGCGTCCGTGCACTCACGTCACAACTCCTTCCGGGATCTACGGCAGAAACACCCGCACCACATAGTTACAATGTGTAACAAATGGTAGTCCGCGCGTTCCCGTACCGACAAGACCCCGCATTTGTTAGACAGGTCATAGCATGGGCGCCCAGGTCAGGTGCCCACAGGATCCGCGCCCACAGCGCCTACAGGGCCCGCGCCCAGGCCCGGTACCCAGGGCCGGTACCCACAGGATCCGCGCCAGCCGGGGCTGCGCGCCTGCCGCCTTTACGACCGGACTCTGACCAGCTAGGCCCCGCGCCGGCCGGGGCTGCGCGCCGCGGGGCGTCTGCGGCACAATCGGCCGTGACAGCAGCCCGTACCGACCCTGCGGAGGCGTTCGTGGAACACGCCGGGCCCTTGCCCTCGGTCATTGCCGACGACCGCCTGCGCCCCCTTACCCGGGCCGAGCTGGAGCGCTACCGTCGCAACGCCCTGGTACCCCAGGTGGGGGTGACCGGCCAGCAGCGCGTCCGCGCCGCCCGCGTCCTGCTCGTAGGCGCCGGGGGCCTGGGCTCCCCGGCGGCCCTGTACCTGGCGGCCGCGGGCACGGGCACCCTGGGGGTCGTGGACGACGACGTCGTGGACGTGTCCAACCTGCAGCGCCAGGTCGTCCACACCACCGCCGCGGTGGGCGCCCCCAAGGCGGACTCCGCGGCCGCGGCGGTCCGGGCCCTCAACCCGGACGTGGAGGTCGTTATCCACCGCGAGCGCCTCACGGCCGCCAACGCCCTGGGGCTGCTGGAGGGCTGGGACGTGGTCGTTGACGGCTCGGACAACTTCTCCACCCGCTACCTGGTCAACGACGCCTGCGTCATGCTGGGGCTGCCGCTGGTCCACGGGGCGGTGCTGGGCCTCAACGGGCAGGTCGGGGTGTTCGACGCCGCCCGCGGCCCCTGCTACCGCTGCCTGCACCCGGCTCCCCCGCCGCCCGGCTCGGTGCCCTCCTGCGCCCAGGCCGGGGTGCTGGGGGTGCTGCCGGGGGTCGTCGGCTCCATGCAGGCCGCCGAGGCCCTCAAGCTCGTTATCGGCGGCGCACGGCCGCTCATCGGCCGCCTGGTGCTGCTCGACGTCTGGGGCGGGAGCGTGCGCGAGCTCACCGTCTCGCGCAACCCGGCCTGCCCGGTGTGCGGGGAGCACCCGAGTATTACGACCCTGGCCGACGCCCCGGGGGCCGGCTCCTGCACCGACGCCCCGGGGCGGCGGGCGGGCTCTACGGGCGCCACGTCGGCGCCGGGTACCGGGGTGGCGTTAGTGACGCCCGCGCGCTTAAAGGAGCTGCTAGAGGCCCCTGGGCCCCCGGCGCTGCTGGACGTGCGCGAGGAGGTGGAGGTGGCCCTGGACCCGTTCCCCGGTGCGCGGAACATCCCCCTGGGGCAGGTGGTGGACCACGCGGGCGAGCTGGACGCGGGCCGGACCACGGTGGTCGTGTGCGCCTCCGGAATCCGCTCGGCCCAGGCCGTCCAGGCCCTGCGGGAGGCGGGCTACCCCGGGGAGCTCCTCAGCCTGGCGGGCGGGGCCCGCGCCTGGCCGCCGGCCCGCCCGGGCGCGCCTGGCCCGGGGCAGGACGGCGTCAAGGGCGGCGGGTACCTGAGCCCGCCCGGGACCGCCCACCCCTGAGCCCGCCCGGGACTGCGGGAACCGTGAAACCTGCCTCTACCTGGTCTTATACCTGACCGCACGGTGTGAGCTACTACCTATAACGGGCCCCGCGTTCATAGTACGTACCTATGGCGTCCTGTACGAGCAGCTGCTAGCCTGCCCGTGTCCAGGTCGTTATTCACGGCTCCTACCGGATTATCCCCTGGCTCCCCAGTACACCTGTTGAACACCGAGGAATGCCCATGTCACTCCCCGCCCACGGCGCCCGCTGGCGCGCACAGGCCCTGACGTCCCTGGTCCTGGGACTGCTCCTGGCCCTGGTCAGCGCCACCACCGCCCAGGCCCTCACCCTCCCGGCCTCCCCTCCGCCCGGCGGCCACGCCGAGATCACCTCCTCCGGCCCCCTGACCAGTATCGCGATCGGCAGGACCCTCAACGCGAGCGTCTACCACACCGGTGACTCCCGCAGCCAGTGGTACGGCGACTACGCCAGCGGCACCTACGTGTTCGCGGACGGCAAGCTCTACAGGCCCACCGAGACGCCGGCGTCGGGCTATCACGACAACGACTCGACCACGATCCCCTACACCCCGGTGTCACAGGAGGGGCCGACCGGCAGCGGGACCGCCGCCGACCCCTTCAAGGTCACCACCACCGTGGCCCTGGGGAGCACCGACCTGACCCTGACCCAGGTGGACACCTACGTCACCGGCCGGGAGTCCTACAACACGTCGGTCACCCTGAGCTCCACCGGCGCCACCCCCACCGACGTGCGCGTCTACCGGGCCGGGGACTGCTACCTCCAGGACAGCGACTACGGCACCGGCACCGTGCTAGACGGCGTCGCCCCCACCTGCATGGCCAAGCCGAACTCGCCCAACCCCAACCGGTACATCAGCCTCTACCCGGGCAGCGCCAGCTCGACCTACCTCGAGGCCTACTACGGCGACGTCTGGCGGGCCGTGGCCTCCGGGCAGCCCCTGAACAACACCACCGTCAGCCACGACCACGACAACGGCATCGCCATCGCCTGGCCGGTCACGGTGCCCGCCGGCGGCTCCGTCAACGTGAGCAACGTCAACGTCTTCTCCCCTGAGGGGGTCCGCCCCCTGTCCACCGCCGCCACCGCCGACGCCGACCAGAGCGAGGCGGGCGCCCAGAACGGCTACACCGTGACCGTCACCAACCCCAACACCTCACCGGTGGCCCTGTCACAGGTGAGCGTGGAGCTGCCGGACGGCTTCTCCTACGTGCCCGGCACCACCACCGGGGCCACCACCGCCGACCCCGTGGTCAGCGGCCAGAAGCTGACCTGGTCCGACCTGACCGCCCCCGCCTCGGGCTCGGTGAGCCTGGCCCTGAAGGTGAAGGTCTCCGACACGCCAGGCACCTACACCATTGACGTCACCGGGGAGTCGGCCACCGTCCGCAAGGAGCCGGGCGACCGGGTCATGTCGGG
>ERZ773070.2315-NODE-2315-length-10857-cov-6.495556_pt1 | contig 10857 bp, 6 predicted proteins | sample MGYA00580618_ERZ773070 | MGnify/ENA primary metagenome ERZ773070 (study PRJEB29015, sample SAMEA2738023) | human oral metagenome | biome: human oral; feature: human-associated habitat; material: dental | place: China | collected 2019 ...
TTACTTGAGCATTGCCATGACGAGAAAACGAACTTTTCGAGAAACGAGAAAAGAACGTTTTCGATAAGTCAAATGTGCAATGCCAAGTTTACTTGAGCATTGCCATGACGAGAAAACGAACTTTTCGAGAAACGAGAAAAGAACGTTTTCGATAAGTCAAATGTGCAATGCCAAGTTTACTTGAGCATTGCCATGACGAGAAAACGAACTTTTCGAGAAACGAGAAAAGAAAAGTATAGCCGAGCATTCCGAGTCGTGAAGACTAAGGATGTTCGGTTTTCCCATTTGCCCAGCTCATCGAAAAGCACTACCTTTGCAAGCGTTTTAAAGGTCATAATAAAGCGGTTTGCACAATTAGCAAAGGCCATAGGGCAAACCTGAACAGCACAGATAAACCCACTTAGCTTATCTAATCAAGCCCCGAACATTAAGGCGAGCTAAGCTGACTAGGCCCATAAAGCCCCTATCTCCACCCCCACATCATCCCTATCACATGGATAACAGAGACAACATAGACTTCGGTAAGATGAACATCCCCCAATTATTCATTAAGCTTTTCGTGCCCACCCTTTTAGGATTGGTGTTCAACGCCATGCTTACCCTTGCCGATGGCATCTTCGTTGGGCAGGGTGTAGGCAGCAACGCCTTGGCAGCAGTAAACATCGCCGCTCCCATTTTCCTTCTCGGCCTGGGCGTGTCGCTCATGTTTGCCACAGGCGTTAGTGTGGTGGCGGCCGTCCATCTCTCACGGGGCAACAACAAAGCAGCCAACATCAATGCCACCCAAGCCCTCACCGTGCCCTTCGCCATCATGTCGGTGGTGAGCGTACTTATCGCCGTTTTCGCCCCACAACTATGCTATCTCTTCGGCGGTTCCGAAACACTCGAACCCCTCGTTGTTGAATATCTCACCTACATCAGTCCCATACCCGCCCTCACCGTGCTTGTTCATGTAGGCAGTTTCATCATCCGTCTAGACGGTTCGCCCAAGTACGCCATGTACACCAGCGTAATTCCTGCCATACTCAACATCTTTCTCGACTGGCTATTTGTTTTTCCCCTCAATCTCGGTTTGATGGGTGCCGCCTCTGCCACAAGCATTTCCGAAGCCGTAGGAGCTGTGATGGCCGTGGCCTATTTGGTGTATTTCCCAAAGACCATACGCCTTTATCGGCCCAAGTTCACCCGCACCAGCGTGCGTCTCACTGTGCGTAACCTGGGGTATATGATGAAGTTGGGCGTACCTACGTTCATTGCCGAAACCGCCATTTCAGGCCTCATGATTGTTGGCAACTTCATGTTCATGACCTTTCTTCACGAAGATGGCGTGGCGGCATTTAGCGTGGCGTGCTATCTTTTCCCACTCGTGTACATGTTCGGCAATTCCATTGCGCAGGCACAGCTACCCATCGTAAGCTACAACTACGGTCAGTCCAACCACGATCGCGTTCGCCACACCCTCCGCCTGTCGCTTGCGCTCACGGCCGTAAGCGGACTCATCATCAGTCTTTTGGGCATGTTGGCCTTCCGCCCGCTCATTTCCCTGTTCCTTGCCGAAGGTAGTCATGCCTTCAACGTGTGCGCCGAAGGCTTCCCGTTGTTTGCCATCAGCTTCGTATTCTTCTCGCTCAACGTGGTCATTATTGGCTTTTATCAAAGCGTGGAGCGTGCCTCCGAAGCCATCTCTTTTATGTTTCTGCGTGGTTTCGTCTTGGTTATCCCCATCTTCATTGCCCTCCCCCATCTCATTGGCGTTAATGGGCTATGGCTCGCCGTTCCCCTTTCCGAGGCCCTAACCTTCGTTGTGCTAGTGGTATGGAGCAAACAAAGGCTGATTTTCGGTTGATGAGTTTGTTTCAAGTTCACAAGTTAACGAGTTTGTTTCCAGTTAACGAGATTAACGAATTTGCAAGATCGTAGTTCTCAAAATAGCACAAGTTCGTTTGTTTAAGCCTATTGTTAACACTACATTTCATTTGCAAAATTGATAATTTGATTCACCTCTCCACTCAACTTGATTAGCTTTTCGATGGTTTCGCATTGGCTAATAAAGAAAATACAGCTATCACTATCAATTTCAAACTCAGCCACAGCGAATCCTTGCTTTGACCATTGCTCATTAAGCACCTTGCACCATTCTGTCATGTCCTTTCCCTCTTCGAGCAATTCTTCACGTAATTCAAGGTTATACTTGTTCGCAAAGCCCTTCATTTTCAAACAAAACTCTTCCTTATCCGCTTGCCAGTCCACCTCAATGGCATTACCACTGTCGAGCATTCCATTGGCGATGGCAACCCAAATAATGTCACAATTCCGTTCTGTTTCATCCATTTCCCTTTCACGATACCTCTCCACATTGTCGGTAAAATACTGTCTGGGCGAATCAATACACCGCTCAACCTTAGAGAGTAGCATTTCACCATCGGGCAATAACCTAACAATTGCTTTGTAGTTCTCGGCATCAGTGCTTTTCTCTATAAGGTAATCCATTAGAACTTTCCAGCTATCTAACTTTAAAATAATATGGTCGTCAAGAATACTTCGTAAGATTTCCATTACTTCTCTCTCACTCAAATTGTTCTTTCCATACTTTATCACATGATTGTCGTACGCTATATCAATGGTAGAAACTTCAACATCCAAACGATCTACGGTCTCTCCCGAATAAATTGTGATACTGCTGAAGTTGTATTCATCATCTATACTTATCGTACCAGATGGCCACAAACAAATTATATCGTAACAATCAGGCTGCTTTAACGGAGCAAGTTGTTGCTTTACGTCCTGCGGCGTAAACCCCTCCTGTGACGTAATGTTAACATCCATGACCCAGTCCGAATAGAACTTTCCCAACCAATCTGAAAACTGCTGCCGCTCATTGTCGGTTGCCCATTGCTCACCTGCCTCACCCCTGTTCGCTATGCCCAAGGCTCTATTCACGGCAGATACAAATCCCTTTTTCTTGTACACAACGGCAGCAATAAGGGGTAATACGATAAGCGGTAGAAACAAAACACAAATACCGAATACCGTTATCTTATGTTGTTTTCTAGAGCGTACTCCCTCGATAAGGTTATTCAAAAAGTCTGCTGCATCATTTAGAAAAGCGTCTCCGCCGATCAAAAACAGCAAACCTATTTCCAAAGCAAGCACCACAAAGAACACCAACAGCATCTTATTTGCCACTTTGCTACATATTTCCATTCTCGTTTCCAAGTCTATGGTTTCTGCGTTAGGTATGTTGCGAAACCATTTTTCAGCGCGTTCTTCTTTTGTCATTTCTTATTCTTATTAGTTATATTTCGGTTTTTAGGCTATACAATAGACGTCATTTGCTTCATGGCGATTGTCGTTACCCAAGGTGGGCTGAATCGACTTAAATGTCGGCAATCTCGATAATCATTATCGACTTTATAGAATGGTGGTAATGCCTTACATAAAGTAAACGAACAAGCATTACGAGAATTACCAAAGGCAAAATTAAAAAAATAATTTATATCCACAACGGCTTTCGTAAAGTTTTTAATCCATAGTAGACAAACAGCCCATCATTTTACGAGTTCTGCAAAATCAGATAAACAAATTCCATTCATCCATTAGTTTTCCGACAGCATGAAATCAGATAAATAATCTTGACAAATCAACATCGTGTTTCCACACCATTCTAGAAGCGTTTTTCTGCGAAAAGGGGTAAAAACATATCGTCACGACTTTCTTTTCCTACCTCGCCACACCACATTCTACCCACCATCGCACACGTTTTACCAACTCTCATTTTCACAAAACGACAAAGCAGCGTTATTTTCACGCCTCCAAATTCACAAACAAACGAACTGTATAACATCATTCCTTGCAGTGCATTATTAGGTTAGTTACTGGATCTTTTATAAACGGGACACCTGTTCCATATAAGCTGGAACATGAGTCCATATCATCTGGAACATTGTTCCATGTCATCTGGAACAACGTTACACCTTAGCGATAACACGTGGTTTTACCTTAAAACGCATCGAAAGTAGTGGAAAGTCGTCAAGTAAAACCCTAGAAAACAGAAAGGACGAGGTAAACAATCGCAAACCTAAAAATTACGTCTAAAATGCTCAAATCTAGCAAGAAAGCATGCCTAAACACATCTAAAAGCCTCTCACTTCATTGTATAAGCCAACGTAAAGCACGTCATTTCAACCCATTACAAGCCCTCATGAGAATCGAATAAATGCAAGTCGATAGTTGGTTTGTGAAGTAGACAGGCCCTCACAATGTTAAAAATCGGTGCAAAATATTTACAAAACAAGAAAAGGCCTCACTAAACTTGAAGTCCTGAGTTTGTGAGTTGACAAAGGGCGGGTTGCTGTTAACAAGTCTACGAGTTAGCAAGTTCGTTTTCTGTTAACAAACAGCCACACCCCTCTGCATTACCTCCTATTTGTTTAACGAAAACCTCTATTTGCTTGCATAAAAACAAAAAAACAATTATCTTTACAGCCGATAAAGTAGAATATACACCATTTAGGGCTTCCTTCGCACCCCACACAGGCTTCCATGACGTCTGTTACACGCCACCAAACATCTGTAAACCTCCGCGAAAGATACGTTTCAACCGAGAAAGCTACAAGCCAACATTTACTTAACAGATATCGCAACATATCAATTACACTACAAAAACAATACCCAAAGGCCTATGAACCCAATTCTACCCCGCGTGCAAATAGCAAAGCATCACACGCAGTGGCATCGCCTTGCCATTGCTGTCATTTTGCCATCGCTACTTGCCCTTGCGCCCTTTGCTATGCAAGCCATGGCCCACGCACCAGAAAATGCGCCGCACAAACCCATGCCCGACAACGACAAACGGCAGCTGCACGGAGTTGTTACCGATGAAAACGGCGAACCGCTGATGGGCGTTAGCGTGTCGGCCGACGGCTCTACACCCCTCACCATCACCGACGCCGATGGTAAGTTTAGCGTTGCCATGCCCGCCAACGCCACTCGGCTAACCTTCACTTACGTGGGCATGGCCACACAAACCGTAAACATCGGTCAGCGAACAAACTTCCGTATCGCCATGAATGCAGGCGAACAAGCACTTAAAGACGTGGTGGTTACGGGTTACCAAAGCATTTCGCGCGAACGCACAACGGGTTCGTTCAACATCGTTACGCCCGAAAAGCTGAAAGGAAAACTACAAACCAACATCTTGGCACGTCTCGAGGGTATGGTGCCAGGTATGATGCAGCAAAACGGCAACCTATACATACGTGGCATGTCGACACTTAACGGCGGTGCCAACGCCTATCGCCCACTCTTCGTTGTAGACGGTTTGCCCTTCGAGGGCGATATAGGTAGCATCAACCCATCTACCATCAAGTCGATAACCGTTCTGAAAGATGCGGCCGCTGCCTCTATTTATGGTGCGCGGGCAGCCAATGGCGTTATCGTTATCACGACCATCGACGCCAAAGAAAGTTCTAAAACCACAGTGAGATATGATGCCAGCGTGAAGTTTACACCTAAGCCCAACATGGATTATCTGAACCTGATGGACAGTCGCGAACTGGTAGACCTACAGGCGTATGGTTTCAAATATAACTCCATACCCTACGACATGCTCCCCAAAAACTATTATCTCAACCCCGTTTCGGAATTACTCTATAAGCATCGCGACGGGCTTATCGACGAGCAAACGTTTCAACAGGGGCTGGAAAAATATCGTAACCTGAACAACCGCAAGCAACTGGAAGACTTCTATGCGCAAACAGGTATCGAACATCAACACAACCTTAGCCTAAGCGGAGGCAACGACATTAACCGCTACGTGTTCACCCTTAACTACGCGGGTAACCGCTATAGCGCCCGCTATAACCAAACGGAACGCTTCGGGGCTACGCTTAGAGACAACATCAGACTGACGAATTGGCTTAGCGCCGAGGCGGCTTTCACGATGAACTTTAACAACACCGACAGCGACAGGGGCATGGGAACGTATGCCGACATGTATCGAAACCAGCCTTCGTATACCATGCTGAAAGACGAAAACGGCAATCCCCTGAACGTGCCGACCTATAAGTCGGAATGGGAATTGAACCGACTTCTCGAAATGGGACTTAAAGACGAGCATTACAGCCCCATAACCAACCGCAGAGAAGAGCGATATAAAAGCAACGAGAAATATTACCGACTGATGCTGGGCCTCAACGTTAAGATTATCAAGGGGCTTAACTTCGACGTGCGTTTCCAAACCGAAAACTCGTCTGATAAAACAACGGAGATATTCAGTGCACGGTCGTATTACGTGCGCAACAAAATTAACGATGCCGCCAAATACAACCTTACCACCAAACGACTGACGCTTAACGTGCCAGAGGGCGCACACTATTCGGAGAGCAGAGGCGATGCCGACGCATACACCTTGCGTGCACAACTCAACTTCAACCGCGACTTCGGCCCACACAGCATCATTGCTCTTGCAGGTGGCGAACGGCGCAGAACAAGAAGCACAAACACCTCGGTGTATTACATGGGCTTTGACGAGAGCACGCTGGCTTACAAACCTGTAGACCCCGTTAGCCTGACTAACCTCAAGGGAACAGAGTCGCTCTCGGGCAATTTCAGCTGGTCGAGCAGTGGCAACAACTGGATAAACGAGATCGAAAACCGATATGTGTCCTTCTATGCCAATGCTGCATACGCCTTCGACAGCAAGTATAACCTCACGGCGAGCATACGTATAGACCAGTCGAACCTCTTCGGAACCGACCCGCGCTACCAATATCGACCACTTTGGTCGGTGGGTGGTGCATGGCATGCATCCAAAGAGCGTTTCCTTGAAGGTAAACTGCCATGGCTAAATAACCTCACTCTTCGCCTTACTTATGGTATTGGCGGAAACGTACCGCGTGGTGCAGGCCCCTTCGTTACACTAAATGCGGCCCAATATAACCCATGGAGCAAAGACTTTGGAGCGGAAATTAAGAGTCCGCCTAACTACACCTTGCGTTGGGAAAAAACCGCTACCACCAACTTGGGACTCGACTTTGCCGTGCTCAACAATCGCCTCTCGGGTAGCATTGAGGTGTATCACAAGCATTCAACCGACCTCTTGGCCCAACGAGATGCCGACCCCACACTAGGGTTTAGGCAACTGACGCTGAACTATGGCAACATGACCAACAGAGGTATAGAAGTGTCGTTGAACAGCGTTAACCTGCAAACGCGAAACCTAAGGTGGACAACGGGCCTGAACTTTGGCTGCAACAAGAACACGCTCGACGATGTGGAGGACTCTAATCCCAACGTTCATTCGTACACAAGTGGCTTTGCTGCCGTTAAGGGACATCCGCTCGGGTCGATCTTCAGCTTCCGTTACGCAGGTCTTTCGCCCACCGATGGAACGCCACGCTACTATGTAGACGGTGGCAGTAGAACCGATTCGCAAGTGAGTAACTTATCAGATCTTGTCCATTCGGGCACGCGTCACCCCACATATAGCGGTTCGTTTACCAACACCATCGCCTATAAAGACTTCGAATTGTCGTTCATGTTCGTGTTCTATGGCGGTAATGTGTTACGCACGGAGCCTGCTCCTTTCGTGTCAGAACCCTCGCATCTCAACCCCAACAAAGAGATGCGCAACATCTGGCGACAACCAGGCGACGAACGAAACCCCGACGCCACACCCGCATTTACTGGCTATGCGCTAGACCTAGCAACAATGAGACACCCATGGTATGCGGCCGACCGCCACGTGTTTAAGGCCGACTATGCCAAGCTTCGCCATCTGTCGCTCACCTATCGCGTGCCCCAACAGCTTGTTAGTAAGTGTAGATTGTCGCAGCTGGCCTTAACGCTGCAAGCCCAAAACTTGCTCACTTGGACCGCCAACAACTATGGAATAGATCCCGAAGCACTAGGAACCACGGGCTACGGATGGGGTATGCGTACCATTCCAACCCCTGCAACATGGACATTCGGACTCTCTGCCACATTCTAAAGATGTGCACAGCCCATCAAAGGTGATTTATAAAACCCACCCAAAACGTAAAACAAAGATGAGAACAACATACCACATCCTTGCCACCATGGCACTAGTTGCACTGCTATGCGCCTGCGACTCGTACCTCGACATTAAGCCCAAAGGGGAAAGAATACCCGAAACGGCAGCCGATTATAGGAGCATGATCAGTCATCCCAACATACAAAAGATTACCGAAACCTATCCCTGCTACCTCACCGACGACTGCTTTTTGCCAGATACGGCCTTCAATTCGAGTACTCCGGGGTTAAATACCATCACACCATACATCAAACGCCTCTACACCTTCGACAAACAGGTGTTCGGCGATGGTGAAGACGATACGTTCTGGTTCTCGGCCTATTCGCGCATCTTCACCAATAACGTGGTGATTCGCGAAGTGATGGATGCCATCGAAGGCACCACCGAAGAGAAGTCGGCCATACGTGGCGAAGCGCTCGTTAATCGTGCATTGGACTATCTATATCTCGTTAACGGTTACGCCAAACACTATAACGAGCCCACGGCCGGAGGAGATGCGGGCGTGCCCTTGCTGCTTAACGCCGACATATCACAAACAAACCTTACGCGAGCTAGCGTGAAAAGCGTATATCAACAGATACTGGCCGACCTCTATGAAGCTGAAACTGGCTTACCAGAAGAGATCAGTACCAACGCTTTTCATGCCACGAAAGATGCCGCACGCGGACTTATGGCGAGGGTTTACCTATACATGGGCAACTACACAGAGGCTTTAAAGGTGGCCAATAGGGTAATTGCCAGACACGACACGCTGCTGAATCTCACCCAGTATGCGGTGGTGAAACCTACGGGAATGATTGGTCGCACCAACGTTCCTGATGCCGATGCCAACCCCGAAAACATCTTTATTAAGTACGCTCCCTATATCTTTGGGGTTAGTTCGAAGGCGTTTCCATCAGATAGCCTGCTGAAAATGTACCCCGATAGCGACATGCGTAAGGTGCTTTTCATGCCTGAGACCTATCGCGGCAACCTGCTTCCACATCCGATATGGGCGCCTTTCGTGCGAGCCAACACGGCTGTTAACACGCCCGAACTGTTTCTCATCGCCGCCGAATGCGAAGCGCGCGTGGGTAATTCGCAACGAGCCATGGCACTTATAAATAAACTGCGCGACCATCGTATAAAGGAGAACGCCCACGTTTCGTTAGCCGACAAAGACAGCGTGCTAAGCTTTGTGCTCGAAGAACGTCGTCGCGAGCTGGCATTCAATGGTTTCTTACGGCTCATCGACCTGAAAAGGCTCAACCTAGACCCACGTTTCGCCACGACGGTGCAACACGTTGGCGCAACAGAGACATGGACATTGCCACCCAACGACCCAAAATACGTGTTGCCCATTCCGCAAAGGGTGATGCGATTTAATGCAAATAGTATGACACAAAATGAAAGGTAATAATATGAAACGACTATCTTTGCTCACTCTCCTTCTAGGCCTTGTTCTCCAAGCGACAGCCACGGGCATGAGCGTAACAGGTCTTGTGACCGACAAGAACATCAAGAAGCTGTATCTATTCATCGTTGAAGACGAACACTATGGCTACGTTCAGCCAGTAGATTCGTTTAAAGTGGAGGACGGCAGCTTTACTTATCGCAACGATACGCTTACTACGCGACTCTTCTTTATGTCGCCTGCGTTCAACCCTAACGAAATGGAGAGTTGCTTCGAACAAGGTACCTTCCTGTTTTTAGCTAACGGCAATAACCAATTGACGGTTTCTAGAAATGGCAATGGACCAATAAAGGTAGACAATCCCAACGTAAAACTCAACGCGCAATACGCCCTTTTCAAGCATCAGAAAGACAGCGCGGGCAACAAACACACGCTCGATTCACTAGATCAGATGTTCTATGCGGCGAGAGATCGTAACGACGAGCGCGAGATGCAACGTATTAAAAACAGTACGGCATCGATCTACGACCGCGCTTACGAACAGTTGCGCCAGTGGCTGGGCAATGAGATTGAGCGCCATCAAGGTACTGCTTTCGGTCTATACCTTTATTATACGCACAGGTTGCAGAACGTAAACATCACCAATCGCACAGACCTTGCCTATGCGAGGCAGATCGTTGAGGGGTCGGATGCTGAGGCGAAACAAACTTGGTATTACACACTGGCAACGCAAAAGCTAAACGCGCTGGAACTGACGATTGTGGGACAAACGGCTCCTGCAATAGTGGGAGAAGATAAGGCAGGTAAGCCTTTGAGCCTATCCGACTTCAAAGGGAAGTATGTTTTGGTAGATTTCTGGAGCTCTTCTTGCACCTGGTGTAGGAAAGAAACACCTATCTTGCTCAAGACTTTCAATGCTTTCAAAGGCAAAAACTTCACCATTCTGGGCGTGTCTACCGACTTCAAAAAGGCCGAATGGCTAAAAGCCATCAAGGAAGACGGTGCTGTTTGGAACCATCTTTTACTTAAAGGCAATGCGCGTAAAAAGGTTATGGACGACTACTCCATCGTGAGCATCCCCCAAATATTACTCGTTTCGCCCGAAGGAGCCATCATCGCTAAAGACTTACGAGGAAATAGAATCTACGAAGCGGTGAAGAAAGCGGTGACGAAATAGCCGTTGACGTGAGATAAAATAAAACAAAAACAACAAAGCAGGCTAATCGCTCCCATACGATTAGCCTGCTTATTGATTGGATTATTAGTTTTATTGGTTTTCTCGAACGTAAATGTCGGACTGACAGGATAAGTCAAACCAATCCGTTTAGCCTGATTGCCTAGATCGACTTAAAAAGCCAGGTACTGTCTTTAAAAGTGTGTAAGTATTCCTTCTATTCCCTCTCTTTCCATT
>ERZ773070.2316-NODE-2316-length-10857-cov-3.265599_pt1 | contig 10857 bp, 7 predicted proteins | sample MGYA00580618_ERZ773070 | MGnify/ENA primary metagenome ERZ773070 (study PRJEB29015, sample SAMEA2738023) | human oral metagenome | biome: human oral; feature: human-associated habitat; material: dental | place: China | collected 2019 ...
CGATACCACCCGATTCGGTTAAACCGTATTCGGCGTAAACGATCCCGATATTGGCTTGTTCCGATTTGGTAATGTTGGCTTCCGCCTGTTCCGGTGACCAAATGTGGCAAGTGTATTTTTCTTGAACCGCTTGGGTAATACCGAGTTCCTCCAGACGAGGGTCGTCGTTTAACACGATATTGCCGCCACCGTATTTTTCGCAAAGCTCAAGTGCGGTCTGTTTTGCTAACGTTTCTGACGTCACAACCACATCCACCATCATTACTTTGGCGAAGTTTACAAATTCTTCGCAAAGTTCTGCTTGGGAGAGATGGGTAAGGCGTTCTGTTGGGTAAGTATTCACCGGTGTCGCCATCGTTTCAGGCACATTAGCACGTTGTTTACCCATTTTGGCTGCCAATTTATTGAGGAAGTTTTCTCTATTTTGTAAATCCATTAGTTTGATCCTCTTTTGTTGAACCATTGACGGAAGCTTTCGCCTTCAGGTGTCGGTAAATCACGGGCTTTTGTCCATTCTGCCAAGGCACCCATTTTAATTGGCGCTTTGCCGTTCTTAATGAGTTTACCCGCTAATTTGGCGCCGGTGTTTACACCGATTTTCCATAAGGTTGGATGGGAGTTGGCAAAGCCAAAACCGAAAATGGATAAGCGTTCCAAGGCTGGCGTTTTACCTTGTTCCACCATTTTTTCACGGTGTTTTAAAATCAGTTGGGCTAACGGAATGCGTACCGGACAAACAGAGTTACAGGCATTACATAAGGAACAGGCATACGGCAATTCTTTGAATTCGTCATAGCCGCCAAGTAATGGCGAAATCACTGCACCAATTGGGCCCGGATAAATGGAGCCATAACCATGACCACCGATTTGACGGTACGCCGGGCAAGTATTTAAGCACGCACCGCAACGAATACAACGTAAAACTTCTTGGAATTCGGAGGCTAAAATATCGGAACGACCGTTATCGACAATGACTAAATGGAATTCTTCAGGACCATCGGTTTCTCCGGCAAGACGAGGGCCGGTAAGCCAGGTGTTGTAACCGGTTAATCTGGCGCCCACCGCACTACGGGCCAGCATGGTAATTAACACGTCCACTTCTTGGAACGTCGGTGCCAAGCGTTCCATCCCCATCACGGCAATGTGGGTTTTCGGTAGAGTAGTGGCTAAACGCAAGTTACCTTCGTTCGTGACTAAACAAACAGAACCGGTTTCCGCGACAGCAAAGTTACAGCCGCTGATGCCGATGTCTGCTTCTAAGAAATCCTGACGAATTTTTTCACGCACGAAACGGGTCATGTCTTCCGGTGTTTCTGCACCTTCATAGCCAAGTTTTTCATGTAAATCTTTACGAATTTGGTGACGATCTTTGTGAATCGCAGGTACCACGATGTGAGATGGCTTGTCGCCGGAAATTTGCAGTAAATATTCCCCTAAATCGGTTTCAATGACTTGCATGCCTTCTTTTTCCAACACGCCATTTAACCCGATTTCTTCGGTTACCATGGATTTGGATTTTACGATTTTCTTGGCATTTTTTTTCAATGCGACTTGGCGAATGTATTCGGTGGCTTCTTCAGCGGTTTCAGCAAAATAAACCTTACCGCCGTTTTCCATGACTTTTTCGCTCAGTTGGTATAAATAGGCATCAAGGTTTGCTAAAACGTGGTTACGGATTTGTTTCGACAAATCACGCCATTCTTCCCAGTGGCCTAACTCATCCACCATTTTTTGACGGTTTGTGCCGATGGTTTCTTGGGCTTTTACCACGGCTCTGCGCATGATTTCATTATGGACTTCGCGATCAACGCGTGCTTTAAATGCAAGATTGCTGGTTTTTAATGACATACTTTATTACTCCTGCATTAACACTTCTGCGATGTGCATCACTTTGATTTTGCTGCCTTCACGTTGTAGGCGACCACCGATATTGAGTAAACAGCTCACGTCTGCGCCAATTAAGTATTCCGGTTCGACTTCCTCAACGTGTTCCACTTTTTCTTTGACCATTTCACCGGAAATTTCTGCCATTTTGACCGAGAACGTGCCACCAAATCCGCAACAGGTTTGTTGATTGTGAATGGGTAACAGTTCCAAACCTTTAACGTGTTTTAGTAATGTGATCGGCTCATCCACGATGCCAAGTTTACGGAAAAGACTGCAGGAGGGGTGATAAACTGCACGACCCGGCAGATGGGCACCGATATCGGTCACGCCGAGTTTATTGACGATAAAATCCGTTAAGTCATAGAAACGAGCGGCGACTTTTTTCGCGCGTTCCGCCCATTCCGGTTCATTGGCGCGCGTGAAATAATCCGGGTAATTTTTAACGGCATAAACGCAAGATCCGGCAGGGGCGACGATAGGGTAATCGTTGGCTTCAAAGGTTTCGACCAAGTTTTTCATGCCGGGAAGGGCTTGTTTGGTATAGCCGCTGTTTAATGCAGGTTGTCCACAGCAACCTTGTTTTTCCAAAAAGGTCACCTGACAGCCCAACTTTTCCAGTAATAGAACGGTGTTTTTCGCCACACCACTCTTTACTACGTCGGCAATGCAGGTCACGTAGAAATTCACATTCATAGTAATACTCCAATATTCAAAAAGAAAAATCAGTTAAAAAATTAAATGACGACCGCAAAAGTGCGGTCGTTTTTTGAGTTAATTTTATATGTTGCCGCTACAACGTGTATAACAACGGAATTAACAGGGTGGCACAAAGCGCAGCAATAATACCGTAAATCACCATTGGAATGATCGTGGTTTTGATGATGGTGCCTTCTTGATTTTGAATGTTTAATACGGAGGACACGGCAACGATATTATTAATACATACCATGTTACCCATTGCACCACCGACTGATTGTAGTGCCAAGATTAATGCCACGGATAAACCGGTCGTTTCTGCAGTGGATAATTGTACACTACCGAATGTTAGGTTCGATACGGTGTTAGAACCGGAGAAGAACGCACCGACTGCACCAAGGTAAGAGGAGAAAATCGTCCAGTCATCGCCGGTGACTTCTGCAAAGGTGCGGCCAATAATTTTCACCATAGAATGTTCGCCACCCACTAACATTAAGTTCACCATTACTAAGGCACCCATTAAGGCGATAAATGGATTTTTGGATTGTTTTAAGCTGGTGGAAAAAATATCTTTGATTTTGGCACCGGAAACGCCGAATACCGGAATCGCGATTAATACGGTGATAACAAATGGAATTAAGGCCGGCACATAAAGCAATTTATAGCTGGAGGAAACATCCGATCCGAAGATATTTTTTAGGCTGAAGATAAGGCCTTTACTGATTTCGAATGTCCCTAATGAACCTAACGCGGTAGTAAACCAAACGGTGGTATCGTTCATCATCGCTTTAAACGGCAGTTGGTGAATACGTGTTACGACTAAAAACGCAATTAACAAACCGGTAGGGAAGAGGGCTTTAACCACTTGACCGGTGCTTACCGCATTGCTATCCAATGTGTTTTCAACTTTTGCTAACCCGATATTGCGATTTGCCGCCCAGACGGAAACAAACAACCCGATTGCGCCGCCCACTAAAGATGGGAATTCATAGTTAAATTGTGCAATCAGTAAATAAGGCACGACGCAAGCAAAGACACTGATATAAATAAAGACCAAGTTTTGGCGAATATCTTTCCAGCTGACGAGTACACGCAATGCCAATAATGGGATAAGCAGGGCTGCCACAGAGTGAATCAGTGCTGTGATGGAGCCGACTTCTAGTACCATGTCTTCAGGCAATTTAAGCGGACCAAAACCGAACCATGTTGGTGTGCCGACCGCACCGAAAGACACCGGAACGGAGTTCATAATTAAGGCAAGCATCGCGACTTTTAATGGATTAAAACCTAAGCCCATCAGAATTGGCGCGGCAATGGCGGCTGGCGTACCGAAACCACTGGCACCTTCAATCATAAAGGCAAACGCCCAACCGATAATCATCAGTTGCGCCACCGGATTTGGGTTAATGTTACCCAACCATTTACGCATAATGTCAGTTGCACCGGAGACTTCACTGAAACGGTTAAATAAAATCGCACCGAAAATAACGGTGATCGGGGTTTGTACGGCAACGATCGCAGACGCGATGTTTGCACTGATCGTGACAATATCCGTATGGAAGTGCAATAAATGCACGACCATCACCAGCACTGCCACCCAAGGTAAAGCAACATAAGACGGTAAGGCATTACGCTTAACCATGAGATAAATGAGTAAAACAATGGGGAATACGCTTAGGAAAAAAGACATATTGGCTCCTGTATCATAAATGGGACATTAAAACATTTGTCGCATTTTATGGAGTAGTCCTAAAAAAAATATACCTATTTTGGGAAAATGTGATCTAGTTATCAAAAAAAGTTAACATTTTATTAAAATTTGTGATCTCGTTAACTTAATTGTTTCAGCCATGCTTAAAATCTTGCTTTCTCGGCTCAAGTGCGGTCAAAAAAAGCGTGTTTTTCACTGTCTTGTGGCGTATATTCTGTTATGCTTTTCGCGTTTCTTGACAACATAATTTTTAACATAGGAGTAACAATCGATGACCAGTGCTTCATTAATTAGTCAACTTCGTCAAATTGTCGGCGACAAATATTTGATTACCGACCCAAGCCAATCGGAAGCCTATCGTAGCGGTTATCGTTTTGGGAATGGAAACGCGTTGGCGGTGGTTCGACCGGGAAATTTAACGGAATTTTGGGCGATTCTTAAAGCGTGTGTGGCAGCCGATGTCATTGTTATCGCCCAAGCCGCCAATACCGGTTTAACCGGCGGTTCTACGCCCGATGGCAATGATTACGATCGCGACATCGTGATTATCAATGCCATGCGCATTTCAGGTATTCAATTAATTAATGATGCACAACAAGTGGTTTGTTTGCCGGGTTCTACGCTAAATGAATTAGAGATCGCTTTAAAACCGTACGGACGCGAACCGCACTCTGTCATCGGTTCTTCCTGTATTGGGGCCTCGGTGATCGGCGGTATTTGTAATAACTCCGGTGGGGCGTTGGTACAACGTGGTCCGGCTTACACAGAAATGGCGCTTTATGCGCAATTAACAGAGCAGGGCGAATTACAACTGGTGAATCACTTAGGCATTGATTTAGGTGAAACGCCGGAAGAAATGTTAGCGAATTTAGAGAACCAACGTTATCAACGCAAAGACATCCAATTAGATTGTGGCAAAGGTCACGACCATGCTTACTGCAACCATGTACGCCAAGTGGATGAAGACAGCCCGGCACGTTTCAACGCGGATCCGGCGCGTCATTATGAGGCGTCCGGTTGTGCAGGGAAATTAGCGATTTTTGCGGTACGGTTAGATACCTTTGTGGCAGAGAAAAATACGGCGGTATTTTATATTGGCACTAATCAAACAGAGACATTAAATGATCTTCGTCGTCATATGTTGGCGAATTTTAAACAGCTACCGATTTCCGGCGAATATATTCACCGCGATGCGTTTGATGTGGCGGCTAAGTACGGCAAAGATACGTTTTGGGTGATTAAAAAATTTGGTACGCATTGGTTACCGAAATTGTTTGCTTTGAAAGCCAAAGTCGATCGATGGGCGAAAAAAATAGATTTCTTGCCAAACCATCTCAGTGATAAGATGATGCAAACCCTCTCTCGTATTTTGCCGGAACATTTGCCGAAAAAATTGTGGCAATATCGTGATCAATACGAACATCACTTGATTGTTAAAATGGGCGGTGATGGCGTGCAAGAAGCACGAGATTATCTTACCTCTTACTTTAAAGAGGGCAGCAAAGGCGCTTTCTTTGAATGTGATGCTGTAGAAACGCAAGCGGCGATGTTACACCGCTTTGCTGTGGCTTCAGCTGCGATTCGTTATCGTGCGATTCATGAAAAAGAGGTGGAAGACATTGTGGCTCTGGATATTGCATTACGCCGCAATGATCGTGAGTGGTTTGAAACCCTGCCGCCTGAGATCGAGCAAAAAATCAGCCATAAATTGTATTACGGGCATTTTATGTGCCATGTGTTCCATCAGGACTACATTGTCAAAAAAGGCTATGATTGCATGGAATTGGAACATCAAATGCTAGAATTGCTTGATAAGCGTGGCGCACAATACCCGGCGGAACACAACGTGGGGCATTTGTATGAAGCCAAGCCGGAGTTGCGTAAATTCTATAAATCTCTTGATCCGACAAATAGCTTCAATCCGGGGCTGGGGCATACCTCGAAGAAAAAATACTGGGAATAACCCATTGACTAATAAGGGAAAGGCGTATGGTCATTGCCATGCGCCTTTTGAATGTAATATTGCTTGACGGAATTTCCGTCACATAAGGAGAACGAAGTCCTTTTGTTCATCAACCATGTCTATGAAATTACGGCTAGTTTATTTTACTTTTCTTCTTTTTTTAATTTTCTTTCTTGCTTATGCCTTTCCTCGGTTGTTTACTCAGATAGCCGATTGGCAGCGACTGTTCAATCAGTTGATCAGCGATAATTTACACCACATTCAACAACATTCAGCGGCGGCCGGTGTAACGCTCATTACAGCGAGTTTTTTATACGGTGTTATTCATGCGCTGGGACCGGGGCACGGCAAATTCATCATCGCAAGTTATTTATCGACACATGAGAGTCGGTTAAAGCAAAGCATTAAACTCAGTGTCTTTTCCTCCCTTACACAGGGCATTGTGGCGGTGGTGGCGACCTCTGTCGTATTGATCGTGTTGAATCTCTCCTCCCGTTATTTTAAATTAAGCCAGTTGTGGCTGGAGCGAGGCGCATTTTTATTGCTTGCCGGGTTAGGGCTCTATTGGATTTATCAAGGCAGCCGAACACTAAAAAAACCATCGGCAACCATTTTTCAAATTAACAAACTTACGCCACTTTCTTCTTCGCAAACTTCTTCGCAAAGTGCGGTTAAAAATCACCGCACTTTTTCCACGGAACACGCTCCTGTCTGCGCCTGTGGTCATCAGCATTTACCCAATGCCCAACAATTAAAAAAAGCCGAAGATTGGAAATCGCAGTTACTGGTGATTTTAAGCATTGGTATGCGCCCTTGTAGCGGTGCTATCTTTGTGCTCTTTTTATCTTATATGCTGGATATTTACCTATGGGGCGTGGTGGCGACTTTGGCAATGTCATTAGGAACAGGATTAATGTTGGCGCTTTTTGCGGCGCTCGTAAAATACACGAGACATCTGGCGATCACGCTTGGAAATTGGTACGGCAAAGGTTTTACACGTTATCACAGTGAGGCACTAATGAAACTGGTAGCAGGTGGCATTATGCTGTTCTTTGCGCTGGCTTTGCTTTATGGCACAACATTGCCGATGAGTGGAGGCGCGGTGTTATTTGCGAGATGATAGAAAAACAAAAAGGATTCAGCAGAAAAAAATAAGCCCATAAGGAGGCTATGGGCTCAAAATCTTTTGGAAATTACTGTTTTTATAAAAGGAGACAAATAAAAACGATTGAACCAAAAGACAAAAAATTGGCTCCTCCTGCTGGACTTGAACCAGCGACATATGGATTAACAGTCCACCGTTCTACCGACTGAACTAAGGAGGAATAATTCAGTATCATTTGGTATCAAAAGATAGGTGGTGCATATTACTTATCCGAACATATCTTGTCAACACCCTAAAGAAAAATTTTTTTACTTTTTCAGCGTCAATTTTCTATCCACAAACTCTGTGGATAAGTTTGTGGGTTATTATTTTAAAAATCCTGCCATCCCCGATAAAATCAGGCTTTATTGAAATCCAAGATAAAATTGATTGTAAAATGACATTTTTTTATTTTTCAAATAGTTAACAAAAATCTAGAGAAATTTTTAAAAATTTTTTATAAATTTGTGATTTCGGACACTTGACAAATATAACTCTGTGTAAAACTTCATTTTTTATCACTCAATTTGGAGTGAGAAATGTGTTAAAATGCGCGGCATTTAGAATATACCGTAAAAAATGACCGCACTTTATGTCAGAGAAAATTAATACCAAACCTTTCATTCTTCATTCCGATTTCAAACCTTCCGGCGATCAGCCACAGGCGATTGCCAAACTCGCCGAAAATTTAGAAGACGGCTTGGCTCACCAAACCTTACTGGGCGTTACCGGTTCCGGAAAAACCTTTACCATTGCCAATGTAATTGCGCAGTTAAACCGACCGGCTATGTTGCTTGCGCCAAATAAAACCCTTGCGGCGCAGCTTTATGCTGAAATGAAAGCCTTTTTTCCTGAAAATGCGGTGGAATATTTCGTTTCTTACTATGATTATTACCAGCCGGAAGCCTATGTGCCGAGCAGTGATACCTTCATTGAAAAAGATGCGTCTATTAACGATCAAATCGAGCAAATGCGTTTGTCGGCGACTAAATCTTTTTTAGAGCGGCGAGATACCATTGTGGTTGCTTCGGTTTCCGCTATTTACGGTTTGGGCGACCCGGATTCTTACTTGCAAATGATGTTGCATTTGCAACAAGGGGCAATCATCAATCAGCGTCAGATTTTGGCGAAGTTGGCAGAATTGCAATATACGCGTAACGATCAGGCGTTTCAGCGCGGTACATTTCGTGTGCGTGGGGAAATTATCGATATTTTCCCGGCAGAATCCGATGAGCGCGCCGTACGCATTGAATTATTTGATGATGAAATTGAGCGTTTAAGCTTATTCGATCCGCTCACCGGAAGCAGCTTTGGTGCCGTGCCACGTTTCACCGTGTATCCAAAAACGCACTACGTCACACCGCGTGAGCGCATTTTAGATGCCATTGAAAAAATCAAAGTGGAACTGGCACAACGACGGGAATATTTCATTAAAGAGAATAAATTGTTAGAAGAACAACGCATTAGCCAACGTACTCAATTTGATATTGAAATGATGAATGAGCTGGGTTATTGCTCGGGGATTGAAAACTACTCACGTTATCTGTCGGGCAGAAATGAAGGGGAACCGCCGCCAACCTTATTTGACTATATGCCGTCTGATGCGATTTTAATTATTGATGAATCTCACGTCACGGTACCGCAAATCGGCGGGATGTATCGTGGCGACCGTTCCCGTAAAGAAACGTTGGTAGAATATGGCTTCCGTTTGCCTTCAGCGTTGGATAACCGTCCGTTGCGTTTTGAGGAATTTGAGCGCTTGGCTCCGCAAACCATCTATGTTTCAGCGACACCGGGGCCTTATGAGTTAGAAAAATCCGGGGCTGAAATTATCGATCAGGTTGTGCGTCCAACAGGCTTGCTGGATCCGCAAATTGAAATTCGCCCGGTGTCTATTCAGGTGGATGATTTGCTTTCTGAAGCGCGTCAAAGAGCGGATAAAAATGAGCGAGTTTTAGTGACGACGCTGACTAAAAAAATGGCGGAAGATTTAACGGATTATTTAGATGAACACGGGATTCGAGTGCGTTATTTGCACTCCGATATCGATACGGTGGAGCGTGTGGAAATTATCCGTGATTTGCGCCTAGGCGAATTTGATGTGCTGGTCGGGATTAACTTATTACGCGAAGGCTTGGATATTCCCGAAGTCTCCCTCGTGGCGATTTTAGATGCAGATAAAGAAGGTTTCTTGCGTTCTGAACGTTCTTTAATTCAAACCATCGGACGTGCTGCGCGAAACTTGAATGGTAAAGCGATTTTGTATGCGGACAGCATCACCAAGTCTATGGAAAAAGCCATTACGGAAACCAATCGCCGCCGTGAAAAACAAATGAAATACAATGAAGATCACGGCATTGTGCCACAGGCGTTAAATAAAAAAGTGGGCGAATTGTTAGACATCGGTCAGGGTGCCAATCAAAAAGCGAAAGCCAATAAACAACGCGGAAAAATGGTGGCAGAACCGACCGCACTTTATGCCGTGCCGACATCACCGAAAGAATATCAACAACAAATCAATCGACTTGAAAGTGAAAGTAAACTAGCAATGGATGAGTTAGTTTATGTAAATGCGCAGATTGATATGTTAAATGAGAAGGTTTCATCATCCATTGATGCTATTTCAAATTATCAGAATCAACTTAAACTTCTTCAAACTGAAATTGAAAATCTACAAATACAACAAGAAGAGATACTCAAGTGTATTCATGATACACAAATGTATGAAAGTGATTCCCAAGACACAAAGAAGAAAGTTAAGTCTGAAAGTGATGGCTATCAAACAAAACTATCTCGCTATCATAGTTTGAAAGAACTGGCTGATGTTGCGATGGGAAATGGTCGCTCTAGTAAAGAGAAGATTACATTACAAGAATATGTTCAGATTGCATATCTTGACCGTATGATTCATAAGGCAAATGAGCGTTATTTATCGATGTCTAATCAACAATACCAACTTGTACGTAGTGCAGGTACGAAAGATAAGAGAAGCCATGAAGCACTAGATTTAGACGTAATCGACTTCAGCAATGGTTCAATCCGTCCTGTAAGTTCTTTATCTGGTGGAGAATCCTTTATTGCATCGCTTGCCTTGGCGTTAGGAATGTCGGATGAAATACAATCTCAAGCAGGTGGTATTCAAATTGATACAATGTTTATTGATGAAGGCTTTGGTACATTAGACCAAGATTCCCTCAATAACGCAATACAGACTCTAATGAACTTGTCTGGGGAAAATCGACTAGTAGGTATTATTTCACACGTCAAAGAGTTAAAGGAGCGTATTCACAAAGGCATTATCGTAACTAAAGATTTACATGGAAGCCATGGGTCAGTTGCGAAAGTAATCAATGAGGAGTAAGTATGTTAGAAATAAGAGAATTAAACTGGCAAGATGCGGATGCTATATACCAAGTTTTAAAAGAATTACCGGCAGATGAAAATGGCTTTATGAAT
>ERZ773070.2317-NODE-2317-length-10857-cov-3.169506_pt1 | contig 10857 bp, 8 predicted proteins | sample MGYA00580618_ERZ773070 | MGnify/ENA primary metagenome ERZ773070 (study PRJEB29015, sample SAMEA2738023) | human oral metagenome | biome: human oral; feature: human-associated habitat; material: dental | place: China | collected 2019 ...
CTAAAAACAAAAAGAGAAATAGAAAGAGAAATAACAACAACCCTCAAAACAACCAACGCTCTCATCCATCTTTTTTAGAATTCAGAAATTAAAATATAAAAAACTTTATACAAAGCTGATTTACAACTATATTTACAAATTGTCCCCTTTCTGGAAAGCTAACGAGTGCTCACTATTAGATATTTGGAGGACAAATTGTTAATTGTCAATTGTTAATTGATTATGAGTTATTTACAAGAAGTTATTACCGATGTTTTAGAAAACTATCCCGATAAGATAGAGCGCCTTGTGTTTGTTACTACAGGGAAACGCCCTGCGCTCTTCCTCAAAAAACACTTTGCCGAGCAAGTAAGGCACGCTACAATTGCCCCTGAGTTCATAGGTATAGCCGACCTATTTACGCGTATTTCGGGGGTACAGTCTATCAGTAATTTGCCTTTGCTTTTTGAGTTTTACGATTGTTATGTAAAGACTTGCAAAACAACTCCCGATAGTTTTGAAGAGTTCCTCAGCTGGGGACAAACGGCTCTCAAAGATTTTAGTGAAATCGACCAATATTTGGTAAACCCCGATAAGATTTTTCCTTATATCCACGCCCTCAAAGAAGCCGAACACTGGTCGGGTATGGACGAGCTTAGCGAGATGCAGAAAAAGCACTTAGCTTTCTGGAATAGCCTCGGCGATTACTATTTCGCTCTCAACAGCAAACTCACCGAAATGGGTAAAGGTTATGGCGGTTTCATCGCTAAAAAAGCTGTTGAAAAACTCCCCGAATACCTGCAAACACACAGCAATAGCATTCATATATTCGTCGGTTTCAACGCCCTTTCCAAAGCCGAACAGCACGTGATTCAATCTATATTAATGGATATAGGCGGTGAAATTTATTGGGATGGCGATACTTATTTTTTGAACAACCCTACTCACGATGCAGGGTTCTTCTTGCGCAAATATACTAACAGTTGGCGTTATTACCAAACTCATAAACCTAAGTTCATACAAAGCAATTACGAAAAAGAAAAAGAACTCTATCTCACGGGAGTACCCAAAAGCATCAATCAAGCGCATAGTGTAGCCGAACTGCTCAAAAACACGCCTACCAAAGCATTGGAAAAAACCGCCCTCATCATCGCTGATGAGAATCTGCTCATCCCCGTACTGCAAGCTGTACAACCCAAAACAAGTGTGAACATCACGATGGGTTACCCTTTGCAACAAACGCCTCTCAACGACCTTTTTGTCGCCTATTTCCGCTTGCATCTCTCCAAAAGTTTTTACCATAAAGATATACTGAACCTGCTCTCTCAACCTTTCTTGCACACCTTGCTAAAAGAAGAAGTAGTGCGCAATATTTCACAGCATATCAAAACGCACAACCTCACCTATATCACTCGTAAAAAGCTATTCGAGTCGGTAGATGAAACCGAACACGAAATGCTTACTTTGCTATTTCCCGATGCCAAAGGCAAAGCACTCATCACTACCCTTATCGACAATGCTATTACGCTTATCTATCGCCTAAAAGCACAAATCGACCCTGAGAGCAATACTCACCTACTCACTCAAGAGTATGCTTATCGTTTCTTTCAGTTATTCAATCAGTTGAAGCAGTTGCAAGAGCAATACGGCTATATCGATTCGGTGAAAACGCTTTATCATTTCTATTTAGATGTCTTACAGAAGAGTTCGCTCAATTTCCGCGGTGAGCCTTTGGAAGGCTTGCAAGTAATGGGGGTGCTGGAAAGCCGTAGTTTGGATTTTGACCGCGTGATTATCACCTCAGTAAACGAAGGGGTACTTCCGTTAGGAAAAAGTGGTGATTCGCTTATTCCTTACGATGTGAAACACGTGTTAGAACTGCCTACTTTCAAGGAACGCGATGCCGTGTATAGCTATAACTTCTACCGCATTTTGCAGCGTGCCAAGCAAGTACACTTGTTTTATGACACCGAGATGGACAGCCTGAAAAGCAAAGAAAAAAGTAGGTTTATCCTCCAATTGTTAGCTGAGAAAATCCCCACCCACAAGGTGATACACCAAATCAAAGCTCCTGAAGTATATCCAGCCATATTGCGACCGCTTACCATCGAAAAAACAACCGCTGTAATCGATGCGCTAAAAACCCTTGCCGAGAAAGGCATTTCACCTTCAGCACTAACTACTTACATCCGCAATCCGCTCACTTTCTACGAGCAACAAGTACTGCATATATACGAAGAAAAAGAGGTAGAAGAAACTGTTGAAGCACGTACTTTTGGAAATATTGTTCACGGCACTTTAGAAGATTTGTACACGCCTTTCTTAAACGAAATACTCACCGAAGAGCACATCAAAAAAATGCAACCTTTGGTACTCCCTACTATCGAAAAACGCTTTGAAGAAGAGTATAGAAGTACTGATTTCAGAACAGGCAAAAACTGGCTCATCTTCAATGTGATAGAAAAGTACATACGCAGTTTTTTAGCCTTAGAACTCAACGAAATAAAGAGTGGTACCGAAATTATTCCTCTCTATTTAGAACAGAAAATAAAAATACCTTTCCAAGCTCCTCACCTCCCCTTCCCTATCTATTTCAAGGGGATTATAGACCGTGTAGACAGACGCAATGGGGTGTTGCACATTATCGACTACAAAACGGGTATTGTAGAGGAAACCGATGTGCGCATCAAAGATTGGAATAACCTCATTACCGATATTAAGTACGGCAAAGCATTCCAGCTGCTCACTTATGCTTATATGATTACTAAGCACTTAAATATCAATGAAAAAATGATAGTTGCCAACCTATCATTCAAGCGTTTGCAAAAAGGTCTTTTGCCTTTCCATACCTATATCGACAAGGAGAAAGATTACGATGTAACCGCTAAAACTCTCGCTTTGTACAGTGAATACACTGAAGAATTATTGCGCGAAATCTTTGATATCAATACCCCTTTCTATGAAAAATCCTAACAATTAGCTAATTGACAAATTGGCTAATTGACAAATTATTTGTAATTTTGCCGTTCAAATTCATAATTCAAAACTCAAAAGATGTCTAAACGTTATACCATTACGGCGGCTTTACCCTATACCAATGGACCTATCCATATTGGTCACTTGGCGGGAGTATATGTGCCAGCCGATATTTTTGCACGCTATCAACGATTGAAAAACAACGATGTAGCCTTTATTTGCGGGAGCGATGAACACGGAGTAGCAATCTCTATCAAAGCTAAAAAAGAAGGTACTACCCCTCAGGCTATTATCGATAAATACCACGCGATTATCAAGCAATCATTTGCCGATTTTGGCATTTCATTCGATAATTATTCGCGCACTTCTGCCCCTATTCATCACCAAACAGCTTCCGATTTCTTCAAAAAACTGTATGAACAAGGTGATTTTATCGAAGAAATATCCGAACAACTCTACGACGAAGAAGCACACCAATTCCTTGCCGACCGCTTTGTGATTGGTACTTGCCCAAAATGCGGCAATCCTGAGGCTTATGGCGACCAATGTGAGCGTTGTGGTAGTTCGCTCAACGCTACCGACCTCATCGACCCTAAATCGTCAATCACTGGTAGCAAACCTACGCTAAAAGCTACCAAACACTGGTTTTTGCCCCTCAATCGCTACCAAGAGTTTTTGGAAAAATGGATATTAGAAGGTCATAAATCCGATTGGAAACCCAATGTATATGGGCAAGTGAAAAGTTGGCTTGACGACGAGCTAAAACCACGCGCTGTAACCCGCGACCTCGATTGGGGAATTCCTGTACCTGTAGAAGGCGCTGAGGGCAAAGTGCTCTATGTGTGGTTTGATGCGCCTATCGGTTATATCTCATCTACTAAAGAATGGGCTGAACGCGAAGGCAAAGATTGGCGTCCTTATTGGCAAGATAAAAACACTGAATTAGTGCACTTCATAGGAAAAGATAACATCGTATTCCACTGCATTATCTTCCCTGCAATGCTCAAAGCCGAAGGCAGCTATATATTGCCTACTAACGTTCCTGCCAATGAGTTCCTCAACTTAGAAGGCAACAAACTCTCTACCTCCAAAAACTGGGCAGTGTGGTTACACGAGTACTTGCAAGATTTTCCTAATCAGCAAGATGTATTGCGCTATGCCCTTACCGCCAACGCTCCTGAAACCAAAGACAACGACTTTACGTGGAAAGACTTCCAAGCGCGCAACAACAACGAGCTTGTGGCTATCTTTGGAAACTTCATCAATCGCGTGGCTGTGCTAACGCAGAAATATTACGAAGGAGTTATACCTGCTGCAGGAGAATTCAACGACATAGACACCGAAACACTTCGCCAAATCACAGAACTTACCGAGAAAATAGAACAATCGTTAGAACGTTATCGTTTCCGTGAAGCTCAACAAGAACTGATGAATATGGCGCGCTTAGGCAATAAATATTTAGCCGATGAAGAGCCTTGGAAACTCATCAAAACCGACCCTGAACGCGTAAAAACAGTAATGTACGTCGCTTTGCAAATTGCCACTGCTTTGGCAGTTGCCAGCGAACCTTTCTTGCCTTTCACTTCTGAGAAACTGAAACGTATGTTGCAATTGGGGGCTATCACTTGGGAGAACCTAAAAACAAATGCCACCGAATTGCTAAAAGCAGGACATCGCATTGGTACTGCGGAACTCCTTTTTGAAAAAATTGAAGATGCTGCTATCGAAAAGCAATTACAACGCTTAGAGAATACCAAATTAGCGAACCAGCAAGAAGCCCAAGCTAATACCGAAATAACTGTAGCTCCACAAAAAGAGCTCATCAGTTACGATGATTTTGCAAAAATGGACATTCGTATTGGTACTATTTTGGAAGCTGAAAAGATGCCTAAAGCCGATAAACTCCTTATCTTAAAAGTGGATACAGGCATCGACCAGCGCACTATCGTCTCAGGAATTGCGCAAAGTTTTGCTCCTGAAGAGATTATTGGCAAAAAAGTAACCGTATTAGTAAACCTTGCTCCTCGCAAGCTACGCGGTGTAGAAAGTCAAGGAATGATACTAATGGTAGAGAATAGTGAAGGCAAATACACCTTCATCAACCCTGATGCCGAGGGAATTGCCAATGGTACTGAAGTAAAATAAGTTTTTTCATTGAATAAAAAGCCCCCAAGAGTATTTGCTCTTTGGGGGCTCTTTTATTGTTTCAACTAAAAAAATGTATTATGCAGTGCGTTCAAATTCTTTGAGTACATCCACTAATACTTGTACACTTTCTAAAGGCAAAGCATTGTAGATAGAAGCGCGATAGCCTCCTACGCTGCGGTGTCCTTTTATCCCACTGATATTGGCTTCTTTACACAAAGCATCAAAGCGTTCTTTGGTGCTTTCATCGGTGAGGTTGAACACTACATTCATTAGAGAGCGGTCTTCTTTGTTAGCATAGCCTACTACTAATGGGTTGCGGTCTATTTCTCCGTAAAGCAAATCGGCTTTAGCTTGGTTGCGTTTGCCTAAAGCTTGCAATCCACCTTGTGCTTGTATCCACTCGAGTACCAATAGGTTTACATATACTGCAAAAGTAGAAGGTGTATTGAACATACTATCGTTTTTGATGTGCAACTGATAGTCCATCATTGAAGGCAGCTTACGGCTTACCTTACCTAATATATCTTTCTTCACAATCACCAAAGTAGAGCCCGAAGCACCTAAATTCTTCTGTGAACCCGCATAAATCAAACTAAACTGTTTGTAGTCTAATGGGCGTGAGAAAATATCAGAACTCATATCGGCTACCAAAGGAATATCAGTTTGTGGCAAGCTGTGAAATTCAGTGCCATAGATAGTATTATTGGTAGTGATGTGTAGATAGTTAGCATCTGTAGGGACAGTCACATTTTTTGGAATATACTTATATCCATCGGCTTTAGAGGAAGCGATTACTTCGGTATTGCCAAAGAGAGCAGCTTCTTTTTGAGCTTTGTTAGCCCAAGTACCTGTATCTATATAAGCAGCTTTGATTTCGAGCAGGTTGTAAGGCACCATTAGGAATTGCATACTTGCTCCCCCTTGTAAGAAGAGTGTGGTGTACGAATCATCTAAACCAGCGATTTCCAATGCCAAAGCACGCGCGCGTTCTATCACGCGTACAAACTCTGTACTGCGGTGAGATACTTCTATTACCGATAAGCCTGTCCCTTCAAAATCTAACAAGGCTTGAGAGGCTTTTTGGAATACCTCGGGAGCTAAGATAGAGGGACCTGCACTAAAATTATGCTTTTTCATTTTGTTTGTGTTCTGCTTTGTATTTTACAATAAATTCTTCAACTTGGCGTTTGAGGATGCGCCACAATTTATCTTGTGCATACTCACTTGCCCAAGCTACGTGAGGAGTATAAATCACACGAGGATGATCGGCTATTTTTAGAAGAGGATCAGTAGCCAAAGGAGGTTCACTCTCAAATACATCAGTAGCAAAGCCCATAATGCGGTTACTTTCAATAGCTTCGTATACTGCTTGAGGATCGACTACTGCACCGCGCGCCATATTGATGAGCAATGGTTTTTTGCGAAGTTTAGACACAAAATCTTCATTTACTAAATGTTTGGTCTCAGGGGTAAGCGGACAGTTGAGGGAGATGATATCGCTCTGCGCTAATACTTTATCAAAATCAGTATATTCTTTGCTACGTGGTGCTTTGCCTTGACGTTCAGCCCATAGCACTTTCATACCGAAGGCTTCAGCTACTTTGCTAATAGCTTTACCGATATTACCTACCCCTATGATTCCTAAGGTTTTGCCGTGCAGTTCAAACACTGGAGGCTCAGTAAGACAAAAGCGACCATCTTTTTGCCAAGTGCCATCGCTTACATTTGCGTGATAGGTTTTGAGAGAGCGCATAGCTGAAAGCAACATCATAAAAAAGTGTTCAGTAACACTCTCGGTAGAGTAGCCAGCTACATTTTTCACTTCTATGCCCAATGCTTTGGCCGCTTCTTTATCGATATTATCCATACCAGTAGCGGTGAGGTGAATGAGCTTGAGGTTAGGCAGCTGCCTGAGGATACTCTCATCGAGTTTCACCTTGTTTACGATAGCTATATCAGCAGGTTTGAGGCGTTGAACAATTTCGTCGGGGGCAGTTTTTTGGAAAGCAACCCATTGGGCTACCCCTTTAGGAATATCCACATCTATGCGCTCAGAGAGCGTATTGCGGTCTAAAAATACGGCTTTCATATAATTTACAATTAATGATTAACAACTTTATATTCGGATGCCAGCGGGTAATACATCTTTATATTCCTTATTGCGTTTGAAAAAAGCAATAGCCACAGGACACACGGGCACAACCCTATATTTTTTCTGGGCTACCAGCGCTAAGACCCCTTTGAAGAACTCATCAATAAGGGCTTCATCGGTTGCTTCGGGCAATAAGGTTTTGGTAAAGAATATTTTGCGCTCTTGTATAGCGTAGTCTACAAAGGCAAGTTCACCATTGATTTTGGCTTGGTACTGGCGTGAGAATTCACTGTCTATTACTTCCATTGTATTGCGTTTTTTAGTTTTTCAATTAGTAATATGTATTATTCAACAAAAAGTTGTAACTTTGCTTTTGTTAGGAAAGAGATAAGAGGTAAGGTTCTTACCAAATTATTTCGCTGCAAAGTTACTAATTTTTCGTAAAAAAACAATATCAAATGAATATAAAAGATAATCTTTCTATTTATTTAATGCCTGGAATGGCTGCCAGCCCTAAGATTTTTGAGCATTTACAATTCCCGAACAACTATCGCGTGCATTTATTAGACTGGATTACGCCTGAAAAAAACGAGAGTTTGGCGCACTATGCAGGACGTATTGCTGAAGAAATAACCGAACCTTCTCCTATACTCTTGGGAGTATCGTTTGGGGGGATTATCATACAAGAAATTGCTAAACAACACAACAATTATAGGAAGTTGGTAGTTATATCGAGCGTAAAAACACAATACGAACTACCTAAGAAAATGCTTTTAGCGCGCTATACAAATTTGCATAAGTTATTACCTACACGCACTATTAGCAATTTAGAATTTTGGAAGCGATTTTCATTTTCTGAGGTGCTGAGCAAGCGCATAGCCTTATACGAAAAGTACATCGGGATGCGTTCGCCTGCTTACCTTGATTGGTCGATAGATCGCATTGTGAATTGGCAACAAAAAGAGCCTTTACCCCGTACGATACATATTCACGGCGATAAAGACCCTGTTTTTCCTATTCAGTATATAAAAAATGCCGTTGTAGTAAAGAACGGCACTCATATTATGATTATCAATCGGTATAAATGGTTTAACGAAAATATAAATTCTTTGATACTTGAGAATTGATAATTATCTAATTTTCAGTGTTACTATACTGATAACTGCTAAAAAGATACCTACAATAAGGAAACGCATTACGATTTTGCTTTCGTGATAACCTTTCTTTTGATAATGGTGATGCAAAGGTGACATCAAAAAGATGCGTTTGCCCTCGCCATATTTTTTCTTCGTATATTTAAAATAAGCTACTTGTAGTATCACCGATAAGTTTTCAATTAGGAAAATACCGCAAAGTACAGGAATGAGCAATTCTTTGCGTACAGCGATAGCAATCACAGCGATGATGCCTCCTATGGTCAAACTACCCGTATCGCCCATAAACACTTGAGCAGGATAGGTGTTGTACCATAAGAAACCTACCAAAGCCCCTGCAAAAGCAGCGATGAACACCGTCATTTCTCCTACTCTTGGAATATACATAATATTGAGGTATTCTGAGAAGATAATATTACCTGAAATCCAAGCAAAAATACCCAAAGTCAGGACTATAATTGCCGAGCTTCCCGCCGCCAGTCCGTCGATACCATCGGTAAGGTTTGCGCCGTTAGAAACAGCAGTAACAATGAGAATGACGATAGGGATAAAGATGAGCCACACATAGTGGTGATAGTTATCACCCGTCCACGCAATAAGGTCGGCATAGTCGAACTCGTTATTTTTTACAAATGGAATGGTAGTTTTAGTAGATTTTACTTCGGGGACGACCACATTATCGGTATTGTTTTGGGCAACTACTTCAGTACGTGCACGACCAATACCCGTTTTTTCATTTTTAATAGTTACATTGCTATTGAAATAAAGAGTTGCCCCTACGATAATCCCCAAGCCTACTTGTCCTAATACTTTAAAACGCCCTTTAAGACCCTCTTTATTTTTGCGGAAAGTTTTGATATAGTCGTCGATAAAGCCAATAGTTCCCATCCATACAGTTGTGATGATGAGGAGCAAGGTATAGACATTATCTAACTTTGCGAGGAGCAATACGGGAATGAGAGTTGCAAGGATGATGATAATCCCTCCCATTGTAGGTGTTCCTGCTTTTTCATTCTGACCGCTAAGACCTAAATCGCGCACCGTTTCGCCTATCTGTTTGCGTTGTAAGAAACTGATAATGCGTTTCCCATAAATAGTGGAAATCAGCAGAGAGAGCATCAAAGCCAAACCTGCACGAAACGACAAGTATTTATATAATCCCGACCCTGGAAAGTCGTAATATTTTTCAAGATTTTCTAATAAATGGTATAACATTTTTCAATGAACAATTAACAATTAACAATTAAAATGGGGTTATTTTTTAAACAAATCAATATAATCATTAAACTTATAAATTTTACCTCTCGAAGCTCCTGTAGCTTCTTTTAGTATGCCTATTTTTTCTAATTCAGCTATCAAACTATAAGTTGTTTTATATGATTTTTCTATTACATTAGCTATTTTTTGAGCATCTACTACTGGATTCTGATACATAAAATCAATAAGTTTACTTGCATCTTTGTATCTATTAGAACCTAATTTTTTAATTTCTGTATCAACAGAATGTTGTAACTGAAGAATGGCATCAAAAGTTGTTACTCCTTTTTTAGCAGTTTCAATTACACCTATAAGAAAAAATTTCAACCATTGATTAAGGTCATTATGAGTACGAATTCTAGTAAGATTATCATAATATAAAGACCTATTTCGTTCAAAAAAATCGGATAGATATAAGATTGGACGTTTCAAAATACCTTTACTTACTAAATATAACGTTATAAGTAAGCGTCCTACACGTCCATTTCCATCAAGAAAAGGGTGAATAGTTTCAAACTGATAATGAATAATAGCTATTTTAAGTAAATCGGGTAAAGGATTCGATTCATCATTAGCAAATTTTTCTAAATCCGACATTAATTCAGGTAAAGAAGTATGTACAGGAGGAACAAAAACAGCATCATTAATTGAAGCTCCTCCAATCCAATTTTGGCTAGTACGATATTCTCCTGGTTGTTTGTGTTCACCACGTACTCCTTGTAACAACACCTTATGAGTTTCACGTATCAAACGAGATGAAAAAGGTAAGGTGTGTAGCAATTCGACAGCTTCTTTCATTGCGGAAATATAGTTTCGTACCTCTTCCCAATCATCTCTTTTCTCAGATATTACTTCTTTTTCTTCAAGGAAAGTATCTTCTATATTAGTTTGAGTACCTTCTATTTTAGATGATTGAGTAGCTTCTTTAGCAATATGCATTTGTATAAACATCTCTATATTCACATATTCAGAATACATATCCAATCGCCCTAAATGTCTATCAGCTTGACTAAGCAGCTGTAATACAGTCATATCATTAAGCTGCCATTCTCTATTAATAAACTCTGGTTGAAAACTTTTATAATATCCTTGATTTATATAAGTACCTGACTTAAATTGTTCCATAGCTACATCTCCTTATTTTACTTTTTGCCCAAAAACGAAAATAATGTATCTCCTTATTTTACTTTTTCGCCAAAAACGAAAATAACGCATCTTCTTATTTTACTTTTTCGCCAAAAACGAAAATAA
>ERZ773070.2320-NODE-2320-length-10849-cov-10.971002_pt1 | contig 10849 bp, 13 predicted proteins | sample MGYA00580618_ERZ773070 | MGnify/ENA primary metagenome ERZ773070 (study PRJEB29015, sample SAMEA2738023) | human oral metagenome | biome: human oral; feature: human-associated habitat; material: dental | place: China | collected 2019 ...
CGGTGATGACGGTATTCCGCCCTGGCGACGAGACGTCCGTATTCGCGCCCGGAAGGAGTAAGGTTATTCAGCGGGGACGGGTTCGGACCTTGGCCCGGGGGCGGGCGAGTGCGAGTCGGTAGGCCGCGGCGCAGGTCAGTGCCAGTGCCGCGGTGAGGATGGCGGGTGTGCGCCGGGGGTTGGGCGTCGTGGTGGTCTCGTGCTGATCCGCTTCGAGGGGGTAGGAGGATTCGAGGATCTCGGGCAGGGCGGCGGTGGCGGGCAGCCGGGGGGCGATCCGGGTGAGAATGGCGATGGCGTCGTCTGTGGCGGCGCTGCGGTCCTGCGCGGTGCTGGCGGCGGCCGGGACGCTGGGGCGCACGGCGGCGTAGTGGCCGTCGGGGTACTCCCACACGGCCGAGGGCGCACCGTTGTCGTCGGCGATCAGTAGGCCGCGGCCCTCCAGGCCCTCGATGGTCAGTGCGGTGACGCCGTCCCTGGCGGCCACCTCCTCGAATGAGCGCGACCAGGAGGATTTGATCGACTTGCCGATCGGCCCGTTCTTGTAGGTGATATCGATGTAGTGTAGGGGCTTCCTCTCCTGGAAGTAGACCACGCACGTGAATCCGCTGTGATACCGGTACATCTCGAAGTGCTCGATCTGCCGGCCGGCGATGGACTCGATGACCCCGGCCGGAACGAGATCGCACACGCCGACGTCGGCGGCGACCGCGGCGGTGGCCGAGGCCCGCACCGACGCCGCGACCCGCACCGCGGCCCGGTACTGAAGGGAGCGCACCAGCCGCCATCCCCCGACGCAGGCCGCCACCAGACCCACCACCACAACCACCGCCACAACCCCGCGCCTCGACACGAACCGCATCCGCCGCATCCAGCCCATACTCCCCATCTCCTCATCCCAGATCACAGACCCTTAGCAACATCCCCGCCCCTGTTGTACCCTATCATATACTTCCCAGCGAAGTTATCGTCTAGAGCTGATATGAAAGTGTGGTCGGGGTCGTCTGTTGAAGTGTTCTTGATAGTGGTTGCCGTCCAGGAATTCAGGTCGCGGTAGTCGTCGGTCGTGGCATTGGTCAGATCTATGAAGGTTATTCAGCGGGCGTCTTGGTGCATTTCCGGGAAGCAATATTATGATGGTCCGTTCTCATGAGGTACAATGGGTGTTGGACAAAAAGTTCCACGACCTCACGAGAAACGGACCATCGTCATGAAGTATACCACGGGGCTGCCCGTCGGCAAGTTCGCGGATCTGCTCGCACGTCTGCGCGAGGAGGGTGTCGAGGGGTATCCGCCGAGCCTGGGGCTGCGGGGGTCCTTGAAGGCGGCGCTGATCTACATGCGTCACAACATTCCGCAGACGGTGATCGGCGAACAATTGGATGTGTCCCAGCCCACTGTCTCGCGGGCCATCAAGGTCATGACTGGGGCGATCATCCTGGCCCTGAGGGACATGCTGCTCACGGCCGAGGAGGTGCCCGAGGGCTGCGACTACGTGCTCGACGGCACCCTCTTCCCCTGCTGGAGTTGGCGCGCTCACCGCGAATTGTGGTCGGGCAAGCACAAGACGACCGGCATGAACGTCCAGATCCTGGTCCTGCCCAACGGCAGGCTCGTGTGGGCCTCCGACCCCTACCCCGGCTCCATGCACGACGTGGCCGCACTGGACGCCTCCGGACTGCTCGACGGCCTGGACCCCTCCGGATGGATCGCCGACAAGGGATACATCGGCAAAGGAATGATCACCCCGCACAAGAAGCCCCCAACGGCGAACTGAGCGAAGCCGCCGAAGAGGCGAATAAGAGCATCAGCCGGATCCGCCAGGTGGTCGAGCAGACCATCGCCCACATCAAGGCCTGGAGAATCCTCCACACCGACTACCGCCGCCCCCTGCACACATTCGAACAGACCATCACCGCCGCACTCTCACTCTACGTCTTCAAAACCACCCACTGAATAACCTTCTATGGAGAAGACTGGAATGATCCGATCAGAGATCAGAGATCTCGAGCGCCTCGGCCCCTTGCCGGCAGATGACGACGACTATCCCGGGATCGACCAGAAGCTGTTAGATTTCGAGCTCCGCTTGGCCGCTATCGACCCTCCTATCACAATGGAGGAAGCGCGAATACTGGCCTCGCTGCTCCCGGAAGACGGCAGCACGGGTTACGGCCTGGCATGGTCCTTGTTGCACCTCATTGGCACCCTTAATACCGATGAATACAAGAGAATCATTCCCGCGATCCGATCCGAAGAATGGCGCGACGATTTTAAACATTGGATGAAGAACGCGAACATTAAGGGGCGGCGAAACGAAAACGATTCGGGAGTATCCGAATAAGTCTTAAGTCGCTATCGACAAGTATTTTGCGAACGATTATCAGAACAGATGTCGACAGAGTTTCCACCCTTGATGATGAATGGTTCTGAGGAGGACGGGCATGGAGGAGATACGGCTGGGTCCGATCGAGTGGGGCGTCGTGACGGCTCACCACCCCTGGGGCATGGGGGTGCGTTTGGAGGAGTCCGGCGATGAGGGGGTCATCGTCCTGAGTTCCATTCACGACGACTTCCTGCGCTGCAACGGGGAGTACTGGCCCGAGATCGGCGAGCGCATCCGGGTGCGCAGGTACATCTACGGGTCCCCCGATGACGAGGTGCGCCTGACCAGTTGCGAGAGCGCCATGGAGGGCCTGGTGAACGGGTACGACCCGCCGCGGAAGTACCCGCTCCCGGAGGGGTTCGGGCCGGCCCAGGAGGGGACGGTCGTCGCCCGCCGCGACTGGGGCGTGGAGGTGCGCCTGGACTCCGGGCGGGTCGGGCAATTGCGGGCCCGGCTCATGGAGAGCGGGCCCGATCCCGCCCCCCAGGAGCGCTGGCCCGGGATCGGGGGACGGGTCCGGGTCCGGCCCCTGGGCCTCTGGCCCGACGGCGGCCTGCGACTGAGCCGCAGGTCCAATTTCGTGGACCAGATGCCCAGACGCCACCGGTGGCTGGGGAAGCGGCTCCCCTCGGAGTCATAAAAATATCCTCCGTCGAGAGTCTGACGCAATTCCATGGACGACGCCCCCGGCGCCGACGACGAATCCCAGCTCCTTTAAATGAGCGACTCGACAACGGCTCAGCCGAATGTAAGAGCACAGATATGAATGCGATGCGAAATGTCAGTTGGGATGACGAGGACGGGAACCACGATACGGTCGAGCCCGTGGACACTATCTGCGCCCTCATACGCAGGCTCAACGGCCTGTCGAGAAGCTGCGTGACGGTTTTCGATGACCCGCAGACGATCGGGGCGGGTGGAGGTGAGAACGGAGAAGTCGTCGTATACCGCACCGAGGACGACACGACGTTCTACAATCTCATTGGCGACCAAGAGGCGGACGGCACGACCGAGTTGTTCGCCTGCGGACAGCCGGGCGAGTTCCCCGACCGCACGATCGTGAGCGCCAGAATCGCTGCACTGGCCGTGGGAGAGCTGCTCTCCGGGAAGCCCTCGAGCTTCGTCTGGGAGATGGAATGAGCAGAATCATCGGGATCGAGATGCGCGCTATCGCCCCGAGGAGATGCGAGCCCATTCTTCGCGCGCAACATCATGATGAGCACTCATCGGATCTCTCTCGCCGAGATCGCGCATCGGAAATTCGAAATCTCCGCATTCAACCCGAAAGGACTTGAACGTATGTTTCGATCGCTGCACTGCTGTGATTTCGAAGTCAACAATATCTTGCTCTCGGACGAGGCGGCTCTGTGCCGTTTTCTTGCACGACGCTTCGAAGGCGATTCGAATCGGTTCATCATGTCATTCGATCAAGTCATCTTCCCGAACATCACCATATTCGTCCGAGGAAACGAGTGCGTTGTTCACTACGCCTCGAGGGATGAGGAGCCGTACATCAGCACAGGCGATCGAAGCAGGAACGACTGGGTTCCCTTCAAAGATTATATGACCGGAGGGATCAGAGCCGTCTCCGACATGCCCGGCGACGCAATCATTCCATGGAGTCTGGGGAAACGGTGTGCCCTGGAGTTCGCGCGCAATGGTGGGCGCTTCACCGGAGTCGATTGGGAAGAATTGTGATTGAGGATGTCGACGGAGTCGGCGAACTGATCGCGTGACGCCGCATAACGGAGTACTATGAATGTCGGAAACGAGCATTCGTGATTCATGAAGAACGGGCCGTCGTCATACCGTCTCCGGAAACGCATCCAGATACCTCCAGGACAATCTCCTACACGAAGAGGACTAATGTGATCCGAGCGGAGATCCGGAACCTCAAGCGTCTCGGCCCCCTGCCGACGGACGATGACGACTATCCCGGAATCGACCGGGAACTGCTCGACTTCGAACTCCTTCTGGCCGCCATCGACCCCCCTATCACAATGGAGGAAGCGAGAGTGCTGGCCTCTTTGTTCCCGGAGGACGGGAGCACGAGTTACGGCCTGGCGTGGTCCTTGGTTCACCTCATCGGCACTCTTAGCATCAATGAATACAAGAAAGTTATCCCTGATATCAGTTCCGAAGAGTGGCGCAGGGACTTCGAACAATGGGCGAGGAATGCGGAATCCGAACATCAACGGACGGACCCTCTTAACCGGGAACAGCGGTTCGGCGGTCCGGATCGACACGATGAAGCATGACCTTCCACAACCGGGTCGCGTCCACCTGAATATGGAGTTATACTGCCCTCGTTTATAGGCATCTAGAAGCGGAAGCGGGTATGGAACTGATATGGGAGAGATACGGCTGGATCCGATCGAGTGGGGCGTCGTGACGGTTCATCACCCCTGGGGTCTGGGCGTGCGTTTGGAGGAGTCCGGCGACGAGGGGATCGTTGACAGGGCGCAGATTCATTATGCTCCGATCTACTTCAATGAGGAATACTGGCCGGATCCGGGAGAACGCATCCAGGTGCGACGGCTGACGGGACGGAACGAGCAGCCGCGCCTTCTGGCGATTCCGCACGATGCGCCGGAGTCGCCGGCGGGACGCGATTCCGTTCCATCCGGTCTGGGACCAGTGGAATGGGGCATCGTCGCGACTCATCACGACTGGGGCGTTTCAGTGCGCCTGGAGGTCTCGGGCGACGTCGGAGCGCTGCAGCGCCGCCTCATGGATGACGACCCCGCCCGCTGCGCCGAAGAATTCTGGCCCGCGACCGGCGAGCGCATCCGCGTGTGCCGCCTCGGCACCTGGCCCGACGGCGAACTCAGGCTCACCCGCCGAGAGTGCTTTCTGAGCATGGTGGAACGACCGCAGTTCCAACGACTTCGAGCACAACGACCCGCACGGACCCGCGGATCCGCCGAAGAACCATCGGATAGAAGAACCCCGGAATCGGAATGAACCTTCCTCACCGGGAACGCCGATCCCTGGGCCCGGATCGGCGCGGTGACGGGGGCAGGCGGGCGCGGAGTGGTGCAGGTGGGGCTCCTGGGACGGCCCGGGGCGAGGTCGTGTCCAAATCTGTTGCAAAGGCGCCCCGGACCGGGATAGGCCGCGGACGAAAGCGCGGAATATCAACGTTTCTCTTCCGGCGCTCCGGCTCGATCCGGGCCTTTGCAACAGATTTGGACAAACGGCGTCGCTGCGGCCCCCGGGATGGGCAGCACGGGTCGCGGCGACGGCCCCTGGGCGCCCCCGACGCCGAGACGTGCACTTCGCACTCGAAAGTGCAGTTCCAACCGTCATTCTCGGAGGCAAAATGCACCTCTCGAGTGCAAAATGCACATCTCGACAGGGAAGGGACCCGAGCGGGCCGGCGTGTGATCGCCAGCGGGCGGCGGGGACCGGGCGGGCACGCGGGCGCCGGCCGGCGGAGGACTGCGGGGCGGGGACCGGGCCGCTCACGCGGTGGTGCGCAGCCAGGTCAGGACCGCCCTGACGCGACGGTTGACCTCCTCGGGCGGCAGGTCGAGCTTGGCCAGGATGTTGGCGACGTGCTTGGCGACGGCGCCGTCGGACAGGACCAGGCGCCCGGCGATCTGCGCGTTCGACAGGCCCTCGGCCATGAGCGCCAGGACCTCGCGCTCGCGGTCGGTCAGGCGGGCGACCCGCTCGGCGTCGGCCTGCGCGGGCGTGCGGGCGGGCGCGCCCATGAGCCTGGCCAGCACCTCGGGATCGACGACGACTCCCCCGGCGGCCACGACGTCGAGGCTGCGCAGGAAGTCCTCCACGCGCCCGACCCGCTCCTTGAGCAGGTAGCCCACCGCCCCGGCGCTGCCGTCGGGCGCGGTGGCCGAGCCGAGCAGGTCGCGCAGGTAGGGGCCGACGACGTAGGCGGACAGGACGACGACCGGCAGCCCCGGGTGGGCCGCGCGCAGGTCCACGGCGGCGCGCAGCCCGTCGTCGGTGCCGGTGGGCGGCATGCGCACGTCGGTGACGACGACGTCGGGCAGGCTCCCCGCCCGGGCCAGGCGGGTGACCTCGGCGCGCAGGGCGTCGGCGTCGGAGACCCGGGCGACGACCTCGTGGCCGGCGGCGGCCAACAGGCCGGCAAGACCCTCGCGCAGCAGGGCGGTGTCGTCGGCGAGCAGGATCCTCATGGGACCATCCTGCCCCACCTCAGCGGGCGGGGTGAGCGGCGGCGGCCGGGGCGGCGCCCTCGGCCCAGGGCGGGGTGAGCGGAGCGGTGATCGTCAGGCGCGTGCCCGTCCCGGGGGCGGAGTCGATGGTGAGGCGGCCGCCGACGGACTCCAGGCGCTGGGCCATGCCGGCCAGCCCGGTGGAGCCGCCGGCCGAGGGGTCGGCGCCGCCGCACCCGTCGTCGGTGACGACGGCGCTCAGGCCCTGGGCGTCCGCGTCGAGCTGCACGGTGGCGGTGGCGCCGTCCCCGGCGTGCCGGGCGGCGTTCGTCAGGGCCTCGCTCACGGCGAAGTAGACGGCGGTGGCGACCGGCGAGGTCAGGGCGGCCAGGTGCTCCTCGTCGGCGATGCTCATGGTGGTGGGCAGGGGCGCGCGGCCGGCCAGGTCGCGCAGGGCCGCGGCCAGGCCCCGCTCGGTCAGGACGGCGGGGCGGATGCCGTGGACGGTCTCGCGCAGGGAGCGCAGAGCGGCCTCGGCCCGGTCCTGGGCGGTGTCGAGGTCGGCGAGCAGGGCCTGGCGCCCGGCCCCGGTCTCGCCCTCGTCCGCGAGCGCGCGCACCCGGGCCATGCCCAGGCCCATGGTGAGGGCGACGAGCTCCTGCTGGGCGCCGTCGTGCAGGTCCCGCTCGATGCGGGTGCGCTCGGCGTCGAAGGCGTCCACGAGGGTGGCGCGCCCGGCGGTGAGGTGCCCGACCTCGGCGGTGAGGGTGGCCAGGCGCTTCTCCTGCGAGGAGTCGGACAGCGCCTGTGCGAAGCGGGCGCGCAGGCGTCCCAGGGCGTAGAGCAGGCCGCAGGCGGCCGCCAGGCAGACGGCGCCCAGCGGTATGAGCCACCACCCCTGTCCGGCGGAGCTGATATCCGCGGACCAGGCGAACAGGTGCAGCTTGAGCGGAGCCTCGGCGGACAGCCGCGAGGGCAGGGCGCAGAGGATGGCGGACAGGGCGGCGCCGACGACGGTGACGAGCAGGCTCGGGGCGCACAGGGCGCCCCCCACGAGCATGAGCGGCAGGTCGCGCGTCCAGCAGCCCGGCTGCCGCGCGCGGGTCATCAGCCACGACCAGGGCCCCTGCCCCGGCGGCCTGGAGGAGGGGGCCCGGGCGCCCGCGAGCCGGGCGCAGGCGCGCTCGAGCTCGGCGGCCAGCGGCGCGGTGACCGGCAGGAGCGGGAGGAGGAAGATCCCCAGCATCAGCAGCGGGATGAAGGTGAGTGCGTGCGCGAGCTCGACGAGGATGACGACGCCGCGCGGGCGGCGGTGCGGCCCGGTGGTCGGGGAGGCGTGTGGCATGGCCTTGGACGTTACGGCAGACGGGGTCGCCTCGCACGGGTGCCAGGCCCCGGGCGACCGGTGGTGCCGGCACCACTCGTCGGTGGTCTTCGTCACCGCCGGGCGGTGGCCTTCGCCGCCGTGCAAGTCGGGGGCCGGCGCCCGTGACCCGGCGGGGGCGGCGGCGGTTACCTGGAGGACATGAACACACCGATCAGCCGCTCCGCGGCACCCGGGAGCGGACAGGCTCCCCCGACCCACCCCACGACCCTGCCCCGGCCGGCGTCCCGGCCGAGAGGGCCGGTGCCGGCTCCGAGGATCCGGAGCAGACGGCGGTTGCGGCGGCGCCGGGCCCATCGCCCGCGTCCGCCCGGGCCGTCGCCGCGGGCACGACCGGAGTGAGGACGACGACCAGGCCGAGGGACAGGACGAGAAGGGGCCGACGATCGGCCGCTCGGTTCTGACAGGGGATAACCGTGAACATCGGGACTAGCTCTCCAGGAGGGACGAGAGATCAGGGCGGCTGCCACGATAGTCCAATGTCGCGACCAACTTCAATAAAATCCGCGCGCATCGAGAGGAATTATCGGCAGAAGGAGAGGACATGCGCGGGTCCCGCTCCTACGGGTACGGGCCCGTTCCGGAAGCCTCATACCATCCGCGGGCGGGCACGGCCGGGTCTTCGCACGGTTCTTCAGAAAACCTCAGAACTCGAACAGGCCGGCCACCGAACCGTCATCGAAGACGGCCTTGACGGCCCGCGCCAGCAGCGGTGCGATCGGCAGGACGGTCAGCCGCTCGAAGCGTTTGGGCTCCGGGATCGGCAGGGTATCGGTGACGACGACCTCCCGGGCGCCGCAGGTCGACAGGCGGTCGACGGCCGGGCCGGAGAGGATGCCGTGAGTCGCGGCGACGATGACATCCTTCACGCCGGCGCCCAGCAGCACCTGGACGGCCTTGGCGATGGTGCCACCGGTATCGATCATGTCGTCGACCAGCACGCATGAGCGTCCTTCGACGTCGCCGACGACGCGATTGGCCACCATCTCGTTGGGACGGGTGATGTCGCGGGTCTTGTGGATGAAGGCCAGCGGCGTGCCGCCCAGGGCGTTGGCCCAGCGTTCCGCCACGCGGATGCGACCGGCATCGGGGGAGACGACGGCGGCATTGGCGGTGTCGATGCGTCCGCGGATGTAGTCCACGAGAACCGGTTGGGCCCACAGGTGATCCCAGGGGCCGTCGAAGAAGCCCTGCTCCTGGGAGGAGTGCAGGTCGACGCTCATAATGCGGTCCGCGCCCGCCGTCTTGTACAGGTCCGCCACGAGGCGCGCGGAGATGGGCTCACGACCCAGGTGCTTCTTGTCCTGGCGAGCGTAGGGGAAGAAGGGGGCGACAACGGTGATGCGCTTGGCGGAGGCGCGCTTGAGCGCGTCGACCATGATGAGCTGCTCCATGAGCCAGTCATTGACCCGGTCCCCGTGGGATTGGACGGCGAAGACGTCGCAGCCTCGCACCGACTCGTTGAAACGAACGTAGGTCTCCCCGTTGGAGAAGTCATAGGAGGTCGAGGAGAGCACCTCGGTGCCGAGCTCGGCGGCCACGTCCCGGGCGAGCCGGGGGTGCGCCCTGCCCGAGACGACGACCAGTCGTTTCTCGCCGCTGGTGATGATGCCCGTCATGGCGTGGTTCCTCTCTCGCGGTCGGTGGGACCCTCTGGTGAGCGCGCCGGCGCCGGGGCGTCCCCGCGCTCTCGTGCATGCACGCGGCTTTCAGCGCCGGGGTGCGCCCGGCGGCCATCAGCCGGGGGCGGCGTCGCCGTCGAGCTGGCTGAAGGGCGCGACGACCGCGCCGGCGGGGATCTCGACGTCGGTCAGGATGGCGTAGGCACCCACACGAGAGCCCTCGCCGATGCGGGTCGTGCCGCGCAGGAGCGCGCCGGGCTCGAGGGTCACATCCCGGGCGAGCTCAACGTCGACGTCCACCCGGGTGCCGACCGGGTCGACAACGCCGACGCCCGCCTCCATCCAGCGGGCCAGCGTGCGCCGGTTGAGCTCGGCGCCGAGCGCGGCCAGCTGGGCGCGGTCGTTGCAGCCCTCGACCAGCCAGTGATCGGCGACCACCAGGGCGGAGGTGGGCCGGCCCGCGGCGCGGGCGCGGGCGACGACATCGGTGAGGTAGACCTCCCCCTGATCGTTGTCGGTGCCCAGGGCGGCCAGGGCCGAGCGCAGGTGGGCGGCGTCGAAGACGTAGATGCCGGCATTGATCTCCGTGATGGCGCGCTGGGTCGGGTTCGCGTCGCGCTGCTCGACGATCGCCGAGACGGCGCCGTCCGGCTCGCGCACGACACGGCCGTAGCCGGTCGGGTCCTCCAGGACGGTGGACAGCAGGGTGACGGCGTCGCCGCGCTCAACGTGCTGGGCGAGCAGGGCCCGGAGGGTCGCGGTGTCCAGGAGCGGGACATCGCCGCTGGTGACGACGACGGGCCCTGTCAGATCGTCGGGCAGCCGGGCCAGACCGCAGGCGACGGCTCGGCCGGTACCCGGGACGTCGTCCTGATCGGCGGGCACGGCGTCCGGTGCGACCTCGGCCAGGTGGGCGACGACGGCGTCGCGCTCGTGACGGACGACGACCACCAGGTGCTCGGGCTCCAGGCCGCGTGCGGCGCGGACGGCATGATCGAGGAGACTGCGTCCGCCAATGGTGTGGAGCACCTTGGGGGTGGTCGAGCGCATGCGGGTGCCCTTGCCTGCGGCCATGATGATGACGGCGGTCGGAGTGGGAGCCACGGGTCCTCTTCTCGCAGGTTCTCGCAGGTGGTCGCGGATCGCGCCCGGTGCAACGAGCGCACGCCGTCATCCTACGTCGCCCATGGCGGCAGGAGACGGGGCGTGTCGCGCGCCGCCGTCGCCGTCGGACCGGTACGCGCCGCTCCGCCGGACCCCGCCGCGTCCGGTTCCGCCCCCAGGGTTCGAACCCGGGCCTCAAGGCTCCAAAGGCCTG